>Ga0126373_10003705_pt1 | contig 11503 bp, 10 predicted proteins | sample PanSoiMetPlot_11_FD_92545 | JGI IMG/M metagenome (GOLD analysis project Ga0126373, IMG submission 92545) | Tropical forest soil microbial communities from Panama - MetaG Plot_11 | ecosystem: Environmental > Terrestrial > Soil > Tropical forest > Bulk soil | place: Panama | collected 2016-02-17
ATCCAGCGCACCCTTTGCGGACATAAAGTGCCGCGCCTTCCTTAGCCGTGCCATGTCCCGACGGAAGCTCTTTTCCCGTCGGGCTGATAGAGATATCCCAAGCGCGGATCTCTTCCGCACTCGGCGTCCTCCCGACGCCGTAGGTCGGCGACTGGGTCCAGGCAGTCTGGCAAATGCTTAAAGCCGCCGTAAAGAGAAGAACCCTATGCGAGGCCATTTTGAACACTCCCGTCGCTGGCGACTTTCCAGGGTTGCACTGTATTATCGGCGCTTCGAACCCTAGCTTTTTCCGCTGGTTCGTCCCAGTATTTCGCGACTTCGGCGCGGGTTGGTTGAACCGTCCCCAGTTCATCTGTGCAGCGCGACATGAGCACCATTCTTTTCCGTCCCACTTCCAGTGAAATCCAAATCGGGTGTGCGCCATTTTGTAAGCCGGTGTGCGGAGCTCTGCATTTTTCCAACTCTGGCCGCTATCCGCTGATACCTCTACACTGCGGATCGCGCCGGCGCCGGACCACGCCAGCCCGCTTATCTCGTAGAATCCGGGACCGGCTAGCTTCTGCCCCCCGGAAGGAAACGTGATGACCGATTTGGGTCCAATTTGGTGAGTCAACGCGGCAACTTTCGGGTCCGGATCGATATGGCCGTAGTCGTCGTACGTCATGTAATAACGGTCGACGACCTTGATTCGCCTCAAGTATTTGATCTGATAAATGCCCTCAAAACCGGGAACCATCAGCCGAAGCGGAAACCCCTGCTGCGGGCGGATAGGCTCGCCGTTCATGGCGTAGCAAACCAGGCAATCGTCCATCGCCTTGGCGAGCGGGATGCTCGACGCGCCTTTCACTTCCTCTGCGCCTTCTGCGACGATCCAGGACGCCCCGTTTTGCACGCGAGCCTCGTTCAGCAGCAGTGACAGCGGTACGCCAGTCCATTCTGCGCAGCTTGTCAATCCGTGAGTTTCCTGAACAGTTTTGTGCGTAGGTCTCGCGCGGTTTCCAAGGCATTCGATGAAGTAAATGCGGGTCTCATACGGAAGACGCCGTAGCTCGTCCATGGTGAAAATCAGCGGCCGGTCCACCATGCCGTGAATCATCAGACGATGCTCTCGCGGATCAATATCGGGAACAAAGGAGCCGCGGTGCGTCGCAGTATAGAAAAGCGAGGACGGCGTGATGATCCCAAAAGAATCTTGAAGTGGGGTCAACACGTGGAACGTGAGTCCGAACTCATCCGGCGAGTGCCTCTCGGCCACAGGCACGCGGATCGAATTTACGAAACGCGAGCGCTCGCCATAAGCTATCAGTTCGTCGATTTTCTTGGCAGGGGTTCCTTGTGTCTGTCCGGTCGCAAGCTTTGCGCCCCCTGCGGCCAGACCAGCAACCGCAGCGCTACCTCTTAAGAATCCCCTTCTATTAGGTTTTCTCGAACCCACGGGTCGCTCCTTAAGATGAAATTTCCCGGAGGAGCTAGGCTGTTGACCTTCCGGTGGTTCAAAGTATACACCCTTTCAATTCGTCCATTTCTCGCATAATAGTCGCGCAATTCGCGGACACTGACAACACCCGGGTCGCTGGGCCACAATCGGCTGACTGGAATGGGACGTGATACTGGACCGAGGTCAGCCGCAGGATCGCACGCTCTCGGACCCAGCAGTCCTCACTAAATTTCGGGCTGGAAGACGAGTATCAACTTAAGCTTTAAAGCGCACCGCTTTCCGGATTGGATGATCGAGTAATCCCGATGCGAACTAGCTGGCTTTTCTTGGGACCACAGGATTACTCGAACGCTTGTTGCCGTTCAGAGAGGTGATGGCGACGCTTACGAAATCCCCTCCGGGCTGTATGAGTTGGGTTGCAACCACTCCGCTATACTCATCTAATCTGGAGGGTACGCATGAAGGTGCTTCTTACGTTTGCGCTCGCTGCAACCGCTTTCGCCGAAACCCATCGATTCCAACCCAAGGAATTCTACAACACCTTTTCCAGCGCTTTTGTACCCGTGCTTCGTATCAAGCCTGGCGACAGAGTAGTCACGTACACCATCGACGCTCGCGGCGTAGACTCTGCGGGTGTGCAGCGCGGCCGGGGGCCCAATCCGGAGACAGGCCCTTTCTTCATCGAAGGCGCTGAGCCGGGCGACACCCTGGTGGTTCATTTGTTGCGCTTGGAAACCAACCGCGCCACCGGCTTTTCCGCATCGCTTCTGGCCCCCTATACCGCCGACCCGGGGTTTTTACGTCTGGAGGCGCTGCGAGAGCCAAAGACAGCGACCTGGCAGATCGATAAGAAAAAAGGTGTCGCCTATATAGATCCGAAAGACTTCAAAGGACGACGAATCGAATTACCCCTGCGGCCCATGCTGGGCTGCGTCGCCACCGCCCCACCCAACAAAGCCGCCATCCCCACTAGCTTCCCGGACAACTTCGGGGGCAACATGGATTACAACGGCATGGGCGCCGGCGCCACCCTGATGCTGCCCGTGTTTGAGCCTGGCGCACTGTTCTTTCTCGGGGACGGGCACGCCCGGCAAGGCGACGGCGAAGTGCTTGGCAGCGCCATTGAGACTTCACTCGACGTCGAATTCTCCGTCGACCTCATCAAACGAAAAAAGATCAACTGGCCCCGTCTGGAAAACCAGGACTTCATCATGGTGCTAGGCAGTTCGCGAGCCCTCAATGAAGCCTTGCAGCACGCGACCACCGAGCTGATGCGGTGGCTCACGGAGGCCTACGGATTCGACGAACGCGGCGCCAGTCTCCTGCTTGGTCAGGGTATGGAGTACGAGGTCTCGAACGTCGTAGATCCCGAGTTCACAATCGTGGCGAAAATGCGCAAGCGATACCTCGGGCAGCCGCGTTAGGCTGTTCGCCAAAGCCCTCGCACCGCCACTGCGAACGGTATGAGACGAAGAATTGCGCAGCCGGCTTGCTACAGTTGGATCACGGCGTAACCGCAAATTAACTAGATTGCCGTCGATTGATGTCCAAGTGGATGGATAATTTCCGATTTGCGTGTGAGAACTAAGCCGCAAGCGGCAAACGCTTCGCGTGAAATTATTCGTCAGGGCAACTGCAATGTGGTCGCCCAAGAGTTCTGTCGCGATTCTGCCTGTCGCAACATTGCCTCGTGACGTATCACGATTGCGATTGAATACCCAACACGCAATTGCCCTGCCAAATTCGGGGGCTTCCTTCTTACGACTCGATCCGAAGCGTCCCGGACTCGCCTGTGTCCTGCTCCTCGCCGCTTGTCCGCTGGGCCGCTTCCGATAGAGATCTGACGTCAACCGTGCACAATCCCGCATATGGTCTAAGGCATATGTACGAGTCGCGAGACCAATTGAAGTTATAGACCAGCTCCGTAACTCTTAGTGAAGCCGTTCCGCGTATTGGTGATCATAAACGAACCGTCTTGTTGCGCGGACAGTTTGATCCAATATGCCTTGCCGTTATGGACTGGCGCGGGCGGGACACCCGGGCCGGGCTGTGGGGCAGCCATAGGCGCAATCGGCATCGTTTGCTGCTGATCATCTATCGTATTGGCGATGAACATTCCCGGCACCGTGTACTCCTGTCCGCTGAGCAGTGAAAAGTGAAGCTGCCAGAGATCTTCGAGACCCGGCGATGAGTGCACGGTCTTCATCACGTCGGGCTCGCCGCCCTTCCGAGTGCCGTTATTCATGATCGCAACGCGAGGGTGAAGAGCGTGCACCATCACTTCGGAATTCGAGCTGCTGACTCCGTGGTGCAAACCTAAGAGTACATCCACGGCGCCGAGGCGGTTATTGGGGCACATCAGTTCGAATTCCTTGTTCTTGGTTAAGTCTCCCAGGTGAACCGCGCGAAATCTTCCGAATGCGATGTAGGTCCCAACCGATTGGGGATCTTCGGCATTGTTGTCGCTAGCCTTGAAATCGGAGCAATAAGGATTTGGCGTGCCGGCGCCCGACAACGGGGTCTTGATTGTCTCGCCAGCGGACGTCACGACCCGCACGTCGAGACCCGACATCGAGATCTTATCGCCGGCTTTGACGACGGTATGCTTTGCTTTGGCATAAAGCTGCGGGTAAGTCCTCAGTAGAAAGGTGTCGGCAAGTTCGCCAGGTTGGACGTTCGGGCCGTGGTCAATAAATTCGCGAATCGGAACCTTGGCCGCTAATTCGGCCATTCCTCCGAAATGATCTCCGTGCCAATGCGTGGTGATTAGATGATCGATTTGCTGAAGGCCAGCATCGTGAATCGCCTCGATGATTCGGCCTGCATCGCGAGCCGCCGCAACCCCAGCATTGCCGGTATCGATGAGCATCGACTCACGGGAAGGCGCAACGATCAAAGTGGCGTTGCCACCTTCCACATCGATGACATAGATGTCCAGCGCAGTTGGGGTCCGTGTCTGCGCCATCGAAAGTGTTGCCGCCAACACTGCAACGGCCAGAACCCCTACAAGAACCATTGTTCGGCGCATTATCGCCTCCTTGAAAGTTAACCTCTGGCAGGTGGCATCGTGTATCAACAAAGTCTATCGCACCCGCCCTAGAATAAAGCGAGACATGCGAAGCACTGAACATCGTTGGCGCGGTCCTGGTGCTTTTCGGCGCGATTTGTTCCTGCAAGGGATCGACCTGCCGCCGGGCAGCTTCATCACCGGGCAGACGATGGGCAGTGTACGGCCGGTGGAGAACGCTCCCGCGACGCAATGAGCCACAAGCGCCCCAACGGCGAGCGAGTAGGCCGTGATTCGCCACAAGAAGCGTTCAAACGAGGTCTAGATCGGCCAGCGCCCAGTACGTACCGATACGTGTCAACGGGCTGCTTGTCCGACTAGGCGGTTCTCGACCAGTGAACTACTTCCGGTTGCGCGCGTAATCCCGGGCGGAATCGGGGCCGAAAGTGGTGTTGCGGCAGTTACGAGTCATGTCGGGGAAGCGGTTAAACGCGGCGCGGCGGGCGTGCCGGCAGCCGGGTGATCATCGACAACTTTCTGGACGACCACACATTGCAACCGGCGCACCCGTCACAAAGGTTAGCGCGGGACTTTAGATCGACAGCGAAGGCGGTTGCAGTGTTAATGCGACGGTGGCGGGGCGGATGCCTTGCCCACAGCCTTGAGGATTTCAGCGCTGAACAAGGGAAGATTGCCTCCTTTCCTAGCGTTTTGGTTCGCGGCAGCTTCGTTGTAGCGCGCCACGAACTCGCGGGGATCGGCGAGCGTCGCCACCAACGCTGACCGCCCGAGTTTGCGCTCAATAATAACGGCCATGCGGTACCCGACCGTGTACCACGGCCCACGGTAGCCGAAGAATATGCTGCCTTCGTGCGCGACGGCGTCGTTGCGAAGGTCGCCGTGAACGATGTCAAGAAAGAACTGGTTCAGGTGATCGAGGTTGGCGCCGAACCGCTCGGATTCGAGGTTCCAGAGAACCTGATCGCGCTCTGGAAAATCGGCCATCGGCGGGACATCAGGTGAACCGACGGCTGCCAGGATGGCCAATCCTTCTCCGAAGGCTCCCATCCAGCGCGCCGCCTTGCGCGCATCTTCCGGCAACGACTTGATCTTCTCCTCATAGGTGGCATCGAGGCTGGAAAGGCCGATATGATGTGCCTCGTGCGCGACCGTGTTTTCGAACTCCGCGCGCAACTTTTGCGGATCGACGTAGAGAAAGATGGCCGGTGCTGTACCAGGTTCGAATACAAAGCTGTTGGACTGCGGCTTGATCACAGGATAGACGTCGGCCTGGATGTTCGCCTGCGGCGGCAAATAACGCAGCGAATGCTGCGCGACAGTTTGGAGATCAGCGGACCGCCATTGCCGCAAGGTCTCGCCGAGCTGTTCGCGCCGTGCGTCCAGGGTGCCGACGAACTTCGCGAACTCTTCGTCTGTGAAGGGCCGGCGCATCGACGTCTCGCGCTGTCTGAGCCTCCTATACGGCGTCGACTGAAATAGGTTTTGCCAGTCCGCGTCGGTCACGTGCTCGTAGTGCGCGCGCTTGTCGAGGATGTCCAGAACCGCGTCGGCTTCAGAGGCATCGAGTTTCAAGTTGACACGATTGAGCGGCTGCGCAACGGCCGAACACGTCAACAACGCAGCGACGATCCCGCCGGCGAAGAATCGCTTGGTTATGATCATTGCTTGCCTCCTTAGACGGACCTGACGGGACCCGGTTGGTGAGATTTGAGTTCGTCGGAAGTAGAACGGGCCGCTAACGGCCGGACCGGCGCGCTCGGCCCGGTAAGGCGGTCATAGCGTCCGGCCTGGATAGGCGCGCGGTACTCCAAGAAGCGGGACCGAGGTGAGGGAAATCCTATAGTCCTCTGGGTCGCGGATGAAGTTGATCCGACAATGTCTTAAGACCCTGCCGTCATGTCGTGGTTCGGCGGCGGGGATCTGAGACCCCATCGCTGGTTCATTCTTTAGTGAAGCGCCGCGAGAGGCCCAGGTGAGGAGAACCCAAGAGATACGCAACGGCTTAGGGTTCGCGCCTCTTGCGACTTGGAGTTTTAGACTATCGCTCGCTTTGGTGCGCCCGATTTGTTTCTAGCAGTCACGAGAGGGGAAATGGCAAGAGCCTCTCGCGACGTTGAGATGTGGAGGGGCAAGGTGATGTGAGGGGCAAGGTGAAATCCACGTGAGTTCCTGGGGCTCCTCCAAGCGGAAATGCGGGTTGCCCCTCACGATCAGTTGATAGACTCCTTGCGCCTCAGATGCTTTCTCTTTTATCCCCAAAAAATAAATCCAAGTAACGGTGAGGAGCATCAATTGGCGAACAAAGCGGGGAGTCCTACCAGAGAAGCGGAAACTCAGTTTCTAGAGACGCTCTTAACGATTCACCGAACTGAGCGTACGCTCTCAAAGCTCCTCACTTGTGCGCAATATAAGCGTCCAGGCGATTGCGGTGCGTCGCCGCCATGGTCCGTTCTCGCGCCAAGTTGGGGCGAGCCTCGTGAGACAGTCAGGGTGCGATCGAGCAGTCTCGCCCATTGAGTTGCGAAATCGCCCGCTGTGCGTTTTCTGCTGAGTCGAGCTGAATAAAGCCAACCCCGCGCGGTTCCCCCGTGTCGCGATCTGTGCAGATCGCGACGCGCTCCACGTTTCCGAATTGGCGAAAGAGTGCGAGAAGATCCTCTTCGGTGCAGGAGTGGTTGAGATTGCCCGCAGACCGAACCACCGGACGCGAGCGACTCTGCGGAAGCACGGCCTCTAGAATAGGCTCACTGTCCACGCTTTCTCAAACGCTGCTGGGGCACGATATGGAGCATCTTTCCAAGTTCCGTGACGATGCCGTGCCAGAAATTCCGTCCGAACACGCCAACAGCGAGCAGGCTCCCGAATAGCGCAAGCGCCTCGAAACTTTCACGGCCCTCCCGCCCCCAATACACATCCTGCAGGTTGAGCCAAAGCGCGAATTCATCGAGCGTCAAGGCAGAAGCTACGCCGAAGAGCATGGAAGTTAGACGTCCAGCCCAGTGAGCCGCGGAGGGAGCACCGGTGCCGACTTCGACGAGCCAAGCGTAGCCAACGATCAGGAGAAGAATGATGCCCCAGACGAGATGGTGAATGTGCCGGCCGTGGATCGAGACATCGTGGAACGGCCCGACGTTGTTGTGGATCGCGATTGTGATAGCGCGCACCACGAGAATTGTGGTGAAGAATCCGACCGAAGCCAAGAACAAGCGCTCGCGCCGGGTTTCCGGGAATCGGTGCTCATAAATCCGCCTCAGTCGAGTGCGCGAGACGATCGCGGCGAGCATGCCTAGAATTGCGGCGAGTATGAGGGGCAGGAGCCAGAAGCTCCTGTGAGTCCAGAACATCCTACTTTGATATTGGCACCCAGCACGAAAGGTGCCGCGCTCGGAGACGTAACATTTTATCTCTGCTCCGCCTTCTCGATCTCTTCGCGGGAGTGAGGATCGATGTTGAGATCACGACGAAGTGCGCAGGATGGATAAACGATGAACGCTAGCGCAAGCACCGGGGCGACGAAGACGCCGGTCTTGAAGGTCATCTGCTAGCATGATTCCACAACGGACGCCTTCCGCCTTGGAGGTTCTCATGCGCCACCCGCTCGCGTCGCCTTTGCTTTCGCTTCTCGCTGTCATCGCCAGCACCACGTCAATTCCTCTTTCACAAGCGCAGCAGCAAAAGGGCGCTGAACCCGCAGTGGCAACCGCTAACCAAGCGGTTTTGACGCAACTGCCGTTTGCTGATCGCCAAGACTTCGAAGATGCAATGCGCGGATTCATCGCTACAACCCCTGACACGCGCAACCCGGATCAGTATGCCTTTCTTAAGCAGACCGCTCCGCCCACCGTCAATCCGAGCCTTTGGCGGCAAGCCCAACTCAACGCCATCAGTGGACTGTTCAAGGTTGCCGATGGAGTGTATCAGGTTCGCGGGTTCTCCCTTGCAAACTTGACTATCGTTGAAGGCTCGACAGGACTTATTATCATTGACACTCTTTCGACAGTCGGGGCTGCACGCGAAGCTCTGGATCTCTATTTCGCGAACCGACCGAGGAAGCCAGTCGTAGCGGTCATCTACACCCATAGTCACGGGGATCATTACGGAGGCACTGGTGGTGTTATATCACGCGCCGATGTGGTTGCTGGAAAAACGAAAATCATCGCACCAAGTGGCTTTATGGAAGCCATTGTCGCCGAATCCGTTACCGGCGGAAATGCCATGGGGCGACGTGGTCAGTATCAGTTTGGAACCCCATTGCCACGCGGAGAACGCGGAAACGTAGATGCGGGCCTCGGCAAAATGGATTCTCGTGGCCCAACTGGAGGTGGCTCAGTCATTGCTCCGACCGAGACGATTGAGCAACGGATGGAGACCCGTACTATCGATGGAGTCACTCTGACGTTCCAACTCGCTCTGGCATCTGAAGCGCCTTCGGAAATGCTGATTTACCTCCCGCAGTCGCACGTCCTCGACGCGGCCGAGGATGCGACCCACACCTTGCACAATCTGCTTCCATTCCGCGGGACAGTGGTGCGCGACGCCAACAGTTGGTCTCACTATCTCAACGCAGCTCTCGAGCAATTCGGAGGAGATGCGCAAGTGATGATTGCTCAGCATCACTGGCCGGTATGGGGCAATGAACAAGTGCGAAAGCGACTGGCCAATCAACGTGATCTCTATAAATATGTCCACGACCAGACCATACGAATGATGAATCAAGGCTTTGGTCCCACAGAAATCGCCGAAGCGCTGACCATGCCGCCTGGTCTCAAAAATGATTGGTCTGCCCGCGGATATTACGGCACGCTCTCACATGACTCGAAGGCTGTCTACCAGAGGTACATCGGCTGGTACGACGGAAATCCAGCCAATCTGAATCCGTTGCCGCGCGTCGAGAATGCAAACAAGTACGTCGAATACATGGGTGGTCCGGCTGCAGTGATTGCGCATGCACGCGAGGATTTCAAAGCGGGTAACTACAGATGGGTCGCTCAGGTGCTCGACCAGGTCGTCTTTGCTGATCCTTCGAATCAAGAAGCGCGCAACCTAGCTGCTGACGCGTTCGAACAACTCGGCTACGCCGCGGAATCCGCTACTTGGCGAAATGCATACCTGCTGGGTGCGCAGGAATTGCGTAACAGAGTCCGCGGGGGCTCACGGCATGTGCCTGGCGTCAGCCCGGAAATGTTACATGCGATGCCAATCGGCCTGGTATTTGACTATCTTGGAACGCGTATCAACGGACCTCGTGCGGGCAACGCAAACATCGTGCTCAACTGGCGGTTCATCGATTCGCAGGAGTCGCTTGCTTCGACGCTAGAACACGGCGCCCTAACTTCGATTGTTGGTAAGACTGCGCCTAACGCAGAGGCCACCGTGATCACTACGCGAGTTGCTTTTGAAGAAGTTGTCTTGCAACAGAGAACTGTCTCGGACGAAATCCAGCAAGGTGATATCAAAACCGCCGGCAATCCGGCTCGCGTGGCTGACCTAATTGCGCTCCTAGATGACTTCGAAGCTTCATTCCCGATCGTAGAGCCGCTCAGAGCCCGTTGACGATGGCGGGCGCAACGTACGAAATCACTTCCTCAGCCGCTCCCGCAAGCGGTTCTTCTTCAACTTCTCACTCGGACTGCTTGCGACTCCTTCGAGCCACGAGAGTACTTTTGCCACCGTGACCGTGTGTTCTTCCTCCGGCGCCTTCGCGCGGATCGTCAAGCGTGTTCCTGGTGGGAGCGGCATCTTTGCGAGAATGCCTTTCTTGACCGCGGCTATGGCCTCGACAGCGGCCTCGAACAGGCTCTCGGCCGGCACGTCGCACCGAGTGCTCGATGCCTTATGAGTCGGTGAAAGAGACCAGGCAAGAGCCGGCACGATTTTCAGAATAGGCGAAGGAAGGGCGACATATTTAAACGCGATCTTCGTGGGATAAACTTGGCTGCACACGGAGCTGTTATGGCCAACACTTGTCACGCTCAGCTAGTTCTCGCGATCGCGGTCCTCACCAACGCGACCGGCGCGTGTGCGGAGCTGAAGGTGATGGTCTCGGGCGGTTTTGCGTCTGCCTCCGAGGAAATTGTCCCGCAGTTCGAGAAGAACACCGGCGCTAAGGTTTCTACTTCTCGAGGAGCGTCGCAGGGTACAGGCCCCAACACAATCGGTGCCCAGCTTCGTCGAGGCGTGTCGGCCGACGTCGTGATCATGTCGAGGGAGGGCCTGAACGACCTAATCGCCGAAGGCAGAATCCAGGCGGGGACGGATATCGACCTCGCTCAGACTCCACTCGGCGTATCAGTGCGGGCCGGAGCCGCGCGCCCCGACATCAGCACCGTCGAAGCTTTCAAACGGACATTGCTCAGCGCAAAATCGATTACGTTTCCGGGCAGTACAACGGGGATTTGGATGACCACCAAACTCTTTCCCCAATTGGGAATCGCGAAACAGTTGGAAGGCAAGATCACGAATACCGGAGTTGCGGCCATTGAGAAGGGCGACGCAGAAATCGCCATACAGCCTGTCAGCGAACTCCTTCACGTGCCCGGCACCGATTACGTTGGGACGATGCCTGCCGAGATCCAATACATCTCAGTGTTTTCGGGAGCCATTGTGTCAGGGACCAGGGAACCAGAACTGGCGAAACGGTTTCTCGCATTCCTTAGATCCGAAAGCGGAATGAACGCGATTCAGCGCAGCGGGATGGACCCGCCGCGCCCGCTACACTGAAATCGAGCTTGCCTGTACCTCAGTTCACACCAGCGAATCCAATACTCCGGCGTGAGGCTTTCAATCACGCTGACTACATCTTCGAGCTGAAGATGGACGGATTCCGTCTCACCTGCCAACGCGACCTGGAAGGCATCGTCGCGTAGCTTAAGCAGTGCGCTACGGCGAGGGATGGTTCAAGATTCGGAATCCAGGCTATTCGCAGCGCGATGGGCGGCGGGAGTTGTTCGAGAGGCAGCGCGTCGCGGGCCGCTACTATCCATTCTTGATTCGCGCATGCGCGTTTCAGCATGCATCTGATACTATCTCCCGTGCGC
>Ga0126373_10003706_pt1 | contig 11502 bp, 13 predicted proteins | sample PanSoiMetPlot_11_FD_92545 | JGI IMG/M metagenome (GOLD analysis project Ga0126373, IMG submission 92545) | Tropical forest soil microbial communities from Panama - MetaG Plot_11 | ecosystem: Environmental > Terrestrial > Soil > Tropical forest > Bulk soil | place: Panama | collected 2016-02-17
GGCCTTCGACGCTGCTATCTATCCGCAGGTGGCCAGTATGGTCGGTGCGGTCTGCGGCGGTTACCTAGCCGACCTGGGCGCGCGGCGGACCTATTGTGGACGCATGCTGGTGCAGTGCACCGGGGTCATGGCGGGTGCTCCCTTCGTCGTCCTCTGTGGTCTGAGCGGTTCCCTCCTGCTCGTGAAGGTGGCGCTGCTCTGCTGGGGATTCTTCAAGGGAATCTACGACTCCAACATCTTTGCATCGGCATTTGACGTGGTTCCCATGGAGACACGGGGCACAGTGAGTGGCTCAATGAATTGCATAGGCTGGCTTGTGGGAGGCGGAATCGCTCCTGTGTTGATCGGCTTTGTCGCGGTGCACCTCTCGCTCGGCAAGGCCATCGCCGCCTCGTCCGTGGCTTACGTGATTGCCGGCATCCTCCTTCTTCTCACCATGCGATGCTTCCTCGAACGCGACGCGAACAAGGCGAGGCTCGTCCCTGGTCCTTGAGATGTTGACTAAAAGGGACCGTAGCAGAAGGGTCATCAACAATGATGACCTAATTGGTGAGGGCGCCCGCGGCTAACTTAATTTATTTCTCGGTTTATTGACCAGGCGCAATGAACCCGGGAATGCATGGCGTGTAGTGTCTACTGTTAACGACACCCAATCCAGAGTAGTCGAGGCCAGGGATCACCGTAAATGTCACCAACCTTGTTGGCTGCAGGTAGGAGAGTCACGGCGAAACAGGCATGGCACACCTGATGTTCAAGGGGACGCCGTCGCGTTAGATCTTCTCACGGACATCATGAACTATCCGGGAGTCTTTACAAGCGACTGGTTGAAGCCAAGCTCGCCACTGACCTAGCGCGGGCCTAACGCGCACGATCCTGGACTTGTCTCTCTGTAGCGCCAACTTACCGAAAGACGGAGATTTGCAGATGACAAAGACGGCGCTCATTAACGTTGCAGAAGGCATTGTCACCGAACCGATCACACAGGCTGACCTCAATCGCGTCAGTGCGGAGTCACTGAACAATATAGAACATGCCGTAACCGCCGCGGATAGCGTGGGTCTCTACCGAAGCGAGTCGATTTCAGAAGGAGATTGGAGACTGCTGTTCTGGGAACGAGATCAAATTAAGAAGGTCACTATTGCAGATCTGCAGCGAGTCGCAACCAAGTATCTCGTGCCCTCCAGCAGAGCTGTCGATCTGTTCATTCCGACGGAAGCGCCAAAAGGAGTATGAACAGAAGATCCGTAAGGCGCAATCCAACACACACAAATGGAACGGAAAGAAACGAAGCTTTCGATGGAAGGAGTGGTCTCAAATCAGACCAGTTAACAGTCAAACGGATCACTCGGGTTGTCAACTATGGCAGCCATCGCAATAGTGGGGCCAGTAGATCGCTCGAAATTGCGGGCAATGCCGATGCAGTACAGACGCATCGAAGCGAGTGCGACGCCCTGGCACGAATCAAGTTGAGGTGGGGCGACCCCGGTGGCACCCGTCGCGAATCCGGGAGCTTTTTTGGGGCATTCCTGCGGCACCGGAGTGTAACGGTCTGGCGACATCAGGGATGCCGTGAATGCGACCTGATTGGTCCGGGAAATCACCGGGTTCTCAACAGAAACTCGACCTTGATCATGCCGCACTCCTGAGCGGTGCGATCCGCTTCCTCTTTTCGCGGAGGGCTTTGGATAGCTCATAGTTAGCCTGAGCAGTAACCCAAAAGCGTGCATTGGTGGCCGGGAATGCCTCAGAGAGTTTGATTGCCATCGAGGCTGAGACCCCGGCCTTGCCGTTGAGGATGTTGGACAGCAGGGGGCGCGTGACACCCAAGTGCTTGGCTAAGGCTGCTACGGTGATGTCGTCGCCCATCCATTCCCGAATAATTCTGCCGGGATGAGCTGCGTTGAACATGGGCATGGTCGTGACTCCAACTGATCTTTTGGGAAGGGGACGCGACGTCACTGTCCCCCTCGGTTATGGGTTAATGGTAGTCCTGAAGGTTTACAACTTCGGCGTCCTCACCAATAAACCGAAAAGTCAGCCGCCAGTTTTTATTGACCTTGACTGACCAATGGCCATCAAGATCACCCTTCAAGGGGTGGAGATCCCACCCAAGAACACCCATCTGACTCACGTCATTTGCAGCGTCTAGGGTGGACAACTGTACTTCTAGTTTTGGAGCAAATTCGGCTTTGATCCCAGCCTTGGAGCCGGTTCTAAAGAAGATTTAGCTAAAGTTATCGGAAATAACAAGATTTTTGAAGGGAATTGGACGCCGCTGGACGACTCTGGAAGAGTCAATGGCGGAGAGTGAGGAATCCTACAATGTCGACTGCGCCCGCCGTTGGGCTTAGAACACGCGGCAGTAACCCACCGAAGTGATCCGATATAAGTTTTCTCATTGATACGCCAGATGGTTCCATGACAGTTCATTCCTGGATTTACTTTGGAAACCTCTTTATACCGGCCAACGATGGGTAAGCCAGAGGACGATTGGGACCGTAACGGCTAAAGACAGTGTCGACAGTAAAAGCATGGATGCCGTTTCGGATTCGGAGGATTTGTATCGCGCCGCGAAGAGCACGACCACAGTCGCCAAAGGAAAACTGCAGCAGAACAATGCCACATGCGCGAACGGGCTATTAACATGCAACAAATGCAATAGAGCGAGTAAAACCAAATTTTGCACAATGAGACGGCCGAGGGTGCCGAGCGTTACCACACGCGAAATTTGAAGCGCATGCGCTGCCAAAACCAGGCCTACGGCAAAGACAGCAACCCCGGAAGTAGTCGATCCGATCAGCTCGAAGCATCCGGCTATACTTCGGGGCAGCGGCAGTTTGAAAAGAACAATTGCGATTCCAAGAATAGGCCCCCACAGAAGCGGTGATTTCAAGCCCGAACTCAGGCCGGTAAGGACAGGACTGGGTCGCGAAGAATCCGCGGTGACTCCTCGATGCTTAGCTGCATCCACTTCAAGCAGAACGACTGCTGCAGGCACTACGAGGTTGATGGATAAAGCTACGAGTCCCACGGCCCCAGTAGCAGTAGGACCCAGGATTGGTCCGAGGACGGCTAATCCAAAAACCGGGGTCGCCGATGTCGCCAGCATAAGTGCGTAAAGGATCGCGGGTGTCCCTCGCAGACTTTTCACAAGCCCCAAAACAAGCCAAGCTACGAGAAAGAGGCCAACATGAGCGAGGATCAGCGCCAGGACCAGAGGCCCCTGCTGCAGAAGCAGGCCCCTGGGGATATCTGTCATGCTGACGAACAGCGACGCGGGTAATGCATACGAAGTTGCCAGCTTGCTTAATCCTGCAGCCTGATCAGCATTGAAAGCATTTCTCTTGCCGGCAAAATAGCCGAGTGCAAGGACAAAAAAAACCGGGAGCAGTGCTCCTATGAGTCCACTGATGTTCATACAAAATTCCTCTCTTCTCTCAAAACTCCACTTTGGTTCTGAATCCGAAAACTACGGCGTGCTCAGTCCTGCCGCCGCATTCGCGTAATCCTGCACGACAGGCTGCAAATAAAGCATCGGTCCCACGCCCAGAAGCGCGTTGAATTCAAGACAGTGCTCCGGTTTCCAATGCGAAGCGCCTCTGGGCCTCTTACTTGGAGTTGTCATACTGCCCACCCTCCGATCATTTGCATCCACTCCGAACTTCGTCGTTCCGACAGACACAGCACTCCGAGTTCGCTTGGATGACATTCTCACCAGCGTCGATTCAGAGGTGGGAGATCCGTTCAGTGCGACCGTAGTTGACGAAGGCGAGTACCGGAATGCTCGGGTGTACGGACACATCTCGGGAATTGACACATCCGGTAGAATAAAGGGCCGTACCAGCATTGTGCTGAGGTTCGACCCGCTGGTCATGCCCGACGGACATCGAACCCCGATTCACGCCGAGATTATTGAGCTCTACCACGCACCCTCAGGCGTGGAAGGCGTGATCGAGTCGGGCGGCCGAGGCCGCACGAGCGTCGAACACACAGCCATTGGAGCCGGTGCTGGCGCTTTACTTGGCGGAATCTTCCGCGGAGGCAAGGGAGCGGGAATCGGGTGGATTATTGGTGGAGTTGGTGGCCTGGGGGCTACTGCATTCCACGGATATCAGAAGATCACGCTCGATAGCGGGCAAGAATTGTTAATCCGGATTACGGGCCACAACTGACCAACCACGGATTGAGACGATTTTAGGATTTGCGATCGATACACCAAATTCGTGTGACGATCGCGACTTTGGAAATGGCGAAGGAGAGCGCCAATGGCAAACACCGCGCATTTGCGATCAGCCCATTTTCGTTCAAGCAGACGTAAGACTGCCGCGTCTGACCTAAACTCTAGGCAGTGTCTTTTTGGGCGCACGACAATGCCCGTCAACCTCTATTCGGCTCCGGGAAGTGATCTCGAAAGAGTTTCCAGTCATGAAACGCACTGTCTCTGAGATTTGGCTTCGCCGCGCTGTTCTAGTAGCAACCATGATCGCGCTCGCAGACTGCGCGGGCCCCAGAACAGGAAGTGCGCTCTTCGGTGTGCGCGCCGCAGATGACTTGAGCAGCGGATACCTACAGCGCAAGTCTGCAGTAGGGGTGGCAGGAAACGGGGAATCCCGGCCGAACCTCACCTTTGAGGGATATATGCCAGAGCTGAATGGCGGTGTCGCATGGCTCAACTCCACGCCTTTAAGCACCAAGTTGCTACGCGGCAAGGTTGTGCTGATCAACTTCTGGACGTACACCTGTATCAATAGCCTGCGCCCGCTGCCTTATGTCAAGGCGTGGTCGGCAAAGTACAAGGACGCAGGGTTGGTGGTGATCGGCGTACACACGCCGGAGTTCTCGTTCGAGAAAGAACAGCCGAATGTGGAAACAGCGACGCGAGAGCACAATGTGACCTACCCAATTGTGATGGACAACAAGTACCAGATCTGGCGGGCATTCAGCAACGAGTACTGGCCCGCGTTCTATCTCGTCGATGCAAAGGGGCAGATCCGTTATCAGCATTTTGGGGAAGGCGATTACGGAGCGATGGAGCGAGCCATTCAGGAGCTGCTGAAGGAGTATGGTTCGCGCGATGCGGAACTGCCCATCGACGACTTCGTCGGTCATGGTATCGAGGCGCCGCCGGGCGCCGATGAACGCTCTCCCGAGAGCTATACCGGTTATCGACTTGCCGAGCGCTTCGCCTCGCCTGGCGGCCTAAAAGAGAACCGAGACAAGACCTACAACCCGCCTTCAAGACTCAGTCTCAACCATTGGGGATTGATCGGTCCGTGGAACGTGAATGCCGAAAGTGCTGTTCTCGTCTCCGCTCCCGGCAGAATCGTCTATCGCTTCCACAGCCGCGATCTGCATCTCGTTTTGGCGCCGTCGAAGGATGGCAGGCCCATTCGCTTCAAGGTGATGTTGGACGGCGCAGCACCGGGCAACGATTGTGGTGTCGACTCTTCTCCTGAAGGCACAGGAATCGTTGGGGAGCCTCGGCTATATCAGCTTATTCGACAAAAAGGCACGGTTGAGGACCGCACTTTCGAGATCGAATTCCTTGACCCCGGCGCTCAGGCCTTGGACTTTACGTTCGGTTGAACTTTGCTTCCAGCGCATAGTGAACATGCCGAGAACCTCATTGATTGATGGTGAAGGCGGTAATGGGTCGCTAACTTGTTACCGATTCACGCCGAGAAATTGAGCTCCACCATGCACCATCAGGTCAAGAGACGCATGCACAGTTGCTGCGTCGGAAATTCTTTCCAGCCCAACAAAAGTGCGCTCTCGTTCGTACCGGGCGGACTTGATGGGCCTTGCTATCCGAGAGCCAATGTATTGGCTCGCGGGTCTACCTCGGCGAGTCGGCTTAGGAGATAGTCAACTTCAGCCCTTCCTTTTGCTGACAGCGATGAGGCCGGAGCCCGTTGAGAATCATAGGCGATAGCGCCGCGCTTCTTGAGAACGTACTTCCGAACGGCGAGACCGACTCCCTGCTGTTGTTCGTAGCGCACGAGCGGGAGATGCGCATCGAAGAGGTCGTGAGCAGCGTCGCGCTGACCGGACTGCGAGAGCTTGACAACGTCGACGAGCATATCGGGAAAGGCATAGCCGGTCATTGCACCGTCTGCTCCGCGCTCTAGCTCAAAGTCCAGGAAGAGGCCACCGTTGCCAGTGAGAATTGAGATCGGGCGGAGCGACCCCTCTTTCTCGAGGCCGCGCAGGGCGCTGATTTTCTCCAGGCCCGGCCAGTCTTCGTGCTTGAGCATCACGCAGGATGGATTGTCGTTAACGATGCGCTGGATGACTTTGGGCGTCATAACCACGTTAAGCAACAGCGGATAATCCTGAATGACGAATGGAATATCGGAGCCGATCGCGGCAACGGCCTGCGCGTAGTAGTTGACGATTTGATCATCAGTACGAAGGGTTGACGGAGGGGCGATCATGACGCCGGCTGCACCGCCCTCCATGACACTATGGGTGAGGGAGCGCATAGCCGCGAACCCCGGGGAGGAGACGCCTACGATGATCGGAACTCCGGACCGGCGGACGACTTGGTTAGAGATGGCAAGGGCTTCGGCGGGATCGAGTTTCGGAGCCTCACCCATGATGCCGAGAATGGTGAGACCCGTGACGCCACAACCGAGGTAGAAATCGGTCATCCTGTCGACGGAGTCGTAGTCGACGGCGCCATCGAACTTAAAGGGGGTAACGGCAATGGCGTAGACACCCTTTGCAGTGTGATCGAGAAGCATTGGTTCATTTGTCCTTGTTTGGTGTTGTGGGGTGTCCGTCATGCAGGAGAAAGTCGAAATCGCAGCCTTGATCGGCTTGCAGAACGCAGTCTTCGAACAGTTTTGCATATCCGCGCCGCGGGCTTTTGCGTTGTGTTGGCGACTGCTGCAGGGCCAAAAGGCGTTTTTGTAATTCGGAGTCGTCGATCAGGAGCTCGAGGCGTCGGGCTTCGACGTCGAGCAGAATTTCGTCGCCGTTTTGGACAATAGCGAGTGGGCCACCAACTGCGGCCTCGGGTGCAATATGCAAGACGATAGTACCGAAGGCAGTCCCGCTCATGCGGGCATCGGAGATGCGGACCATGTCTTTGACGCCTTCGCGTGCGAGCTTCATAGGAATTGGTAGGTAGCCCGCTTCCGGCATGCCGGGTGCGCCCTTGGGACCGGCGTTGCGCAGGACGAGGACGTCGTTGGCACTGACATCGAGGCTGGGGTCGTCAATGCGATTGGTGAGGTCTTCGATGTTGTCAAAGACCACCGCTCTGCCGGTGTGACGTATAAGGTGTGGCGAAGCAGCGGAGTGCTTGATCACCGCGCTTCGCGGCGCCAGATTGCCGTGCATGATCGCCATCGCCCCTTCCGGTTTGAGAGGTGATGCGAAGCTGCGGATGACGTCTTGATGCGAAACAACTTCTGCGGCGGCAATGGCGTCGCCGAGAGTACCTCCTGAGATGTTAGGAGCGTCGAGGTCGAGAAAGGCGGTGAGTTCGCGCATGAGGGCGGGAAGACCGCCGGCGTTGTGGAAATGCTCCATGTAGTGTGCGCCGGATGGCTTGAGGTTGAGCAGGACGGGGATGTCGCGGCCGAGTTGGTCGAAAGCAGCGAGATCGAAGGGAACACCCGCACGGCCTGCTATTGCGACGAGGTGGATAAGGCCGTTCGTAGAACCCCCGATTGCCTGCAAGACAATCATGGCGTTGCGGATTGACGCCGCCGTGACGAGATCGCTGGGCTTGGGTCCGCCGGAAATGGCGATTTCAGTCGCGCGCTTGCCGCTCGCTTCGGCGATGCGTCGGCGGTCGGCGAGAGTTGCTGGTGCAGCTGCGCTCATGGGGAGCGCGAGGCCGAGTGCTTCAACGAGGCAAGCCATCGTGCTAGCGGTACCCATCACCGAGCAAGTGCCAACCGATGGGCATAGGCGGCCACTGATAGTTTCGATCTCGACGAGATCAACGTTGCCAGCCCGGTGCAGCGCCCACATACGGCGACAATCGGTGCAAGCTCCGAGAACTTCGCCTTTGTGATTGCCGACGACCATCGGTCCAGTTTGTAGAACTATTGCCGGGAGGTCGGCGCTGACGGCGGCCATGACTTGTGCGGGCAGGGTCTTGTCACAGCCACCGATGAGGACGACAGCATCCATAGGCTGTGCAGCGATCATCTCCTCGGTATCCATCGCCATTAGGTTGCGTAGGAACATGGATGTGGGATGAGCGAAGCTCTCGCCGATGGAGATCGTCGGGAAGACCATGGGTAGGCCACCGGCTAGCATGACACCTCGCTTCACGCTTTCGATGAGGTCGGGGACATTTCCATGGCACGGGTTATAGTCGCTGAATGTGTTGGTAATGCCGATGATGGGCCGGTCGAGCGCATCGTCGGAGTAGCCCATCGCTTTGATGAACGCCTTACGGAGGAAGAGCGAAAAGCCCGCGTCGCCATAGCTGGTTAAACCCTTGCGCAAGCCTCTTGTCATATCTGGGCCCCTGTGGGTTGGGCCGTCGGCAATTTTGCAGGGGTGAGTGTAAGGATGAGGACGGATGAGGCAATCATGCAGGCCGCGACGAGGAAGAGACCGGAATTGAGCCTGCCAGTGTAGGTCTTTAGGAAGCCGATTATGGTAGGGCTGAAGAAGCCACCGAGGTTGCCCGTGCAGTTGATGAGCGCGATTCCGGCGGCTGCGGCATTGCCACCAAGGAACGATGTTGGGAGTGCCCAGAACATGGCGAGTCCCGTGATAACTCCGGCAACAGCAAGCACGAGACCGAACATCGCAATCGGGGTGCTGCTGGCTTGCGTGCAGAGAATAAAACCGAATGCAGCCACAGTGTTCGGGACTATAACGTGCCAGCGGCGCTCGCGAATTCTGTCGGAGTGGCGCCCCACAAAGATCATGCAGATAAGCGCGCAGGTGTACGGGAGAGTTGTGAGCATGCCAATGTGGAACGCGTCTTTGACGCCTGTCTCGCGGATGATAGTGGGCTGCCAGAAACCAATCGCGTAGGAGCCTATCTCCATTCCGAAGAAAATTGCGCCGAAGAGCCAGACACGTGGACTCGTAAACACAGAGCGAATTGAAACATGGGTTTTCGTGACTGTTTCTTCACGGATCTCGGAGCTTACGACGGCTCGTTCGCGCTCTGAGAGCCACTTGGCTTCAACCACGCGATTGTCCAGAAAAAAGTAAATGACGACGCCGAGGAGGATCGCAGGAATTGCCTCCACGACGAAGAGCCATTGCCAACCCGCCATGCCCTTGATGCCTGCGAAGTGTTGCATGACAAAGCCCGACAGTGGACCGCCGATAATTCCCGAGACGGGGTTTCCAGCCATCAGCAGGGCAACCATTGCAGCTCGGCGATGGGCTGGGAACCAGTAGGTAAGGTAAAGGATCATGCCAGGAAAAAAGCCGGCCTCGGCAACTCCCAGCAGCATGCGTGCGGTGTAGAACTGCATCGGTGTGCGCACCAGCGCAGTGAGTGCCGAGACGATGCCCCAGGTAACCATGACGCGGCATATCCAAAAGCGCGCTCCGACCTTGTGCAAAATAATGTTGCTCGGGATTTCGAAAGCGAAGTAGCCGAGAAAGAAGATGCCTGCGCCGATTCCATATACGCTTTCACTGAACTTGAGGTCGCCCAACATCTGGAGCTTCGCGAAGCTGACGTTGACGCGGTCGATGTACGCGATGATGTAGCCGATCACGAGAATCGGCATGATGCGCCACGCAATTTTGCGGTAGAGTAAGTCGCCAGCACGATCGGAGGAGCTGTTCGGCGTGATATAGGCGGCAGATGACAAGCTTCTAACTCCGATCTCTACGGGCTAGTCTACCGATTTATCTTGCGTGGCGCGAAAGCTTGCGTACCTGGCTTTTGTTTCGGCGTTGGGTGGGTACAATCCGGGGAGCGGAACACCGGCACGAACCTCGTCGATAATCCAGGCTTCAAATTTCTCCTGCTCAACTGCAGCTTCGACGACTTCGCCGAGGAGCGCTGCTGGGATAACCACGGCTCCATCGTCATCGGCCACAATAATGTCGTCGGGGAAGACCGCGACTCCGCCGCAGGCAATCGGCATCTGCCAGCCAACAAAAGTGAGTCCAGCGACGGAGGCGGGGGCTGCGGTGCCCTGGCACCAGACAGGCAGATTCGTGCAAAGAACGCCTGCCAGGTCGCGGATGACGCCGTCAGTGACAAGTCCGGCTACATGACGAACCCGGATACGTTCACAGAGGATGTCGCCGAAGATTCCGGCGTGGGTGACTCCTACAGCGTCGACCACCGCGACGCAGCCGGCGGGCATGCATTCGATGGCCGCACGGGTTGATGTTGGAGACGCCCAGGACTCGGGAGTGGCGAGGTCCTCGCGCGCAGGGACGAAGCGCAGAGTAAAAGCTGGACCGACGATACGGGGCTGGCCAGGTCGAAGCGGCTTGGTGCCGCGAAGCCAGATGTTGCGCAAGCCCTTTTTAAGAAGAACTGTCGTGAGGGTGGCCGTGGAGACACCCTTGAGTGTGTCGATTGTTGTGTTGTCCAATGGCATAAGTTGCGAGTGCTCCTAAATGCTGGCGATCATGCCGCCATCGACGCGGATGACGGAACCGGTGATGTAAGCGGCGCGCTCGCTAACAAGAAAGGTTACAGCGTCGGCATACTCTTCCGGTTTGCCGTAGCGGCCCAGCGGGATAGCGCGCTGACTCTCGGCAGCAACCTCTTCGGCACTGCGCCCTTCGCGCTTGGCTTTGGCATCATCAAGGGCCGCGACGCGGGATGTGGCGATGCGCCCAGGCACGATGATGTTGGCAGTGATGCCGTCTTTGCCAACTTCGCCGGCTAGCGTCTTGGACCAACCGACAAGTGACAGGCGAAGCGCGTTCGAGAGCGCGAGATTTGGAATAGGTGATATAACGCCGGACGACGTGCTGGTCAGAATGCGGCCCCAACCCCGAGACCTCATGCCGGGGACGACGCGGTCAGTAATGGCGATGACTGAGAGAACCATCGATTGAAATTGCTTGGCCCAAAGCATGGGGTCTTGACCTGCGGCGGCGGCTGGAGGTGGGCCGCCGGTGTTGTTGACGAGAATGTCGACCGGACCAAGCTCGCTCTCGATCTTCGCGACATTGTCATTGATCACTGAAAGGTCAGCGAGATCCCAGATCAGGCCCATACATTTGTGGCCGATGACTTTGAGCTCTGCAACGGTGCCATCGATGGAAGTCGATCCGATACCTGCTACGGCGACGTTTGCGCCTTCGGTGGCAAGAGACTTAGCGATTGCGCGACCTAGCCCGCCACCGCCGGCAAGCACCAGTGCGGTCCTTCTCTCTAATCCCAAATTCATTCAAAGTCCCTCGTCACCGCATAATACTTGGCGCAGAGACGCTTGCGAAGTGTCAGCGGATACAATGTCCCGTTGGCAAGGAGATTTTTCAAAATGCTGAAGAAGGCTTTTCTTAGCCTGCTGTTTAGTATCGCTTCTATGGGGTTCGCGCAGA
>Ga0126373_10003708_pt1 | contig 11498 bp, 8 predicted proteins | sample PanSoiMetPlot_11_FD_92545 | JGI IMG/M metagenome (GOLD analysis project Ga0126373, IMG submission 92545) | Tropical forest soil microbial communities from Panama - MetaG Plot_11 | ecosystem: Environmental > Terrestrial > Soil > Tropical forest > Bulk soil | place: Panama | collected 2016-02-17
AGCGTTGGAACGTCGATGGCGCAGACCCTGCAGGAAAGGCGCGATCAATTCCATACGCTGCGGCTCGGCGAGTCCCTCGATCCGCTTAATCCAGCAGTACATTCGTTCGTTGAGCAGGCGCAAGCGCGTTTCCTGCAGCAGACCGGCGATCCGGCTGCTGCGCAGCAGCTGGCATGGCAGGCGCTCGAGAATCTGCGCCACCAGCAGGCATCGGCACTGGCGTATTTCGACTGTTTTTGGGTGTTCGCCGTCGCGACGCTTGCGGCGATGGTCGTCGTTTTCGTGATGAAACGTTCGGTGGCCGACAAAGGCGCGCGCGTCGGCAGCGAATGAGCCGATTCCCGTGCACCTGCAGAACAGCGCATAAGTTTTCAACAAATCACCTTGGAGACCTCGATGCCGATCATGGCGAGTGTGGCGATGCCGTCGATGATGCTTGAAGCCCTCGCTGGCAACGGGCGCGTTATCGAACGCGCCGGCGGTTTGCCGCAGGCGGACTAGTTCACGGGATACAAATGCCACGACCCCTCCGCATTCGCATTAAGCAAGAGGCAGGCGAAAAAACAACGCGGACGCGCCTTGGCTCTTACGAGTTCAAGAAGAAAGGCGTTTCGCGCTTCGATTTGCGAGACCCCTACCATCTCGCCACAGCGTTGACCTGGTCGCAATTCCTCGTGGCCTTTCTCGCGCTTTACTTGTTAGTAAACGTTGTGTTCGCCACGCTATTTTGGCTAGCGCCCGGTTCGGTCACTAATGCCCGACCATATAGCTTTGTGGATGTCTTCTTCTTCAGCATCGAGACGCTGGCAACGGTCGGCTACGGTGACATGCATCCGGCGACACTGTACGGCCACGTGATAGCAGCGGCTGAGATCGTGTGCGGGCTGGCCTTCACGGCCATCTTGACCGGGCTGACCTTTGTCCGCTTCTCGCGGCCGCAAGCCAAGTTTGTCTTCGCCCCGCATCCGGTGGTCGCCATTCATAACGGCAAGCCGTCACTGATGTTGCGAGTCGGCAATGGGCGCGCAGAAGTGCTCATGGACGCAACGGCAAAGCTCAACGTCTTGTTGTCCGTGTTGACTCCTGACGGCACGCGGGTAAACCGCGCGCAGGAGTTGCGGCTGGAGCGGGCGCATCTCCCGCTTTTTCCCCTCACTTGGACGCTTGAGCATGTGTTGGACGAGCGCAGCCCGTTGTACGGCTACGATGCGGCGCGAGCGATTGCGGCGGAAGCGCAAGTGTTCGTGATGCTTGAGGCGCGCGACCCGACGCTCGTGACATCGGTGCACGATTTCCGCAACTATGCGGCGAAAGATATACGTTTTGGTATGCGCTATGTGGACGCCTTGTCCAGGGAAGACGACGGCACCCCGGTGGCGGATTTTACCAAGATCGGAAAGCTGGAACCCGACGTCGGCGAACGTTGGGAACCGGGTTGGACGGATCGGGAAGACGTGGAGAATTAGCCGGCGTTTCTCCCCTCTCTCGCTTGGTAATTGAGGACGGCCACTGAGGCTAAAATTAGTTGCCGCCCGAAAGCATCTTCACCAGGCGGTAGAGATATTCCTGCCCATCAAAGAACGACTTAACCAGGACGCGCTCGTCCCGACCGTGGACACGTATGTCGTCGACGTCGATAGCGAGGCCAGAGTGGCCGTAGGTCGGTATGCCAGCATTGCGCAGATAGCTCCCATCGGTCGCGCCCGCGCTCATCGTGGGCATGACCGGAATACCCGGCCAGAATTCCGTGGTGAGCTTTTCGATTGCCCCCATGATCTCCTCATGCAGCGCAGACGGCGCGCTGAGGACCGGCACGCCAAGTTGTGTCACTGCAATCTGATCGTCCGCCAGAACTCGGACCAGCGTCGCTTTGACATCGTCGACCGGTTCGCCGGGCATGATGCGGCAGTTGACCATGGCGCGGGCCACCTGGGGCAGCGCGTTGACCGCATGGCCAGCCTGCAGCATGGTGGCCACGCAGGTGGTGCGCAATTGCGCGTTATAGGCCGGATTGGTCGATAGACGCACCAAAGACAGGGTTGCCGGATCCGGGTGTTCGGAGAGGATTGCTCTAATGTCGGCCGCCGTCTGATCGTTTTCAAATTGCGCTGATCGTTCAAAATAGGCGCGGGTGGTGTCGTTTAGCCTAAACGGAAAACTGAATTTGGATAGCCGCACCAGCCCCTCGGCCAAGTGATAAATCGCGTTGTCCCTGGTCGGAAGCGAGCTGTGGCCCCCGCGGTTGCGCACTTCAAGCTGATAAGTCAGGGACACCTTTTCAATGGTTTGTACGCTGTTTCTGATCGGCTTGCCCGCTTTGAGACCGACGCCACCCCCTTCATTCAAGGCGAACTCAGCGTCAATCAGCTCGCGATGATTCTTGAGCAACCATTGAATCCCTAAGCCGTTCTCATCAAGAATCTCTTCGTCGGTCTCTAGCGCTACGATGATGTCGCGGTCGGGGCGGTAGTTCTCTTGCCGGTAGCGGATCAGATTGGCCACAAAGACCGCCGCCATATACTTGTCGTCGACGGTGCCCCGCCCGTAGAAATACCCGTCCTTTTGCAAAAAGGTGAACGGGTCGACCGACCAGTCCTCGCGGTTCGCCGGGACCACGTCAAGATGCGCGAGCAAGAGAATCGGCTTGCGGGCGCCTGTCCCACGCAGGCGCGCAACCAGGTTGCCCTTGCGTGGCGCGGGCCTGAATACCTGCACATCGGCCTCGCTAAAGTCCGCCGCACGCAAGTGAGCTGCCATAGCCTCCGCCGCGTGGGCGGTGTCGCCGGTCGCGGTGACGGTATTAATCTCGATAAGCTCCTGGTAGACGTCCAAGGCCAATTGCTGTTGTGGCGTAAGGGCCTGGACACCTGCGGGCTGGGCAATCCATAGTGCCACGGCGGCAGCGCCAAGGACGGTCCGGGTGCTCGACGCCGACCTGCAACCCTTTAGCCATCGGGCCGCGGCACCAATTCCACCGGTGTACGACATATCAAGGTCTCCCCAATTTCACGCCGCCGTTGCCCTCGATCTCCGGGACATGAACCAATGGTACCCTGATTGGATATCGTCGGAACAGGGTGGCGCTCCTCGATCCGCAAGCCATCCTGTGTTGCGCTGTGACTGTTGGCGCGCCAGCACGCTTGTCGCTCAGCCCAACAGGCTCTCGAGCGCAAGATCGCGCCGACTCGTGATCGCGGTCGACGCCCAGGTTTCGTCAGCAAACACAGGGACCGACGCGCGAATCTTGTGGTTATCAGTGGCGTTGAGTGGCCAAGGTCGCGCGGTCACGCGCGGGTGCGGGGCGATCATCGGGCCGAAGCACACGGACGTGTCCCAGCCGGACATCGGTGTGGGTCTGCGTCAAACGCGATGCAACGGTTCGCCCGAAGACCGTTCATGGGCTGCCGAGTTGGTCGAAAACCGGGTGAACACGGCGGGCAGGCCATGAGCGCGATCGAACGCTTGATCCGCCCCCGGAGCGTTGCGATTGTCGGCGCTTCTGCGGATGCCACCAAATTGGTGGGCCGTCCGGTCGACTACTTGCAGAAGCACGGCTTTTCCGGCGCGATCTACCCGGTCAATCCGCGGGTGAGGCAGATTGGGTCGCTCGCCTGCTACCCTGATGTGTCGGCGCTCCCCGAAGTCCCGGATGTTGGCCTCGTACTGCTCGGCCAGGAGGGCGCGCAGCAAGCCGTTCGCGATCTTGCGGCCCGCGGCGCGGCCGCCGCCATCGTGCTCGCGAGCGGTTACGGCGAGACCGGCCAAGAGGGCGCGCGGCGCGAGGAGGCATTGAAGAGGGCAGCCGGTCGCATGCGCCTGTTGGGCCCTAACACGATCGGGCTCGTCAACCTGAGCGATGGTGTCGTCCTCTCAGCCTCTGGGGCGCTGGAAATCGACGACTTGCCCACGGGGCGGATCTCTGTCGTCTCCCAGAGCGGTGGCATCCTCGGTTCGCTCCTGTCGCGCGCGGCGGACCGTGGCATCGGCGTTGCCAAACTGATCGCCACCGGCAACGAGGCGGATCTCGATTGCACCGACTTCATTGAATACCTGATGGACGACGAAATCAGCTCGGTCATTGCCGTCTATCTGGAGGGTCTGCGTCACCCGGAGAAGTTTCGCAAGCTGGCGCTGCGTGCCGCGGCGCTCAATAAACCCATCGTTGTCTTCAAGGTGGGGCGCTCTCAATCGGGGGCACGCGCTGCAAGCTCGCATACCGGCGCGCTCTCGGGCACGGACCGAGTCTACGAAGCCTTGTTCCGACAGTTTGGCGTCATCCGCGCGGCCAGCTTCTCCGATCTCCTCGACATTCCCGCCGCCTTGGCGTCGGGCCGCCGAGCATGCGGACGCCGCGTGGCCATTCTCACTTCCACCGGCGGCGCGGGCACCCTCATCGCCGATGGCTGTGGCCTGGCAGGTTTCGACCTGCCTCTACCCGATGAGGCGACCGCGGCGCACCTTGCTGCGCAGGGGATCGATCGGGCGACGGCGCACCGAAATCCGATTGACGTCACGTTGGCGGGGCTGCGACCCGAGCTGTTCCGTTCTGCCGTCCGTGTTCTGGTGGGGAGCCCAAGCTACGACGCCGTGATCGTCATCGTTGGGTCATCGGCGCTGGCAAGACCCACTCTTGTGGTCGAGGCCGTGGTCGCGTGCCAGGCCGGGAGCGATAAGCCGCTGCTGACCTACGTCAGCCCCCATGCGCCGCACCTCGTCCGGCTGCTCAACCGGCAGGGCGTCCCATCGTTTGCCACGCCCGAAAGTCTTGCCTCGGTGCTCGAAGCGCTGCAGATGCGCGCGCTCGCGCCCGGTCAATCGGATCCGGCGGACACCGGCCTGCGCCGGGCCGCACCCGGCGAGCTCACAGCGGGTCCCATGGACGAGGTGCAGAGCAAGGCGTTGTTCGCCCAATTCGGCATTCCGGTCGTGCGCGAGGAAGCCGCTGCCAACGGCGCGGACGCCGAGGCTGCCGCGCGTCGTCTAGGGCCACGGGTCGTGCTCAAGATTCGCTCTCGACGCATCCTCCACAAGAGCGATCTTGGCGGCGTCAAGGTCGGGGTCGCGCCAGACGAGGTCGACGCGTGCTGCCACGAGATGCTTGCCCGCCTCCGCGCGGCCGCTGCCCCGGAGCCTGAGGGCTTCTTGGTCCAAGAGCTCATTGAAGGGGGCGTGGAGATGATCCTCGGCGTCCACCGGGATCCGCAGCTTGGTCCAATCGTCCTGCTCGGGATGGGCGGCGTCGCGGTCGACCTCTTCAACGACCTTGCGATCCGGCTGTTGCCCATCGGCCGCCGCGACGCTGAAGCGATGATCGGCGAGCTCAAGACCAGCCGGCTGCTGTCTGGATTTCGCGGCACGAAGCCTTGCGATGTCGGCGCCCTTGTCGATGCGATCCTGTCCATGGCGGCGATGGGGGTTGCGCTTGCCGACCGGCTGGTCGAGGCCGAGATCAATCCTCTTGTCGTGCTACCCGAAGGCCGTGGCGTATGCGCGGTCGACGGTCTCGTTGTCTTGCGCTAGCGGCTGCGGTTTTATCGTCCGTCAGGTCGACCTGGCGGATGATCGCCGGGTGCGAAGTCCCACGGCGCGTTGGTGCTATGGCGTCGATCGCCGTTTTTGCCCGTCGGCCGTCATGACCAGCATGTCGATCGAAGACCTGGATGCTGCGTCCGGCGCGCACGACAACTGATCCCGCGGTGAGCGAGCACAAAATCAATGAGGTCACCATGTTGTTCACCATCATGGCGGAATTTCGATGTTATCGGGCGCCTCGTGGGGTCGATCGCGACTCTTGCTTGAACCCGGCACGCAAGACAGGGGTAAGAAAACGGCGCGCCCGAATATCGATGCTTTAGTCAGGCATCGTGGTCGCTCCATAGCTCCCCAAGATTACGTCAGCGGCTTTCTCGGCGACGAGATAAATAGGCAAGACGATGAAATATCCGGGAATCTTGGGGAATATCGATGCATCAACAACTCGTAGGCTCCCGCCGGGCGCACCGAGGACGCGGAACTCGCTGTCGAGAACAGCATTTGGATCGTCTTCGTGGCCGATAGGACATGTGCAAGAAGCGTGATGCCCCCAAGCTTGAGTCATAATAAAATCACGCAGTTGTTGCCCGCGCAGCATTTGGCCGGATGCGCCGACGCCTGGCAAGAATTCTCCTGTCGTTGTTCCATTTTGGCGCACCGGTGCCATGAAATCCCGCACGTATTCCACCGCTCGTTCCAGCGCGTCAAGGTCAGGGTCATTTGAATTCTGACCGTCTTTGAAATTCTCGAAATTGATTCTCGGCGGATCGCGCGGATCGTTTGTTCGTAGCTTGACTTTGCCTGTATTGTTTGTGTGCGCTTTGAGGATCACCCATGTGAACCGGCTGCGTCCCTCATGTGTGCGGACGCGCTCCGAATAGCCCAACTTGTAGCCGGCGAATTCACTAGGCACGCCGAAGATGAACAGATCGCAATCGCCGGTCGCGCTTGGATCGGAGCGCCGCATGATCGCGATGGTGCCGCCGTTCGTGCTGTAAAATCCCGATCTGCCATGAGTCCAGGTATAGAAGCCCTTGTCGTCGGGACCGGCGTCGAAGGCATAACCATCGAGCAGGGAAAACTCATGATCAAGTTGGTCGATCACACCGATCTCGTAGCGATCTTGCAGATTGGCACCGACGCCTTGCCGATCAACGATCGTCGGTATCCCGATTTCTCCCAGGTGCTGCGCTGGCCCAATGCCGGAATTCATTAGCAATTGTGGTGTGTTGAATGCGCCCGCGGCGACGATGATCTCCTTACTGGCAAAGGCAGTTAGAACCTCCCTTTTGGTATCCTCCCAACTCTTCCCGTCTCCTCTTGCGGCGTCACGGTCAGCCCGATAGGCGCGTTCCTTGTTGAGGAATTCTACGCCGGAAAAGCGACCATTTTCGCATATAAGCCGCGTAACAAGGGTATCGGTCCAGATAGTGAGATTGTCATGATACTTGCGATGGAGGTTCGTTGCCAAAATGAACTCGGTGACGCCATTTCGTCTACCGTTCTTTGTGCTGAGAGGAATCCTGTATAGGCCCTCGCGATCGCGCATGATCTGTCGTAGATGATTGGTATCGCCGAAGACGGTTTGCGGCATGGCGCGGAAGAGCTGGTCAATGCTGCCTACGGCGGCGCCCCAGAGGTCTTTAGCGAGCTCGCGTTTGTTCTCGACGAGATGCGTGACAGGTGCAAGGACAATCTTGTCCACCGCAGGATCAAGGGCAGCGCTGACGGCCGTCGCGACTCCGGCAGCCTCAATGGTAAGCCAACCGAATCCGTGCTGATCTGTCGCTCTCTCGAAGTAGCGCCACATGGCATCGCTGCCCCACGACGGATCTCCGGTTATCCTGGCGATGTTGTCCCAATCGGAGGGATCAGGATAAACCGTAATCATTGCATGGTGCGCAGTACAGCCCCCAATTGCGCTCGCGCGCGGATAAAATATGCCTCTATCCGAGCGTTTGGGGTCTCTCGAGGCAATGTCGGGATTTGTGAAATGCTCGACGAAATAGTCCCAACGCAGCTTGGGATCCTCGCTCGCGAGCGCATGAAAGCCAGGAACCTGGTAATGCGTGTTGGTGCTCGGGTCGCCGCCCGCCTCGATGAGCAGCACTTTGAGGTTCTTATTATTACGTGCAAGCCTTGATGCGAGCACTCCACCGCCCGCCCCCGATCCGACGACGATGAAGTCGAAGCTTTGCGACATGATTTCCTCCTCCTGGGCTTGGCTCTGAGAAAGCACATGACCCTTTCGGGTTCGCTTGAGCGGCCGATCAGTTGTGGTTCCCGAGTCCAAACGGTGCGAAGAGCCGAGGTCCACGCATAGCTCGGCGTCCAGGGCACGCTCCTCTCGCGTGGTAGTTGGACAGTAATCAACAGAGAGGCGTGGTCCGTCGCAGCAATTTCAAACCGCTGCCCTTCGCCCATTTTCGGACCTGCCGTTGTTACTCTTTAACATTTTGCTAAAACTGCTCGCAAGACCTTCGCTAACTTACTTTGTTCAGTTTGATGTTAACTTTCGTCCCTCGTGCGCAGGAACGTTCCTCGCGGAAATCGCGAATAGGCGCGGCACAAGAAGGGCTTGAAGGTTTGGTATCGCCTCCAAGCGAACACACCGCGACAATAACTCTCGTCACCCCGCTACCGATTACTTCCAATCCGCCCCGCGGGATCGCTCTGGAGGCGCCTTTCTATTTTGCTATACCCGTTTCCCGCCTGAAAATGTGATTTGCTTTGTTGGCAAGCAGCCAAGGTGTCTTCGTTATCACAATCGTCGCTTATTATTTTAGCCAGCTCAACCTCCCTTGCGCTCTTGCGTGAAGTCGCGCGACAAGGTCGATATTTAGATTTGGGGTTGGGTTTATGTCTGATTTGCGGCAGAAAGAATTTCAGATTGGTCTTGCGATATCTGGAGCGGTTTCGGCAGGAGCGTATGCGGCCGGCGTCCTCGACTTTCTGATAGAGGCGCTCGACGAATGGGAGAAGGGTCGGACCGACGCGACGGTTCCAAATCATCGAATCGGGCTCAAGGTGATGTCTGGCGCCTCTGCAGGCGCCATCACTGCCGCGATTGGGGCTGTCGCTCTCGCAGAGGAAAGAGGACAATCGAATATCCAGGATCCTTCCTCTTATCATTACTTACCGAAACTCTATGAGAGCTGGGTGGAGAAACCTACGCTCGTCGCTGCGCCGGGCACGTCGGACTTTCTATCACTCACCGATCTTGATGTTCGCCCAAATGTAGAGGATGACTTTTCGCGTACTTCCGGTATCGAACGGCCGGGCGAAGCTGATCCGACAGTTGTCACGTCGGTTCTAAATGCTCAGCTGCTCGACGAAATCGCCAAAGCGGCGATCGCGGTGAAACGAGTGAGGACATCGCCGCGGGTCTGGGTTTCCGAAACGCTTCACCTTTATATGACACTGACGAATTTGCGCGGCGTGCCGTATCAAGTCCCGTTTGACGGCGGCAATTATCACATGATCTCCCACGGAGACCGGGTTCACTACGTTCTCAAGGGACTTGGCGCTTGGTCGACAAAAAGCAAGTTCGCTGATAGTGACAAGAAGCGCGAGTTGGAGGCAACCTGGCTTGCGGCGGGCAACGGCGGGCAAAAGGCAAAATGGAAGGACTACGCCATATGCGCTCTCGCCTCGTCGGCTTTTCCGGTTGGGCTCGCTCCACGCCTAATTGGAGCGACGCTCGGCGCGGATAGCTCGCTCAATGAATACGACGGTCGTCTCTTTCCGATAGAAGACATCGTGGGCGACGACAGGATAACGCCAAATTTTAACAAGTCGGTCCTGACGGAGCGGCCGTTCTGGTTCACCTGTGCCGATGGTGGAATAATCGACAATGACCCGTTCGAATACGCTAGATTTTCGCTGAAAGAAACATTGGATCAGCCGCTTGTGTCAACGCTCGAAGCGGTCGATCGAGCCGTGATCATGATCTCGGCATTTCCTGAAGAGAGGCCCATTCTGCGCCAAGGCGAGCCGCGTACCGACATTGTAAGCCTCTTCTCCGCACTCATGCCTGCCTTGATCAATCAGGCGCGATTCAAGCCCGATGAGCTAGCACTGGCGGCCGATGAGAACCACGGCAGCCGTTATCTGATTGGACCAAGTCGCGTAGTGAACGGAAAAGAGCAACGCTATGCAATTGCGAGCGGGTTGCTTGACGGTTTTGGTGGGTTTGTCTCCCGTTCGTTCCGCGATCATGATTTTCAGCTTGGTCGCCGTAACTGCCAATGGTTTTTACGAACCTGCTTTGCGCTGCCAGAGGCCAATCCCATCATCAAGGCCTGGTCGGCCGGGGTGGATCGCAAGCGGTTTCGGACGCCCGAAGGCAAGGACCGGCGCGCTCATTACTGCCTCATCCCGCTGTGTGGCGGCGCCGAAAAAGAAGTTGCGTTGCCCGCTTGGCCGCGAATCACGGTGGACGAATTTAAAAGACTAGAGGTCAGAATTGCGCAGCGCTTTGACCGAGTGGTTCCCTTGATTATCCGACAGAACGTCGGGGGCTTCCTCGGTTTTTTGCTTGGCCTCGTTCTCAAGCCGTTGATCAGGAATATTCCTGGCCTTATCCGCGACAGAGCGCTTAAATTTGTGAAGCTCACCCTCCTTGCCGACCTTGTACGCCGCGATCAGATTCAAGGTTGGGATCTGTCGAGGATAGATACTGGACTCGATGCTGACGATGTGAGATTGGTGCTTGGTGAGCTGCTCAATCCGAGATATGACCAGCGCAATGTGGCGGGCATCGTCACCGCGATACGCGTTGCCGCGACCGCTGGTGTAGACAAAATAAAGGTCGAGGGGGCACTGCAGAAACTAAAGCAAGCGCGCGGTGAGCCGTTCCAGGTCTGGGAAGCGCCTTGGAAAGATAAGAACGGCGGGAGCCTTTATACGCTGGTGAGCCGTAAACCGGGTTTTATTCGCGGCGTCTTCGGCGGCCGGATAGGCCTGGATATCCTCAAGCCAACAGTTGATCCACCCGGTCGCTGAGGCGTCATGTCCGAGCAAGGTGGATGGCGTTACATTTGCGATACTTTCATTTATCATGTCGCGCCGCAGGACAGTTATAGTCTTCACGCTTGCTCTACTGACAACCGTACGCTCACGTCGAGACTTCAAGCCGCTCGAGAGCCGGAAAGTTAACAGGCGATGGATTGAGTGCCACTATTTGATTGAAGATTTGCCGGTGAGATACTAAGATGGCGCACGGTGTACAAACTGTTCCTTGGGTCGGGGCGCAACGTTGCGTCCATCGATGATGAAGTGCGACTAGTAACGTAGAGGTCGTCCTGGCCGGTCGGCCGCCAAACCCTTGGAGACAAACCCAATGAAAGACGCGGGCGTCGCGGAGCGAATGCAGCGAGGGCGTGTCACGGGGAACGGTCTTGTCAATGCGGTCCTGCCGTGTTTGGTGATGCTGTCGGGAGTGATCGGGTTTGCCGGCTCTTCCGTCGCGGGTTCGCTTCCGGACTGCGGCTCGGTTGCCGGGAGCATAAAGGATGAAGCCATGTGTGTCGGCCGCACGGCCGATAGCTTGCCGGGTGCGGATGAAGATTATTTTCGCGACATGGATAATGGGGCAACCAAGGATCCCGGGGCCTTGGCGAGGGATCTTGCGCTCTACCTTCCGGGCATAACCCCAGAACAGGCGCTCAAAGCCGCGGCAATTGGTCGGAACAACTGGATCGTTTGGACCGCTGGAAACGACAGGTTGTGGGATGCTCTCAATAAATCATCCTTCGGCGAGCTTGACTTCTTGAAAACGCTGTCGAGCCACCCGAGCCAGACGAAGTTCAACCGTAGCAACCGATGGGATCGTCTAGGCTTGGTGAACGAGCCATGTTTCAATAAGCCAGCGCGACCGCGCGAGGACCGCTTCGGTCTTTGGCTTGACGAACGCGATCCGAACTGTGCGCCTGATCCGTTTGAGAACGAGACCAAATATCCGGGCG
>Ga0126373_10003710_pt1 | contig 11497 bp, 9 predicted proteins | sample PanSoiMetPlot_11_FD_92545 | JGI IMG/M metagenome (GOLD analysis project Ga0126373, IMG submission 92545) | Tropical forest soil microbial communities from Panama - MetaG Plot_11 | ecosystem: Environmental > Terrestrial > Soil > Tropical forest > Bulk soil | place: Panama | collected 2016-02-17
AGCCAACGACGGTACTCCGGCGATTGCGGGTCCTGCTGTGCGGCTAGCAACGCCTCAAGCGACGCTTCTTGCGACGCGTCCGGCTTCAGGAGAAGGATCATCCGGTCCATCCGGGTATCGGCCGGTGCAAGCCCGTTGTCGAATTCGGCGCGTGCCATCGGATGCACATTGCCCGGGCGTGCAATCAGCGCCGTCTCATCGACCACGCCGGTGATTCGCGGCGTCGCCCGGATCGACCGGAAATCTGACGTCTGCGCCAAAGCAATCCCGGAACCAACAATCATCAAAAACAGAACTGTAGCGAACGAGCATGGAATGCGCGGTTTCATCTACTTCCCTCATCGCTCGGGAAAGTTAAACCGCAGACCTATTTCGTACTTAGCTAGAAGCCAGATTCGTACGGGAAAACGCTTAGTTCAGGCTAGGTGGCGTGCCGGACGGACGCAGCGCATTCCGAACTTGAATTCCGACCGCGCGAGTTTCCGCCTTCTCTGCCGACGCATAATCTTGCGTCTTTCGCGCGAGAGCGGCGTACTGCTGGAGCAACGGAATTAGCGTGGGGCTTAGGCTCCCAAGCGACGCTTCCCCAATGGCGATAGCGCGGCCATACGCGGCTAAGGCTTGCTTCTCGCGTTTCGTCGCGGCATAGAGTGCTGCGAGATTGGCGAGCGCGTTGACCAGTCGTTCCGGCTGCCGCGAATTGGGACTGTCGAGAATCCTGAGTGCGCTTTCGAATGCCCTCTCGGCTTCTTCGTAACGACGAAGTGCCAGGAGCGACCTGCCGAGGTTATTCCACTGAATCCCGACCCATCGGTGCTCCGGCCCCGAGGACGCGATCTCGATTTCCAGCGCTCTCCGATGCAGCTCGGCGGCTTCTTTGTATTTGCCCTGAGCGAAGGCCACAATGCCGAGGCTCGAAAAGGCGACACCTACGTCCGGATGCTCCGTTCCAACCGATTTTTCGAGAATCGCGATCGAGCGTTCCAACAGCTTGCGCGCGTCTTTGTATTTCTGGCGCGCCACCTCAATGGTCGCCAGTGTGCCGAGAAGTGGTGCGATCTGCGGATGATCAGAACCTAGGTTGCGTTCCACTACCGCGATGCCCTGCTCGAGAGCCTTGGAGGCCATCTCATAATTCCCCTGATGCAGATACACTTCGGCCGTTCCTTTTAAGGACGCGGCCAGGCTCACTGGATTCGAGTCAGGAGCCTTTTCACGGATCGCGATGGCCCGACGGAAGAGAGGCTCGGCTCGCTCGAAATACCCCTCGAAGTTGTAAAGCTCTCCTAAGTTGGCCAGCGCGCCTGCCGTTCGTTCATCGTCGGGGCCGGCAAACTTTTCGAGCAAATCCAGCGAGCGTTTGTCAGCGGTTTCCGCTTCGCTGTATTTGAAATTCACGCTGAGCAAAACTCCCAGATTGCCGAGAGTGACCGCGGCGTGGATCTCATAGCCCGGCCGTGTCTCCCAAATGTCGAGAGCGCGGCGAAAGAAGGTTTCCGCCTGCGCATATTTCGCCTCAGCCATGTAAATCGAACCGAGGTCGTTCAGACACTGCGCTCTATCGGAGAAGGTTGAGTGTTCAGACTCATTCAAAGCCTGGCTCTCCAGCCTCTCGGCGTCGGCATAATGGCCTTGTTCGAAAGCCTTCCTTCCGGAGCTGATTAGCGTCGACACCGATTCTTCAGCCGGGGCAAGCAGCGGAACAACGATCAGCCAGGCGGTGATCTTACAAACGAAGCGCGGGTTCTGCATGTGGAGCCCTCTTCTTTATCGAATTGACGCTCTCGCAGAGTTTTGGTGCTTTCGCTCGCAGCGGAACCGGCACACAATCTTCAAGAATTTTTCGACGCGACTGCGATTTCAAAAAGTCTGTTTTTCGCTCACAAATCAAACACCTTCGCCGGTACAAAAATGTTGGTTTTCTTTTATGAACGAATTTGTGGGATTTGACTCAAAGCGTGCTTCTAGAGCACTTCCAGGATCAGGCACTTGAGGTACATGGTCTCAGGAACGGTAAGGAGGATCGGATGGTCCCGCGCCTGCGTGCGCCGCTCCAAAACACGCAGACGGCGGTGTGTGTCTAGCGACGCCTCCGCCACGATTTCGAGCAGCATCGCTTCACTGACGTGGTGCGAGCAGGAACACGTCACTAAAACGCCGCCACTCTTGAGCAACTCAAGCGCGCGGCGGTTGATCTCCTTGTAGCCGCGCGCGGCCGGCTCGAGCTTAGTGCGAGACTTGGCGAACGCTGGTGGGTCGAGCACCACCAGATCGAAGCGCCGCCGCGCCGCCGCATATCCGGCCAGCAGCTCGAACACATCCGCCTCCCGAAACTCGATGTTCCCGATGCCGTTGGCGCTGGCGTTGCGGCGCGCTGCTTCGAGATTCGGGCCGGAGCTGTCCACTGCTTCGACCGCATCGCAGCCAGCGGCCAGATGCAGGGCAAAGCCGCCGGTGGACGTGAAGCAATCGAGGGCACGTCCCTTGGTGTACCGCGCTGCTGCGACATAGTTCTCCCGCTGGTCGAGGAAAATTCCGGTCTTCTGCCCGCGCAGCAGGTCTGCGTAAAGGGTCAATCCATTCATCTCGACAGCCACTTGGTCCGGCACATCGCCTGCAACGACACCAGCGAGCAGCGGCAATTTCTCGCGCTCGCGGACCGCTGCGTCGTTGCGCTCGACAATCCCGCGGGGCGCGAACAGCTCCGCGAGCGCAGCCACAATGTCGGCCTTCGCGCGATCCATGCCTTGATCGAGCGTCTGGATTGTAAAATACGGCCCGTAACGGTCGACGATCAGCCCGGGAAGCAGGTCCGCCTCGGCGTGAACCAGCCGGTAGGCGCTCGACCCGTTGACCACCCGCTTTCGATAGGCTTCTGCGGCGGCAATGCGCGCCTGGTAGAAAGCTCGATCGATCGGTTCCACATGATCGGTTAGCATACGTAGCGCAATTTGCGACGCACTGCTATAGTGCGCCACGCCCAGAGCAGCTCCTTGCAGACGGATCACCAAGACCGCATCGCCCGCATGAGCGTCACCGCGATCCACTACGTCGCTGGCAAAGATCCACGGGTGTCCGGCCGCGACACGGTCGGCGCCTTTTCGATTGATTCGGACGGGAGGCAAACTTCAGTGTACTGACGTGCGGCCCGCTTATCGCATGCTTTCGAGCCGCGCGATCCGATCGGCCGTCGAGGGATGCGTCGAAAACAGCCGCATCATCGCGTCGCCGCCAAATGGCTTGACGATGAACATGTGCGCGGTGGCTGGGTTCACGTCCGCCATCGGAATCCTCTTCGACCAAGTGTCGAGCTTCGTCAGCGCCGAGATCAGTTCGTTCGGATTGTGCGTGACGTGCGCTGAGGTTTCATCGGCCGCATACTCGCGCGTACGCGAGATCCACAGCTGGATCAGCATGGCCGCAATCGGCGCCAGAATCATCATGATCAAGCCAGCCCACGGGCTCCCGCGGCGGTTATCGTCATTCCTGCTGCCGCCAAACCAGAACGCCATTCGCGCCAGGAACGTGATTGCGGCCGCGATGGTCGCAGCCACCGAGCTGGTCAGGATGTCGCGATTTTTGACGTGCCCCAACTCGTGTGCGACCACGCCTTCGAGCTCCGCGTCGCTCATCAGGCGCAACACGCCGGCTGTGAACGCAACCGAGGCATGCTCGGGGTTGCGGCCGGTGGCAAACGCGTTAGGTGACTCCTGGGGGATCAGCCACAACTTCGGCATCGGCAGGCCCATTCGCTGCGTCAGGCTCTGTACCAGCGGGAACACGCGCGCAAAGACTTCAGGATTTTCTGTCGGAGTCACCGGTTGTGCGGCGTACATCGAGAGTGCCATCTTGTCCGAGAAATAGTAGCCGAAGAAATTCATCGCTACTGCGATGAATAGCGCGGTGTACAGGCCGTTGCGGCCACCGAACACCTCGCCTAAAAACAACAGCAATCCGCTCATCAACCCGAGCATGAGCGCCGTTTTCAATCCGTTCATATGCAACCCACTAGATACGATTATTACCCCTAGCCCTTTGGCTCTGAAAAATGGAGCCGTCGATTCTTTGAAATTTAGCCCAAAACGAGACTGCCCGCCAATGTTCTGGCGGGCAGATCGCGTTTCCATCCCTCGGTAGCTTAGTTGTTACTGACTTGCACTTTGATGGCTTTGGGTTTGGCGATTTCTTTCTTGGGCAGCGTAACGGTCAATACACCGTTGTGGAAATCCGCCCGAACGTTTTCTGGATCGACAGTTTCCGGGACCGTGAAATATCTTACGAATGTTCCATAGCTCCGTTCCAGGCGGTGGAAACCCTTGCCCTTCTCTTCGTTTGCGAATTTCCGCTCGCCTTTGACGGTCAACGTGCCGTTTTCAAGCTGGATGTCGATGTCCTTCTGTTCCACGCCTGGAACGTCCGCCTTCAGAACTAACTCATTGTCTGTCTCGAAGATATCGACAGCGGGGGCCCACGGGCGGGAGCTCGCGGTGTCGCTGAAAAGGCGATTCACGCTGTCCTGGAACAGACGCAGACCGGTTGGAAAGTCATCGAGGTCGGCAAATGGGGTGTACTTAATCAGTGGCATAACGGGGTTGATCCTCCTTGAATCCTTATCACAACTATAGAATAAAACATGAGCTTAGCATTGTCAAGTAATCTGCTATCAAAAAAAATTGGCCATCGACGTAATTAGGACTGAAAAGGTCCGCTATACTGTTTGTGGATTACTTCTGCCCCGTAACGGTAGGACCTTGGCGTGCCTAACAGACCGTCTAAACGTGACCGTATGATGCAACTCAATGTCAATACGGCCGCCGACGCTGCGCGAAATTCCGCTTTCGCACCCAAAACTCTGGCCCAGTTGGGGCGCGGCGAGTCCGGAGTTCTTGATCATCTCGATCTTCCCGACGATATCGCGCGCCGCCTCATGGAGTTGGGATTTCTTCCCGGACAAGAGATCGTTCCCGCTCGCAGCGCTCCCGGCGGCGGACCGCGGGTGTACCGCGTGGACGGATCGGAAGTGGCGCTGCGTCGCGAGACCGCCTCGCGTCTGATTCTGCGCTCAATTTCTAAGGGCGACAACCGGAAGACATGAGCGATTGCCACGATTGCGGGAATTGCGCGGTGGTCGCGGGTCCGCTACCCGCAGGCCGCAGTTCCGCCCGCTCGCACGTGGTAGCGATCATCGGCCCGCCCAACTCTGGAAAATCGACGCTCTTCAACCGGCTCACCGGTCTGCGCCAAAAGGTCGCTAATTTTCCGGGCGTGACGGTGGAGCAGCGCGTGGGCCGCGCCAGAACACGGGGCGTTCGCGAAGTCATCCTGGTCGATTTGCCCGGCGTCTACAGCTTGAATCCGCGCTCGGAAGACGAGCAGGTTACGCGCGACGTACTCGCCGGTGAAATGCCCGGCATCCCGAAGCCCGACGCTGTCCTGCTAATACTCGATTGCACGAATCTCGGCCGCCACCTGGTTCTCGCCGCACCCATTCTCGCCTTGAAACTGCCGACGCTCGTCATTCTGAACATGGCCGACGATCTGGCGAGCCGCGGCGGCAAGGTCGACACCGCCGAGCTGGCCATGCAGTTGGGCGCGCCCGTGGCTCTCATCAGCGCGGCCAAGGGCCAAGGCGTCGAAAAGGTCTTTCAGTTCATGGAAGGCACCGCTGGCGGCACCGCGTCGCTCAGCGCTCCCAAGGTCGAGCTCCCCGTCTTACAGGACATCCCCAAGTGCCGGCAATGGGCGCAGCAGGTTGGTTACGGCGCCGCTTATAGAGCTCCCGCTCCTCCGCTTTGGACGCGCCGCTTAGATGCAATCTTCCTGCATCCCGTGGCCGGAATCGCGATCTTCGCCGTGGTGGTCGCCGCAGTTTTTCAAACCATCTTTAGCCTCGCCAAGCCAATCATGGACGGGCTCCAGGCGTTGATCGAGACCTCTGGACACTGGATCGAAGGAGCACTTCCGGACTCGGTGATCCGCTCCTTGCTCGTCGACGGCGTCTGGCACGGCGTCGGGTCCGTGATCGTGTTTCTTCCTCAGATTCTGCTGCTGTTTCTCTTCATCGGAATCTTGGAAGACTCCGGCTACCTGGCGCGCGCCGCCCTGATCGCCGATCGCAGCATGGCGAAATTTGGATTGCAGGGAAAATCGTTCATCCCGCTGCTGTCGGCCTATGCCTGCGCAGTGCCCGCGATCATGGCGACGCGCACCATCGAAAGCAAGCGCGATCGGCTTGCGACGATTCTGATTGCGCCGCTCATGACCTGCTCGGCGCGGCTGCCCGTTTACACGCTGATCATCGCGGCTTTCATTCCGCAACATCCACTACTCGGGCCGCTGCTCGGTACCCAGGCCGGCGCACTGCTCGGGCTTTACGTTCTCGGTTTCGCCGCAGCAATCGTCACGGCGAAGGTCCTGAAGTCCTCGGTTCTGAAAAGCGAGCGCACGCCGTTCGTTCTCGAAATGCCACCATACCGCATGCCTACGCTACGTTCGCTCGGTATCCGCTTATACGATCGCTCGAAAATTTTCTTGCATCGCGCGGGCACCGTGATTCTCACGGTCGCCATCGTCTTGTGGGTGCTCCTGCATCTGCCGCTGCACAACGGCAAGGCGCCGGAGATCGGCCAGAGTTTTGCGGGCATGATCGGACACGCAGCAGAGCCGGTTATCAAGCCGCTGGGCTTCAACTGGAAGATCGGCATTGGCCTGATCAGCTCGCTCGCGGCGCGGGAGGTGATCGTGGGGACGCTCGGCACCATCTATTCGGTGGAAGGGACGGAAGACTCGGCTGGGCTCCGGCACGCGCTCCAAAACGAACTCAGCCCGGGTGGCGCCGTCGCTCTCTTGATCTTCTTTGCGTTCGCGATGCAATGCATGTCGACGGTCGCCGTGGTCCGCCGCGAAACCGGTGGCTGGAAATGGCCCGCGATTCAGTTCGTCTACATGACGTTCCTGGCGTACGTGTGCGCCTTGGCGACCAACGAAGTGGTCGGCTCGGGCGTGCTGAAAGTCATCGCCCGGCTTTAGCGAACGCAAGCGCGCAGATTCCTGTAATACCCAAGAACGTCAGGATCGCTCCCCACACGACCGTACGAGGCCGGTAGCTCAGGTGGATTCGATGCCTTCCTCCGGGCACAACGATCCCGCGCAGCGCGCCATCCACTTCGCGGATTTCTTCCCGCCTGCCGTCGATAGTTGCGATCCAACCCGGTGCATCGCTCTCACTGACGATGACCATTCCGTCGCAGGCCAACTCGGCGTCCAAGGCGATAGACCCTGAGGTATGCCGGGCCACTTGCACCCGATCGCCGTCTGACGCGCAGGATGCCATCGCCGGCACTGGCGCGCCGACTAGAACGTTGCGACGCAGATCGAAGTCCGCATCCTGGATCAACCGGCTCGCGTCCGCGCGGCTCGAAACTAGCGTGGCTTGATGAACGATCCACGCTCGCGGCAACGGTTCGGGATTGCGGTAGACCTTGATCCCGGTCCTGCCTTCGAAAACCTGCACCTGGTTGACGTTCGCCGGTTTTTTAGAGAGGTAATAGGCGACATTGAAGAGCTCATGAGCCCGATCGGTCCAAAATGCCTGCGAGTAGACATTCGACAGCACGCTGGCTGTGTACCCGGTTAGCACGTCGATGCCGTACCAATCGCCAAAGTTCTGCGGAAGCTCGTTTTCATCGATATCCACGCGGAAAGACCCGGGCTGCTGTCGCAGGTAGTCGGCGATATCGGCATTGGCTCCGAATTTTTCCGGGAAGCGATGGCCGTTGCTGATCGGATGGAATGCGTAACCGGAATCGTTCCCCAGCTCGATCAGCATCAGGATCACGAGAGCCGCCACGGCGTGACGACGCGCGATTCGGCCCTTCGCAAATGCCAGTAGCACGCCCGCAACCAGCAGCGCCAGTAGTCCGGTCAGCGCCACTCGATCGTCAAATTCGATCTTCATTTTGTTTGCCAACGCATGTTGGAGCAGAAAAGTCCAGATCGCGAGCCCGAACGCGGCCGTCCCCCATGCGATTCGGGTCTTCCAACGCGATCGGCTCTCGGCGTCAAGGAAAGCATCGAACCCTGATGCGATCGGAATAACGAGTCCCAATTGAAACAGGAAAATGCCCGACGCCGGCACGCGCGCCTTTTCAAACATTGGTGCGATCGAATACAAAATGCCGTGAAAGACGTTGTGATATCCCAGCGCGAGCAGCAGGCCGCAAAGCGCGATGGTTGTAAAGACTCGCAGCGCGCGATCGCGCCACGCCAGCGCATATCCTGCCAAGGCAAGCGCCATCGCGGCCACGCCCACAAACGGATCGCCGCTCTCCTTCACGCCCGGAATCAGGATGCCGATGAGAGTGTTCGGCGGCAGCGAATACTGCGTGTCCACTGAGTAGGGGACCTTCTCATTCCATGAGACGGGGTTCGGCGCGCCCACCCACCGCATAGCCAGCTTTCCGTATTCATACGCGGGCAACGTTTGAAGCGCACTGACCAGGAACATGGCGGCAAAACCGATCAGCGCCAGGCGAAGAACGGCCGTGTTGACACTCAGCTTCTCGAAGACGAAGAACAGCCAAACCGCGCCGACGGTGAACGTGATGTAGAGCGGAATCTGATGATGCCCGCTTAGCCATGCGACACCGAGGAATCCGCCCGACAGCCCAGCGCTGAGCGCGGGCCGCAGGCCTCGCACCGCGCGCAGTAGGAACAGCAGAATGAGCGGCGCCCAGACCGCCCCATTCAGCATCTGGGGCCAATCTGTGCCGCCGACGTAGCCCGCGAGTCCAAAGACACAGCCGGCGAAAAGCGATGCCGCGCGGGACCGGCCCAAATCGCGGCATAGAGCGTAAGCGAACGCGATCGCCATGAAATGAATCAGGACGAAATACCAATTCAGCGCTGTGGCGCTGAGCAAGCCGTTGCGAACGGGCGTCAAGAACAGCAGCCAGTTGAGCGGATACGCAACTCCTGGCTGCGCCTGTCCGAGAAGCGGCTGCCCCAGCCACAAATGCGGATCCCACAGCGGCGCGCGCGAATGATGAAACTCACGCGCTTCAAAATGGAGCCAGGGCAAAACTTGGCCGGCGATGTCGCCTTCCTCGCCGAACCAAGAGTATTGATCGGTGAGAGTGATCTTCCAATAAAAACCGGTGGCGATGGCGAAGAGCAGCAAAATCATCGCCGAGCGTCCGAGCCAAAGCGGTCTCACCCCGTTCGCTATCTTCGCGTGAACACGCCGTGCGCGTCTACTCGACAACGGAATCGCGCGGTGAACCCGCGGGAAATATCCTCTGTTAGCATGGAAGTTCCCATGCGAAATGTCATCATTGTGGGCTCCGGGTGCGCCGGGAATACGGCGGCGCTCTACACCGGGCGCGCGAACTTGCGGCCTCTCGTGATCTCCGGGCATGAGCCGGGCGGTCAGCTTTCGCTCACCACGCTGGTCGAGAATTTCCCCGGATTCCCGGAGGGAATCGATGGTCCGCTGCTAGTGGAGAACATTAAAAAGCAGGCCGAGCATTTTGGCGCCGAGTACGTGCACGGCACCGTGCTCGAATCGGATTTTTCAAGCCGCCCGTTCCGCCTGAAGGTGGATCACGAATGGATCGAGGCGAGGACCGTGATCATCGCATCTGGCGCATCGGCACGCTGGCTAAACCTCCCGAACGAGCAAAAACTGATCGGCCACGGCGTCAGTTCCTGCGCCACTTGCGATGGGTTCTTTTATCGCGGCAAGAAGATCATGGTGATCGGCGGCGGCGATTCGGCAATGGAGGAGGCAAATTTCCTCACGCGCTTCGGCGAGGAAGTAGCGCTCGTGCATCGCGGCGAAACGTTTCGCGCCTCCAAGATCATGCAAGAGCGCGCGCGCAGTAATCCGAAGATTAAATTCTTCATGAATACAGTCGTGGATGACGTTTTCGACGCCGACAAGCATCTGGTTTCGTCCGTTAAGCTGCGAAATCTGAAATCCGGCGAAACCTGGGTGCGCGATGTCGATGGATTTTTTGTCGCCATCGGACACATTCCTAACACGCGCCCGTTTCAGGGACAGATCGAGCTCGATCACGACGGCTATGTCGTCTCAAAAGGCGGTGCGCGAACCAGCGTGCGCGGAGTTTTTCACGCGGGCGACGTGCAGGATCGCGTCTACCGGCAAGCCATCACGGCGTCCGGCGCCGGTTGCATGGCGGCCATCGAAGCCGAGCGGTTTCTCGAAGCCGAAGGACACTGATCCGCGCATGCGGCTAGCGCTGCGCCCAGTACCGGTCGCGCGTCTGCACTAACAACCCTTTTTCTCTCGTCGCCAGTTGCAGGGTGCGAAACTCGGAAACGCGCACGGGTTGATCGGAAACGAATCCCAGACTGTACTGGCTGCGCAATTCCTGCTCGATTAGGCCGAATATCGCCTCGATGCTCAGCTTTTTCGACACCTCGAAGAATCCGCCGCCGGTTTCCCTGGACAAATGCTGGAGAATCTTGCGCCCGTCCGGTTCGCCAAAGCCGATCCCGTAGTAGCCTTCATCGGAAAAAAGGATCGAATACACCAGCGTGTCGGAGCGCTGCGCCGCCTCGATTGCGCTCGCCAGCGTCTGATCGCTTCCGGTGTCGACGCCGTCAGTCATGATGATAAGCGCCTTCCTATTGCGCTGATCCTTCATGGTTTTGGCCGCCTCGATCACAGCGTCATAAAGAAGCGTGCCGCCGCCCGTCTGTAACGCCAACTCGGCGCGCGTAGGCGCGTCCACCAAGCTCAGCTTTTCTTCGAGCTGGCGGCGCGACGGGGTGAGGGCTTGGCGCATCATCACCGCCATGTCGAACTGCATCAGGAACACGTAGTCTTTGTCCTCGCGCAATACGTGATCGAGAAAGTGGAAAGTCGCGGTGCGCTCTGCGTCCAGCAGCTTCACTTGGCTCATGCTGGTATCCACCATTAAGCCGATGGTCAGCGGAAGATCGGTTTCTTTTGAGAAATAGCGAATCGCTTGCGTATGGCCGTTCTCGAGAATGGTGAAGTCATCTTTCGAGAGGTTGCTGATGATTTCGCCCTTTTTCGTACGCACCACCGCGAGCATATCGACCACTTTCACCGAAGTGGTAAACGTCGCGGAATCTTGGGCGCGGGCCAATAAATCAGATGCGGCCACGCAACTAACTGATGTAAGAAATTCGCGCCGGGAAAATCGCATACCCATCCTCAAAATAACAGCAAAGTTTATCAGTAAAAATACCTCGAACCCCTTCTCTCGGATTTGGACGCGCGAGTCAATGAGAACGTGACGGCCATTGGGGAGAACGTGACGGCCATTGGGCGTCCCGTCGCTCGAAGGGGGCGCCCTAATCCATCACAGCAAAAATGCTAGCTAGATTCACTCCACGGCTATAAGGGAGACCCATGAAACGGCTTTACGGCGCTGTCCTTGGAGTCTGCCTGACTTTCGCCACGATGACGGTCTTTGGCCAACCCCGCGAGTATCATCCGCGCCTTGTC
>Ga0126373_10003712_pt1 | contig 11496 bp, 17 predicted proteins | sample PanSoiMetPlot_11_FD_92545 | JGI IMG/M metagenome (GOLD analysis project Ga0126373, IMG submission 92545) | Tropical forest soil microbial communities from Panama - MetaG Plot_11 | ecosystem: Environmental > Terrestrial > Soil > Tropical forest > Bulk soil | place: Panama | collected 2016-02-17
CAAGATGCGCGCCGCGTCCGCCAAGGCGTCCACGATGGCTTCCAGTGGGCGCGAGCCCGTCATGGCGGCCTCGCGCAGCAGGCTGATCAGTTCAACGTCGCCGGGAGACTCCTCTACGGTCGCCTGTTCAATATCGGAGGACGGCGGTAAATCGAGATTGGATGAGCCCGAGGACAAAGATGCCTGACGCAGAGCAGTAGCCATGGCCTGATCGCCTGTGGAATAAAGTTTTGGCCAGAGACGAATCCGCCCGCACTGCGGATAGCGCGCGTTGCACGCGAGTTTGTCCTAAAACTCCCCTCCTGTCAATAACTCAGAAGGGCTTCCTTGCCAAGATGTCGAAGGTTCGGGGTGGCCCGATGCGTTCCAGAGGCGTTTTTCGACTAAGCATTGTACCTACTGCTGTGGCGTGAAAGTTCGTGCAATTTCCGTCATTTTTGACAGTTATTCACAGCAGGCAGGCGAGTTAGTTTCCTCGCAATTTAAGTTCCTGACGCCCGCACTTCGTATACCGCGCACCCTGCCAAACGGAGAAAGCCTTCTATTTCAGAGGACCCGGGGAGGCACAACACCAGACCCGCACGAAAAAATTGGAGTAAGAAGTTTATGAACCGCATTTTTTCGTTGTTGCTGCTTGCTTTCTCGTTGCCGACAACCGCATTTGCCAACTCCATCGATTTCACGAACGCGACAGGCACTCTCAATGGCAGCACGAGCGGGCTAAGCCTTAGCGGGTCCGCCTTGATCGCTGTAAATGGGCCGAGCGGCATGATCACGGGCGAACTAGGTAGCCTGAAGTTCTCGACGGGAGCAGTTACCAGTGGGAGCCTGGAAACGGGTGGGACGTTGGCCGGAGGTGGATCGTTTGTGATTACCGGGAATGGGACCAACGGTATTCCAAACGGAGTTATTTTCAGTGGCACCTTCTCGGGACCTCTTACCTGGGTGATGATCACTTTGGCCGACGGTTCCCACAACTATTCGTTGACGGGCACATTGCAGGGCAATTGGTTCCCTTTAAAAGGCACTTGGTTCAGGGGCCAAACGGTGTATGGTGCCGCGGTTCAACTGACAACGAACGTGGGGAAAGGTTGGTTCGGCGGGTCCACCACAATTTCCAGCGGCGATACGAGCATCACAGGGAATGGGTTGATGTTTGTCCCGGAACCCAGTTCAATGCTCTTTTTCGGTACTGGCATTCTCGGTGTCGCAGCAGTCTTGCGGCACAAGTCAAAACACAAACAGAATTCACGTTGTTGAATCCGGAGGTCTTTGAGGGCTCTGCCGCTGATCGACTTGCGGACCGTAAATCCCTGAAACGAAATGCGTCCGCGTTATGAAGTTCTCGTTAGGTATGATGGCCTTGCCAGAGCCTGGTCGCGCCTCCCGGCAAAAAACCCGAAATTCGCCATACCACCCTCGCGGTATAATGTCATCTAAGTCGAGTGGTGCTTTATGCAACGTCCGGTCCCGGTCGCATGTCTCGCACTTTCCTTCCTCTTAATCGCGCCAAGCTATGGGCAACAAGGAGATTCTCCCGCTGACCAGAAGGCGGCTCCGGCGCCTTCCGGCGATCCATCTCAAAGCCCTCCAGTGGCGGTTTCGATACCTGCCGATGCTCCGCGCATGTCGAACCAGACGCGGTTGCAGATTATCCGCGATTTTGAAACGCAGCTTGTGTACTCGCGGGCGCAATTTCCCATGGGCACGAAAGGATTGAAGCTCAAGGGCGGAGTCGTTTCGCCGAGCGGCCAGGAACTGCAACAACTCATTGCCTTGTGGGGACCGTCGATCAAGCCCGGAGATCCGGCCCACATTTCTTTCGTTCACATCAAAGACAACGTCATTCACTTCGACCTCAACGGCGGCGCGATCCGTCGCAAGAAGTGGTATCAGCACATCGAGGTGTCGGGAGGAAGCGGCGCTTCTGTGCCACTATCGCGGGACCAGTCGACGGATAATCCTCATGGCAGCTATCTCGATCTCTACTTCGACAAGTATGTTCCGGAGATCAGTCCGGCGCAGTTACGCGCGCTGCTCTATCCCGCGTTGGACTTCAACGCGCACAACAAGGAAGAGGCCTATCTCGACACGGTTCCACCCAAGGTGAAAGAAGCGATCACGGCGCACAAGGTGCTGGTCGGCATGAACACTGAGATGGTGCTTCACTCCAGGGGCAAGCCTCCGAAGAAGGTGCGCGAGAAAGACGGCGACACCGAATACGAAGAATGGATCTATGGCGAGCCTCCGGCGGATGTCGACTTCGTGCGTATTATCAGCGACGAGGTGGTGCGGATCGAGACCATGAGGGTCGGCGGCGAAAAGATTGTTCGCACCGATAAAGAGGTGATCCTGCCCAAGCCGGAAGATGAGGAAGCAAAGAAGCAGGAGCAGGATCGTCCGGCGAATGCCCCCAGCCTGCGGCGGCCGGGAGAAGATCCGGAAATTGTGCCCAAGCCTTCCGATGGCATCAATCCGACCCCACCGTTAGCTCCTCAGGATATTCCCCAACCAACGCACGACCCAGGTGGCCCGGGGCAGATGCTCGGGCACCGCTGACGGAGTTGCTTGAATCCGGTAAGCTCGCTGCAGCGGCATTCTGCCGCCATACTCAGCTATGAGGACCGGAATATGTCGAGACGAGATGCAATCGTGCTGGGAAGCCGCATGCTCGCGGTGCTTTTGTCAGTGGATGCTTTGGCGGAGGTGTCGTATGTGCCATCGAACGTGTATTCGTTTCTCCACTATGGAGAAGGAGCGTCTCTTCCTTCGGCGCAGTATTGGCACCACCACTATCTTTTGACGCTCGGATTTCTAATCGCCCGGATTCTTGGTTTCTCTCTGATGTCGATGTGGCTGTTTCGCTCTGGCCCGGATATTGAGGAGTTGTTACTACCGGCATCAGTGCGAGAAAGCGAAAATTAACCCATTGCGTAGCCCAACAGACTGGAGCGGGAGACCGGGATCGAACCGTCGACATCCAGCTTGGGAATTTTAAATCGTCCTCCGAGAACAAACGACTTGGGAGTGTTTTCAACGATTTAACTTTGGTGTCGTTTGCTGAAAATTGGCGATTTCTGGCGTCAACAATGCAAATTCGATGCAAGTTTTTCCGGTTTCCCTTGACACATTCACCCAGTGAGAGGCAGTGACGATTTTCATCCCACCGGTTGAAGGGTGCGACTCCTGAACCAGCCCTCTATTGCTGATCCGGCGGCTTCCGCCCCAATTACGTCAAGACCAAACACATGAGGCACCGCTCGTCTGATTGCCGTACCGCCTGAACTCCACCTGTACGTCTTCCGATCTGATCCATGAGTTCCAATGTGATAGCCCGGCGGCGTTCATCGAGAATTGTTTGCCGATACACTCGTGGCAGGAACGACACGGTGAGTAGGGCTGCATCTCGTATTTGAATTGACTCTGTTCCGAGCTGAGCTAATGCTTGCGATAGCGGGCGACGGGTCTTGTCCCACTCGTCGATTTCGGCAGCAGCAATCAGAGCGGGCAGATTTGGACTCGTGAATGTAAAACCATAACCGATCAGTTTGGCCGTATTTCTATCATATTGTTGCTCCGAAATGTGGCCTCGCTGCGCTGCCCACAGGGAGGATCGGCTGAGTCCATGCTGACTTCACGCGGTGTTCAGTCATTGCATGTCCAGCCAAACGCGAGTCATCCGTCCAGAGCAGGTGAACAGGTTTCGCCGCCAGAACAATACTCTCAGCGCCTCCCTCCCCAAATGATTTGATCGTCGCCTGTCGTCTTTGTTTGTCTAGCTTTGCCAGTTCGACGCAGGCGAGAACGCTCGCCGCTGCCTTCACCTTCTTTATGCGTTCCATAAAGCCACGTAAACGTGTTTCGCGATCAGACGATGATTGGGGAACAAATGCGATGCCAGATCCAACCTTCGTCAAAACACCGCCACCTTCCCGACGGTAGAGAGAATCGTCGCGGATCACCTCCTCGAAATCGCCAACAGTGCCTTGCGACAGCACGAGGTCGGTTTCTTCTCTGAACTGCACTGCCCATTGTCCTTGCGGGAGCAGATGAGTGAGGGGATTTTTCAGCAACTATGCAGTTTCGGCGTGAAGCTCAATCTACGATTCGCTGGGTTCTCGCAAGCCTGTCAAGCCGGACGAGCTCACCAAACAGACGAGTCCGATACTCTTCTGCTCTGCTCGCCGGGCCAGTCTCACAGGCCAGGACATAGGCATTCGCGAGTCCCCGGAGTTTGTGGGCATTCGCTCCAGTAGTAAATCGATCTACCGCGACAAGGATTCCAGAGTCCAGTTTCAGCCCGTTCGTTAACAAGAAAACCTCCGTCCTTCCGACTGTCTCGAAAACTCGAAAGGGATGGTTGGGATATGAGAATCGTACAAAACGATGACATGCATTTTTGTTCTGCCCTCCAGAGAGGTCGAGCCGGGGTATTGGACTCGTGCTTCGGTTTGTTTCCGCAACAGCATTGAACACGGTCTCGCCGCTTTCGCAGCGGCATCCAGAAAGCCGGCAGCGCTCCGACTGACAGGACGCCATGGTTATGGGGTTCCGCGTAGTGAAACGTCGATTGAAATTGAGTGACCCTTACCTTATTGCCAATCTCACTGAATCGGCTTAGTGGCTCTGGGACTTTCCCTCCGAGCGAAAGGATCACTGCCGGCTGCCGCAGCAACCGGACGTTGCGTTTGTCTTGCGATTGCCGTTATGGAATGCAGGGAGCCTGCCACTCCACGCTATTGTGCCAATCGTTGGTCCCAACACCGCTTGTGGTCTGCCAAACTGTCTGAATTCAATATTTCAGAAAGCTATTCGTCAGAAGCGTTAGTAAGCTCCTTGTCTCGCGCGAAAATCCTGACCCTGCGTGTTTAGAGCGTTTGCCCTAGAATCTGGTTGAGCGAGAGCTGGGTGAGCTGCAGGATTGCATACTGCAGTAGGTAAATTCTTCTTCGATGTTTTAGAGGTGCAAGGGGCCGGCCATTTCAGCGCCCTCGTGCTATTCGTTGGTCTGAACACCACCGGGGGTCTGCCAAACCGTCTGAATTTCAATATTTCAGAAAGCTATTGGTGGAAAGGTCGGTAGGCCTACGTTCCTGCGCGAAAATCCTATATCGGCAGCGCATTTATTCCTGCTTCAACAGTTAAAACTGGATGGCCCCTTCGCTCAGAACCGACGGCGGGTACGTAATCAAGAACAGCCACGCCGACAAGTCGTTTGCGCGAAGGCTGCACAACACTCTGCAGGGACGTGGTATCAGGTGCTGGCCCGATGAAAACCATCTCCTGCCCGGCGACAACATCTACCACCGCGGGGATGAAGGCATATGGTTCTGGGACGAGGTGCTGTTGTGCTGCTCAGAGAACTCGCTGATGCGCTGGTGGGTGGACAACGAGATCGGGAAGGCGTTCGCCAAGGAGCAGGCACTGATGAAGGAGCGGAAGGGAAAAGTTCTGGCGCTGATTCCACTGAACCTCGACGGCTATCCGCTGGCAAAGCGGTAAAGCTTCTCAGCTGCAAGAACGGCTTGCTGCCGACTTCACGGGGCTGGAGACGGATCACAAGAAGTTTGAGACATTGGTGGAGAACGTCGTTCGCGCGCTGAGGGCCGATGCGGGCGCGCGCGAGAAGCCGCCGTCGCCAAGGTTGCAAAAACTGCCAGCCCCGAAGAAAAAAGCCCAACGCCTCCTCCCCCAGGTAGGCGTCCGGCCTTTTACCCCCTCAATACCGTTAACCTGAAGCCGCAAGTTTCACTCCGGCACTGAGATGGCGCAACGGACTGAGAGTGCCATAACCTGCACAACCCCCTAGAATCATATTAACCTACACACTGAAGTGGTATACCCAATACTCTTTGGTGTAAGATGTCCGGAGTTGATCCCCCCGGCAGCCCGCAGGTCGTGTATGAGTATCCGCGTTAAATAGGGGGCACCATGTCGTATCAGTTTTGCCGGTTGTGCCAGTCAGTGAATCGCGAGTTCACCGCCGAAGTCAACATCCACTTTCCCGGAATGAAAGGTCTGAACAAGCCCAGCGTAATGGTCTTTCCTCGTCTTTCCGTGTGCTTGGATTGCGGCGTCGCACAGTTTGACGTTCCTGATGCCGAACTGCTGCGACTCGCTGAAGACGATTCCGGTAGGCAAGCTTATCGGGCTATGATGTAGCGACTCCACAAGAGCGCCGGTAATTGCGTCCAGAAGCCGCTGCACCACCCGGTTTCTTTGTGAATTCCTGATTGGTTTGCTGCTTCTATTCCTGAGATCATAATGCCTGCAAGGGTGGCCGCTACCCACTCTCGCGCCGTAAGCAGATCATCGCCGAGCTGTTCGACGCCCCCTTCGATGATGACTGGATCCCACGCTACAACATAGCTCCTACTCAGCCCGTTCCAGCCATGCGCCGGCAGCGCAAGGAACCAAGGCGCGTGTTGTCGCTTAAGGCTCGTGCGCTCTGTCCTGAATGGGCACTGGCAGAAGTTACAGGCGGGAGTCGGAGATGTGGAAGAGTATGATCTGGGCCTTGATGCCGACTAAAGGAAATAAAAACTGGGGCAAACCTCTCCTTCCCATCCCTGCGCTCGTCACCGAGTTCGAGACTCAGGTCGCACGTCTCGGATTGATGACGCCGGAGTATGTTTGCTCTATGGAGTTGCGGCGGTGGTGCGACCGCAATCGAAACCGCGTTTATGTTCCGGAATGGCTCCTCTCCGAATGGGGAATGAAGGTAGAGATCAACTTCGGTGCTGCTGCATGATCCAACTGGCCCACCAATCTTGGTCGCCCGTAAAGACACCCACCATCCCTAATTCCGGTTCGGGAAGCCGCTAGCGACGTGCTCACCGGATTCACTTTCCTGGCTAGGCGGCTTTCTTGATCATCCGGGTGATCCAAACCAAAATTACCGCTCCGACGAAGGCCACAACGATCGAGCCGATCATTCCCCCGCCAGAACTGATCCCCAGCAGCCCAAAAAGCCAACCACCGAGCACTCCGCCAACAAGTCCAAGAATGATGTCAACCACGACGCCATAGCCGCCGCCCTTCATCACCAGGCCAGCCAACCACCCTGCGACAAGGCCGACCACAATCCAAATAATAAATCCCATATCCTCGCCCTCCTATCTTTGTCTAGCGCAACAACCCCTAGAGAAAGTCGGACCATAATGCCGTTATTCTCAGGTCGCCAAGCGGTGTGCATCATTGTGATCGTTATTGGCGGTGGCGAATCTGGTCATTATCTCCGCGCTTACTTCGCCTAACATCTCAAGGAGTTTTGCATGTGCGTCGGTCGGAATGCCGGGGGTCTGCAACCATTGCTCGACAATTTCCTTCTGACGCTGCAACTTCATAAGTTTTCGTGATGTCACGCCATCGGCCTCCTGGCGACTGCTCTGCAGCAACGGACACGATACGTCGAGGTGATTACTCCTTACCGTACAAAGAACCTGCTGAAGAGAGCATCTGCAGCGGGGAATTCAGTGAATCAACTGTGAGCCAGCCGTTAGGCGGCAATTTTATGCCCCAGAAATTCCTTGGCTTTTGCCACTTCCGTATCCCATTTGGCAAGTTGCTCGGCTGTCAGGAAATTAACGACACGCTGACGAATGGCCGCGCGATTGTCTTTAACTTTCTTGACTATCTCTTCTTTGGTTGCATGGGGATTCTGCTGCCTAAATTCTTGGACTTTTTCCGAAGCCTCGACCATGAAGTCCTGCAACTTATGTTTCTGTTCGTCTGACAGATTTAGGTCGGCTCCGATTTTTTTCAGCTCGCCTATGACTGTCTCGCGCTGTTCATTGGTAAGAAGCATGATGTTCTCCTTTTTTATCGTCTGAAGCTGGTTGAAGTTGAATTGTCGAAGTGAACCCCGAACTTTAGCCGCGATGAGAGGCGACCGTCACCTGTCGGTAATACTGGCTCCACTCATAAATTCCTTTTGGTTAACAAGGTCGGATGCAGCTTCAGTCAAAGGGTTGAGGTCGAATGAAGGTTGTCGGTGCGCTCTACGAATACAACGAGAGGCTAACCCCCTGGCAATTCTGTCTGGATGGACTGTCAGATGTTACAGGGTGAGATCGTATGGAATCGTATGAATCACGGTCTAGGAATGATATTCTTTATGGGTTCTCTCTCTCATCGCGCTCAAAGGTCCTGCAAGATGCCGATGGGTAAGGCTGACTCTTGCAGGACCGGAGCGCGGAAACAAAGTGGCAGCGACAAGGTTATCTCAGCAGGTTGTTTGCTCAACCAACTCCTATGAAGGTGTGACAAGGCGGCTGCGATGCAAAGCCTAAAGGCGATACCCGCCATGAAATTCTGCTGGATATGTGGCCGAGCAGTTTCGCCTGAGAACGGTAAGACAGACGAGCATGGAGGCATTGTGCATGAGAAATGCGACACGGAAATCATGAAGTTATACATTGCCGTCCGCTCCCCAAGAGAATCACGATGCGCCACGGCGGTCCTTGGCCAAACAGGAGAGCATCATGCAGAAGGAAAGCACGCAGTCGGTTTTGAGGCGCGCGGTCGAACTGTGGCCTTACGTCTTGGTTGCCACGTCTGTTGTAGGGTTCGCTTATATGGCAATAAATTCGGTCCGGTAGCGGGTTGACCGGTTCGAGATCCAAGGCCGAAGTAGGAAACAGATCCCGCACCGCCTGGCGAATACCGACATCATATGGTTATCGAGGGGGGCGAGGCGGTAGGGTGGTCCTGGGAGAGTTCCTAAAGTAGTACTGCCTTTGGCAGTTTTCTCCCATGGAGAATCGCGCGCTGATTGCCTGCAGATTGCCGTTGCATCGCGTGTCCCCTGGTGCGCTGGTAGTGCGTCTCTCCTTGCCTTGCCGATTGCCTCCTCGATGCGAAATTTCCCGCTATCGGCAACCCTGGATTTGTGCAGCTCGGCGCGCTGGTGATAACTCATGCCAGGATTGCGATTTTCTGCGGTGGTGAGCACCATGAGGCGCCCTTCTTTTGTCAGGATCAAAAAGCCTTCAGGTGCGCGCCAAAGAGGTCTTGCGGAGGTCCATTGTTGATGATCCGGCCATGAAACGAGTCTCGAGGTGCCGACGGGGCCGTCAACGTCGGCTCCAAATAAGGCATTGGCAATCACGAGAAGAGCTGCAAATAAGACATGCATCTTGTGTTTCGCATAAGGATCGAATCATTCCTGAATCAGAACGTCTCCTGCCTCGGGCCTCTATTCTGTTTGACGTTTCACCGTCACTGAATCGCCGATCGACGTCGACATCAAATCGTCGCCGACTTCAAGCGGTCCAGAGTATATCGCCCGAGTCGAGAGAGGATCTCCTCAATCGAGACCTCAGGAATGTCGTCCCGGCGCGGTCGCGTGAAATGTGTGTAGACGGCTAGTTTAGGCTTGATTCGCGCGAAGTCTCTGGCGGCGTCCTCGGACTGGAGTGATGCGTTTCAAGCATGTGCCGCACTCCCGGATCCCGTTGCAGAAGGTCGGGGCGGGCGACGCCGACTTGATGAATGACAACATCCGCACCTTGCGCATACTTGACGAAATTCTCGTTCGGAGCCATGTCTCCGGAAATCACCACCGCGTGCGCTCGGTAATCAACCCGAAAGCGAAGGCAGTTTTTAGGTTGGCGTGTCTCGCTTTGAAGGCGGTAACTCGCACCCCATTCTGCTCATAGACGACCACTTCCTCGATGTCCTTGGCCGCGATTGCCTCTTGTCGCAAGGAGAAGTTGGGGATGAATTCGCGGCGATTGTCGATGTCGGCATGGTAAGCCTTTTCGAGGTAAGACATCATTTCGGCCGTGCCTTTTCGCCCGTAGACAGCAAAGGGCACGTTTCGACGGCCATAAGGCAGCGGCGCAAAGCCGGTTCACCACGGGTCAGGGATGCCGACTGTATGGTCGGAGTGCAAGTGCGTGATGAAGAGCTTGACCGCCCTGGCGGATTTGGGCCAGGAGCCCACATCTTTGCTCCCGGGCCGACATCACTCGGGTTTCAGGGTCTAGATGTGGAAGCAAACGGCATCACCAATTTCAGCGGCTTTTCGGCGCTAGCTTACCTATCGGGAACTGCGACCGACAGTAACGGCAACACTTACAACGTGGGCTCGGACACGCGCCTCTATCGCGGCGAGTACATCTCGTCCGACGGCACGCACCATCGTGGAATCTTTGTGTTCATATGAATTGACCTCTTTTGATCCCAGTTCGGGAGCACAAGAGCATGCACCTCCACTTGACCGAGGAGGCCGTGATTGACAACATCTCCTTCGGGGGCCAGGGACCGACTACGCGAATGCAACCATCGACATAACATGGAGGCCGACGGGGCGGGTCCGTCATTACCGACCCCGGCTCAGCCGATCCAACCGATCCATCCTTTTTTGCCGGGACCTTCCGCAACGCGCTTGCGACGGCGAACTTCAATTCGGTTGAAGGTGTCACGTTCACGATCAAGGGTGCAAGTTCCCGGGGCGTGTTCGCTGAGCTGGATAGCGAACGCAACGGACTCTTCCTTGGGCTCTAGGGCTCTTCGGCGGGAGTTCGGTTGGCGCTCCCGCCTTTTCTTCCATCAGGGCGCGAGCAGCGCCATGCGGATGACGCTGAATCAGTCAGCTGCTGTGGCTGCCGGTTGCTGTTTCATCATCTCTTCCATCCCTTTTTTCATTTCTTTTGCCGAGGGCTCCGCTTTGTGGGTCCCGACCATCCAGGTGTAGCCATCGGGATCGACAACCGTGCCACAGCGATCACCCCAAAACATGTCCAGTACCGGACCCTGTGGCGTAGCGCCGAGTTTCGTTGCCTTTTCAACTACTTTGTCGACGTTCTCAACGTATATATATAGGCTGGCGGGAGAGGCACCAACACTCTTCGCACTCCGCCTTCCCATGGAAGCACTTTCTGGACCAAGCATTACAGTTGTCCCGCGCAGTGTGATCTCCGCGTGCATCGGCTTTCCGTCGGGGCCGTTCATGATGCCGCGCTTCTTGAACCCAAATGCCTTCTGGTAAAAGCTGACCGCGGCAGGAATATCTGCAACCGTGAGCGCAGCAGAGACTGCGCCATAGGCTTTCTTGTTTAAAGGATCGATCTTCTTCTTTGCCATACCGCTCCTTTCATGCCGGGGACATTGTAGCGAAAAGCAGTGAGCGCTGCATTGGCAGAAGAAGCCGGTCACGGTTGAACTGGGCACGCTCAACTACGAAAACACCCTTTCACTCAAAACTTCTTGGGTCGGCATTTTGAGGTCGCGGTAGGGACGACCATCGCTGCTCGCCCCCCGCGCAGTTCCGCACGAGCGCTGCTTAGCGCATGCGGCTCTTATTGCGAGTGAATAACGACCAAGCGTACCGCTTGTCCGCACACCGGCCACCCGTGGGACAACGCGCAAGTCCCGCTCGGTGTCGGGTACGCGTCGAATGAAAAGTGTTCTCCTTGAGCCACAGCCTTCCCTCCTCACTCTCCGCCGACGATACTCCGTCCTTGTTCGAATGATTCATCGGTACTATGCCGC
>Ga0126373_10003714_pt1 | contig 11495 bp, 11 predicted proteins | sample PanSoiMetPlot_11_FD_92545 | JGI IMG/M metagenome (GOLD analysis project Ga0126373, IMG submission 92545) | Tropical forest soil microbial communities from Panama - MetaG Plot_11 | ecosystem: Environmental > Terrestrial > Soil > Tropical forest > Bulk soil | place: Panama | collected 2016-02-17
ACGATTTGGTCTCTTACAACCACAAAAACAACTGGAAGAATGGCCATAACAACCAGGACGGCATGGACACGAATTACAGTTGGAACTGTGGATACGAGGGAGACGAAGGCGCGCCGGCGGAGGTTGTCGCATTGCGCCGGAAACAGGTGAAGAATTTCTTCTGCCTGCTGATGCTTTCAAACGGCATCCCGATGTTCCGGGCCGGTGACGAGTTCCTGAATACACAACTCGGAAACAATAACCCATACAACCAGGACAACGAAACCAGCTGGGTCGATTGGAGTCGGCTCGATAAGAATCAAGACATATTCCGCTTTTTCAAGTCCATGATTGCGTTCCGGAAGTCTCACCCTTCTTTGTGTCGCAGCAGGTTCTGGCGCGAAGACATTTCCTGGTATGGCGTTGGAGCTACGGTCGATCTATCGCCCGATTCACGGAGCCTGGCGTTTTGCCTGCACGGCAGTTCCCAGGACGATGTCGATATCTATGTGATGATCAATGCTTACTGGAAAGCGCTAGGGTTTCAGGTCCAGGAGGGTACGCCCGAAGATTGGGTGAGAATTGTGGACACCAAGTTGCGGAGTCCCCAGGACTTCTCGGAATCTGGCTTTCCCCTGCAGCAATCGATCTATGAAGTAGCTCCACGATCCCTCGTCATTTTGCTTCGATCAAAACCAAAGGCTTTGCGTCGTGAGAACGTAATCACTGACACTCGCCACTGAGAGTGCTAAATTAGTCGCTGACGGGCGACCGATTGTTCAATGTCGCCGCCCCTGCTCGGCACTTTCGTTGTGAGGGCCGCGCGAGGTCGCAAATGAAAGCTGCACTGAGGCTCATTACAATTAGCACCGTCACCGTCCTGTTCGGGACTCTTCACCTTCTGGCGCTGGACCCGTCGCTGGATGTCAGCCAATACGCGCACACGGCTTGGACCGTCAGGGACGGGTTCTCGCTTGGGAACATTTACGCGATGGCCCAGACGCCGGATGGTTATCTATGGCTGGGCAGCGAATTCGGCTTGTTCCGCTTCGATGGCGTTCACGCCATCCAATGGCAGCCACCCGCAGGGCAGCATCTACCTGATAGGAACATTAACAGCCTGCTTGTAACGCGAGAAGGCACTCTTTGGATCGGTACGTTCGCTGGACTTGTAGCCTTGAGTCGCGGCAAGTTGAGCAGGCCTCCGGCGTTGGCAGAGGGATTCGTGGCATCGCTGTTTGAAGATAGTGACGGAGTGCTTTGGGTCAGTTCGCTGGGGGAACCCGGAAAGCTTTGCGCAATACGAAGCGGCAGCGCAGAGTGTTACGGGCAGGATGGCGCCTTCGGCCGAGCCGTTTGGGCTTTATATGAGGACAGCTCGGGCACTCTCTGGGCCGCTGCTCAGTCGGGACTTTTTCGAATCAAGCCCGGCGCTCCTAAGCGATATCCCACACCGACGGAGCTCATTGGGGTGAATAAAGCCGATAACGGAAGACTGTTGATTGCCATGCACAGCGCAGGACTCCTGCAGCTTGTTGGCGACAAGCTTGAATTGTGCCCAGTTCGAGACGCAACCAATCCGAATCAGGTCCTCTCAGACCATGAACTTGATTCGAATCGACTGCTCCGCGACCGCGATGGTGGTCTCTGGATCGGAACGGTGGAGCGTGGCCTTATTCATGTGCACGGGGGCCGGACAGATGTATTTACGAGATCAGATGGCCTCTCCGGCAACGTCGTGCTCAGCCTGTTTGAGGACCGCGAAGGCAACGTCTGGGTTGCCACCACTGGCGGACTCGACCGGTTTCGAGAACTCCCGGTAGCCACCATTTCCACAAAGCAAGGTTTGTCCAGCGACGCTTCTCAGTCCGTGCTGGCCGCCTCAGATGGAAGCGTTTGGGTCGGGGCTCACGCAGGTTTATCTAGATGGAGGGACGGACAAACTACCATCTACCGTAAGGCAGATGGACTGCCGGATGAGGCGACGCAGGCTCTGTTCCAGGACTATCGTGGGCGAATCTGGGTGGCGACGGCCGGTGGCCTTGCTTATTTGCAGGACCACACGTTCCTTGCCGCAACTGCTGTACCCAGGGGAAGACTGCATTACATGACCGGGGATAAAGACGGGAACCTCTGGATTTCAGAAGACAACGGTCTTTTGCACTTGCTGGAGGGACGTTTGGTTGAGGAGATCCCCTGGCTAGCGCTCGGGCTTCACCAACAAGCCAACGTTCTACTCTCGGACGAGAAAGGCGGTATTTGGCTTGGCTTCTGGGTTGAAGGAGGCGTGTCCTATTTCAAAGATGGGAAGATCCGGGAATCGTATGCAACCGCTGATGGACTTGGCCAGGGCCCGATCCCCGAGCTGCGACTTGATCAGGATGGAGCGCTGTGGGTTGGAACCGAGTATGGCGGCCTGAGTAGGATTAAAGATGGCCGAGTCGCGACCCTTACAATCGAGAATGGTCTGCCATGCAACACCATTAACGCGTCGATAGTAGATGACGATCAGTCGCTATGGTTGTACACAGCCTGCGGTTTAGTGCGAATAACGCGCACAGAACTGGACGCGTGGATTACCGACGCGAAACACAGAGTAGAAAAGACTGTATGGGATGCAGCCGACGGCGTCAGGCTCCGATCTTCTGCGGCCAGCGAATACGGTCCTCGCGTCGCGAAAGCCGCGGATGGCAAGCTGTGGTTCGTAACTGGAGAAGGCATCCAAGTCGTCGATCCTCGTCACCTTGCTTTCAACAAAGCCCCGCCGCCGGTACATATTGAGCAGATTGTCGCCGACAGCAAGGTTCAGTGGCAAAGCTCGCAGGGAACCATGGTTTCAAATTTGGCTCTGCCACCGCGGATTCGAGATCTGGAAATCGATTACGTCAGTCTCAGCCTTGTCGCGCCGGAGAAGATGCAATTTCGTGTCAAGTTAGAGGGCCAAGACAATGACTGGAGAGTCCCATTCAACCCGCGCCACGCGCACTACACAAATCTTCGTCCGGGCAAGTACAGCTTTCGCGTGATTGCGTCAAATAACAGCGGCGTGTGGAACAAACAAGGCGATACGCTCGAGTTCTCCATTGCCCCGGCCTACTATCAGACGAATTGGTTTCGTGCTTTCTGTGTGGCAGCTTTCATCGGATTGTTATGGGCGGCTTATCAGTTCCGTGTACGGCAGCTGCATCATGAATTCGATCTGAGGCTGGAGGCTCGCGTCGGCGAGCGCACACGCATCGCCCGTGACCTCCACGACACGCTACTGCAAAGTTTTCATGGGCTGCTTCTGCGTTTCCAGGGGGCTCGCAATATGCTTCCCAATCATCCCGAGGAAGCCATCCAGTCTCTAGACTCCGCATTAGTTCGCGGAGAGCAGGCTCTTGACGAAGGTCGGCGATCGATTCAGGAGTTACGCTCCAGTGTGTCCGTTGATCTTGAGCAAGTATTGATCGCAACCGGCCAGGAGCTCGCTTCCTCGCGTAGCAACGACGAGCAAGTCCCGCGCTTCGAGGTGATCGTGGAAGGCGAGCGCCGAAGGCTAGCTCCGATCATCCAGAGTGAGGTTCTTCAGATTACGCGCGAACTGCTCCGCAATGCATTCCGGCACGCACGGGCGAACGATATTGAAGCTGAAATACGTTATGACCGTGACATTTTTCGTCTGATTGTGCGCGACGATGGAAAGGGCATCGATCCGAACATTCTGAAAGATGGCGGCCGCCCAGGCCACTGGGGTATGCCCGGTGTTCAGGAACGGGCACGCGAGATTGGATCTCGGCTGGAATTTTGGAGCGAGGCAGGAGCGGGTACCGAAATTCGTTTGACGATCCCTGCAGCCATTGCTTATGAAAAGCCACGGACTGGCGACCACAAACCATTCCGCAAGGAGAGGATTCATGAGCACCAATCCTAGTTTGATTCGGATCCTCACGGTTGACGATCACCCTCTATTGCGCGAGGGAATCGCGGCCCTGATAAAGCCTGAGTCGGATATGCAGTTGGTAGCGGAAGCGTCTGATGGTGAGGAGGCCATCAAACAGTTCCGGTTGCACCACCCTGATATCACCCTGATGGATGTTCAGATGCCGAACTTGAATGGGATCGAAGCCATCAGCCGGATTAGAAATGAATTCCCCAATGCCAAGATCATCGTCTTGTCGACGTATTCCGGGGACGTTCAGGTGCTTCGTGCGATCGAGGCGGGCGCTCGAGGCTACATCCTGAAGGCACATGTGCGCAGAGAATTATTAGAGGCGATCAGGAGTGTCTATGCCGGACATAAACGGATACCAGCGGAAGTTGCGGCGGAACTCGCCGAACACGCTGCCGACGATGAACTGAGCTCGCGTGAAATCGATGTACTTCGACTGATAGCCGCTGGCAGCGGCAACAAGCAGATCGCCGACAAGCTCTGCATTGAGGAAACGACGGTCAAGAGCCATATCAGGAGCATAATGTCCAAGCTGGGCGCTAACGACAGGACGCATGCCGTCACAATTGGACTGCAGCGCGGCATCATCGAGCTTGATATGCTTGAGAACCGGGAGCCGTGAATGCAACTGAAGTGCTTGCGCCACGGTTCATGAGAGAGGATTGGCGCATTTGGAGCGCTAGTTCACGGTCGCAGTCCAATTAAGCACTACTGAGTAAGTCTCGAGAAAGCCCTTCCGTGGTTCCAAGACCAGAAACTTAAGCCCGTCTCCAGTGACTGCATATTGATTGACTGTGGGATCGGGTATCAGTCCCGTACTGAAAAGCTTCCGTGGAATACCTAGCTTAGGAGGTATGCCGGGTGCTACGGTCACCGACATAATGTTGCCCTCAAGATCTACGAAGAACAATTCTCGTCCGTCCCCGCGCCAGCGCGGCTGAGCGCCGCCCGCTGCCGAAACCTGTCTGATGTAATGAAACGACGAAAATGACGCGACAAAAACTTCCCATTTGCCGGCGCGGTTCTCGCCATAGGAGATTAGCCCTCCGTCAGGAGACAAGTGAAATTCATCTTTTATGAAGCCTGATGAATACACTGCTTTCGGTTTGCTGTCGCCGCTGACAGGCATTATCGAAAGCGTCTTGGTGTCGTGCGTTAGCAAAAACTGCCCGTCGGGAGACCAGTCTTCTATCCAGTGCCTTTCATCGCCGCTATAGACCGGCTGTGGCTGCTGCGTCCCAATCTCAATTTTTTGTACTAGGAACGGTGGATCAGATCCACCATTGGGAAGAAGATTGAACGCGACATAACGGGAGTCAGGCGACCAAACTGGGTCCGATTGCGCGTGCGGATCTGTAGTCAAAGGAGTGGTCGTATTACTGGCCAGATCAATCAGCCAGAGACTGCCAGTTGCGTGCTGATGGAACGAGTTCAGGGCCAAATGCTTGCCATCGGGCGAAAGCGTGAACTGCTGATAATCAATTATCGGGTCGAGGCTGCCAATCACACCGCCGTCCCGCCTATACCACTTAAGTTCGTCAAAAGATGAGCCTTCTGCTGTGCCGTAGATGAGCACTCCGGTTTGGGAGGCAGTGAATTCCGAGGTGCCCAAGTAAGCAGGCGAAGCAGCGACATTTCGGGTGAGCAGCTGCGGTTCGCGGATCTTTCGAAGGGTTCGCCAATCCATACGTTGTGCGAAAAGATCGTTGTCTTGAACGAACAGCAAATAGTCCGGCACCGCGACACTGCGGCTTTGAGTTGATAGCAGAACCACTGGAGACCCACCATCCAAGGATTGGGCGTAGATCTTCGCTTCCGGATCGGCATTGGTGAGGGTCGTGCGCGCCAAGTAAATAAAGTGCTTGCCATCCGGCAGGAACTGAACCCACATATGGCTGACTTGCTCAGGAAGAAGCGAAGTTACAGGCTTCGCAGCCCCGCCGTTCGCTGATACCCGGAGGATTGGGCTATTCACTGCTTTGGCGAACAGGATAGTGCCGTCCGGCCCCCAAGCACCTTGCGCAATTTCCGGTACCCCGTAAATGGCATCAGGCACACCACCTGTTCGCCGAACCTTCTTGAGTCTGCCACCAGCCCAGAAGCCAATGAACTCCGAGTCCGGCGACCAGAACGGCAGAAGCGCACCCTCAGTTTGCTCTAGCCGTTGCGCTTCGGACGAACCTAAAGGCCTGACCCATAGCGAACTCTGCCCCGAGGCATCGGTAGCCGCAAAGGCTAAGGTTTCGCCATCGGGCGAAATGGCGAGATGTTCGAATGGGTGCCAGTTACGATGCAGCCGAACCCCCTCCGGCAGACCGAGCGACAACCGCACGGAATTCATGGGCTTAGCGCTCGGCCGAGATCGGTACCATACTACGAGAACTGCCGTTGCGATGACCACCAGGGCAGCAACCATGAGTGCTGCGGCGCGTGATCCTCGGCCAATCGAAACTGCGGGCGCAGCTGCAAGTTTTGCGGGTACCTCTTTATTCGCTTGGTGCGACGACCAATGGAACTCAGGAACGTACGATCCAGGTGGGAGCTCGATCCGGACGATTGGGACTGGCGCGGCTTCGCTGTAGTACTGTGCGAGGCGCTTCCGAACCTCTGTCGCTCGCACCCGCACGACAGCGTCGTTTGAGGTGTCATAATCGACCGGGCGTCCAAACATCTCCACCCCGATCATTCGCTCGCGCAGCGATTCGAGTTCGCCTGATAAGGCGTGTTCGACTATCAGATTGAGGAAATCCTGGCACCGTCTGCTGCTGGCGAACGCATTACTCGAAATCACCGATTCGAGGGCGCTTCGAACGGAATTAACTTGTTCAGCGTTGAGCCTTTGCGACTTCTCAAACTGGTGTCCGGTTGACATTCTGCCTGGCGAGTACCGCTTAACGTGCCTTAACAGGCGGGAGAGCGGTACAGTAAGCTAAAGATAAAAGAGGCGGTTGCCATCTTAACATGCGTCTTAACGGCTCCGAATACCCCACGGCGTAAACCAGCACCCCCGCTGAACTGTTTCGAACATTCCTAGGGACGGACATTGCGTCTATTCTCACCCCACTGTCACGAAAGCGGAGGATTTATGGGGAGCAATCCTGGTCCGATTCGGATCCTCGCCGTTGATGATCATCCTTTGTTGCTGGAGGGGATCACAGCCCTAATAGAGGGTCAGCCAAACATGGAGCTCGTTGCTGAGGCTTCTGATGGAGAGGAGGCCATTGAACAATTTCGAAGGCACCGACCAGACGTGACTCTGATGGATCTCCAAATGCCGAATTTAAACGGTACCGAAGCCATCAGCCGGATTAGAAATGAATTCCCCAATGCCAAGATCATCGTCCTCTCGACCTACTCCGGCGATGTTCAGGTCCTAAGAGCCATAAAGGCGGGAGCTCGGGGCTACATTATGAAGGGACACGCGCATCGAGAACTATTGGATGCAATCCGTCTGGTGCACAACGGGCACAAGCGAATTCCGCCTGAAGTTGCTGCGAAGCTGGCTCAGCATGCCGCCGACGATGAGCTCAGCTCCCGCGAAATGGATGTGGTGCGATTAATCGCCAGTGGCAACGCCAATAAGGAGATCGCCGACAAGCTCGCCATTGCAGAAACCACGGTCAAGAGCCACATCAGGAGCATACTGTCGAAGCTGGGCGTCAGCGATCGAACTCATGCTGTGACGGTTGGGCTTCGGCGCGGCATTCTTGAGTTGGCATCCTTCTAAAGTACGAGTCCTAATTCCTCCTTTGTGACGTTTCCATGTCTTCCAAGCGCCGCCTACCATGGGAACAGTAAGGGAGAATGATCCTGCAACGTCTCTTTTCGTCATTTGCCGAGGGCTGGCCCGGCTTCGGCCTTTTGCTTCAGCGCGTGCTTACCAGTGCGGTCCTGCTTTACTTCGGGGGCGCCCGTCTCCAGGAAGCAACTAGTTTCGGCCCGGCCCTCCCACATCTGTTGGCTGCCGTCGCGGGAATGCTTCTCCTTTTTGGACTCTGGACACCACTAGCTGGAACCACCATAGCAATTATCGAGGTCTGGATATTCTTGGCACGCCTGGGCAATCCTCTCATCGCGATCATCTTAGTTAGCCTGGGTGCTACCGTCGCGATGATCGGCCCGGGAGTCTGGTCCGTTGATGCCCAACTCTACGGACGAAAGCGCATCGAACCCTCACGGCAAGAAGACTAGTCCCAATTACTCCGAAAGTACGAAGAATCCGTCTGCTCGAAGTACAAGTCTGCGTTTGCACCAAATGCCGAGAGCACAACTGCACGAATTGACGTAGTAATCAGACGCGGCTTGTTCCAAACTCACCCCGAAATGAGGCCTTACCTTGGAGGAAACATGACATTCATTCCGACACAAAACGGGTTTATGCGTCTGGAAGATTCCGAGAAGCTGTTACGGCTTATCTTCCCAAACTATCCCAGCCTGCAACCGTGCCGTCCCGCACCGCGTCTGGAACCGACCGATGAACGCAGCGCAGATCGGAGGAATTAGCCATGTTCCAGATCACTGCTGCGACTTGCCATGCGTTTACGTTCGGCGAAGTTCTCATCATGGCCGCCATGAATATCGAAAGCGTTCGCTTGAGCTTCGAGGGCCGCGCCCCGGCGCCGCAGACCAGATGTGCTCGGCACTTTCTTCGGACCGGCGTTCGCAAGACACCGCAACTGTAATGGTATCGGAGGCGATATGAGCACGAGTGTTGCTTTTCCGGAGCTTGGCAACTTCCCTGGAACAGGTGTTCCCAAAATGAGCGAGACCGAAGAACAGCAACTTCACATCGAAACAGAAATCAGCTCGGAGCACTGCTTCGAAGACATCGTCGGCAAGAGCTCAGCCATTCAGAGGGTGCTGGAGCAGGTTGCCATCGTTGCCCCCACCGATTCCACGGTCCTGCTCCACGGAGAGACCGGCACTGGAAAGGAATTGATTGCGCGCGCCATCCATAACCTCAGCTCTCGACGTCAGCAGCCGTATGTGCGGATGAACTGCGCCGCCATTCCCTCGGGACTGCTCGAAAGCGAACTGTTCGGTCATGAGAAGGGGGCGTTCACTGGAGCTCTGATCCAAAGAAAAGGCAGATTTGAACTGGCGAACGGGGGCTCGCTCTTTCTGGATGAGATCGGGGATATCAGCCTGGAACTCCAGCCGAAACTGTTGCGGGCAATCCAGGAGCAGGAGTTCGAGCGCCTCGGAAGCTCGAAGACGATCCAGGTAAACGTGCGGCTGATTGCGGCGACGCATCGCGATCTCCGAGCCATGATTCGGGAGGAGAAGTTTCGTGAGGATCTCTTTTACCGGTTCAACGTTTTCCCGATCGAGATTCCTCCCCTGCGGGAGCGGTGCGAGGATATCCCGCTGCTGGTGAACCATTTTGTCTCGACGCTATGCCGGCGAATGCGGAGACAGATAAAGTCCATTCCCAAACGCGCCATGGAAACCCTGACAAACTGCCCGTGGAAGGGGAACATCAGGGAATTGGCGAACTTCATCGAGCGCGCTGTCATACTCACACGTGGGGATGAACTGGAGGTACCCCTTGGCGAAGTTCCAACCTCAGCAAAAATCAATGTTGCAGTTGGAGCGCCCTCTACGTTTCGACAAGCGGAATCGTCAGCAATAATCGATGCTTTGCGAGCCGCATCGGGACGCATCGCAGGTAAGGGGGGAGCCGCCGAACGGCTCGGATTGAAGCGTACGACACTGCAGAACAAGATTCGACGGCTGGGGATTTCGAAAGCGGGTTATTGTAAGTAACCGCAGTCTACGTCTTTAGCATTGCGCACTCGATGTGGATAATCAGCGGAGGTGGCCTCCGGGTCGTTCCGGGATGCCCCGCTATGAGCAGCGCTCCCCTGTGAAGCGGCAGCAGGCGCTCGCATTTCTAAGTCGGGAGGGTCTGCGGTCTTAGATGTGGAAGCAAATGATGCAGTCCGCCGAGAAGCATTCGATTCGGACTACCGCGCCAGCCACCTCCGCTGTTGCTGTCGTGGCGTTCTCTGCACGATGTAAACGAGGGACGGACCGCGGCTCACAGTTAAACCTGTCCGCCAGCTGGCATAACCTCTCAGCTAGCGCGGACGTAGTCGCATAACTGAAGTGTTCCTGCGCCTTTTCGAGAACGACCGCGTATAGCAGCCGAGCTTCCTCGTCTTCGAGTTCGATGATCATGTAATCCTTTATCCGTTCGATGCGCTCCAGGCGGGTCGTATCTTATCCCGCCGGGTATTCCTAAAAGGCTTGCGAAATATTGCTATCGTCCCGGCGCGGCTTGACGTGGGAGTGGTCAAGCCAAGTCATGACATGGCAATTTGCGACGAGTACGGCCGCGCGGGACACGTTCAAGCGCAGACTGCAGTCTTGTATGGAGGATCGGATCGCAAGTCTCAGCACCAGAATTGCGCGACAGAGTGGATCTAGTTCCGCAAAAATCTTCTGCGCGTCCAATTGAAAAAGCAGGGCGAGTCTAGACTTCCGGCCCTCATCATCGAATTGGCAGAGGTGTTCGACATGGGGGCAGTGCCGATCTTTGTACATTGCCTCGCACGAGCGAATCGTATCCCCCTCGAACGATGTGGCGGTGCTGATGGTTACAGCCTTGGCCCACTCGAGAAGCCAATTGCGAAACGGACTGTTACCCTGAAGAGTGATGTCACAAGCTCTGGCGACTGCCTGTTCCGCCGTTGCTCGGTCCGCAGTGATCAGGAACGCAAGGCCATGCAGAAGATTCCGTTGATCCCGGAAGCAGGCCACGATTTCGGCCGCTGACGCATGATTTCGAGCATCCCCAGGCCGTGCGCTCGTATGAAACCAGGACATCAGTCCTCCTCCCCCCGCCACCATGGACCTGCGTCAGACTGCATCGAATGCATAACTGAGGACTTCTCATTGTTGTTCCCACATCGCCCTGCCGGTATCGTCTGCTTTGTTGCCAAACCGAGCCGTTCGCAGACGGCAACTGCGTAGACACTGCCGGCGACAAATACTGCGCCGACGCTCCCCAACCAAGTCAGCAAACGCTCGCCCTCTGAATCGACATAGCACACCTCGGTCAGGTCCACGATCAAACCCTTCGGCACCAGCTCAGTGGTAATGAGGCGCCTCGCCTGCTCCGCCCACTCACCGGCAAGCTTCCCGTCCATCTTCAAAGTTAGGCCATTCGCCAACCACCGAATCTCTGCTCGAAACATTGCTTATCCTCGCAGCGCCTTGTCCCGCGCCAACGGAACCACAACGCAAGTTGTATGCCATTGCGTCAGCCGCTATCTGATTGACGGGAATTGCTGATGGTACGGATCGATCCGATCAATTTGCCGCAATGCGGTCATTGTCCGCATGCGGGCGCATGAGGTCGATTCAACAAAGGCCAGGGAAGGTGAGACGAAGGAATGCTCCTTCGAGGCAGTTCCAGAAACCTGCTTTCCAGGGAACGCGGTGTCGATATCACCGGAAAAACGAGACTCCGGCAAATAGCATCAGTGAGTCCATCCCATGATTCACATTGCCGAGGTTGGCGTTAGAAATGTGATGATATTTGCAGCCTATGTCGAACGAGCGGCGCCGACTTGAACTGAAC
>Ga0126373_10003715_pt1 | contig 11491 bp, 13 predicted proteins | sample PanSoiMetPlot_11_FD_92545 | JGI IMG/M metagenome (GOLD analysis project Ga0126373, IMG submission 92545) | Tropical forest soil microbial communities from Panama - MetaG Plot_11 | ecosystem: Environmental > Terrestrial > Soil > Tropical forest > Bulk soil | place: Panama | collected 2016-02-17
CGCCTCCGTGATGTCGGCTATGAGCAGCGCGCGCACTTCGGGGCGGCGAACTATCTCTGCGTCGACCGGTGACATGGCGCGGGCCAGGGCCTCGATCGTGCGCTCGGGTCGGCTGGCGATATTGCGGTGCATGGACCGCATCAGGACGCCTGCCAGCGCAGGCCAGCGTGCGCACAGCTGGAAGCCGAGTCGGTTCTGCCAGCGCATCCCGGCCGTGCTGCCGGGAACCTGGAACGGGCCGACGCCGCTGATGACGGCAGCCTGGACAACCCGGTCGGGCATGCTCCAGGCACAAGCCAGCGCGTACGGACCGCCTCCCGACGCGCCGGCTACGGACAGCCGGTCGATGCCGAGCGCGTCGGCTGCCTGTGCGACGTCGGCTGGCCAGTCGGTGATCGCCCGGCCCGGCTTGAAGTCAGACAGCCCGTAGCCCGGACGATCCAGGGCGATCACCCGGAAGCCTGCTGCCGCCGCTGCTTCGTGTGCAAGGCGTGCTTCGAGGCGCGAGCCGGGATGGCCGTGGAAGTACAGGATGGGCTCGCCGTCGGGCTGGCCGTATACCGCGTAGCCGAGCCGGCGGCCATCGCTGAGTACCAGCTGTGCGTCCTCGACGGACTGCGCGCTGTTCGTCATGCGTGCGGTGTCGCCTCCTTGCGCCAGAGCTGCTCGCCATCCTGGAACTGCCCGGTGGGCAGCAATCCCGCGTGCCGGGCGACGGCGGCCGACGCAGCATTCCTTGGGTGGATGTGCGCCTGAACTATCCTGACACCGCGCGCGTCAAGCCAGTCCATCAGCGCCGCCGCTGCTTCCTTCGCGTATCCCTGGCCTTGCCACGCGCGGCCAACCACCCACGCAATCTCGGCCCGCTGCCCGTCGTCCACGACCGTGGCCTGGACATACCCGACGGCCGTCAAGTCCGTCACCAGGCGGATGATCCAGTTGCGCCACTCCTGCGTCCCATCGGCGGTGTGCCCGATAACCTGTCCCGCGTACCGGGCACGAAGCTCGGGGAATGTCGGCGGGCGACCACCGGTAAAGGCGTAGAGCTCGTCCCCGGCAAGGACCGCCACCATCTCTCCAGCGTCATCGAGCGTCAGCGGAACAAGGACAACGCGGCGCGCCGACATCTCATCAGTCATGGTGACGACGTGTCGCGTGACCGCAGGTCAGCGTGCCCCGCCGGCCTGGCGGCTGTCCAGCCAGAGCGCCCACGGCTCAATCGTTCCGATCTGCAGCAGTCCGGCAGACGCCCACGGATCTGCGGCGAGCCGTTTCTTGATCTCATTGTCATCGGCGGCCTCGACGACGTGCAGGGACTCCCTACCATCCCCGACCGGGCCGCCGAGAACGATGAAGCCGTCATCGACGAGGCCGTCCATGAAAGCGGCGTGTTCGTTCCATGCGTCCTGGCCCCGGATCGAGCGTGCGGGGTCCCAGCCCGGGCCGTGCACCAGCCTGACGGCGAAAATGGCCACGACCAGGAGCGTAGTGACCGCTACCGACATCCGTTCGGGCTGGATGCTAGTGCCCATCCGCCGGCAGCTCGCCGAAGACTTCCGCTGACAGCCGGGCCATTGGCCGCAGGCTGAAGATCGCCTCGACGGGCAACCGGAAGAACTCGGCGATGGACAGGGCGAGTTCCAGGCTGGGGTTGTAATCGCCGCGTTCGATGTAGCCGACCGTCTGGTAGTTGATGCCCAGCTTGTCGGCGACCTGCTTGCGTGACAGTCGCCGCTCCGCCCGCAGCACTGCTAGCCGGTTGTGAACCCGTCGGTCCTCAGACATCGGCGGGCTGGTCGGTCTCGATCCAGGCGAGCATCAGGGCAGGCATCGCCGGGATGTACACCACAATCCACATGACCGCCGGCAGGAAGGAGTTGGCATCGATGCGCAGCGTGTTGCCATTGGTGAGGTAGATCGCGATAGCGGCTGTGGCCGCGATAAGGATGACGGCGAGGAAGCGGTGCGACAGAGCGTAGGCCTGCTGGCGGAGGGCGAGGTCACGCTCATCGAGCCGCGCGCAGCGACCCTCGATCCGTCCTCGTGCATAGACGTAGCCGACGGTGACCAGGACCGCGGTGGCGAGCACCAGCACGAGGAAGGCGGCCAGGATCAGCCACCGGCTCAGGCTGGTGTGCTTAAGGCCGACGAGCACGGCCACGGCCACCGGATAGCACAGGAGAGCTGCTGCTACCAGCAGGCGGCGCGTTGATCGCGGCAGGTACCCGATCCGGTTAGAGATGGTTGTAGTCATGCTCACACGACCTGTCTTGGCTCAGATATTAGATGTTGCTAACCTACAACATCCCGTATCGAACATCAAGCAGGCCAAAGTTCACAGTCGATCGTCTAAACGCGGAGTCAAATCCGCCGGCTGAGGTCAGCAGCTACCGGTTGCTGGGCGGGCAGGGGACGCCCTGGAACTCAGGGTGGGCGCCAGGAGTGGGATCGGTGAACCGGCATCCGAACAGCGGCGAGCTCACCGCTCCCGGAGCGAGGATATTGTCACCGGCGGGCCGCTTTCCGGTGTCGATCCACCTGAGGAGCGCGGCGAATCCGGCGGACAGCTCGCTGGTCGTGTACCCGCAGTGGGTCACCTCTCGGATCGCCCGGCCCACGAACAAGTCGCCCTCCCCGTTGGCGATCATCATCTGCTCGTAGCGCTGGTCCATGGAGAAGGGCACGAACAGGTCCCCGATCCCGTGGATCGACAGCACAGGGATTCCTGGATCGCCGTGGATGATCGGCAGCTCCGCCGGCGTCAGGGTGTCGGCCGACGTGGTGGCGGTGACCGGCACCCGGAGCACCTCGTTATTGAGCGCGATCTCCTGCTGCCGCAGGACGCCCCGGTTGTCGGCGAACCTGTAGAACGTGCCCTCGTTTCCGGCCACGCTGCCGTCAGCGAAGCCGAGCGTCCCGGCGTTGAGCCCGGGGTACAGGCCGAACAAGAACGGGATGTGGGTCAGCGGGGCGAACCCGAATCCGTTCCAGTAATCGATGGCGCTCTGGAAGCCCGGCCGGGTGCCGCCCGATAGTTGCTCCACGGTGTCGGCCCACAGCGACCCGGTCGCCGTCAGCGAGGTGGTGAAGGTCTGCCCGCCGGTGGCCGGGACCGGAGTGATCCCGAGCGCAGGCAACTCGGACTGCACGGCGCTGTTGTAACCGGCCGCGAACTTCGGGTCGAGTGCTGCCGCCAGCGATGCCGGGTAGCTGATCGTGGTGTTGGTGAGCGCCGCGGCCGTCACGTTGGCGCCCAGGTAGTAGTCGAACAGGTCGTTGCCAGCGAGCACACCGCAGTAGGGCATGGCGCCGGCGAAATCGCCCTTGTACGCCTCGATCTCGGCCGTCGTGATCTCGCCGCCCATGGACAGCCCGGTCATGATCACTTGCTGTGCATGAAGCCCGGTGATCGACGGGAACTGAAGCAGCAGGTCGTGGGTGTCGACAACACCGTCGCCGGGGTCGTAGCCATTCCGCGCGTAGCTCGATGCTGCCCAGGCGAACCCGTTGTCGACGAAGTACTGGCGCAGCTGGGGCTCGTCGACCCATACCACGTTGCCGGTGCCGCGGAATCCGTGAGCGAACATCACCAGGGTCCCGTTCCAGCCGGGCGGCACCTCGATGCGGTACGCGGCGCCATCGGGCGCGATGCCGGTCCAGATCTTAGACACGCCTGTGCTGCTGGCGATCGGGAGGAACGGCGCGCCAGTGTTGAACACGCAGGCTGGATCGGCGATCTGGACGCCGGACACTACGGTGCTCGGCGTTGTGCTGCAGCCGGCGGCCTCGGCGGGCCCGGCCGCCGCCGGCCCAATTATGAAGGCGGCGCCACAGGCAAGCGCGATTGCAACGCGGCGCGCATAACGGGGAGCCGACATTGGAACACCTCCGCAAAGGCCGCCCCCCTGCCCGGGGACACTACTACTGACACTGAGGCGCGTTCAAGGTGCCGGCAGGCTGCGCTGGTTTGCGGCGAGGCCGACTGAACGCGGCTTCATCCTCTCGGATCAGGTTGGGCTGGCGGCATGAGGTAGCCCGCCGATATCAAGCGCTGTGCGCCGGCGGCATACTCCGCGGGGTCGTCCGGGGCCATAGTTGCGAGCCCGTCGACGTACCGGTTCAGCATGCAGAACGCCGCCGCGATCAGCACTACGTCGTGAATCTCCTGATCCGTCGCGCCCGCGTCACGGGCGGCAGCGACGAGCTCCGCGGTGACGGCGTGGCCGCTATCGCGTACCGCGGCGGCCATGTCCAGCAGAGCCTTCAGCTTGTCGGGCACCGGCGCTGCGCCGAGGTCGGTGCGTACCTGCTCCACCAAGGCCATGCCGCCAGGCAGCTGAGCGGCGGCGCACGCCGAGTGCGCGGATGAGCAGTACCGGCAGTCATTGAGCGCTGACACATGCGCCGCGATCAGCTCTCGCTCGCCGCGGGTGAGCGTGCTCGGTCCGCGCAGCAGCACCTCAGCTAGTTCGCTCAGCGGTCTGCCGGTCTCCGGCCGGTAGCGGAGCAATCCGCGGATGCCAGGCTCAGCGGAGTTCAGCTCAATGTGCGGCATCACTACTCCTGAGAAAAAGGCAAGGGTTGCCGATAGCATGCCTGTGTCGTCGCTTCCCGGGGGGGAATGTGTTCGCATCGAGCAGGGGATTCCAGATCCGGTACCAGGTTTTCGGGGCTGGCCCTGCCCTGGTGCTACTGCACGGGTTTCCGATGTGGGGAGACCGGTGGCAGGACACGGGCTACGTAGCTGAGCTGGAGAGCCAGTACCAGGTGATCGTGCCCGATCTACTCGGTCACGGGCAGAGCGACAGGCCGCACCAGCCGGCCGCGTACGGCGTGCCGAATATGGCGTCGGACGTCATCGCGGTGCTCGATGCGGCTGGAGTGGATCGCGCGCATGTGTGGGGTTACTCGATGGGCGCGATCGTGGCGGAGGCGCTCGCAGTGTCGGCTCCTGGTCGCGTCCTGTCGCTTGTGCTGGGCGGGTTTCCGCCGGGTCTTGACCGGGAGCAGCGACTATCTGTGCTCTGGTCAGAGCTGCCGCAGACCTGGGACGATCTGCTCGGCGGCTATCCACCGCCTATCTGCGAGACGTTCAGGGCGTACGACGATGACCTCGAGGCGCTGCTCGCTGCCGCGGCGCTGATCGGAGATTTCCCGACCACTGTTGCTGACATGCAATCAGCACCGCATCCGACGCTGGCCTACATCGGCGCCGACGACGGACGCACCGAGCTAGCGCGACAGCAGTGTGATGCCCTGCCATGCCGCCTTGAGATCGTGCCCGGCGATCACGCCCTTGCCTTCCGGCAGGCCGGGAACATCCTGCCGCTCGCGATGAGACACCTCGAGGCGGCCGGCGCTATTGCGGTGTAGGAGGAGGCTGCGCGCGTGAACGCGCTGATCATTCGCGATGCGGGGCCTGGTGATATGACCGCGCTGCGCGACGTATTTCGCCGGTCGTCGCTGTCCAACGACAACGACCGGATGACGCTGCTCGCCCATCCCGACGTCCTTGAGCTCTCGGCGCAGGGAGTGACCGACGGCCGCACGAGGGTCGCGGACGCCGACGGGCGCGTCATCGGCTTCGCGACCTGGCTCGGCACCGGGGACGTGACCGAGATCGAGGACCTTTTCGTCGATCCGGACTGGATGCGTCGGGGCGTCGGTCGCGCGCTGGTGCAGGACCTGATATCGCTGGCACACCAGCGGGGTGTGCGCCGCGTCGAGGTGACCGGCAACCCGCATGCGCGTGATTTCTACGAGCGGGTCGGCTTCACGCATGACCACGAGGTCGTGACACGTCTGGGCCCGGGCCTCCGAATGCACCTGGACCTGGCGTCGGGCTAACGCGGCTTCCGGGCGAGCGCGTCTGCGCGGCGCAGGGCGTCCGGTACGCGGAACATGCCGCCCATGTGCCGGACGAGGTCGGCCGCGTCGTCGCGCGGCAGCCCGGCCGCGGTCACAAACAGAGGCCGCATCGAAGTACCGCGCAGGACAGGGATCGCGTGCGTGGCCGTGCGGAACGCCGACTTGGCCACGCCAATCACCGGGATCCCTAGCTCGGCGTGCAGGCAGGCGCCGAGGCCGGGACGGCCGCGGTCGTCGAGATCGGCGTAGCCGTCGACCACCACCAAGCGCAGGTCGTCCTGTCCTTCGAGCAGCGCCTGCAAGGGCGGCAGCTCCCGCAGGTAGAACGCGCCGGGCTGGTAGGGAAGGACCTTGTCGACGGCCACGACAAGCTCGCCCGCTACCGCTGCGAAAGACACGTCGGTGGCCAGCACGGCGGCAGCACGCGCCCCGCCGGACGCCGGGTAGTGGACGTCGACGGCGGCGGCCAGCCAGCCGTCAGCGGAGGAGGTCGCGGGCTGCATCCTCGATGGCCGCCTCGGACAGCAGCACGGTGCCCGCGGCGTCGCCGAGCGGGATGAAGCTGTCGTGGCTGGCGACCCGCGCGATCCGGCCGGTGAAGCCGGCGTCTACGAGCGTGGTGATCACCGTCTCGGACACGCCCCCGGTGCGCCGCGTCTCGTCCGCGACGAGCACCGTGCCGGTTGCCGCGGCTGCGCGCAGCAGGTCCTCGTACGGCAGCGGAGCGAGCCAGCGCAGGTCGAGCACGCGGGTTCCGATCCCGTCGGCTGCCAGCTTGCGAGCAATCCGCAGGCACATACGGACCCCGTTACCAAACGTCATGATGGTCAGGTCGGAGCCGGTGCCGTACAGGCGCCCCCGACCGAGCGGCACGTGGGCCGCCCCCCAGCGCTCAGGCGGCTCATAGTCAGCCAGCCAGCCGCCGTCGCCTTCGGAGTAAAGGTCGCGCTCGTGGTAGAGGGCGATGGGCTCGAGGAAGACGCAGACACTTCCGTCCAGTTCCGCCGCAGCCAGGCAGGAGCGGAGCATGGGCGCCGCGTCGTCGGGGCGCGCCGGGCAGGCGACCACGAGGCCCGGAATGTCGCGGAGTGCGGCGAGCCCGTTGTCGTTATGGAAATGACCGCCGAAGCCCTGCTGGTAGGCAAGGCCGGCGATGCGGACAACCATGGGGTTGCGGTACTGGGCGCGGGAGAAGAACGAGAGCGTTGCGGCCTCGCCGCGGATCTGGTCAGCCGCGTTGTGCAGATAGGCGAGGTACTGAATCTCGGGCACCGGCAGCATTCCGGCGAGACCTGCCCCGAGCGCGAGCCCGAGGATGGTCTGCTCATCAAGCGGCGAGTCGAACACCCGGCTCGCGCCGAAGGCGCGCTGCAGCCCCCGTGTCACCCCGTAGACGCCGCCCTTACGGCCGACGTCCTCACCAAAGACGATCATGTCGGGCCGCCGGGACAGCTCGTCGGCCAGGGTGTGGTTGATCGCCTGCGCCAGCGTTAGCGGACCCGGATTCTGCTCCATGGCAGGCGGATCCGCGGCGTGGCGGCCCGGCCCGCTGACCGGCTGCCGCGCCCGCGCGGCGATGTCGGCCGCGAGGATGGCCGGGCGCCGCGGAGCGATCGGCGCCATTACCTGCTCGGCGGAGCTGAGCCTCGGTGCGCCGGCCATGGCGCCGGCGACCGCCAGGATCCGCGTCCGAGACGCCTCGTACCGCTCGAGGACCTGGCCGGCGGTCAGGGCGCCAGCCTCGACGAGCAGCCGCGCGCTGCCGAGCAGTGGGTCGCGCTCGGCATCCGCGGCGATCTCAGCCGGGGAGCGGTAAGCGGACTCTACGTCCGTGCCTGCATGCCCGCCGAGCCGGACCGTGCGCAGGTGCAGGAACGCGGGCGCTCGCTTTTCGCGCGCCCACTGTGCAGCGGCGACTGCGACGTCGTAGGCGTTGGCCAGATCCGCCCCGTCTGCGTGGAAGTAGCGGAGCAGCGGTCGGCCCGACCCCGCTGCCTCGATCCAGCCTGGCGGGGTGCGGACACTGATACCGAGGCCGTTGTCCTCGCACACCAGCAGCAGCGGCATCGGCAGCCGCTGGTAGGCGCAGTGCGCGGCGGCGTTGAGGGCACCCGCCGCGGTGGAGTGGTTGACCGATGCGTCACCGAAACTGCAGATCACCAGACTGTCCTCCGGCCACGGCGTGGTGAGGCCCAGCCGCGCCGCCCGCCCGATGGAGAACGCGAGGCCCACCGCGCGCGGCAGGTGCGAGGCGATCGTCGACGTCTGCGGGATTACGTGCAGTTCCGGATGGCCGAAGACCTTGTGACGGCCACCTGCGATCGGCTCGGCCGCGGCGGCCATGAGGCCGAGCAGCACGTCGCTGACACCATCCCTGGCAGGCCGGGCCTGGGCGGCCCGAACCAGGTAGAACGCGCCGGATCGGTAGTGCAGCAAGGCCGGGTCGGTGCGGCGCAGCGCGGCGGCGACTGCCGCGTTCCCCTCGTGCCCGGACGAACCGATCGTGTAGTAGCCCGCCCCGCGGCTGCGCAGCCAGCGGGCCGCGAGGTCGACATGCCGGCTGGAGAGCTGGGCGCTGAACAGATCGAGGCAGCGAGCCACGGTCAGGCTGCTGCCAGGCCGGATCGGGTCGCCGGGCCCGGCACGCGCCTCCGGCGGCGAGGTGAGCTCGCGGATCGCCCTGACCAGCCGCTGCTCAGCGAGGTCCTGGCCTGGCGCGTCGTCGCCGGCCTGGGTCGCCGGGGTCGCAGAGCCGGCCTCGCCCACAGAGTCCATCGGCTCGGTGTCCGCCGTCGGGCGTCGCCTGGGTCCTTCAGCTGCGACGCTCACCATTCGACGGTATGCCACCGAGGGCCAGACCGACAGGCCGATTGGTTGCCGCGAGGTGAATCTGTGGCCGCGGCGGTGATGTGATGAGGCGACAGCCTCGTCGCGTCGCCGGCGACTCGGCAGTGAGTTAAGCATGGGGGAGGGCGCCGTGCTGCCATGGTCAGCCGATCTGGCCGGAGTGATCAACGAGCACATCATCGTCAGCGAGCTGCTCCGCGGAAACCCGCTGGGTGACCCGCACGAGCGCCCGCTGTGGGTTTACACCCCGCCCGGCTATGCGGCGGATCCCAGCCGTAGGTACCCGGCGGTATACGTGCTCCAGGGCTACAGCGGCTACGTGACCATGTGGCGCAACCGGTCAGCTTTCCGCCAGCCGTTCCCTGAGGCCGCCGACGCGATGTTCGCCAGCCGGCAGGCCCCGCCGGCGATCGTCGTCTACGTTGACGCCTGGACCAGCTACGGCGGCAGCCAGTTCGTCGACTCACCGGGGACGGGGCGGTACCACTCCTACCTGTGCGATGAGGTAGTGCCCTCGGTGGACGCGGCGTACCGGACGTTCGCGGACCGAAACCACCGGGCGATCATGGGCAAGTCCAGCGGGGGCTTCGGGGCCATGATCACCCCGATGCTACGGCCGGACGTCTTCGGCGCCCTGGCCACCCATGCAGGCGACAGCCTGTACGAGTACTGCTATCTCAAGGATTTCGGCCCGGCGGTCCGCGCGCTGCGAGGCTACAGCGGGGACATCTGGGCCTGGTGGCGAGATTTCCAGTCGCGGGTAGCATTCACGAGCCCGGCCGACTCTCAGCTAATTCTGCTGCTGGCGGTTGCGGCGGCGTTCTCGGCCAACCCGGACGGGTCCGTGGACCTGCCCTTCGAGCCGCGCACCGGAGTCTTGCGGCCAGCCGTGTGGCAGCGCTGGCTGGACTGGGACCCGGTGCGGATGGCTGCGAGGTATGCCGACGCACTCCGGTCCCTGCGCGCCATCTGGATCGATGCGGGGACCAGAGACGAGCACATGCTCGATGTCGGGGCCGCCGCGTTCCGGGAGGAATTGCGCGTTATCGGCGTTCGGGACGAGGTTGTCCGGTATGAGTTGTTCGACGCCACGCACGCCGGGATTGACTACCGGTACCCCCTATCGCTGGCCTGGTTGTGCCAGCAGATGCAGGATCAGGACCCGAGATGAACGTTTCCCGGCACGGCAACGTGATCAGGAGGAGAAGAAGGTACGGCCAGACGAGAAACGGAGATGTGGCCCCATGCGCAACCGATGGTGGGCGGCGCCGCTAGTGGCAGGCGCCGCGGCGCTCATAGCGGCATGCGGCAGCTCAGGCACCCCGTCGGCGAGCCACTCGACGACGAGCCCGCCCGCCGCACACGCGAGCGTGACACCACAGAGCGGCGGGTCAACGGTCACGATCATGACCCAGAGCACCAGCAAGGGGACGGTGCTGACCAACGGCCAGGGCCGGACCATCTACTGGTTCGCCAAGGACACGCCGACAACCTCGAACTGCAGCGGGACCTGCGCGAGTTACTGGCCGCCGGTGATCGGCACGCCGAAGGCCGCGTCCGGCGCCAGCCTGTCGATGGGCTTCGGCACGATCACCAGGCCGGACGGCCAGGTGCAGGCGACCTACGACCGCCACCCGCTCTACACCTACATGGGCGACACGGCGGCCGGGCAGATTTCCGGCAATGGCCTTAACCTGTCGGGCGGGCTGTGGTGGGCGATGACGCCAAATGGCGCGAAGCTCGGCGGGTCGCCGTCCGGTGGTTCCACCAGCTCGCCTGCGGGGGGCGGTGGCGGGGGCTACGGCTACTAGCCAGCCATGACGGGCGGCGGCGCTTCATTGCGCCGCCGCCTGCCTGCCCCTCTGACACAAACTCTGCCTCGGCGGCCGCGCCCGGTCCGGTCGGCTGAGGGCAGTCCGAGCGCCGTGGCAGAGCGCGATCCGGCCCGTCAGGCGTACGATCAGCGCATGCCAGCGCAGTGGCGTGCGGCGGCAAGTGAGCCGCAGTTTCTCCAGGTGCAGACCACCACCGACTCGCGGGCCGAGGCAGTCGAGCTGGCCCAGGCCGCGGTGGAGGCCAGGCTAGCCGCCTGCGCCCAGGTCGCCGGGCCCATCGCCAGCACGTACTGGTGGGAGGACGCGCTTGAGCGGGCCGAGGAGTGGCTGATCATGCTCAAGCTGCCCGCCAGCAGGTATGACGACCTGGCGGAATTCCTGGCCGAACGGCACAGCTACGACGACCCGGAGATCACGGCGACCGCCATCGTCGCCGGCTCGGAGTCCTACCTCGACTGGCTCGCCGAGGAGACACGGCCGCAGTGACCAGCCAGCCCGGGCGCCCGGAATGCCCGCGAGATCGCGGGCTATTCGGTCCTGGGTCGGTCACTTGGCGGATCGCCAGCGAGCCGGTCATGTGGATCGCCGGCCTGCGGGCGATGTACCTGCAGGCCCTGCACCCGAGGGTGATGCTGGGTACCTGGCAGAACACCGCGCTCGCCCGTCCCGACGAGGCCTGGGGCCGGTTTACCCGAACCGTGAAGTTCGTCCAGGTGCGCACGTTCGGCACGACGGCCGAGGTCGAGCGGGCCGGTGCCCGGCTGCGGAAGATCCACTCCTCATTGCGCGGAACGGACGAAAGCGGCCGCGAGTTCCGCCTCGACGAGCCGGAACTGCTGCTCTGGGTGCATTGCTGCGAGATCGGCTCCTACGCCGAGATAGCCCGTCGGAGCGGCGTGCCCGTGACCGGCGAGGAACTGGACGATTTCGTCAATGAGCAG
>Ga0126373_10003716_pt1 | contig 11490 bp, 9 predicted proteins | sample PanSoiMetPlot_11_FD_92545 | JGI IMG/M metagenome (GOLD analysis project Ga0126373, IMG submission 92545) | Tropical forest soil microbial communities from Panama - MetaG Plot_11 | ecosystem: Environmental > Terrestrial > Soil > Tropical forest > Bulk soil | place: Panama | collected 2016-02-17
CAATGCGATCTACGGGCTGGCCGGTGGCATTGGCGAGGATCTGATTGAGCGATTCTCTCATTCGCAAAATCTCGCGCGCGTAGATGTCAATGTCGGCGGCCTGTCCACCCAGTCCGCTCATGGAGGGCTGGTGGATCAGAATGCGCGAGTGCGGCAGACTGTAGCGCTTGCCCTTAGTGCCGCAGGCGAGAAGAACGGCGGCCATCGAGGCGGCTTGACCGACACAATACGTGACGATGTCAGGCTCTATCAGGTTCATCGTGTCGAGGATCGCGAGTCCGGCAGTAATGGAGCCTCCCGGCGAATTGATGTAGAGCGAGATGTCCTTCTCGGGGTCCTCGGCGGCGAGGAACAGCATTTGGGCGATGATCAGGTTGGCGACGTTGTCGTCGATCGGTGTACCTAAGAAGATGATGTTTTCTTTAAGCAGGCGCGAGTAAATATCAAACGCGCGCTCACCGCGGGAGGTCTGCTCCACCACCATCGGCACCAGCACAGAATTCTGCATCGAACGAAAGCCCTCCAAAACAATCATCATAGCGCGCCCGAGCGGATTGCGATTTCGAATCGTGAGGCGATCCCGCCGCGTCTCTTGAGACAGAGGCATCTGACTGCGTCAGTTGCGACGTAGCATTAGATACATGGCTGAAGCTTTCTTAACAGGACGCAACGCTGTGGTTACTGGCGGAACAAAAGGAATCGGGCTTGCAATTGCGGAAGCGCTGAGCGAGTCGGGCGCAAATGTAGTGATCTGCGGGCGCAAACAGGAGGGGGTAGACAACGCCGTAAGACAGCTGACCAAGCTGGCAAAAAGTAAAGTAGCTGGAAAAGTTGCCGATGTAAGGAGCAGCACAGAGGTCGCTGATTTATTTGCGTTTGCGGACCGGGAGCTGGGCGGGCTGGACATCCTGGTGAACAACGCGGGGCTCGGGATTTTTCGCAGCACGTTGCAGTTGACGAACGAGGAGTGGCACACCATGCTCGACACCAATTTGTCGGGCTCGTTCTACTGCTCGAAGGAAGCGCTAGTTCGCATGGTGAAGCGTGGAGCTGGATACATCATCAATATAGGCAGCTTAGCAGGCAAGAACGCATTCGCGGGCGCGGCCGGATACAACGCGTCAAAGTTCGGACTGCGAGGATTCACTGAAGCGATGATGCTGGATCATCGATACGACAACGTGCGGGTCACTCACATTATGCCAGGCAGCGTCGATACAGATTTTAGTACCCGCTCCGGGGATGCGGGATGGAAGATCGCTCCCGGAGATATCGGGCAGGTCGTCCTCATGTTGTTAAGAATGCCGGACAGGACCCTGGTGAGCCAAGTAGAGGTAAGGCCGTCAAAGCCTAAGAAATAAAAAGGTTGAAGCGTTCGACAGGAAATGGCATGCGATTTGCTCAAGGAAGTACGGGAGTTGAAGTGAAAGGGGCCAAACAAATGTTACGGCTTAACGTTCCCTTAGATCCGACGAAGACAGGGCGGGAAGCGGAAGCTCTGGAAGCGGGCCTCTGCCGCATGATCGTCGGCCAAGACGAAGCGATTCAGCAAATCGTCAACATCTATCAGATGTATTTGACAGGCATGACGCCACCGTCGCGGCCAATCGGGAACTTCCTCTTCCTTGGTCCCACGGGTTCCGGCAAGACGCGCATTGTCGAAGCGACTGCCGAAGCCCTGGTGAAGAATCCCCGCGCCGTGATCAAGATCGACTGCGCCGAGTTCCAACACAGCCATGAGATTGCGAAACTGATCGGTTCGCCTCCCGGATACCTGGGACATCGCGAAACGCATCCGCTGTTAAGCCAGGAAGTTTTAAATCAATATCACACGGAGACTTGCAAGCTCAGCTTTGTGCTGTTCGATGAGATCGAGAAGGCGAGCGACGCGTTGTGGAATCTGTTGCTCGGCATTTTGGATAAAGGAACTCTGACGCTCGGCGACAACCGCAAAGTAGATTTTTCGCGCGCCTTGATCTTCATGACGAGCAACTTGGGCGCTTCCGAGATGAGCGCGCTGATGAGTCCGCGTCTGGGATTCGCCGTGGCAGCGACTGCGCAAGAGTCTCAAAATGGGATCGTCGATGAAAAGATGAACGGCAAGATCGCTCGCAGCGGCGTGGATGCCGCGCGGCGGAAGTTTACACCCGAGTTCATGAACCGGCTCGATAAGGTTGTCACGTTCCATCCGCTCGGAGCCCCAGAACTCAAGAAAATCCTGGACATCGAGCTCAACATGGTCCAGCAGCGGATCTTCAACACGTCCCCCGAGAAAAGCTTCGTTTTCAAGGCCAGCGTCGAAGCGAAAGATTTCTTGCTCCGGGAAGGAACGGACATCAAGTATGGTGCGCGGCACCTCAAACGCGCCATCGAGCGGCTGCTGGTTCAGCCGATGTCGAACCTGATCGCGACGGACCAGGTGCGCGGGGGAGATTGTGTATACGTCGATTTCGATTCCGAGCGAAACACGCTGACTTTCGTCAAGGAAGCCGAGGGTCTGGCGGTACACGCCATGGCTGACATGGTGGACCGGTCGATCTCGATCCCCGCCTTTGCGCTCGCGAATGGCGCCTTCATCGAAGCCGCCAAGACACAGAGCGCACGGTCATCTAAACGCGCGTAAGTTGCAATTGGCGCCGTCGGTACGAGTCTCATGCCTCGTACTGACGGCGTTTTTGCTTTGAATCCGCCCCTTAGCTCGCGCATTCGCCGCGGCCAAGCTGCAGCGAATACTCCACTTCGTCGCCCCAATCGCGATACATCTCCGGATTGAGCTCCGCGGGCTTCACCAAGTCGTTGGTCATCAGGCGGAAGCTCTCTACTTTGTGACGCAGCACGTACTCGCGGAACGACTCGCCGTCGATGCGATTGGCTTGATAGTGCTCGAGCACACGGCGCACGGCGATTGGAGCGAGCCGCGCCGGAATGCTCTGTACTGCTACGCCGAATCGCATCATGCCGGATGAATCGTAACCGCCCCCGAGCAGCATCTGATAATAGGGGACTTCCCTGCCCTCGATCTTGCGCGCGTTTCCGTAGAAGCCGAGATCGGCGATCCAGTGCTGGCCGCACGAATTGGGACAACCACTGATCTTGATGTTCAGCTTTCGAATCAACGGATCACGATGCGCGCGGACTTCTTCTGCGAGAGCTGCACCCAAAGTCATCGATTTTGTCAGCGCCAAATTACAGCTATACGCCCCAGTGCACGTTGTGACGTCATCGATTTCGTGCGCGCCTGAGTCCGCCAAGCCAATCTGACGCAACGCGGCATAGACGCGCGGAAGCGATCGCAAAGGCATATAGGCGAGCACTAAGTTCTGATCCACCGTCACGCGCAGCAGTCCATCGCCCGCATCGCGGGCGATCCGAGCCAGCGCATGCATTTGCTTCCCGCTTAAATTACCTTGCGCAACCTTGACGGTGACGATCGCGTAACCATGCTGCTTCTGCTCGCTGACGTTGGTTTCAAGCCACTTCTCGTATTGCGGATCGGAGTGACCGTTTTGCGCTATCACCGGCAGTAACTCGCCGGTTCCAAGAGGTGGTGGTGTTGATTGAAAACCACCAAAGCCGTCAGGGATCACTTCCGGCGTTGGGATACCACCGCTGGCGAGGATATCTGCATATTCTTTCTCGATCTGTTCACGGACCCAGTCGAACCCGCGCGCGCGAACGACGAATTTCAAGCGCGCCATGTTCTTGTTTTTGCGGTTGCCGTGCTTATTGAAGACGCGGATCACGGCTTCGCAGCGGCTCACCAAACGCTCAACGGGCACAAACTCGTCGAGCAGATTCGCTTCTACCGGCAGGGGCCCAAGTCCGCCCCCGACAACCATGCGGAACCCAAGCCGGCCGTCGCGAATCACCGCCCGCAAGCCGATGTCGTGAATCGCTCCGAGCATACAGTCGTCTTTGCACCCTGAGAACGCGATCTTGAATTTGCGCGGAAGACTATCGGTGAGCTCCTGATGCAAGAAGGCGAACGCAACCTGGCGCGCGTAGGGTTGCACGTCGAAAATCTCATCCTCGAGGAGGCCGCTCAGCGGGCAAGCAGTAACGTTGCGGACCGTGTTGTAGCAAGCCTCGCGCGTGGTCAGGCGAACATCCGCCAGGCGGTGAAGCAGGTCCGGTACCTGAGCCAGCGGAACAAAATGATACTGAATGTTCTGGCGAGTTGTGAGATGACCTTTACCACCGCCGAACTCGTCGGCAATATCGGCCAGAGCGTCCATTTGGCGCGCGGTCAACGTTCCCCCAGGGATTTTCGTGCGAATCATGTGCACGCCTGCTTGGCGCTGGGTGTAGATGCCGCGGCGCAAACGCTGAGCCCGAAACTGATCGTCGTTGATCTCGCCAGCTACCCACTTTTCGGCGTGCGAGCGGAAAAGTTCAATGTCGGCGCGGACGGTGGCGTCGTAAGAAGCTTCCGTCTGCGCAACCAGATCGGATTCGGGGACGGAGAGGATCTCCGGAGTAGCCATGGCGATTACCTCTATCTCTATAGAGATTACTATATTTAGGCTTTACGTACAATCTGATGCACGGGCCGCCAATCTGGATGCGTCAGGGCCGCGGAGGCGTGCTAGGCACGGGCCGGCCCTACTTACAATCCGGAAGCTCGCGGCCGGCATAGTAATCCAATCCGTAGCGTAAGTATTGGCGATCGCGCGGGACGCAGGTGATCGGCTGGGTAGAGTTGTTCCAAGTGCTGCGGCCGGAGACGGTTTTGTCGAGAAGTGGAAATCCCTGCCAAACGAAGTTGGCAATGAATATCGTTGTGAACGCTGCGACCTTCATCACCGCGGCGAGCCGACGATCGCGGAGTTCGAGAAACAGGCAGAGCCCTGCAACCAGCGCGACAGGCGCAAGCCAGGCTGCGAAAAAACGGATTGGCGCATGGCCGATTCCCCCAGTCAACGCCTGCGGTAGCGCAGCTTGCGCGGTGGGGACCAAGAAAAGCAAGGCAGCCGCGGCAGCGAGGCCGCCTAGCAGCGTCAAGCTGCGTCGTGGGGCTTGGTCGATCGCGATTCCCAAAAGAGCCGCGATGGGCGGGAGCAGAGGCAGCAAGTATCCCGGCAATTTGCCGCGCGACGCCGAAAAGAACACGAACCCGAACGCGGCCCACGCAAGCAAGAATCGAACGCGCCGGTCTTCATAGAGGCGCTTGGAAAAAAGAAGGGGCGCGAGCGGTGTCCAGGGAAAAATTCCGCCCGCCAACACCGGGATGTAGAACCAAAACGGCTGCGCGTGCAGAAATTTCCCGCTGATGAAGCGGGAAAACTGCTGCTGGACGAAGAAGACATCAAGGAATCGCGGCCCGTTCCGCGAAAGCACTAGCAAATACCAGGGTGCTGCCACGACGACACCAAGACCAATAATGCATGCCGCTTTCAGCGGTTCTTTTCGAAGAAGCCAAAGCGCGGGAAGAAAAAGGACGAGCGGAATCAGGCCTTTTGCCAGGATCGCCACTCCGAGAAGGACTCCCGCAGTAATCACGCGCGCGGGCCTCAACTGACCCGATGCGGCTGTCAACATCGCCATTGCAAAAACGGCTGACATCGGCAGGTCGGGAAGGCCGAGGTGACTAAAGGCAAGCCATCCGGCGCAAGTCGCGAGGATCGTCGCAGAGAGCAGCGCGGCGCGCTGACCGAACTGGGGCCGAAGCGCAAGAAAGAAGCAAACCAGGAACACAACGCTGATCAAAGCGACGCCAATTCTGGGCGCTGCCTCCGGTCCCAGGCCGAGGTTGAAACCGGTTGCTGTCAGCCAATAAATGAAAGGCGGTTTTTCAAACCACGGCTGGGCCCACAGCCGCGGCGTGATCCAATCGCCAGAGTCGGTCATGGCACGCCCGATGGCGGCATAGCGCGGCTCATCGGGGCCGAGTACGCCGACTCGTGTCAATCCGAAAAAATAAAGAAACCACAACGCGACGCCACAGACGATGGCGAGCAAAGGGCCAGGGAATTTCCGTTGGAGCAATTTCCTAGTATCCGCTATTGGATCTGAGCGAGCAGCGCGCGCGCCTGTTTTTCGAGATCGCCTTGCAGAGCAATCACGACGTCGAGCTGCTGTTGGGCGCCGATCCGGTCTCTCTGGCCGAGCAAAGCTTTCGCAAGATAGAACCGGGCCTTTTCCACCCACGGTGACTTCGGCGAAGCGGCAACGGCTCGCAATTGCTCGACCCCCCGCGCGGTCTGATTCGTGAACAGGAAGCAAATGCCCAGATAGAAGTGCGCTTCCCAGAAATCAGCCTGACCCGACGCGGCGGTTCGCAGTCCCGGAATTGCGCCGGAATAATCTCGATCGCGGTAATGAGACATGGCCTGAACGAATCCCGCGGGTTTGGTCGCCGAGGACGCTGCCGGCGGCTCGAATCGCGAGAGCAGTTGCAGCCGCTCCTCGGGAACCCGCCCGGTACGTGTCGCTGGTCCGTTCGCAGTGCGGCCCTCACCCGCCTCCTTGCGCGATTCCGACGCCAGCCACGCGAACACGACGACGGCGATGGTCATGATGAACGCGGTAAATCCGTAAATCGAGAACCAAAATTTAAACGCTGGTTTGTTCGGTACAGCCTTGGTGTGCATAGCGGGCGATTGAACTTTCACGGTAACAGATGCGGCGCGTAGAGCTGTGATATAAATGCCGACATGAGAATGCTCACCCTCTTCTCGCTTGCATGCGGTCTAGTTTTCGGCGCCAGCCTCCCGACCGGCACGCCGGAACAGTCCGGGCTCTCGCATGAGCGGTTGGATCACATCAACACCGTCATGAAAGATCACATCGCCAAAGGCACGCTAAACGGCGCGTCGGGCCTGATTGTGCGCAACGGCAAGGTTGTCTTTAAGGAAACCTGGGGCGAGTACAAGCCCGACACCATCGTGCGCATGTATTCGATGACGAAGGCCGTCACGGGCATTGCCGCGATGATCCTCTACGAAGAGGGCAAGTTCAATCTGAACGATCCGCTTTCGAAGTATCTGCCTGAGTTCTCGAAGATGCGAGTCGGCAAAGAGAGCTTCGACGCGCAGGGCAAACGTACCTACTTCACTGTGCCGGCAGAACATCCGATCCTTGTGCGCGATCTGTTCCGCCACACAACCGGGCTCGACTATGCCGGCCCCAAAGAAGACAACGGCGACAACGCCTACAAGAAGCTCGACATGATGGGGGGCGCGCCGCTGGTTCCTTTCGATTTGGCGGAAGCAGTGAAGCGGCTCGCGAGTGCACCGCTCAGCGATCAGCCAGGGACGACGTTCCGCTACGGCTATTCGATCGACGTGCTGGGACGGCTGGTGGAGGTTCTCTCGGGCAAGACGCTCGACCAATTTTTCGCCGAGCGAATTTTCCAGCCGCTCGGAATGGTCGATACCGCGTTCTATGCTCCCGAAGACAAGTGGAAGCGACTAGCGACCCTCTACACCACGAAACGCGAAGGCGGAATCGAGATCTCGAAAGCGACGGCGCAGGAAAGCTTCAAGAAGAAACCGAATCTTTTGCTGGGCGGCGCGGGCTTGGTCTCAACGCTCGACGACTACTCGCGGTTCTGCATGATGCTCTTGAACAATGGAGAGCTGGAGGGAGCCCGCATCCTGACACGCAAATCCGTGGAGCTGATGCACGCCGATCAACTCGGCGACCGCCCGCGGACCGGCGTGCTTCAGGAAGGCTACGGATTCGGCCTGACGTTTGCCGTGAACATGGGGCCGGGCAAAGTGGGATCCGTCGGATCGGAAGGCGAATACAACTGGAGTGGCGCCGCCGGAACCAGTTTCTGGATCGATCCCAAGGAACACATGTTCGGAGTTTTCCTGATCAACGTGCTTCCGCCCACTGGCATTCCCGCGGCCGACCAATTCAAGCGGATGGCGTACCTGGCGCTCGAATAGTCACCGGATCAAAGTGACCGTGCGGTTTTTGAAGTGAATCACGGCCTGCGAGAACTCCAGGAGGACATCGAGGCCGAGCAGCCCGTCGATCCGCTCCCTGTAAACGGACAGCGTTTGAGACAGATCCATCACCGCGACTCGCCTGCGCTGCCATCGCCGCTGGCCGACTTCCAAGGTGACCTCGCGGCCAACGGCGTCGCCTATGAAGCCACCACTGATCTGTGGTGCGACCAGTTCGGCCGCGCTCATCCCAACCGCCGACGGCCGCAAGACCGTGTGGCTCGATCCGGTATCGATGATAAGCAAGGCCGGGCGGTTGTCCACTCGCGCGTGTACCAGAAGCGATCCGCGGTCCGCGGCAAAATCGAACGGGATGGTCAGCTCGCCGTCATTTTGGCGTCCCTGGCTCTGAGCGGACACAGGTGTCACAAAAGCGGCCGTCCATGCCGCTATTTGGATACACGTCTCGCGTCTGGTACGCATGGGAAAGTAAGGAACTAACTTGCGAATCCGCCGTCTATACCCTCAAGCGAATTCGTCGCGCTTAGTTTGCATGCCCAGCGTAACTGCAGACCCGGCGTCTGGTACTGACGGAAAGGTGAGTTTTTTCTACGGTTCTTAATCAATCATGACGAATCAGGATTTCACAATTTTCCGGTTCGATGATTTTTCTGTGGAAACCCGCAACTTCAAGCTTTTCAAGGCAGAAGAAGCAATCCCGTTGGAGCCGAAGACTTTTCTGCTGCTCACTTATCTTATTGAGAATCGCGATCGGCTGGTGGAAAAAAGAGAGCTTCTGGATGCTGTTTGGAAAGATGTCGCGGTTACCGAGAATGCTCTCACGCGCGAGATCGGCAAGCTAAGGCGCTCGTTAGGTGACGATCCGAAGACGCCGAAGTACATCGAGACCGTTCATACGCGCGGGTACAGGTTCATCGGGCGAATCCAGGCGGACCCGCCTGTGATCGCTGGTGCCGCGACGCCGGTTGGCGAGCCGATGGACCGAACGCCCGAGTTTGCACTCCCGGCAGTCCAGGGCCCCATAGGCGATCCGTGGGCTCCCGTTACGAGGTGGGTCCCCTACAAATTGTTTGTCGGCCTGAGTATCGCCATCATGCTAGCGGCGTCGGCATGGCTGCTTCTGCGAAAAGAGCCGGGCGCTGCGAAACCCCAGGCGCGCTCCATGGACCTGACAAAGCCGGTTTTCGCAAAGACCGCCAAGCCCAGTTCGACGACCCTGGCGGTGCTTCCCTTTCAATCGCTAGGCTCAGACGACCGCTACATAGGGCTGGCCTTCGCCGACGCTTTGATCACCAAGCTGAGCAACAGCCGGCAGCTCGCCGTCCAGCCGCTGAGCACTGTTCTGCATTATGCAGATTCAAAATCCGACTCGCTGGCGATCGGGCGCGCGATGAATGTCGACTATGTGCTCGAGGGTAAATATCAGAAAGTCGGTGAGCACACGCGCGTCACCGTGCAACTGCTCTGCATCGTTTGCAACGGCGCCTCGCGCTGGGCCGGGACCTTCGACGAAACATCGGCCGACGTTTTTCAAGTGCAGGATTCCATCTCGCAAAAAGTCACGGCCGCGCTGCCGGTCGAGCTCACCGGCGAGGAACAAATGCGGATGGCCAAGCGCGAAACCAGCAAGCCGGAGGCGCAGCTCGCGGTGTTCAAGGGTAAGTTTTTGCAGGACAAGGACACCAAAGAGGCGTTGGAAAAATCGATCGGTGAATTGCAGGCTGCCGTGCAGCGCGATGCTAAATACGCGGCTGGTTGGGCGCTTCTCTCGGACAGCTATCGCCGGCGGGAATGGTACGGCGGCAATCCAGCGCAGTTTCTTCCCTTGACGCGATCGGCCGCCCTCAGGGCGAACGAACTGGACGGAAGCGTTCCATACGCGCATTCGATGTTAGGGCTGATCGCGTTCCAATACGATTGGGATTTTGCCACGGCACGGCGTGAGTATGCGCGCGCTCGAGAAATTCAGCCTTCGTGGGTACACCAGTGGTACGCTCGAATGCTGCTCGCTACAAATCGGGCCTCCGAGGCCGAGGCCGAATACAAGAGATTCATCAAAGCAGCGCCCTTTTCGGTGAGCGGAGGTGAGCACTACGCGGAGTTCTTGTTTCTGACCGGCCAATACGACCACGCCGCCGAAGAGATTCACCGGGACTTGGTAATGGATCCGGACTTCGCGCCTGCGTTAGAGCTACTAGGCTTGGTGTACGAGCAGCAGGGATCCCTCGACAATGCGGAACAGGAGTTCAAACGAGCGTCGGAGCTTTCGAACGGTTTGTTCGGACTCCCTGCTCTGGGGCATCTCTACGCAACGAAACATTTGCTTCGGCACACGCAGCAGGTCTTCGACGAGATGCGGGCGCATCGCAAGGATTACTATGTGTCGCCGTATCAGTTCGCTGTAATCCATGCGGCGCTCGGCTACACGCAGCGCGCATTGGGGGAATTGGAACAGGCTCTCAACGAGCATTCGTTGTCGGCGCAAAATTTGAGATGTGATCCGCGGCTGAGTGAGTTGCGGCGTGAGCCGGGATACCAGAGTTTTGCGAGAAAACTCGGCCTCCTCTGAAGCCCCGACCTGCTGGCGTTCACACGAGTGTGAACGCAGCACGCACGAGTGCGTGCGCCACACAAGTTCGCTGAATCTTTACTCTTGGTCAAGCGATCCAAACCAGCGTAGGAGGATCTAGTGGCTGAAATCGCAAAGGTTGTCCGGTTCGAACGGGTGGGTGGACCGGAAGTGCTGAAGATTCGGGAGGAACAAATCCTGACGCCGGGTATATCAAATCGATCGGGCTAAACCGAGCGGAGGTGTTGTTCCGCAGGGGCCAGTACCTGGAGGCGCCCCAACTGCCGGCGAAGCTCGGATATGAAGCGGCCGGAGTCGTAACGGCGGTGGGACCGGATGTAGGCAAGAACTGGATCGGGAAGAAGGCCAGCACGGTTCCGGCGCAAAACCTCACGCCGGAAGAAGGCACATCGATTTGGATGCAATATATGACGGCCTATGGCGCGCTCATCATGCATGGTCAGATTTCGAAGGGCGACTTCGTAATCATCACAGCTGCGAGCAGCAGTGTCGGAATCGCCGCAATTGAAATGGTGAACGCGGAAGGCGCCGTAAGCATTGCAACCACGCGAACGTCCAAAAAGGAAGCCGCGCTGTCCAGCGCGGGCGCCGCGCACGTGATCGCGACCGAAGAACAAGACTTCCTCGCCCGCGTGAATGAAATTACGGGCGGAAGAGGCGCTCGCATCATCTTCGACCCCATCGCGGGTAAAGGCGTCGAGCTAATCGCCCAGGCCGCGGCTCCGGGCGGAACGATCTTCGAGTACGGAAGGTTGGCGCCTGAGCCAACGCCTTTCCGTTGTTCGCCGCGCTGCCCAAAGGTCTCGCCATTCGCGGATACACGATACGCGAAATTCTTTCTATTCCGGAATTGAAGGCGAAGGCCGAAGAGTACGTGTTCGATCGAATCGAAGCTGGCGACTTCAAGCCGCGTATCGACCGCGTGTTTCCGCTCGATCAGATCGTCGAAGCGCATAGATACATGGAGTCCAACGAGCAGATAGGCAA
>Ga0126373_10003718_pt1 | contig 11483 bp, 13 predicted proteins | sample PanSoiMetPlot_11_FD_92545 | JGI IMG/M metagenome (GOLD analysis project Ga0126373, IMG submission 92545) | Tropical forest soil microbial communities from Panama - MetaG Plot_11 | ecosystem: Environmental > Terrestrial > Soil > Tropical forest > Bulk soil | place: Panama | collected 2016-02-17
CGGCCGGCACAAGGGATCGCCCAACTGCGATACAGGGCTTTCAACCGATTCATGACTCGGGAAAGATCTTTCACGCTGGTCAGATAACTGCGCGCTAGTTCGCGCAACATGCGTATCCCGCTCTCACCATGGTGGACCGGCTTGAGATCATGCAGACGCAGTCGCTCAGCCAGTTTGCGAGCATCGATCTTGTCACTCTTGTTGCCCTGTTTGAGCAATGGGATCTTGCGTGGATTGCACACCAGAACCTCGGCCACATGCGGCTTGAGCAGGTCATAAAGCCAGGCTGCCCAAGTGCCTTCCTCGAAGGTTACGAATAGGCTGCCACCCAATCCAGCGAAGAACTCCAGAAGCGTAGAGGCTTTGGTTTCCAGGATGGATTCCATGACAACTTTGCCTTGCGAATCCGTCACCGCTACCGAGATCGTTGCTTGATGAACCTCCAGCCCAATATACTTTTCGTTGCTCATTGAGGCTGCTCCTTTCGTAGGTGATCATGCGAACGATGACAACCTACTCCAAAAGGGGCGCCCTCTTATAATGCGGTTTCGTCAGTGACGCTGAGGATGGCACAATAACGGCGCGAGGTCGAGCGAGCCATGGCTGGAAGAATCGCAGTTCACAGCTTACCGGCCCAGTGCAATAAGGTTCACCTCATCGACCCATTCGTATGTCGTCCCGCCCAACGAGTTCAGATCGAGTTGGACGTTGACACCCGAGTTGTTGCCCCAACCCGCTGGAAGAGGAGACGCCGGAGTAATCAGGTTGACCTTGGTGTAGACGTTGTCCACACCTAGCATGTCCTGATAGGTGCAAGGCATTCCCGAGCAATTGGTGGTGTTATCGCGGTGTATCCACCACTGAATGTGATGCCACTTATTCACGGCCAGATTGCACGGTAGATGCAGGTCCACCCATTGATTGGTGGAATCGTTCCATCCATACCAGTCGCTCCCGATGACACACTGGCTTCCCCACATGAAGCGATAGGGCGAGTTGTATGCCCATGCATCGTACTCCAGCGCCTGCGTGTTCCCGATCGTGCTGCTGGAGACATAGGCCCAGAGATCGAGGGCGAGGTAATTTGCGGTTGTGGGCCCGACATTCTGATAGAAGAGTGCATTCGAAAAGGCCACGCCCTTCATACTGAGCAGCAGTGCCTGGCCATCTCGCGTCGTGCCTGTCACAGTTCTTACTGACGCCGTTGCGCCAGGCTGCCCACCGGGATCACAGGAGGGCAACAAGCAGATGATCCAGCTCGAGGGGGAGTCATCGAGGTTCGTGTTGATCTGAGCAACCGCACATCCGAGCAGTGCGAAAACTAGGACTAGAGACAGCTTCTTCATCGCCAGACCCCGTGGCCGGATTCATCGGCGGAAGGTTGGGAACCCGGTTGTGCGAATCACTCGAGATGCGGTTTAAGCGCGTGCCCGCACCTAAGCGAACGGGACGGGGGTCGACCCAATCATCTTTCTGGCGGTTCGCGATGAGTCGGTCTTAAATTGTCACTTGCTTTCCCGCAAGGCAGTGCACGCATTCTGGGAGCGCGGGAGGCAAATTGTAGCACAACTGTCAATCCAAACTGATACTCAAAAGCACAACCCGTCAGGGGCGATTGTTGGCGATCGCGGTAGCAACACTGGTCATCCGGTACCCCCGTACAGACCCTCCCGGCGCAGATAGCTAGCGATCAGAAGTACCCAAAACTGCTGCCCCAAATCACGCGGAACACGAGCCGTTAAGTCAACATAGTTCGTCTTCCAGCAGGAATTTCCGTTGGTTTTTGCAGATTTTGATTTCCAAATAACGAATCGCTGCTGCGTTGGTTTGGGATTCCCGGCGCAAAAGAGCCACGCGTCGGTTTCCTCCTAGCAGATCCAGCACTCGATTGGGCGCTGCACGACTCGAGCAACTCAGGTAGTTGGCACACTCACTGGCGCTGAAAGCAGGGCCTTCTCCTCGTCGCTTGGCCAGCGGTTGTTGTCGAGATAGAACTGCAACTCCGCGTCTGACTTGTTCCGAATTTCCGCCGTAATGTCAGCTATCTCGATGGACTGTCTTGAACGACCTTCGACCCGATCTCCAATCTCAGAGGCTGCGTGCACCGCTCCTGGCCCCTCGGAACAGGCAATCTCAATGAGATTTTGCGCGACGAGCTCGGCGAATGTGCGGCCTGCTGGATCGTCGGGTTTAACCTCCGCCAAGCGAGAGCGAAGCGCTTCGCTCAGTAACCTGCTCCTAGGTCTTCCACCCGCGTTTCCGCTTTGCCCCTTCCGCCATTGCGTTCGCTTGCCGATGTTAGGATCGAACGCCATAGTCCCTCCAGTCCGACAATTCTCACAATGGTCTCACGTTTTCGATCCATTCCGTATCGAATTGTAGTCCACGGGGAATCGCTGAAATCGGAGGCCCGAGTATGGACGCCTCGGATTAAGGGCCCCAAGTCAGAACATCTCTGCCCCGGCTGCGGGAAAACAATCCAGGATCAGAGCACAGAGTGTGCTCGTTGTGCCGTCGCTACTGCTACCAAGCAAATGCGCGATGCTGCACGGGTCGGTCGGCGAATGGGCCAGAGGCTCAAAAGAAAAGGGCAATCAAGCACGCGTGAATGCCTTGGCTCAGCATTCTTGGAAGGAATCGGACCAGCCTGCATGGCTCACCCCAGAGCTGTTTACGAAAAAGATTCAGCCCCTCCTCGCCAACGTTCCTATTTCGGTTATTCGATCATCCATTGGCGTGTCGAATTGGTATGCCAGCAAGATTCGCCAGGGCTACCGTCCCCATAGACGCTATTGGCAAGTTGGCGCGACTTGTCGAAGTGCCGCCGAAGAAGTAGAGCAGCGATTCGTAATCCTAAAGCCTCATCCACCTACAACGCGCCTCAGTATCCGGCGTCCCCTTCGCAAAAGCACCGGCGGATCGTCCGCAAAAAGGCTGCCAAGCCCTACTATGTGAAGGGTTTCCGACTCGGACACCCCATTTGATTTGATGTAAAGTGTAGTGTAAAGTGAAGAGTTGACGTTTCAACCCAGAGGAGCGTTATGGGCAAGAAGCTAACAGCAGCGCCGGTGTTTTTTACAATTATGCAAGTGCGCTTTAATCCAATCCTTACCCTCGATGCCTACGTACCCCAAATTCAGGAGCGCTTGCGAAAGGAGGGCTTCCCCGACGCGCAGAAAGGGTTCGTCGCCACGATCAACCTGACGCCGAACGCCGCATCATCTGCGGAAGGAGCTCCCGCTCAGATCCCCATTGCGCAGACTCCCCGCAGCACGTTCGGGAATAGAGAGCGAACCGCGAGTTTCGTTCTGGACCAGGGAGCGATCTCGTTTCAGACGACGGAGTACGACGTGTTCGAGACTTTCCTTGCCGGCTTCATGAAGGGTCTCGAGGCGGTCCATCAAGCGGTGACGCTCGACTTCACGGATCGTCTCGGGCTTCGTTACCTTGACGCGGTGTTTCCGAAGACAGGCGAAGGGGTGAAGGACTATCTCTCAGGTTCGATCCTCGGTCTCACCGAAAAAATCGACGACACGATCGTCCACTCGTTCTCGGAAACGTTGGTCAAGCGCGAAGACATTCAGGTGCGGTCGCGCGTGATCATTCAGGACAGGGAACTCTCGTTCCCGCCGGATCTCATGGGCCTCAATTTGACGGTGCCGGACAGATTCCGTGCTTTGAACGGCCGCCATGCGCTCATCGACACTGACGGGTGGAGCGACGCACGCGAAGCCTTCAACCTTGATCGAATCAAAGAGCGTTTCGATTCGATTCACGATGGGATCATCACCACGTTCAAAGCGAGCGTGACTCCGAACGCGCTGAAGGTGTGGGCATGAACTACAAAGTCGCTCATCCATCATCCTCGACGTCGCTGGACGCTTGGATCCCGCTTTCATTTCTTCCCGTTCAACCCGCTCCCGAACGAATCGGACCCCTAGGTCTCGAAGTCGGGACGGGCGGATACGAGACCTTCGAGTACTTCACGATTCGTGGCGATCGAGGCTATTGGATCGCTCCGTTCGAGTGGTCGCATCGTTTCGCCGATGCGATCAGTGGGGCAACTGTGACCGAGAAGCTAACGCGGATCCGCGAAGTGCTGGGACCTACGATGACCGATCTCGCAGCGCTCCTTCGCGTTTCGCGGCAGGCCGTTTACGACTGGCAGGAAGGAAAGCAGATCACCGCGGAAAACATACAGCGGATTGAAGGACTTGCGAAGGCCGCTGACGTTCTCGCCGTCGAGGGCCTCCGTGGCGCTTCGAGCGCATTGCGTCGACCGATCAAGAGCGGAAAAACTTTCTTCCAGCTGGTCAAAGCCGGCGCTTCGGCCGAAGACGCTGCTCGATCGCTCGTTCGCATGCTACGAGTCGAGGCAGGTCAACGCGAGGCTCTGCAGAAGCGACTTGCCGGCAGAAAGCGCCGTCCTTCCCGCGAGGTCTTCGAGGACTTCGGTGTGCCAACGTTGAACGAGGAGGGACGGTAGCAAATGGCGGAGTGGGGTCGGGATACTCGTTGGCGGCAAGGCCACGCGCTGAAGAGCAAGTCCAGCGTTGCGCTTGGTCTTTTTCCAACGGAAGCCTCCGACTCCAAGCTGGCGATCGTAATCTCCCACGATTGCGATTTGGCACAGCTGCCGGGCTCGGAATCGCAGGTGGAGATCATCGTGGCGCAGCGTGTTGACGCCGGCGACGGAAATTGCACTCACGCGAAAAATGCGCGGCGCTTGCATCTGCCGTACAAAATGTCGGGCGAGACGGCCTGGTGGGAACTTTCGGCGCCGTCGAAAACCACAATCTCGAAAGAGGCGCTCGCCGATCACACGCCGAACGCCGATGCGCTTCTCGACGGCAAGACAAAAGCGATTCTTCGGAAGTGGCTCGGGTCTCGCTACAACCGTGGGTCATTTGCAGATGAGTTTGTGGAGCGGCTCCGAAAGCACATCGGGGACCGGATCACGAAGATTGTGAAGCCAGTCGGCAATCACATCATCGCGGTTTTCTTCGACGTCGATGAAGGCGAGGAGAAAGACCGCAACGGCGCCGATGAGACGTACGGCCTCTATATCTACTTGCTGTACAACACTCAGGACGACGAGGCAGCTGCTCGCAAAGCAGTCGAGAAAGCCGCTGAAGAGATCACCAAATTGTTCAGCGAACGCTGTTGCGCTGGCGGCGAATGGCAGTGGATCAAGCTCGAAGGTTGTGAGGCGATCTCCGACAACGCCATGACGTACGTTCAGTCCACCTATCTGAGGACGTGGGACATGGGCTACCTGAGTTTTCGTGGTGACGGACCGCCAGGACCGATGCTGCAGCAGTAGTTTTTGTTTTTTGCTCAAGCAAGGAGATCGCTATAGTCCAGGCCCAATTTACCCCGCGACAACTCCACAAAGCCTCTTTCTGGCTCCCGAGCACGCACATTTTTTACGGGCCAGCCTGAGAACAGGCGGGCGCAGGCGGCCGGAGCGAGACGGAACGATAAGAAACTGGTGTCCTAAATGGTGTTCCGAAACTGCCGAATGAGGTCACATCAGGTGAGTTTTCGTGCTGTAGTAGGACTGTAAGCGGTTGGGATTACGTGGCATGACGTCGAGAAAGGAGAATTGCTAAACCGTTGTACGGGCTAACACCTGTACCGAGGGTTCGAGTCCCTGTCCGCCAGATCTTCTCAATCCACCACTTGCTTCGCTTGCCATTCTGACGTGGTGAGCAGGCACCCTTGTTATGGGGCTGGTACTGTTGAAGGCCACGCTGAGGACCCTTTCCGCGAAAAAGACACAATCTGCGTACGCTGCTTGTAAGTTATTGATTCGGCTAATTTAATTCCCGCAAAGCGGAGTCGCAATCCGATGCGTCTCGCACTGCGCATTGGCTGATGTCTGGCAGTTGATGATGCTGCTACCTTAGATGGGCAAGGCTGCAGTGTTTGCGTCTGCCCACCATGCGTGGCAAGCAGCTCGGCGCTTGGGCGGTTGGGTCCAATCTCAGATTCGGAATGTTCTTGCCGCACTACTTATCAGTCCAGCCTTAGTTTCCAATGCTGGATAGAGTGCAGCAATCCACTTGGAGATATTCACCAATGCCGGAATTCAGGGCGGAAGACCGTCTGCGTGTCTTACCCCTATACATATCGGACAGTAAGACACCCTCAAATAAATGTGCCAAAGCACATTATTTGGAGGAAAGTGGTGTCGTAGTGTCTGGACAGGCCAGGACGGTTCGAAATTCTACATTCCGTCCAGAGCTCTGCCCTATATAATTGCGTTGAAACGCCTCTGAGGATAGTCGCGGTTCGCTACCAGGCCGACAAGCTCGAGAGTATCCTGTGGTGCTCCCGACTGCCGCAAAGATCGCTGGGGAGGGCGACGATGACTGACAAACCCAAATCCAAGCCCCTGCCTGTTCCAGACATTTCTTACTTCGCCAGACGTGGAGGCCTTACACCAGGACAGAAAGCGTATCCTTATACGCTGGCCACGGGGCCATTCGATTACATCTCAGAATCGGGCAACGGCACGTGCACCGTTCAGCACCACCTAATTCTGGGCTTGGAAAAGATGTTTGCCGACGTTGACGCTTTTCAGGAGAAATCCAGAGCGTTGCGCATAAAGATCGACCAAAAGCTCTTGCTTAAGAACTTCCCGCAACTGAGCTTTCTCGGTGGCCAATTGCCTTCGGGTAATCCCAAAGAGGCTGCCGCTGAGGCGTACAAGGCAATCGAGGCGCGCTGGCCAGAATTGCAAGAGTGGCAACCTAAAAAGTCTCGTCGTCCAGGTAGGCCCAAAGATGAAATCAAGAGCACCAAAAAGATAATCGTTGCGGACGCATGCAGGAACGGACGCGAACCAGTGGAGGCTCTGACGGCGAAGGGCATCACGACTCCTAGGACTTGGCAGAAGAGAGGATGCCCACCCGTATACAGTGACGCGTTCGCTCTTCCGATTTGGAGAAAGAAGATTCAGAGAGAAATCAGCAGTTTGAAGTAGGCCGCCATCCGCAAAATTCAATTTAATTGAATATCTTGAACTTCATAAGCCCGCATAAACAGCGGGTTTTCTTGTCTCTTCCCTAATTCTCTCCTCGACGTCTGCCGCTCTTTGACTCACCATGAAATCTCAAGAAAGGAGTGGTGAAGAAACCAAAATACTGCGAGCCAAATCACCGAGGAAGCTTGAATGCGTACAGACAAGCCTGAGATGACCAGGGCTATTGAGCACCTCCAGAGAGCCGCGGAACAGCTGCGGCGATTTAACACACTCGGCTTTGCTGCATTCAGCGAACCCGCCGCGCTGGATGTGGAGAAGCTGGCAAATGCCATTAAGCAGAAAGACCTCCTGCACGAGAGTTGAACAATGTCCGCGGAGGGCAGTCGCATGACGCTGTCCGAACTCCGACTGCGCGTGAACTCGAGCGCGCGCGGCTAGTGTGGGGCGGCCATTCGATTGGGAAGTCGCGCGTTTTCAGGTTGTTCGCAGAAGTAGTTGGAGAACCGGCCCGCGTTGATTTTGACGGGAAGTTGGGCATCGGGCCGACTGATGGTGGTTCTAATTTTGATCTCCGGATTCTGTTCGCGCGCCATTACGGGCGGGAGTTCGGCGAAACAAGGCTCAAGTGTTCAGCCGTGCGGTTGTTCTTCAAAGGAGAGCCGCACATCGACGAAAAAGCAAACAAACCCACAAGAGGAAAAAGTGAAATATGTTGATTATCGAACAACAAACAAAAGAATTTGAGCTTCCTGATGAAGGTGTCCACGAAGCCGAGATTATCGAAGTCAAAAGCCTCGGTGTAACCAAAACCAAATTCGGCGATAAAGAGCGGGTGTTGATTCGTTATCGCATTGATCAGCGCGGCACCGATGGCGAGTTCCTAACTGTCATTGAGACTTTCAACAAAACCATCGGCAAAGGCTCTCGCCTAGCAGATCGAATCGAGCGCCTAACCGGCGCCCCGCCGGGTCGAAAGTTTGACTTGACCAAGCTGATCGGCTGGAAGGGAACCGTCGTGGTTGTTCATAGCGAGTCGGACGGCAGGACGTATGCGAACATCAGTTCCGTCATCCGTAAGAAGAATGCGCACGGAGTAGATGTTACTGACAAAGATGTAGAGTTCCCTGGCGACAGCAACTAGCACCATCCGGATCGCGAAAGGGGCCGGCCACGGCCCCTCTTTTATGTGCTCCGCCAAGCCCACATGAGCAACATGATTGTAGAACAATCGAGCGGCTATTCGGAGCAGGACTTCGTCCGCTATTTCGAATCTCGGATGCCAGAACTCAACACGAGAAGAGGCGGCAATATCTCTATCCGATGTCCCTTTCATGAGGACAGCAATCCATCCTTCAGCGTCAATCCGTCCCGGGAGCTGTGGAAGTGTTTCGCCGGATGCGGTGAAGGCGGAATACTTGATTTTGAAGAAAAATACTCAAACTGCGACCGCGAAACCGCCAAGAAGACTGTGGCTGAATTGCTGGGGCGGCCGGCAGGTCAGTCATCGAACGGGACGGCGCCGGAGGCGATTTACGAATACTGGGACGCTCATCATCGTCAGCTCATGTTTCGTAAATTGCGCATGCCGGGCAAACGCTTCTTGTTGCAGCGGCCCGTGCTCGATGGCTGGGTAAACAACCTCAACGGCATCGATAATAAGCCGCTATACGGCCTTCCTGACTTGATCACTGCCGACACGGTTTTTGTGGCCGAGGGGGAGAAAGATTGCGATTCCGTTAGAAATCTGAATTGGTCTCAGAGTAAGTACAAGCACCTTCATCTCGCATGTGTTTGCAATTTCGATGGCGCGGGCCGTTGGCGTGATGAATATGCGCGGTTCTTCGGCGGCAAAGATGTGGTCATCTTTCAGGATAATGACAGCGCTGGCCGGAAACATGCCCAGGATATCGCCCGCAATCTCAGGCGAGTTGCGTCTGAAGTGCGGATTGTAGATCTACCGGGTCTGCCAGATAAGGGGGATGTTTCTGATTTCATCGAGGGCATGGCGGATGGGGATCCGGTCGCAGCCATCATGGACGCCGTCCGAAATGCGCCTCGTTGGGAAGAGTCCGCGCCGCCCTGGTTGTTGGTCGCTGACGAGTTCCTGGACAGGGTTATTGAACCAAGGCGAGTCTTTCTTGGGGACTCCAAAACCAACACACCGATTTTCCGCTCCTCCTCCATAAACCAAATCTTTGCCTATCGCGGAATCGGCAAGAGCGTTGTGATGCATTGCCTCTTGGCGACAATGCTCAAGCACGAGAATTTTCTGCATCTCTGTTCTTCCCAACCAGACTTACGAGCAGTCCTGGTTGATGGCGAACTTCCAGCGGTCGAATTACAGGAACGATTGCGCCAGTTCGTCGGCAAAACCGGAGGTCGTCTGATGCTGATTACACCTGAGGACATGCCGACGGATTACGGGTTCCCTGTGCTGTCGCAGGTGGAAGACCAGACGCAATTCATCCAGCAGATTGAACCGTTCCGTCCCGATATCGTTATATTCGATTCGCTGGCGAGTTGTTTCCGCTTTGACACCAACGACCCCGACTTGTGGGACACGGTGAATGCTTTCCTACGCGACTTGCGAGCTCGCGGCTACTGCGTCCTCCTCTTACACCATGCCGGAAAACTTGGAACCCAGCGCGGTCGCTCGGACGGAGATGACCACCTCGATATTTCCATCAAGCTGTCGCCTATTCAGGGATGGACGCCTGGCGACGGAATCCGGTTCGAATGGACTTACGAAAAGGTTCGGGCAGGCGGCAGGCTCCAGGGGTTTGCGGCAAAGCTCGACCCCATGGGCAACTGGGTTGTAGATGATGAAGCTGAACAAAGGGCAGTTGAGATGTTGAAGGCCGGACAAAGCATTCGAGTGGTTGCAAAAGAATCCGGGCTGACAAAGGGCAAAGTCGAAGGGTTGAAAAAGAAATGGTTGATGTAGGCAAACCAAGGCTTTTGCGTACCAAGGAGGCGGCCTGTTACCTCGGCATGTCTCCTTGGACTCTGCGCCGGATCGTCGAACGCCGGGAACTGCCCTACATCTCGTCCGGCGATAATACCTCCGCCTGGAGGTTCGACATCCAGGATCTGGACCGCTGGATTGAAGCCCACCGCATCGGCTCAAAATAATCCTTGTTTATATATGTATACCTATATAGTCTGACCTGAAAGTTACATGCCGCAGATAATCAAACTTCTCCAATGTCTGCGCTGCGGGCACTCCTGGTATCCGCGGCGTCCACAAAAACCCAAACACTGCCCGAATCCGAAATGTAATTCACCGTATTGGGACAAACCACGACGCAAGAAGGGAGGCAAATAGCATGCGTGGTGATGGAACACTTTACCAGCGCGGTAATGTTTGGTGGGCATCCTACGTGGTCCGAGGTCGACGCGTTCGAGTGTCCACTGGAAAAGAGAACAAACGTGAAGCCAATGAATGGTTGAAGGAACGACTGCTAGACGCAAAGCAGGGCCTTGCCATCCCGCACGACAAGGTAACGATTCAGGAACTAGTGACAGAGTTGTTCAAGCAGTATGACGTTGATGGGCGTAAAACGAAGGATGACGACGAGCGCCGCTGGAGGCTTCACCTGAAGGCATTCTTCGGCGGATGCAAAGCCATGGACGTTTGCGGGCCATGATTCGCCAGTACATTGCAGAGCGCAAAACCCAGAAGGATTTTCACGACAACTTTCCCAAGAATGCAACCATCAACCGGGAATTGTCGATTCTGAGGGAAGCCTACAACCTAGCGGTGACTGACGAGTGCCTCCGCCACATGCCCTCGTTCAAGAAACTGCTGCTTGATGAATCGGGCAACGTCCGCAGAGGGTTCCTGAAGGACAACCAGTACGAGGCGTTGGCGCGGGAGACATCCCGCATCGGGCTATGGCTCCGAGCCATGTTTGAAATCTATTACGCCTACGGCTGGCGCCGGAGTGAACCGTTGGAAGACATGCGTGTGCGGCTGCTTGATTTCGAGCACCGTACCATTTCGATTGAACGTAGCAAGAACGGCGAAGGCCGCACTGTGAAGATGACGCAGAAGGTTTTCGAGCTGCTGAAAGCGTGCTGTGAAGGAAAGGGTGAGGATGATTTTGTCTTCACCCGTGAGGGCGGAAATGTCGTCAAAGATTTTCGGGAATCGTGGAAGAAGGCGACTACAACCGCCGGGGTGCAGGGCTTGCTGGTGCATGATCTGCGGCGTACCGGTGCCCGCAATATGCGCAGGGCTGGCGTTGACCGCGACGTAATTATGAAAATCGGCGGATGGAAGACGGACAGTGTCTTTCGCCGCTACAACATCGTGGACGAAACGGACCTGCACGAAGCAACGGCCCTGGACAAAAAACGGGAAACGTCACAGTTGAGTCACAATTTGCCTGCTAAGGAAAAACAACCGGATAGCAAGCAAACGCAAGATGCTACAATTCAATGAGTTGCTTCCCAAGCCGGGATGGCGGAACTGGCAGACGCAGCGGACTCAAAA
>Ga0126373_10003720_pt1 | contig 11481 bp, 9 predicted proteins | sample PanSoiMetPlot_11_FD_92545 | JGI IMG/M metagenome (GOLD analysis project Ga0126373, IMG submission 92545) | Tropical forest soil microbial communities from Panama - MetaG Plot_11 | ecosystem: Environmental > Terrestrial > Soil > Tropical forest > Bulk soil | place: Panama | collected 2016-02-17
AAGATGGGCTTGATGTGGTGTTTGGCGGCGATCCGCAGGAACGCACGGATGCGCTGCTTGAAGCCGGCCGGATCCTGCTGCCACAGAAGGTTGTGGAGGAACACCCTCATGGTATTCATCCCAAGGCCCTGGGCCCAGCCGAGCTCGACATCGATCCGTTGGTTGTCGAACGTGGCCGCCTGCCACATCTCCAGCTCGTTCACGGCATCGGATGGAACATAGTCGCTGCCCAGGATCCAGGGCTGGGCGGCATACCACTGCTGCGCCTGTTGCGTGGACCAGCGCTCGAGGGCTGCGGCCCGAGTGGAGACGAGCGTAAGCCCGAGCAATACGGCCACCACCGGCAGCAGATACTGTCGTCTCATTGCGCCTCCGTGCGCGCCCGCGCCGTCGCCGCCCGCCAGGCAAGCGCCAGCATTCCCAAGCCGAAGATGAGCAGCACCGCACCCCACCAGAGATTGATGTCGATTCCGAGGGAGCGCTGATAGATCGCCGGGTTGCTGAGGAGCCCGTACCCCGCGAGGAGCCCGCCCAGGAAGACGAAGAGGCTGCCGATCGGAATGCGAATGTCGAGTCCCATGATTCACCTAAATATAAGGTTGAGCACGACAACGCCCGCGAGCACGCAGGCCCCGAGCACCGTCGGCCGAGCGTACCAGCGCTCGCCGGCCGCGGCGCGCAATCGCGGCGTGAGGGAATAGACGAGACCCTTGAGGTCCTGCTCAGCGCGCGGGCGCGTCACGGAGCTCACCGCTACCGTCACCACGAAACAAACGCCGAAGGCGTAGATGGCCGTCCAGAAGTTCTGCGCCATCTGGCTGGCGTAGAGGTGCAGCACCGCGATCCAGCCTCCCTGGATGCCGGTCGCACTCCCCGCCGGCAGCGTGAGGCCATGGTGCAGGGCCGCGGCCGCGGTCCCCGCCAGAAGGCCGAAGAACGCGCCATGCCCGGTCGCTCGCTTCCAGAACATGCCGAGGAGGAACGTGGCGAAGAGCGGCGCGTTCACGAAGGCGAACAGCAGCTGCAGCAGGTCCATGATGTTGTTGAATCGGTTGGCCGCATAGGCCGCTCCGATCGAGAGTCCGATGCCGGCAACCGTGGCGATTCGCCCCATGTTGAGATAGTGTTGGTCGCTCGCACCGTGGCGGATGTAGGCCTGGTAGATGTCATAGGTCCACACCGTATTGAAGGCGGTCACGTTGCCCGCCATGCCGGTCATGAAGCTCGCCATCAGCGCCGTGAGCCCGAGCCCGAGCATCCCGCTCGGAAAGTAATGCCCCAGCATGAGCGGAATCACCATGTCGTAGTTGAGCGAGCCGTCCGCCTTGTGCGGCAGCGCAAGCCCGCTCGCCCCGCCATGCAGCGTCGAGGCGACGGCGATCATCCCTGGCAGGATGACGAGGAAGGGAAAGAGCATCTTCGGCAGCGCGGCGATCAGCGGCGTGCGCCGCGCCGCCTCCATGGAATCGGCGGCGAGCGCCCGCTGCACGACCAGGAAGTCCGTGCACCAGTAGCCGAAGGACAGCACGAATCCCAGGCCCATCGCGATGCTGATCCACTCCACGCCCATCGGGTTCGACGAAGGGCTGCTCATGACACTCCAGGTGCTCGTCCAGGCATCCGGCGCAAACCCGCGGGAGACCGCCACCTCGCGCAGGCCGGCCACGAGCCCGTGCCAGCCGCCGACGTCCTTCAGTCCCAGGAAGACGAGCGGCGCGAAGCCGAAGACGATGAGAAAGAACTGCAGCACCTCGTTGTAGATCGCCGACGTCAGCCCGCCCAGCAGGATGTACACCAGCACGATGAGCGCGGAAAGCAGAATGCTGGTGGTGAAGTCCCAGTGGAGGAGGATGTTGAGGAGCAGCGCCATCGCGTACATGGAAATGCCGGAGGAAAACACCGTCATCACCGCGAAGGAGATCGCGTTCAGGCCGCGGGTCTTCTCGTCGAACCGCAGCTTCAGATACTCGGGGACCGAGCGCGCCCGCGAGCCGTAGTAGAAGGGCATCATGAAGATCCCGAGGAACACCATCGCCGGGATCGCCCCCACCCAGTAGAAGTGGCTGGTCGCCATTCCATACTTGGCCCCGGAGGCCGCCATGCCGATCACCTCCTGCGCACCGAGGTTCGCTGAGATGAAGGCGAGGCCGGTGATCCACGCTGGAATTGCGCGGCCCGAAAGGAAGTAATCCGTGCTGGTGCGCATGTAGCGCTTCAGCGCGGCGCCGATCCCCAGCACGAAGGCGAAATAGACCGCGAGGATCGTCCAGTCGATCGCGTGTGGATGCACGTTATGCTCGATTTTCTTGAGATTGGCGCAAATCGCTCCCGGCGATTTACGCGGCCAGCCCTGTGGCCTTTTCGACCCCGCGGCCCAGGGAGCGGCCCTGGGCCGCTATATTACTTGCTTTCGGACGGCGCATTGCATGGGGCTTGCGCGACGCCCGCCGTGAGAAAAGCGACGAGCGCATTGCCGGTCGCGCGCAGAAGCGCGGCATGAAAGGCCTGATCCGCGCTCGAGACCTCAGCCGACGCCGCTGACGCGCGCGAGCGCGAGATGTCGTGAGCCGGACGGCATGGGCCTCGCGGCGGCACTGCCCGGCGGTAGCGGCCGGTACATGGGCGGCGGATTCACCGGCGGCCGGTAAGGAGTGCCGGCGGGCTCTGCCGGCTGCAACGGATTCGCAGAACGGATCGTGTTCGCCTGTGGCCGGTACATGGGCGGCGGCGACTGCCACTGCTGCGCGTAGGTGGCGCCGACGTCGACCGACCCGGCATCGGCGCGCCTGTCGGCCTGCGGGCGCTGCGAGGGTGGCCGCCGCTCCGGTGCCCTGCTGGGTTCGGCGCGCGGGGGCGGGGATGACTCGCGGCTCGGCGCTTGACGCTCTGGCGGCGTAAAGCGTTGCTCGGGGACCTGACGCTCCGGCGGCGTGTAACGCTCCTCCGGGACCTGACGCTCAGGCGGCGTGTAGCGCTGCTCCGGGACCTGACGCTCCGGCGGCGTGTAACGCTGCTCCGGAGCCTGACGCTCCGGCGGTATGAAACGCTGCTCTGGGACCTGACGCTCCGGCTCCGGCCTCTGCGGCGACGTGTATCGCTGCACCGGCGGCTCGCGTTCCGGCGCAACTTGGCGCTGCGACGACTGCGGCGGCGAGCGCAACTCCTCTGGAGCCTGCCGCCCGGGCTGCGTCACCCGGCCCTCCGCCCACGGCGGACGATCGTTTCGCGGCGCGCTCGGTGGCAGAGTCGAACGTTGCAACGCGCTCTCGCGGGCCGACATGCCAGGGCCAGCGGGCGTGCCGCGGCTCCGCGGCGGGGCAGCGAGACGCACCGGGGCCGCCGGCGTATTCGGTCGCATTCGCGACATTTCCGCCATGGGCAATGGCCGCCCGCCATTCGCCCGGATGGCGGCCTGCTCCCGGGCAAAGGAGACGGGCGCGCGCGGCGGCGCCAGTCGCGCCACCACTGGGCGATCGACCAGCGCGCGCGGCGGAGCCCTGACGGTCCGTCCCGCATTCGCGCCGAGAACACTCTCCCGTCCAGGCACGATTGCCGGGGCCACGCTCGTCGGCCGCAGGCCAGCCATACCCTGCTGCGACAGAGTCACGCGATGCGGCCCTACCGGCTGCGCTGAGGCAAACACCTTGCGTGGGACGGCAGTTACCGCGCCCGGTACTTCACTGTTGGTATACCGGACGTTGCCGGCACGTCCCTCGTACGCCCTGCCTACATCCGCCCCGTTGACGAGCCGGGTGTTAGCGAGATTGATGTTGCGGACGTAGACGTTACTCGCGTGATAGCCCGGAACATAGACGTCGCGCGGGCCGAGGGGAAACCAGCCAACACGGTCCCCGCCCGCATGCGGGCCGCCGACCCAACCGACCAGGGCAGGCGCATAGATCGGACGCGCCCCGCGGGGCCCGGGAACCCAACACCAGCGGTTATGCCAGTAGCCCCAGCGTCCGTAGTGAAAGGGCGCAAAACCCCACGGCTCCGCGTCGACCCAGGTCCATCCCCACGGCGAGACCCACGCCCAGGACCCGACGGTGTACGGCGCCCAACCCGGCGCGACGGCCGGGAACCAGGCATAACCCCAGTCCGGCGTGCTCTCCCAGCCGCCGTACGTGCCCAGATCATCCGCCCCCACCGTGTCCGGCGGGACATACTCCTGAGTGTCCGCGGCCTGCTGCTGCTGCTGTTGGTCGCGTTGCATCGACCAGTCATCGAGCGAGTCCGGGGCGCCGAGACTCGCATAGTCCGCGGTGAGCGTGCTCGTGCCGGTGAATGTGGTGCTCTGCTGCGCCGAGAGGGGGTAGGACTGTCCCCCGCCGGTCGCGAGCGCCGCGCCGTCGTCGACTTTCACGATGGTCGCATCGCCGCTCTCGCTCACCTCGACCCGGTAGGTACCAGGCTGCTCCAGTGTCAGGGCGAGATTGGGAGTGTCGATCTCGTCCTGCTCACCGTTCGCGAGCGAGCGCACGTGCACGATGACCGTCCCCGCGCTGACCTGCATCTGCGCAGTCTGGTCATCGAGGTTGAGGAAGGAGAATCCCGTCGTGCTGCCGAGCCGGATGACGGCATCGCCGATGTCGAGCTCGGCGCGGGAATTCTGATCGGTCCACAGCTTGTCACCGAGAGTCAGCGGGCGATTGCCGTCGGCGCTCGTCCAACTGTCCGTGCCGGCGGGCTCGAGCGATACGCTGCCTTCCGCGTCGCTCAGCTGCGCGGCGCGGCCGGGAGGATTGGATCCCTGCTGCGGATCCTCACCGAGCTGCTCGATCATCTGGGTCTGATCGCCCTGCTGGGTCTGATCCCCCTGCGGCTGATCCTGCGCAAACGCTGCGCCCAAGCCGCCGAGAGTGAGCAGCGTTCCCGCGGCAATTCCGAAGAAAACCGATTGAGGTCGCATTTTGTTGATGCCCATACGCTCCGGTGCCGACCTAGGAGAGGGTCGCATACCGCCTCAGCTTAAGGAATAGCAAGCATTGCGCGCACAGCAGCCTCTGATTGGACAGAACGCTGCAGGGTGTGTTTCGACGACGCATGTGCCATTTATGAGCGTGAAGCGCTGAACCCGAAGTGAATTTACACAACAGCACGACGGGGCCCATTCCCCCGTCCGGGGAGCCGGTACGAAAGCGTTGCGCAAGACCAATGTACACGTGAAGCCGGAATTCATGTACACTACATGATCCAATTTGGGGCCATCATTGGGATACGATCGCGATGAAAACGCATGTCGATGTCGACGATGGGGTTCTGCACGAGGTCATGCGTATGGGCAAGTTCTCGAGCAAGAAGACCGCCATCAACACCGCGCTCGCCGAATACCTGCGCAAGCTCAAGCGCTTGGATCTTCTGGCCATGCGCGGCAACGTTCCGTGGGTTGGTGACCTCGACGCGCTGCGCGCGGACCGTCGTGACAAGCGATGATCCTGGTCGACAGCTCCGTATGGATCAGCTTCCTCAACGGAGTGAATTCAGCTGAAGCCGCATTCCTCGCGGTCTGCATTGCGGAGGATCGTCCTCTCACCATCCCGGGACTGGTGCGCACGGAAGTGCTTCTGGGTGCCCGTACGGAGGCGGACGCTCTGCGGATGTCGCAATCGTTATCGGCCTATCCCGTCGTGCCGGAGCCCGGGCCTGCCGATTACGAGCGGGCCGCGGCCATTTACCGCACTTGCCGTGGGCGAGGCCATACCATCCGCTCCGCGATCGACTGCCTGATTGCGCAGCTCTGCCTGCGCGATGACTACGAGCTGTTGGCGAAGGATCGCGACTTCGACGCGATCGGCAGCGCCTTTCCGCTCAGGCGCGTGCCGACGCGCCTCATGGTCCATGAGCCCGATGTTGGCTACACGACCAAGGCAGGCGCGGCCGCGCGGACCGACCTTTGACAGCGGATCGATCGGGGCAAACTGATGGCGATCACGGTTCAGGAGCTAAACGTCTATCCGCTGAAGTCGACGCGCGGCATACCGATGGCTCGGGTGCGCCTGACCACCACGGGGTTCGAGTGGGACCGCCATTGGATGGTGGTCCGCGAGGACGGAATGTTCCTCACCCAGCGCACTCACCCGTCACTCACCCGGATCACGACGGAGTTGACGGGCGAGGGGCTGATCCTGACATCAAAAGGATCGGAGCCGCTGCTGCTGCCGCTCGCGCCGCAGGGACCGGGCCGGTCAGTCCGCATCTGGAAAGATGCCTGCGCAGGGCTGGATCAGGGCGATGAGGCCGCGGCCTGGGTCAGCGCGGTGCTCGGTGAGCCGCTGCGTGTCGTGCGCACGCCGGCAACACCCGACCGCAGGGCGGATCCCGAGTTCGCCGGCCCACACCCCTCACCGCTCGCCTTTCCTGACGGCTTCCCGGTCCTCGTCTGCAATCGCGCCTCCCTGGAAGACCTGAACGGCCGACTGCCCGAAGCGCTGCCGATGGAGCGGTTCCGTCCCAACCTCGTGCTCGCAGGCCTGCCGCCGTTCGCCGAGGACCGGATTGCGTCGCTCGAGATCGGACCGGTCGTCCTCACCCTGGTCAAGCCCTGCACCCGCTGCGTCATCCCCGCGACCGATCAGCGCACGGGCATCCGCGGGCTCGACCCGCTGCCGGTGCTGCGCACGTTCCGCTTCGATCGCAAACTGCTCGGGGTCGCCTTCGGTGAAAACGCCGTCATCAGCCGCGGAGTCGGCGAATTCCTCGAGCGCGGCGCGCAGTGTCGCGTAACCTACGGCAATTGATCTTTGCCGCCCGGCCCGATACCGTGCACCCCGCCTGTGAAGGAGTGGGTTGCGGAAGATGAAAAAAACGGCGCTGCTGCTGGCGGCTACCTGTATGGCATCCCAGGGAGTGGCGCACGCCCTCGGCGTGTCACCCTATCTGCCTTTGAATCTCGACCCGGACGTCGAATACCAGGTGGAGCGGGTGCTCATTCTGGGTGACGAGCCGGTCATGACCCGCCCCATCCCGGCGGCGCTGGTCCTCGAGGCGCTGCCTAAAGCGTGCAAGGTGGATCGCCCCCTGTGCGAGAGCGTCCGGCACTATCTCGACCGGTACATGCAGACCGCCGGAGTGGAATTCACCAGCCTCTCGGCCGCCGCGACATCCGGGTCGTCGAATATCGCGCTGCCGAACCAGCACGGGGAAAAGGCGCAGAGTCCGTACGAGGTCGCGGGGGCAGCGTACCTGCAGCCGAATTCCTACATCCTGCTGAACGCCGGCGGTGTCGCCTACCAGGGCCGCGCGACACCCACCGGGACCATGCTCAGCCTCGGTTTCGATTGGGCGCAGCTCGATATCGGCTGGCGCGACCGCTGGTGGTCGCCCATGACCGACAGCGCCATGCTGCTCAGCACGGAGGCGCCGACCATGCCCTCCATCACGCTGTCGAATTACCGGCCGCTGACGCGCCTCGGGTTCCAGTACGAGGTCTTCGTCGCCCGAATGTCGGAATCCGATCGCATCGTGCTGCCGCTCACGGGCCCGACCGAAGAGCTCACCCGTGGATACCCCAAGATCGGCGGCTTCCGCGTCGGTATCGAGCCGGTGAGCGGCTGGGCGCTGTCGGCGCAGCGTGTCGTGATCTGGGGCGGCGGCGCCGCGGGCGGCCAGTCGTTCACTGACATCCTCAAGGCCCTCTTCAAGCCCGGCCAGGCGCAGACTATCGGCTTCGGCAGCCCCAACTCAGCGATCGGCAAGCAGGAAGCTTCGGTGACCAGCCGGTTCATCTTCCCGGGTCGCGTGCCCTTCTCCGTGTATTTCGAGTACGCCGGCAATGACACCCTGGCGGGACACTCGCCTCTCATCGGTAAGCCCGACATCTCTGCCGGCATCGACTTTCCACGCGTCGGCCCTTTCAGCCTGACATACGAGATCTCTTCGTTCGCGCCTACGTGGTACGTGCATGGCGCCTCGAGCGTCCAGACAGGATACCTCGACGGCATCACCAACTATGGCGACAGCACCGGCCACTGGTTTGGTGACCAGCGTGTGTTGGCGACCCCAACCACCGTAGCGGACGCGGTGGGCGGTCAGAGCAACATGCTGCGCATCGGCTGGGAGCCATCGTTTGGCGGCTTGATGCAGCTTCAGGTGCGTGCGCTCGCCAACGAGGGTCGCACCATCTATGCGACCTATCCGTACAAGAACGAGTATCTGGGGTCGCTGGGTTATTCTTACCCGTGGAAAGGCTACTCCGTGGGCGCCGAGGTCGACGACGGCAGGGACGTTTTCGGAGATCGTTACTTCCGGCTCGAGGGATATCTGCGCGACGGCGACGCATTGCTGCGCGGCGGTGATGACGATTCGGAGACCGCTGCCTTCGCAGGCCAACGCCCGGATGGAGACGAGCTCTATGTCAGCGCGGGCGCGGACTACTACCGCACGCTGATCAACCTCAACCTGACCGCCTACCCGCGCCATTACACGAAATACAAGGCCGGGCCCTACATCGCTCTGGGGGCCCGGCGCCGGGTGTCGACGCACCAGGACCTCGGTGTGGCGCTCGAGGCGGACGATATCAGCGGACGGTCCCTGCTCAGCGTCCGCATGCTCGACTACCGGTACCGGTTTGGCTGGCAGATCGCCGTCAATGCGTTCGTCGGCGCGTCGCGGTACTCACTGGCCACTCCGGCGTACGGGTTGTACTGGGGTGCCGGGTTACAGTGGCGAAACGTGCTGCCCGGCTGGGACGTAGGCGTGGACTATCGCAGCGTCGTGTATGCGCAGCGCCAGCGCGACCTGCCCACGGACCCGCAGCCAGGCGGTGTCAAGCCTGACTCACTCACCAGCATCTACAGCTGGACTCTGTACCTCTCACGCAAGTTCTAGTGTCCTGCCGCCGATGGGAGCGGCTCGAAACCCCACTTGCGGAAGATCGGCTGCGCTGCCGCGCTGGTGACGAACGCGAGGTAGCGAGCCGCGGCGGGAGTCGCCGTGCGCGTGAGTGCCACGGGATAAACGATCGGCGGGTGGCTGTCGGCGGGAAACACGCCGACGATCCTGACGTGCGTCTCCACGAGCGCATCCGTGCGGTAGACGATCCCGAGAGGCGCGTCGCCGCGCGCCACATACGCGAGGGCTGCCCGCACGTTCTCCGCGCGCACGAGCCGCGGCGCAACCCCATTCCAGACTCCCAGCTTCTGCAGCGCCGCACGCGCGTAGATCCCGGCCGGCACGGAATCCGGATCGGCAACTGCAAGGCGTCCGCTGCCGAGCAGCCGCGCCAGGTCGAACCCCGGCCCGATGCTCACCCGCAACGGGCTGCTCGCCGGCGCGATCAGCACCAGAGAGTTGCCGGCGACGTCGTGGCGGGAACCCGGGTGCAGCAGCCGGCGTTGCTGCAGGTAGTCCATCCATTGAAGGTCGGCCGAGAAAAAGACGTCCGCGGGCGCTCCCGCCTCGATCTGCTTGGCAAGTATGGAAGATGCCGCCAGCGAGGACGTGACGCCTACGCCCGTCTGCGCAGTGAAAGCCTTGTCGAGGTCCCCGAGCACATTCGCCAGCGACGCCGCCGCAAACACCAATACGCCTCCGGATGCATCCGCAGCTCGCGCACTCACCGTACCCAACGACAGCAGCGCAGCCATCACCCCTGCCATCCACTGTCGTCGCAGCATACCGGGACCCAGTCGTGGTTTTTGCATGGGTCTAGCGATACCAGGAACCACCGCACTTCGCAACCATTGCGCTTGCAGTATCCTCCGGGGCATGCGAGCGGACTCCCTCGCGCCGTTGCTGGCCGCACTGCTGCTCTTGACGGCGCCCCGGGTCGCCGCAGCCGCGCATTCCCGCCAGAACCCTGCGCAATCGATCCCCTCCGATGCGGAGCTCGAGCGCACCGGTGCGGTGATCGGCACCGTCGAGATCCGCAATGAGAACATCTTCGACCTGGCGAACGCGAAGGACAACAACTGGCTGTTCCGGCTCGCCGATCACCTCCACCCGGTAACGCGCACGCGGACGATCAGCGAGCAGCTCCTCTTCCACACCGGCGAGCGCTATTCGCGCCATCTGCTGGAGGAGTCCGCGCGCATCCTGCGCGGCAACCCGTACTTCTACGACGCCTCCATACAGCCCGTCGCTTATCACGACGGCAAGGTGGACGTCCAGGTCGTGACCCACGATGTCTGGACGCTCAATCCGGGATTCAACTTCTCGCGCAGCGGCGGCAAGAGCACGACCGGCGTGCAGATCGATGAGACCAACACCCTGGGCACGGGCACCGAGGTCAAGTTCGAGCATTCCAACTCGGTCGACCGCAGCGAGTCGGACATCATGCTGATGAATCCGCATGCGTTCGGCACCTGGTTCACGACCGACCTCGCCTACGGCACCCTGAGCGACGGCAAGATGCGCCAGTTCATCCTCAACAGGCCCTTCTATGCGCTCGAGACCCGCCATGCGGGCGGCATCGCCATCAACGACAGCACCGAGGACGACTCGCTCTACGACCTCGGGCAGCAGTTCGACAGGTTCGCCGACCACACTCGCTTCTTCCAGGTGTACGGCGGCTTCTCGCACGGGCTCGAGAACGGCTGGACGCGCCGCTACAGCGCCGGGCTGACCTACGATCAGCACGAGTTTGCCGACTCGAATCAGTGGACCGGCCCCACCGTCCTGCCCCAGGACCGCAAGTTCGTCTACCCCTGGCTGCGCTTCGATCTGGTTCAGGATGAGTGGCTGAAGCTGCACAACCACAACCAGATCGGCCGGACCGAGGATTTCGACATGGGCGCCTACGCCACGGTGCAGGTGGGCTGGGCCGACACCGCATTCGGCTCGAGCCGCAATGCGATCCCTTTCCAGCTCGCCGCGGGCGATGGCTATCAGCTTCGCCGCGGCAACACACTCCTCGTCTCCAGCGTCTTTACCGGCAGAGTCGCTCGGGGCGCGCTCGAGAACGGCGTGCTGAGCGGCGCCGTCCGCTTCTATGACGAGCAGTCCGGCTATTGGCCCTTTCGCGCCGGGAATTGGCTGTTCTTCGCCACCCTTGCCGCCTCGGTCGGCAAACGGTTGGATCTCGAAAACCAGATCCTCGTGGGCGGTGACAACGGCCTGCGCGGCTATCCCCTGCGCTATCAGGACGGCACTTCGCGCGCGCTCCTCTCCCTCGAGGAGCGCTACTTCAGCAATTGGTATCCGTTTCGCCTCTTTCGCGTCGGCGCGGCCGTATTTTTTGACATGGGCCGCACCTGGGGCAGTGCCCAGCTCGGGCAGCCGGGCAGTTTCGGGATGCTAAAGGACGCCGGCTTCGGCCTGCGCTTCGGTAATGCCCGCACAGGTCTCGGCAACGTCATCCACGTCGACCTGGCCTTTCCCTTCAACTCCGGCCCGACCAACATCAGGCACGTGCAGTTCCTCGTGCAGACGCAGCAGGAGTTCTAGGGAAGCTACTTGCGCTTGGGTCCGAGGCCCGGGGGCGCGAGGATGGTGCCGTCGGGCAGGCGAATGCCCGTGCCGCCTGGCGGCGGCGCCGGGCGCCCG
>Ga0126373_10003721_pt1 | contig 11480 bp, 6 predicted proteins | sample PanSoiMetPlot_11_FD_92545 | JGI IMG/M metagenome (GOLD analysis project Ga0126373, IMG submission 92545) | Tropical forest soil microbial communities from Panama - MetaG Plot_11 | ecosystem: Environmental > Terrestrial > Soil > Tropical forest > Bulk soil | place: Panama | collected 2016-02-17
CTTCGCCCTCCATGGGAAGTTCTTTGTATATCAGAGAATGTCCTTGACGCAAGTCGAAATGTTTCGTTTGATTGGTTCTTATTTCGTTTGGTGATTCCGAGCGAAGACCCCGGCTTGAGGCGGCTTCGACCCGTGTTACCCTCAAACGAATTCGCTTATGCTAAAACCCTCGCTGCTCGCGCACCGGTTTCGGATTTTTGCGTTGCTCTTCGTTTTCCTCTCGGCGGTTGTGACCACGGAGGCTGCTCCAGTGCCGCAGGAAAAAGGCTCGCCGGCCAGTCCAGAATGCCGCATCGACCCCGTCGATTTCGAAGGCTGGCACGCACAGCAGATATCGAATCCGTGGATGAAGTTGATTTTCGTGCCCCAGAATGGTGGCCGGTTGATGCAAGTGATCTTCGCCGGGCATCCCTATCTGTTCGTCAACCCCCGACTGGCCGGGCAGTACCTCCCGCCTACCAACGGAAAGTGGTTCAACTACGGTGGAGATAAGCTTTGGCTGCTTCCCGAGGGCAATGACGATGAACAGCATTGGCCCGGCAATTCCGATTTGATCGACGACGGACCCTACACGTTTCGAAAAGTTTCGGAAGGAAAGCGATGCGAGGTTGAGCTCACCAGCCCAGCCGACCCGCAAACCGGAATTCAGTTCTCACGCACGATTCGCCTCGACGCCGATTCGCCACAGGTTCGGTTTCACGCGTCGATGAAAAATACATCTGGCCATACCGTGGACTGGTCCATGCAATCGGTGTCGCAGTACAACACCGCCGATCCCAATTCCCCGACCGGCTTTAACCACAATTTCTGGACGTTTACTCCCGCCAACGCCGCCAGCAGCTATCTTAACCGCTATCATGTTCGCTTCGGTCAAGCCGAGAATCCCGCGGTTAACGTGAGAGAGGATGGTCTTTTCACGGTGCATTACATCCCCATGGCGGCGGAGTTGTGGTTGGATTCGACCGATGGCTGGCTAACCGTGATGGACGGCACGAGCGGCTTCGCCATGGTGGAACGCTTCGAATACCAACCCGCCAAGCCCTATCCCGGGAAAGCCTCTGTGATTTTCTGGACCAATGGCGTCGAAATGCGGGTGAGCAGTGACGGAATCCCGTCGCTCGGCCGAGACCCCGACGCCGCCCCCCGCTACCTGGAGGCCGAGCTCAACAGCCCGATGTGCAAATTGCACCCGAGTGAAAGCTGCAGTTTCGACACCGAATGGTTTCCCACGCGGGCGGGAAACGAATTCCACGGCGTGACCGATGCCGGCATCCTGGCTAAGCCCCTGAAAGCCACGGCCAATGACGGCGGCGTCAGGCTTTCCGGTTCCTTTGGAGTTTTTTTCGCCGGCCACTTGCGGGCGCGCTTTTATGATGAACATGGTTCATTTCTGGGAAACGTGCAAGTTGCGGATGTGAGCCCTACGCAGATGGTTTCGCTGGATACGAAGGTTTCACCGCCAGGAAAAGCCGCGCGCGTCTCGCTTCATCTCGAGGATGAAAACGGCCTCGATCGCGGTTCCTTGAATGAGGTCGAGATCAGCACCAAGGATGCTCGCTGAGATGCCCTTATCGCGCGGGTTATTCGTCCTCGTTCTCGTGCTGGTCTGGTCTTCGGAATTTCCGATCTCGGCCGAACCCGGCGAATCTCCGGTAACCGCCAGCGTGAACGTAGAAGCGGAGGATTTACTGGCCCGGCCCGTGGGCGCGAATTGGCCCTCGTACAACGGCGACTACACGGGTCGGCGCTATAGCAGCCTGCGCGAAATCAACTCCGGCAACGTCGCGCAACTGCGGGCGGCCTGGGTCTTCCATCCCGGCAATTCGCAAAACCTTGAAGTTACTCCGGTTGTCATCCGGGGGGTCATGTTCGTCACTTCCGCCAACAATGTATTTGCTCTGGATGCCGAAACCGGACGGACGCTATGGCACTACCAGCAGCCGGTGAGTTCAGGACTGCTCGATGATGCGGCCGCACACAAGAACCGTGGGGTCGCAGTATGGCACGATTCCGTTTTCTCGGAGACCGACGAAGCGCACCTGCTGTGCCTGGACGCGCGCTCCGGCGGGGTGCGCTGGGACGTTGAATTTGCCGATAAGCGCCAGCAGTATGGCGCGACCAGCGCTCCCCTGGTGGTGAAAGATTCGGTAATCGTAGGCGAGTCGGGCGGCGATTCCGGAGTCCGTGGATTCCTCGCCGCTTACGATGCCGCTACGGGAAAGCTGAAGTGGAAAGTCTGGACCATTCCCGGACCAGGGGAGTTCGGCTCCTCGAGTTGGCCGGGTGATCTGTATCTGCACGGAGGCGGAACCACCTGGTTGCCTGGAACCTATGATCCAGAACTCAACACCCTATACTGGACGACCAGTAACGCCTCTCCCGATTACGTGGGGGATTCGCGCCCCGGCGATGATCTTTACACCGCCTGTGTGTTGGCTCTTGATCCGGATACCGGAAAATTGAAGTGGTATTTTCAGTTCACGCCGCACGACCTCTACGACTACGACGCGACCGAAACTCCGGTGCTGGTGGATAGGGAACAAAATGGTGCCGTCGAGCATCTGCTCGTTCAGGCCAACCGCAATGGATTCTTTTATGTTTTAGACCGAACCACCGGCAAGTTTCTACAAGCCACGCCATTCGTTACAAAATTGAATTGGGCCAAAAGCATCGACGCGTCCGGACGACCGGTACTTACCGACCGGATTCCCACAGCCCAAGGTACCTACATCTGCCCGGGAGTTACGGGGGCAACGAATTGGTTTTCGCCTTCTTACAATCCCCAGACGAACCTGTTCTACGTGATGGCCCTCGACGCCTGTGACGAATACTTCGCCATCCCACGCCGCTTCACCCCCGGGGAGACTTTCTACAATACCGGCACCAAACGGCCGTCGGGGGAACACTGGCAAAAAACTCTACTGGCGCTTTCGCTCGATGGCAAGGCGGTGTGGCGTTACCCCCAAGTTGGTCCAGGCAACTCCTGGGGTGGAACCCTGACCACGGCCGGCGGACTGGTTTTTTTTGGCGATGACGGCGAGTCTTTCGAGGCCGTGGATGCGGTGAGCGGACGTCCGCTTTGGCATTTCAGTACCGGGCAGAGATTTGCGGCTTCGCCCATGACCTACGCCGTGAATGGCATCCAGTACGTAGTCGTCGCATCGCAGAGCGACATTTTCAGCTTTACCCTTCCGCATTGAAGAGGGCGGTTGATTCACGTGGTGATTGGGGGTCTTCGAATATGAATCATTGCCGGGTTGTCCACAGTGCCTTTGTTGTGGCTGCCGTCATCAGCGCGTTTGCCACCCGGGGCTTGGCTGAAACACCAGCGCGCAGAGAGTTTCAGTTGCAAGCCATTTCGCCGCAGTTCTGGAGTCTGATCGACCGCGGCGCGAAGCTGAGCGTGGTGGGCACCGGCTTCGGATTCACGGAAGGTCCCATGTGGGACCCCGCCGGGTGGCTTTATGTCAGCGACGAAACCCTTAACAAAATTTACCGCTTATACCCGGACGGGAAAAAAGAAGAACTGATCTCCCTCGGCGATCCCGACGGCAATACTTTCGACCGCCAGCACCGCTTGATTGATTGTGCCAGCATTTTGCGGGCCCTGATCGAAGTAACGCCGGACGGAGAATATAAAATTCTCGCCGATCACTACCAGGACAAGAAGCTGAACACACCCAACGATGTAGTCGTCGGACCCGATGGCGCGCTCTATTTTACCGATCCCACGATGGACTTCGTTCCCGGAATGAAACAGGAACTGCCCTATGAGGGAATATATCGCCTGGATGACAAAGGCAACCTGCGCTTGCTTATCCAAGACCTCAAACAGCCAAACGGGCTCGCATTTTCCCCGGATGGCAAACACCTTTACGTGGACGACGACGACCAAAAAAGTATTCACGTTTACGATGTCGCGCCGGACGGCTCGTTGACCAACGGCCGGATTTTCGGAGAGGAGCACGGCGCCAAAGGCGAAGGTGTGCCCGATGGAATGAAAGTCGATAAGCGGGGGAACCTGTTTGTGGTGGGCCCGAAAGGGATCTGGGTCTGGGACGCAAAAGGAAACCACCTCGGCACCATCGTCATGCCCGAGCAACCCGCGAATTTGACCTGGGGCGACAAGGACTATCGCACGCTCTACATCACGGCAACCACCTCGGTCTATCGGTTGCGTACAAAGACTCGCGGCTTTGTGTCTTACCTCGCGCACTGAACCAGGGAGGCGCCTTGGCGCAGCTCGAGATTGTTTTCAGGGGAGTAGAGACGCGAGTTCTCCCGACGGAGAAGGCTTCGGAGATGAATATCCCAAGGACCAATAGGAGGACAAAATGCAACCACTTTCAAACTTCTGTCGGACTTTCCTGCTGCTGAGTGCGGTGGCTATTACGGTCGTTCCGGCGTGGCAGCAGGGCTCGGCTCAGCAGCACAAAGCGGTGAATCTTTCGAGCGCGAATAATCTTCCCTTCAGCGACGGCATCGTGGCCGGCAACACGCTTTACATTTCCGGGCAGCAGGGACTCGATGCCTCAGGAAAACTCGTCGCGGGTGGGATCGGTCCAGAAACCAAGGCCACTCTCGAGACCATTGAAAAGGTGGTGAAGCAAGCGGGCTTCGAACTGAGCGATATCGTCTCCGTGAACGTCTACCTTGCCGATATCAACGAATTCGGGGACATGAACAAGATCTACAAGGCATTTTTGCCGGACCCGAAGCCCGCGCGCACAACCATCCAGGCGGGGGCTCTGGTGAATCACGCCCGGATTGAAATTTCCGCCATCGCGGTAAAAAAGCGCTGAATTTCCGTGCTATTGCAGAACCGGTCTACCGCGACCGGAAAAATCGCGCTTTTTTCTTGACAACGCTACGTTTGTGTCTGATAAAACGTTTTAATAATTGCCTTGCTGTCGCCTCGGTGCGGGAAAGGCATTTCCATTTTTTTGTGTCTTCTGGCAGTGAGCTTTGAACTTTCCCCTTTGGGCTTGGATCGGTTCGAGACTGTTTCGGGAGGCTTCGATGAATATCCGCTGCGGACGCGTAAGGTCTATCCTCTTGGTGGTTTGTGCCGTCACGCTGGTTTCGCCCCTTCTCCGGGCCGATGTGACCGGTTCTATTACCGGCACAGTTCGCGATCAAGCGAAAGCAGTGGTTGCGGGCGCCAAGGTCACGATCACGAACACGCAAACCAATCTTAGCCAAACCGCAACTTCGGCATCTGACGGTTCGTATCACTTCCTTGCCTTGGCGGCCGGAACCTACAAGCTCACGGTTACAGCCGCGGGGTTTCGCTCTTACACCACCACGAACGAGATTACCGTCCAGGTAAACGATGAGCTCCGCTTGGATGTTTCGCTAGAGGTCGGCACGGTGACCGAGGTGGTTGACGTCACCGCCAACGCTGTGCACGTCGAGACGGAAAGTACGCAGCTTGGCGACGTGATTGATTCCCAGAAGATGCTGACACTGCCGCTGAATGGCCGCAGTTATCTTGATCTGCTGGGCTTGCAGGCGGGAGTGGCGCCAGACGGCTCTCAGACGATCGGGGGGAACTCCGGAACGGGGCAAAGGGCGGTCTCGGGTTACATCACAAACGCTGGAAACGTCTCGGTGAATGGCCAGCGCGAAACGGCCAACGCCTTCCTGGTGAACGGCGGCGACGTGAGCGAGGGGCGAAACCTGGGCGCCGGACTGGTTCCAAATCTTGATTCTGTCGAAGAATTTCGGCTTATCACCAACAGCTTCGACGCGGAATACGGAAAATTCAGTGGCGCGGTGATGAATGCCGTCACCAAGTCCGGTACGAATAGCTTCCATGGAGATGCCTTCGAGTTCATTCGCAACGACAAGCTTGATGCCGCGAACTTCTTCACCCCCGTCAAATCCGAGCTGCGACAAAATCAGTTCGGGTTCACCGCCGGCGGCCCATTCTGGAAAAACAAGTTGTTCTGGTTCACGGACTATCAGGGCACAAGGCGAGTGGCAGGCGCCGAAACTGGCATCGTTAACCTGCCGAGCGCTGCCAATCTCCAAGGTCAGTTTGATCCTTCACTCTTAACCGGCGTAGTCGATACCGCCACCCTGCCCCCCGGAAGCTGTCCCGTGGGGCCATGCCTCGACTGGCCGACGACGCTTTCTAATCGATTGGGCTACACGGTCACTGCCAACGAGCCATACTCCTACGTCGGCTGTACCTCGACGGCGAATTGCGTATTCCCGGGCGGCGTAATTCCGAAGAGCGCGTGGTCGCCAGCTGCGATCGGTATCCTCCCGTACATTCCCACGCCCAACCTCGATCCCAGCACTGGCACCTATGAAGATAACAGCCACAGGGATAAAATTTCCGACGACAAGATTGGCGAGCGGATCGATTTCAACAACCGGAAGACTGGCAATTGGTCGTTCTACTATCACCTCGACGATTCGACGGTTTTGAGCACCCTGCCCGACGGCGGCGCAAGCGTGCCAGGTTTTCCGGCGCAGACGCCAACCCGTGCCCAAGAATTTGTCGTCAGTGACACCAAGACCCTCGGACCCACAGCCGTTAACGAGGCTAGGCTGACCTTCTTCCGCACCGCTACCCACCTGGACAACCCCACGGGTGGCAAGGCATCGCTTTCCTCTCTCGGGTTTGTTACCGGTGTCGGTACCGAGGGCATTATTCCCGATGCCTATCCTGGATATCCGGAGTATGTACCCCAAATCTATTTCAACAACTTTACGATCGGTGCACCCTCTCTGATCACGTACCAGCCGAATAACACCTACACGGCCTCCGACGGATTTTCCAAAGTAGTGGGCAAACATACGCTTAAGTTCGGCGGGGAAGCTCGCTACCTGCAAGTCAACGAACGCAATTTAGCCAGCCAGGACGGGGCTTTCATATTCGATGGCACGGTGACCGGCGTTGATTTCGCCGATTACCTCCTGGGGGCGCCGACGGGCGCGGGAGGTGGGTACACCCAGGCAGCGTTACAACTCCTGGATTCGCGCACGCGTTATGGCGGTGCCTATGGTCAAGATTCGTGGAAGGTAACACCCAACCTGACGCTGAACCTTGGGCTGCGCTGGGAAGTGAGCATGCCCTGGTATGACACCCAAGGTAAGATACAGACTTGGGTCAAGGGAGAACAGTCAACCGTCTTTCCGAATTCTCCCCTTGGTCTCGTGTATCCCGGCGATCCCGGCATTCCCAAGACGCTGGCTCCTACCAGGTACAACAATTTCGGACCGCGCATCGGTCTTGCCTACTCTCCGAGCTTCAGTGGCGGAGTCTTAGGCAAGGTCTTTGGCGGACCGGGCAAGACCAGTATCCGCGCCGCCTATGGCATTTACTACACGTCGGTGGAAGATCTGAACCTCTTCTACGAGGTGGCTGATGCACCGTTTGGCTTGTACTGGACCAGTCCAGGTTCGGTTGACTTTTCGGAGCCTTTCCGAAATCGGCTGGATGGAGGCACCGATGGCGAGGGCCAGCGCTTCCCTTTCACCATTCCGACTCCGGGCAGCCCGGCAAATAAGACCCTGGATTTTTCGGTTTACGAACCGATGTCCTATTTCCCCGGATACGACGTTCACAACAGGCTGCCCTACGCCGAGCACTTTAATTTCTCCATCCAGCGTGAGCTGTCCAAGTCGACCGTATTGACGCTGTCCTATGTCGGAACGGAAGGCCACCGGCTTATCGCGCAGAGCGAGGCCAACCCCGGCGATACCAAATTATGTGAGCAGCTCTACGCACAGGGATATAGCGATGCCTCCAACGGCGCGGTCGGGTGCGGACCGAACGCCGCGCAGGATACGTTTACTCTGGGATCCAATACGGTTTACGGCACTAGGGATAGTCTTTTGAATCCGAATTACTGCCCCGGAGCCCAGAGCCTCTGTTTTGGTTATGGCAACACCTTCACCAAGTTGGTTGCCAATTCCATCTACCACTCCGGAGAGGTGACGGTCGAGCGTAAAGCCGGTGATGTAACCTTCCTGGCCGCTTATACGCTGGCGAAGGCCCTCGATGATTCCTCAGGTTTCAACGACCTGATCAACTTCGAAAACGCCAAACTTAGCCGCGGCCTATCGTCGACCGACGTGCACCAGAACTTCGTGGTCAGCTATATTTGGGAGCTGCCCTTCAATCGGTTCTTTCACGCCATGCCAAGGCTGACAAAGGGGTGGCAAATGCAAGGCATCACCCGGTTCTCCACCGGCTTCCCGATTCAGCTGGGGGAGTCGAATCCCGTAACCTGTCTTGACCGCAGCACCTCAGGTTGCGGCGGGTCCGTGCCACTGTGTCTGCAGTCTGTGATAGGCCCGAACAACCAGCCGCAGCCGTTGTGCGTGGGAGATGCCTCGATGGTCGGCAGCCCGTCCACCGATATGCCGAATCTCGTGGGACCGGTTCACGTCCAAAACCCTCGCTCAACTCCCGGCACGTGGACGTATTTTAATCAAAGCGCATTTACCCCAACTGCCTGCGCCCTAGTTCAGAACCAGGCGTCGGCCTGGGTTTTGGCCGGTACTGATTGCGGAAGTTTTGGCACGGCGAACCGCCGATTCTTCCATGGCCCTGGCTTCAACAACACCGATTTCGGAATAACCAAGATAATTCCGGTTACGGAGTCCAAGTCTTTCGAAATTCGCGGTGAATTCTTCAACGTTTTCAACCACACGCAATTCATGAATCCGAGCGGGGACATCAGCAGCAGCAACTTCGGAAATGTCACCAATGCTCGCGCTCCACGCATCGGGCAGGTGAGCGCGAAGTTTATCTGGTGAAATGCGAAGATTACGATTTCGGGCGGGGCTCGACGAGCCCCGCCCGAAAATCTTTGAGGCTGCCTCTCTGCGACAACGAAGGTTTGCCCTTTCTCGAGACGCATCATGCTAGGCTGTGAAGATGATGTGGTTGCTGGTTCTGGCGCTCCTGATCGCAGCGCCTTGTCTCGGCCAAACGGCTGAGAGTTATCGTCGTGAGGCCACCGATTTCGCCCAGAAAAAAGACTGGGACGAAGCCATCGCCAATTATCAGAAGGCTCTCTCCCTCGACCCCAGCGACGCACTCACGCACTACAATCTCGCACTCGCTCTGAAATATAAAGGTGCCCCAAAGGAAGCTGCCGAGCAATTCCAGCAAGCCATCAAGGAAAAGCCGACATGGGCCGATGCCCATTACGCGCTGGGCGCAACCCGGTACGATCTGCACGACCTTCCCGCCGCCGTAAATGAGCTCCAAAAAGCCGTACAGATCGATCCGGCGAACCCAGCCGCGCGCCGATTTTTGGCCCGCGTCTATTCCGAGCAGAACGATTTCTTGGGCGCGGAGCGCGAATTGAACCGGGCCGTCGCCGTGAAGCCCTCGCCCGAGATGTATTTTGAACTGGGACTGGTAGAGGGCCAGCTAGCGAAACTTGAGGCCGCGGCGTCGGCGTTTCGCCACGCGCTCCTGCTGAATGCTCATTCCGAGCCCGCGCAACTGATGTTGGGAATAACGCTACGGCGGCAGGGCGATCACAAGGAGGCGCTCGAACACTTTCGTCGTGCCGCCGAAATCGATCCGCAGGATCCGGAAGCGCAATACAACCTGGGAATGGAACTCAAGACGGCACATGATCTGACGGCTGCCATTGCGGCGTTCCAGCGAGCCATCGAACTGAAACCTGATTTCGAACAGGCACACTACAACCTTGGCATCGCATTGCGCGATCAGGGTAAAACCGGCGCCGCGCAGAAAGAAATGACCGACCTGAAGGGGCTGCACGACTTCCGGATTCGACTGGCGCAGGCGAAGATGCTCACTCTTCAGGGAGTTGAGGAGTTGAAGAAACAGAACCTTGACGCTGCGCAAGCCCTCTTTCAAAAGTCCATCGATCAAGCTCCTGAGTTGCCGACCGGCTACTACTATCTGGGTCTCACCTGGGAGCGCAAGAACGATACCGCGCAAGCCCTAGCGGCATACCAGAAGGCGCTCGAAATAAAGCCGGACTATGCCCAGGCACATGCAAGCCTGGGCCTGCTGTACTGGGGCCGGGGCGATCATTCGCGGGCGCTCGACGAATTCCGGCAGGCCGTGATGAGCGATCCCGATATGCCGGAAGCACATTACAATCTCGGGCTGGCGCTCGTCCAATCCGGGAATCTGGATGAGGGAATCCACGAGTTCAATGAAGCCATCAGCCTGAACCCGTCTTATAAAGACGCGCGAGTACAGTTGGGACTTGCCTTGAGCCAGAGCGGCAATGCCTCGGGTGCGGTCAGCGTTTTCCGGGAGCTTGTCCGCCGCAACCCGGATTTCGCGGAGGCCCACAACAACCTCGGGCTGATCTACTTGCAAACCGGAAATGCTGCCGCTGCACGGGTAGAGTTTTTGAAAGCGGTGGATCTTAAGCCCGCCTATGCGGAGGCGCACTACAACCTTGCCCTGGCTCTGGGTAAAGATGGAAAACAGGCCGAGTCTGAGGCAGAGTTTGAAAAGGCCTACGCCATCGCGCCCGAGTTAAGAAACCTGCCAAGACAGTGACTCAGACCCTTGTGAGAGGAACCCGGGAAAGTTCCGCCCGCAGATCTTTTTCCGGAATCGCAATCAAAATCGCGCCGCTGACGGATGGGGCAGCAACCCTGGGTTGGTGTCCGAGCGATTATCAACTTAATTGTTGCTCTTGCTGGGTGTGGGATCGGCAACGATCACCTGGAGACCCGCGTCTCGAAGTTCGTCGACGAACTTTGGATCCGTACCCGAATCGGTGATCAGAATGTCGATGTCGGTCACCGGGCCGACAAAGGCAAATCGCTGTCTGCCAAACTTGGTGTGGTCCGCGACCGCGATGCGGGTTTTCGCGGCTTTTGACACCATCCGAGTGATTTGGGCTTCGGCATGATGTGCCGTGGATACCCCATACTTCGGGTCAATCGCACTAACGCCGAGGATCGCCTTGTCCAATCGAATTTCCGAGAGAGCCCGCTGCGCCCACTCGCCGGAAAGATAGAAGGTGTCTTTCTGCAGATCCCCCCCGGTGCACAAAACGGTAACTCCCGCGCTACGCTGCAGTTCGCAGACGATGGTCGGAGAATTGGTTACGACGACGAGACGATGGCGGTGAACCAGTCGCCGGGCGAGCTCAAAAACGGTTGTACTGCCTTCGAGAAAAATCGTGTCGCCATCAAGAACAAACTGTTCGGCGGCCCGCGCGATCTGACGTTTTTCCTCGTTTTCGCTTCGCAGCAGCGCGTCGTACGTGGGCTGGAAATTCGTGCTCGACATGCGCGACACGGCTCCGCCATGCGAGCGGACGAGTACGCCCTCCTGCTCGAGGGCGGCGAGATCGCGGCGAATCGTGGCTGCGGTGACTTTTAGCCGAGCGCAAAGCTCGGAAGCTGAAACCGTGCGCTGGGAACTCAGAATTTCGCGGATTTGGAAACGCCGTTCCTCGGCGAGCATTGGCGACGACATTGTACGCGAAAACGCGCGCAATGAAAGCAATCGC
>Ga0126373_10003722_pt1 | contig 11480 bp, 11 predicted proteins | sample PanSoiMetPlot_11_FD_92545 | JGI IMG/M metagenome (GOLD analysis project Ga0126373, IMG submission 92545) | Tropical forest soil microbial communities from Panama - MetaG Plot_11 | ecosystem: Environmental > Terrestrial > Soil > Tropical forest > Bulk soil | place: Panama | collected 2016-02-17
CGGCGCATCGTGGAGAAATTGGGATTCCAGAAACAAGGTGTTGCCCATAGAGCGGCTACACGTTGCCTTGACGGCGCGAAGCTCGACCGTCATGAATACATTTTGACGAGCCCCGATGCACTCCCCGAACTTGACGTCTTATGGGGTTGAAGCTATACGGCTTGGAGATAACACACTCCATCGTTGTATGTGTAGGTTTGGCAGCCCGTGAAGCAAAAAAGCAAATACAAGTGAGCGAGTAGTCGCCAAAACCGTGCATTGACTCGACCGGGTTCTGGGAAAGAGCCCGTTGTCGGACGTTACCGGATACTATTCCGAATGCAAGCGTGCCAGCTTCCGAGATGGAAGTAGGCCACTAATCGCTCAAGTGACGGGCGGTAGGTAGGCTGAGAGACGTGCGATCGTGGAACCGTCGAGAAGTTCGGTTCTTGGAGATTGCTCCGCAAGTCGCGTCTCAATGTAGCGGAATCCGAAATAAGTTGCCCACGAATTCGGATTTCATGAACGCATAAGTCTGCAGGTCCGGTCCCGGTGCCGGCGAGTCTTGGAGGATCGCTGGAGTCCCGGGCGATTCCTCACCGGCGTGAGGTCCCAATCCCCGCGCGGGTAAAGCCGGCAGACCTGCTCCCGGAGGAATAGCATAGACCAGAGTCGGGCTCGCTCGCTGCGGGGTCGGGTTCATTGTCACATATAGATACGCGCTGTCGTTGGACCAACGCGGCTGACAAAGTGAGGCACAAATGGCTGTTTGAGTTCGTTTCTTTAAGGACACGGCTACCGTGCCGTCCACCTTGCCGATACCCGCTACTGTCACCCAATTCCCATCCGGCGACGCAAAGTTCATATCCGCGATCGGCTTGTCGAGAACACGTTCCAAACCCGTTCCATCCGTTTTGACCCGGGCAAGATAAAAGGCGTGCGCTCCAATTTGCCGAAAAACGAGTTCGCCCGCACCGGCGAAACTGATGCTGTCTCCGCCACGCACCACTAGACGAGGTGGCGCGCTCCCGTCCAAAGGCGCAATGAAAATTCGCAAGTCCGAACCGTTGCCCGCAGTGAACGCCACTTGCTGCCCGTCAAGCGAGATGTCAAAGTCGATGAGCGAAACGCCAGGCAGCGCGGCATTGGATGTTCCCGAACTGCGTTCGGTCGACCACAGTTCCTTAGCGTTGGAAGCGTTCTTTTGCAGCAGATAGTAGACACGTTTGCCGTCCGCGGAAAACTTGGGGGAGGTAGCCGAGCCTTCGGGCGAGAGTGGATGTTCGCCGGCAGCATCATGCATCCATACCGAGGTTTTGCGAACACCCACCGCTGAAATCAGGGATCTCCCGTCCGGCGCCATCGCCAGCCCTTGCTCCTCGCCCGGTCCCGTGGTGATCTGCTCCGCAGCGCCATCGGGAAATCTTTGACGCCATAAATGAGAAGCTCCTTTTATCTCCGCATTGAAATACATCCACTTCCCGTCAGGAGACCATGCGGCCGCCGTACACGCGCCCGCAGGCCCGACCTGCCGCCCATCGGAAGCCTTTCCCATCGACACAAGCCTGCATGGCAGCCATGCGGGATCCATCTCCACCACCAATATGGACTTTTGGTCTGGTGACAGGAACGAATAGTGCGCCATAGCGCGCTCATGCTCAGCGAAGTAAATCTGCCGTTCCTCTGCCCGGCTTTCCTGGGAAGTTACGATACCCATGTGCAGCAGCGTTCCACTCATCACTTCCGAAAAGAGAATCCGGCCATTTCCGATCCATGTCAGCCCCGCAGCATTTCGCATCAGCCTGTTCGGTGATCCCCCAGTTGCCGGCACGGTCCAGGTATCCCAGGAACCCTGCTGCCTATCGAGCGCCGTGTAGGCGACTCGCGAGCCGTCAGGCGTAAACACCGGATTGTACTTTTCATGCGGATCATTTGTGATCTGCATCGACTGGCCATCTGGAAGCAACTTGACATAGACCTGTCCTGTGGTGAGAAAGGGATTTCCGCCACGCAGGAAAGTCACCATACGCCCATCCGGTGAAAGCGCAGGGGCCGACGCGGAGTCGCTGAAATCGGTGATCTGGACGTATTCGGAGGGCGATGTCACGGGACGCTCGCGGGCGCTAAAATACCATCCTGCAATTGCGACCATCGCGAGCGTCGCTGCAAAGGCGGCGGTGGGAGCGACCTGCTTCCAGCGACTTGAGACGCGCTTCGTGCTGAGCGCCCGCTCTAGCTCGGCAACCGACTGCCAACGCCGCGACGGGTCCGGTTCGAGACAGCGCCTCAGCACGTTTTCCAGCCCTCGCGGCCTGATGCGCCGCCGTTCCGTTGGCCGCGCACCGGTCAGCATTTCATAAAGCACACACCCGAACGAGTAGATATCCGAGCGGGTATCGGCTGGCTTGCCTTCCCTTTGTTCTGGCGCCATATACGCTGGCGTACCCATCACCATGTGGCTGGCGGTGAGAGTGTCGTCTTCTTCCAATTTCGCGAGGCCGAAATCCAGAACCTTTACGCCGGATTTCGCAATCATGATGTTGCCCGGCTTGAGATCCCGATGAACAATACCCTTGGCGTGCGCTTCTACGAGCGCAGCCACAATTTGCGAGGCATAGAGCAACGCGGTTTTCACGGGAAGCGGGCCGCTTTTGAGCCGGGCGGCTATAGTCTCGCCTTCCACTAGCTCCATGACGAGGTAGTTGGGGCCTACATCGTGGAGCGTGCAGATGTTGGGATGATTCAGTGACGAAATCGCACGTGCCTCACGCTCGAAACGGGCGCTGAACCGCTCGTAAGCCATCTTGATGGCGACAGCGCGGCCCAACCGGGTATCCACCGCGCGAAACACTTCGCCCATGCCGCCTTCGCCGAGTTTGCCTTCGATACTGTAGGGCCCCAAGCAAGTACCAACGGTAAACGCCGTGACAGTCAAATTGCCGTGTTCAGAAGCGTTCTCCAGGGCGGGCCGATCGAGGAATTGGCCACCATCCGGCTGCGCGAGCAGAGATTCGATTTCGCGGCGCAGTTCGGGATCTGTCTGGGCCAGAAGCGCCGCCCGCTCCGCGCCGGCTCTCTCGCGAGCCGCATAGTACAGCTCTTCGATTTGCCGGAAACGCTCCGGGGTCATCTTCGGCTACCGATTCTCTCCATAGATTCTAACGGTTTAATTCTCGCAGTAACCAGGCCCTGGCGAAATCCCAGTCTCGCCGGACCGTTCGCGGCGAGATTTTCAAAGCCGAGACGATTTCCTCCTCTGTCAGCCCGCCGAAATAACGCAACTCGACCACCTGCGCTTGCCGCGGAGCTATCTGCGAGAACGATGTCAGGGCCTCATCGAGCGCAAGGATGGACCGGCCTGGCGAGGCCGAAACGAGAGCAGTTTCATCAAGATTCACTCGGAGCGCGACGCCGCCGCGCTTCTGCGACCTGCGGGCGCGAGCCGCGTCCACCAGAATCCGCCGCATCATCTTCGACGCCATCGCGAAGAATTGCGCACGCTCGTGCCATTCGATCTTGGTCGCGTCTACCAGGCGCAGGTAGACCTCATGCACCAAAGCTGTCGTCTGGAGCGTGTGGCCCCGGCGCTCATTTTTCATGTATCGACGAGCCATGACGCGCAATTCGCCATAAACCTGCTCCGCCAGCCGGTCGAGGGCCGCCGAATCGCCGCCGCTCCAGGCTCGCAGCAGGATCGTGATTTCCTTAGAATCAGGCACCAAACGCACCCTTTCGGGGCACAAGAAAAATACCACACTCGTGGCCGGTCCCGCCCTCGGTTTCCGCCTGAACCGGCGAAAGGAAGCCAGGCGATCGACAACGTCGCCTGCCTGAATGGTGATCTTATGAAGCAAATCGTGATTTCTATAGTAGCCGGCAGTCTGCTTGCCGCCGCTGCATTAGCGCAGCCGACGCGACCGAGCTATAGTCATGGCAGTCCAGGACCGAACCAAAATCCGCTGGCATATGTACTCACAAATAACCCACAAACCGGGGCGGCGGGATTCGGCGCAGTACACTTGGGGAGCGGCGCCTTTGTCCAGATCGGATCTACCCTGCCATCCGATCTCGGACACGCCCTCGCGCCGACAGAGCGCGGGTCTTTGCTGAGCATGGCGTATTCTGGCAACCTATATTCGATTGACCCGCGAACCGGTGTCGCGTCGGTGGTCGGCGCTACAGGACTGGGCGACTGTACCACGCCGACGTCACCGTGCGGACCGAATTCCGCCGTTACCCTGGGCCTGCTCGACGGCAAATTCTACGCGCTCGACTTCAGCCAGAACCTGTATTCCCTGGATCCGACAACCGGCGCGACAAAGCTTATTGGGCCAACCGGCATGCCACGGATCACCTTTGTGCCTCTCAGTATTGATCCTTCAAACGGGAAGCTCGACTTATACGATGAAAACCTATTCAGTTTCCGCGGGAAGCTGTATGCGAATTTCGACAGCGGCCAGGTCGATCTGTCGAACGGATCGGAAACGGCTGTGATATCGGCCGCGCTCTACGAGATTGATCCCAATACGGGAGTTACTAGGACGGTTGCCCCAACCGACTTGGGCCTCCTCACGATTGTGAGCGTGAACGACACAATTTACGCTTTCGATTCGATCAATGACCGTTTTGTCCTGCTCGACTTGGACACCGGCCGGACGCAAGCCGTAAGTAATCTCGATCCATCCGCGGGATTTGTGTGTGGAGCAACTCCCGCGCGTCCCAGCCCGTCGGATCGGAATTAGAAAGGTGCGTCGCCGCGGCGAATCAATCCGAATTCGCCGCGGCGCGGCAAGCGATTGCAGCGAACTACTCCACTTCCCTGGCGGGTCCCAGTGAGATCGCGCATGCGGCTCGGCCGGAAGCAAACGAAGTTGACGCAATAATTGGCCAGGCGAACATCTGTGCTGGTCGTCTCGCCGCAGTTCCCGAGCGAATGAGTGCAATCTAGCCTGTTGGGCGACCCGCCGCTGCCCAGACAACCCAACATCGTCTTGCGACCATGGACCCCACGGTGAACGACATTGCGTTCTTCGAAAAAATGGCGGGTTCGGGGTTCGAAGAAATCGGTTTTAGCAGGGACCTCCACGTCTGTGTTTTCGCGAACTGCCTTGGCTCTTCGCCGGCATCGGACGTTATCACCAAAGACAATCAGGACGGGGCGGCTGTGACCTGGGATGCTGCCACATTCGGCAACGTCAACTTTTGCGCCGACCTACATCACGCGAAGCTCAACACCACGCTCGACCGCATCCTAAGCAAGAATGCCTTCACCCTGCCGTTTTACGGCGGCATCCCCAAAAACGAGAAGTTCGCCCCATCAAAGTGAAAGTGTTTCTGAGAGAGCAAGTCTTCGAACCGCAAGCCGATCAGAGTCTCGTCGGGATGATCAGGCGTGCCGCGTTGGACGGTTTGCCGATCCAGCCGGCGCCTGTGCCGGCGCGCGTGGCCGGGATCGCCCGGTTTCGCGGTGTCGGCGAGCGGATCGATCAAAAGCCCGAGGAAATTGTAAAAGAAGCTCGCGAGGGGCTCGAGCATTTACGCGGGCATTGGGCGAATCAGGACGACGAGCGCAACCCGGGAACCCCAGAAGTGTATTGACGCTGCACTTGGCGCCGGGCGAGCTGCGCCGCTGATGCTGAAGGTGGCATTGGATAAGGACGATCTGCTGGGCGCGGTTCACGTTTTTGACGTGATCCAACTCAACCAGGAGGGAACCCGAGGCGGATTTCGTCTGGCGACGATCCACACTCACGCCGAATAGGATTCGGGAAACGGCAATAGCTTTATAGCTTGCCAACAAAGCTGACATTGCATCAAGTTGTCAGCGCAATTTCCTAAACCGCTCGTCTCCGCGCCAACGCGGGTTCCCTGATGCATTGGGCGGAGAGACGGATCATTTGACCGAGGAGCAGGTCGCGCAGCAGCTCGACGCATGCTCGTTCCGGGGATGGTTGCCACGTGAAGGCTTGAGCTTACGCGCGATCGCGGCCAAGGTTCGCGTGTCGCCAATGACCGTTGGGTAATGCCTGAAAAGTGCGTTGATAAAGGCCACATGGTATTCTTTATTGTCGTGCGGCTGCTCTTCGTCGTCCTAACGCTTATATCCGCGACACGTCCAATAGACGCCTCGGATTTTGCTGCGCATGATCTCGTTTTCTTGACGCGGGATGGCTGCAGCAATACCGCTCTTATGAGATCGAGATTGGATGAGGCTTTGAGGTCGCTGAAGCTGCCAGCGGATTATCAAGTTGTGGATCTGGAGAAACTGGACGCCGCGGATCGTAGAACAGGATACGGTACGCCGACTGTTCTGTACAAGAACCGTGACCTATTCGGCAAACAGCCACCCGCCCGAGCCGCCGTTCCATCTTGAAGGCTTTATCCGGGCGGAGTTCCGTCCACCGCGGCAATAGCCGAAAAGCTGCGCGTCGCCATTAAGCAGTGATTATCGGTGATGCCCGCTTCTATCGCAGGCATCATGCGAATGCTGGAACCCTTTAAGCAACGATCGTCAGTCAGGCCTCAGCAGATGGCCTTTGGACCTGCGGACGCACCGGGATCATTTGTGGACTGGCAACCTGCGTTGTGATCGGCGGAATCGCAGCGCTGGAGCTCGGAAATAAGCTCCCACGCTGGCATTCCTTGGACGAGATAAGGTCATCTTGTTCCCGCGACCAAATCAAACTCGCAAGGAATCATTGCTGAGCAAACCACCGCACGCGCCTGCGGGAGCGGGCCCTTCGATCGCAAGCAGCGAACCGAGCCGCCCTACGTCACGACGCGACGATGTCAACGATTCATCCGAGCCCAAGGCGATTCGAGCGATACGACCAAAGCTTCCCGCGAACGGCAATCGAAAGTGACCAGCGACAACATCGTTAAGGTTCGCGTGCGCATTGATGGGTCGGGTAGAGTCATCGCGCGACGGCAGCTTCAACCGAGGGGCCGATGGCTAGGTCACTCGCGGGCTATGCTCTGGCATCCGCTCGCCGTTGGCGCTTTCAGCCCGCAAGAATAACGGTAAACCGGTTGGAAGTCAAATCGTGCTGGAATTTCTCTTCCGGCCATTGGCCACCTAGTATCATGTAGGGCGGTGATAGCTGCTGCGTGGAACTGCCATTTGGCGGAGCCGCCGGAACTACTAAATTAAATCAATCAATTACATTGGAACCAACAACGGAACCACCGCGGAACCATGCGGAACCCCTCCCGCGGTATTCGCTAGCGCCTGGCTGCATATGCGATTGCGCCGCTCGCCAGTCCTGCCGCTCCGATTAGAGCCTGCGTTCTGTTAATGCCGCTGAGCAAAATCAGCGAGGCGAGAATCCCGAGCATGGGTAGCAACCAGCGACCGGGGAGAGTGAACCTGCGCTGCGCTGGAGGAAAGCGCCGCCGGAGAATCGGCACCGCGGCACAGGTGGTGATCGAATAGAGCAGTCGAGCGATCGCGTTCAACGCAGCGAGCGCTGCGAACGTACCCGAAACGGCCAGCACCAGTGCCGCACCCGTGAAGAGAATAACCGCCACCGATGGCGTGCGGAACCGCGGATGAACCCGTCCAAATATTGCTGGAAGTTGGCCACCCTGGGCCAGCGCATAGAGCATGCGAGGACCGATCAATAGAATAGTGCTGTTGGTTCCGGTAGTGGCAAGAATTGCGCCCACGACCATTAGCGTTGCTCCGGGCTGTCCGAGAAATCGAGCTGCCGAGCTAGCCACCGGTGCTGAATCATGTGCCAGCGAAGGTAGCGTGCCTGTGCATACTACCTGTACGAGAATGTAAGCCAGGGTGCCGAAGGCGAGCCCGGCGATCAATGCAAACGGAAGATAACGCCTTGAATTGATAACCTCTTCGCTCGGAACACTGGCGAACTCGAAGCCCCCAAGGGCGAACAGTAGAACTAAGCTGGCTTCCCGCAATGGTCCAAAGGCTGGTAAGCCTGGCGGCAGGAGAGTCCTCCAATCGACTATGAACAGCCCCACGCCGATGAAAGCGAGCAGCGGCAGCAGCTTGCCTACAGTGAGTATATTCACAACGGTTGTGCCGAATTGGACTCCTGCGTAGTTGAGTGCTCCAATTCCAACCGTTGCGACAGCGATCACGAGCGCGCGATTGATTGGTTTGCCGAGCGCGGGCTGAAAGAACGCGACATACGCGGCGAAGGCGTTGACTACAGCCGCCGAGCCAGCAACCCGTGCGAAGAGGAAAATCCAGCCGACTTCGAAACCGATGAAGTCGCCGAACGCTTCACGTGCATAGATGTAAGGGCCGCCGGCGCAATCGTAATAACTTCCCGCTTCAGCAAATGACAGCGAGATGACGATGGCCGCCGCACCGGCCAATAAATAGGCGATCGGACTTGCCCGCCCCAGCAGCACGGCGACAGTGGAGGGCATCGCGAAGATCCCAGCGCCGACCACGCCGTTCACCGCGATTGCGGTCAAGCTAAACGGGCCGATGGCCCGGCGGAGCTGCGGCTGGTTGCTCATGGCGAGCAGATCCGAGTATACAAGCGGGGAGAACGGGACCCTGCTCATGCGGCGAAAAAATGCAAAGCCAGTCGTGATAGGCTAGCACCCATGCGCTCCCTATGTTTGATCGTTTTGACGGTGGTTCCGGCTTTCGCTCAACTCGCTGCTCCGAACGCCTCGGGTGTCTCACTTGGCCACGTGCATCTCGTGGTTGCGGACCCTGAGGCCCAGAAAAAGCTCTTCATTGGTGTTCTGGGCGGCGAACTGAAGAGCCTGCCACCGCTGGAACTAGTGAGGTTTCCTGGGATCTTAGTAGTTCTTCAAAAAGCACGCACAGCCCCGACCGACGGCTCCGATGGATCAACCGTCAATCATTTCGGATTTCTCGTCAAGAGCTACGCTGAGATCAAAGCAAAGCTGAGCGCCGAGCACTTGGAATTCTCCATGGATAACGAGAAGAACAAACAGTTGATTGCAGTGTTTCCGGAGAAGGTCAGAGTGGAGTTCACTGAGGATCCGAACCTCAAGACACCGATCGCCTTTCACCACTTCCATGTCGCAACCCCAGATCAGGAAGGTTTGCGCGATTGGTACGTTAAGACATTTGGTGCGACCGCGGGCAAGCGCGGCAACTTCCCGACTGCGATGGCTCCTGGGGGTGAAGTTGATTTCTTGAAAGCCAACGCGGCAGCGTCACCGACCAAAGGCCGCTCGCTAGATCATATTGGTTTCGAAGTTGTGAACCTGGAAGCATACTGCAAGAGACTTCAGGCGGATGGCGTCACTTTTGACACCACATATCGCGCGATCCCGCAGTTAAACGGATTGAAGATTGCTTACATTCTCGATCCTATAGGTACGCGCATCGAGTTGACCGAGGGATTCGCGCAGTACTGACGGACGCTCCCATGACGCGTGGTGGTTCCGTCCGGTTCCCTGACGCTTCCGCGCGAAGTTCCGTTGTAAGTAGTTGATTGTTTCCGCTGGTTCCGTTATTCAGTCCTGCGAGGGAAATTCATCTGTCCCTGGTCCGCGCATCGAGTACGGCAATACTAATTCCTACTTACCCGTGTAGACTGGTGGCCGGCCCTCGGCCTCCGCGCGGCGGCCTTCGAGGAAGTCTGCAGTCCGGTATAGCGCTGCGTATTGTTCGCTCGTTTTCGCGAGCGCGACCAGCTCTGATTCCAGGGCGAGGTGCGCGGACCCAAGCGTGGCATTGATGCCTAGCGGCGCGCACGCCGCGATGCGCATTGCAATCTTAATCGCAGCATCAAGCGCCTGCTCCGGCGTCGGTACAACCATCTGAATCTCGCCCATGCGAAGCGCCTCCTCCGCTGTCCAGTGGTCGCCCGTCAACATGTACCGCATCGCGTTTCCCCAGCCGGCCTCTCTCACGAAGCGAACGGTCGCTCCGCCGCCAGGAAATCGGCCGTGTGTGTTCTCGTCCTGCCCGAAATCAGTATTCTCAGCCGCGATCCGAATGTCGGCAGCAAGCATTAGCTCATGCGCCATGTTCCAGGTCTCGCCATGGGCGACCACGATCACTGGCTTGGAAAGGTGCGTTTTGGACTTTCCGAGCGGGTCGATCGTGCGCGGGTTCGCCGCAGCGGCGGGAGTACCTTCTCGAAGCCGAGCGGCGTTCGCGTCAACATCAATGCCACGTGAAAAATTCGGGCCGTGGCCGAACGGAATCGCCGCGCGCAAGCTCGGATCGTGTTCGTAATCGTAATAAGCTCGGCCAAGGCTCTGCGATGTCTCCGGGTCGATTCGATTGTGGACCTCGGGCCGGTTGATGCCCAACAGAACTATTGGTCCGCGGAGTTCAACCGTCAGCTTGACTCCTGGCCCAAGGGGCACACCCTTCATACTGGTCGCCTCCGTTTCCTCTTGCGCTTCGGATAGCTCGAATGCGGCCAAGGCCGCGGCAGTCTTCAGCAAGCTACGACGTCGCATGCTTGTTCTCATTCCCGATCACCTGGCATTGGACAGCTAACGAATGGATGTCGGATCAGACCAAAGGTCTCAGGATACTGCACCTCGTGCTACGCGCGCTCCTCCCTTTCTCGGTACATACTCTACAATTAACTTTCACGAAGCCAGGGGGTAAACGGACTGCAAATGTCCACGTAAGGCATGCGCCGAGTGGGATGCATAGTTTCCGGTTTGCGCGTAAACTAAGCCGCAAGCGGCGGACGCTTCGCGTGATATTATTCGTCAGGGCAACTGCAATGTGGTCGCCAACAGTTCTGTCGCGATTCTGCCTGTAGCAACATTGCCTCGTGACGTATCACGATTGCGATTGAATACCCAACAAGCAATTGCCCTGCCAAATTCGGGGCGGCTTCCTTCTTATGACTCGATCCGAAGCGTCCCGGTCGCCTGCGTCCTGCTCCTCGCTGCTTGTCTGCCGGGCCGCTTCCGGTAGAGATCTGACGTCAACCGTCCACAATGAGCGAATGTCATTAGCAACTATTGTCCTAGTAGGCGACTTCACGCCCGGTAACCCCCGATCCACCCAGCAACCGATGGGTCAGATTTCCGGTGTGAAGGCGTCGTGGACTCTCTGATGACGTAATGGACGTTTTTATCTCCAACATCACAAATGGAAAAGTGAGTCGAATTGGAGGCTCAAGATGAACGATCAACAAAAGAAGGAGCAGCATTCTGGAGTGCGAGATCAAGAGATCCGTGCGGCACTGGATCATCATTGGGCGGCGTCCGATGCCAACGATTTTGAAACGGAGCACCGCATCTATCATGAGGACGCGGTGCTGGAATACCCGCAGTCAGGCGAGCGAACCCGCGGTCGACGCAACATACAGAACCAACGCGCTAGTCAACCGAGCAAGAAGCGGTTTGCTGTCCGACGAATCATTGGCGGCGGTGATCTATGGATCACCGAATTCATCCTGACTTATGACGGCAGGCCGTCCTACACCGTGAGCATCATGGAGTTCAGGGGCGACAAGGTAGCGCGGGAAACACAGTACTTTGCGGATCCATTCGTGGCTCCCGCATGGCGCGCTCAA
>Ga0126373_10003723_pt1 | contig 11479 bp, 8 predicted proteins | sample PanSoiMetPlot_11_FD_92545 | JGI IMG/M metagenome (GOLD analysis project Ga0126373, IMG submission 92545) | Tropical forest soil microbial communities from Panama - MetaG Plot_11 | ecosystem: Environmental > Terrestrial > Soil > Tropical forest > Bulk soil | place: Panama | collected 2016-02-17
AAATGCTCGCGGGCCGGCGGCCGTTTGACGGCGAAACGGTGACGGATGTTATCGCGGCCGTGGTCAACAAAGAACCTGACTGGAGCGCGCTCCCGCCGTCAACACCGCCGCACATCCGCGGCTTGATCGGGCGCTGTTTACGAAAAGATGCGCGGACCCGTTTGCAAGCCATCGGCGAAGCGCGCATCGCTATAGACGAGCCGCCGGCTCCGATGCCAGCTGTCGAGCGCCGCTCGCAGCGCACTCCATGGATGATCGCAGCGGCCTCTATCGCGGCTGCGTTCGCCATCGCCGGACTGGCGTGGGGCATTCTGCATCGCCCGCAAGTCCAGGCGGCAGCGCCCGCGCAATGGAGGACGGCTCCAGGAGGCTTTCGGAATCCCGCTCTGTCGCGCGACGGAACGCATCTGTTGTTCCTCGAGGGCGGCTTTAGGAGCCGACTCATGATCCGCGTGTTGCGCGAGTCCGCCGCAAAGCCTTTACCCGGTGTTGACAACGTAGCAGTGGCGGAGTTTTCACCGGATTCGCAATGGCTGGTGATGGAAACCGACGGGAAGGTGAAGAAGATCCGCGTCGGCGGCGGCGACGCCGTTACGCTTGCGGAACCATACTCGCGGCCGGGGGTGAGCTGGGGAGACGACAATACGATCGTCTATGTCGGCGAGCACGGGTTGATGCGTGTTTCGAGCGCGGGTGGCAAGGCGTCGGCCCTAACCAGCGTGACAGACACAAAAGGCGGGACGGCGCATCGGGTCCCGAATTTCGTGCCGGGCGCAAAGGCGGTGCTGTTCACTGTCTCGCACGGCGCCGTGAACCAGATTGCGGCGCTCGATCTGAAGACAGGTCAGTGGCATGTCGTGATAGAGGATGGTTTCAACGGGATGTATGCGCCGACCGGTCATCTGGTCTTCACACGGCAGCAGACCCTCTATGCCGCTCCTTTCGACCTGAAGCGCCTGGCCGTCACGGGTCCGGAGGTTCCGGTCATCGCCGGGCTATCTCCGGTGGCGCCATTTCAACAGGTGTACTCCTTCTCTGACAATGGCCTGTTGGTTTACCTTGAGGGAAGTTCGAGTTCGAGCGGTGGCACGACGCTGGCATGGATGGATCGCACGGGCCACATCGAGCCCGCGTCCGATGAGCAGTTTTGGGGTATCGGAAGACTTTCACCCGATGGGCGTTCGGAGGCAATCGACATCAGAGAGTCCCCAAGCGGCGGAAGCGCCATTTGGGTTTTTGACCTGCAGCGCCGCACGAAAATACGATTGGCTGACGCCGGGGTTCGCCCCGGCCCCATCTGGACGCCGGACGGGAGGCGGATCACCTTTGCCATCAGCGCGGCGGACCGAACTACGATCTGGTGGATGCCCGCCGACGGCAGCGCCAGGCTGGAATCGATTCTCACCTTCGATGGGTTTGGATATCCCACTTCGTGGTCGCCGGATGGCAAGACGCTGTTCTTCACCAGCACCGAGGGCAATCAGTCTAAAATCTGGATGGCGCCGTTCTCCGCGGGCAAGGCACGCACGCCACAGCGATTGCATGACGTCAATGCCAACGAGTCCGAAGCCAACATTTCGCCCGATGGGAAATGGCTGGCGTACGCGTCTGATGCCAGTGGACAATCCGGGATCTATCTCGAACCCTTCCCGCCGCATAGTGGAAGGGAGTTAGTATCCACCGGCCTCGGCCTCTATCCCAGGTGGTCTCGCGACGAAAAGCAACTCTATTATTTCGACCAGAATAGCTGGATGGGCGTGGATGTTGCGCTCGGCCTGCAACCCGGCCTCGGCAGTCCCCGTCCGCTGACGCAAACCCCGCTCGGCACGACATTCGACTCTGCACCGGATGGGAAGCGTCTCCTGGTGGAACTGCCTCCCGAACTGTCCAAACAGGGGATCATTGGAGTTACGGATTGGTTCACCGAGCTAAGGCAGAAGTCCCCGGTAAGGTGAGGGGTTACTCTAGCTTACTGGCGATACGCGAACAATCGCCCAACGGGAAATCAGGCTGCCCGCTTTCGGGCGGCAATCCGGCGCTGGATGAGGATGAGGCCTATCACCGCGATGCCCATTGCCCATCGCGGAATCGATGGCTCCGGGGTAGCGGCGACGCCCCCATCATTAACATTGGTGGGAATGCCAGTCCTGTTCGGGTCCAAAAGCACGACGCTGGAGAGGTCCAACGGACTGGTTCCCGTCCCGACGACCCTGAATTGGTACGACGCCGCGTGACCGTTGTTCGAGACTCCGGGAACCGAACCGACCAAGGTAGCGGACGTAAACGTAACGGTTCCCAAAGTGTTGTTGATCACGCCGGGAAAAAAGACGACCGTCGCTCTGCTGTTGCCACTAAGCAACGGCTCCTGGTGGATGCTGACTAGTTGGAGAACAGCCGGATTGAACGAAAGATTGAACTTCCAGGTGTACAGGTCGGTTACGTTCGTCAACTTGATCGGTACGTTCACCAGCGTGCCCACACTTATGTTTCCAAGAGTTGGTGCGCTAATGCTGATATTCGCCCGCAGACAGGGTGCGGTCAGGGCGAGCAGGAGAGCAGCAGCGGAGAAGGGATACGGCCTCTTCATAAATTCGAAGATCCTCCGATTCGTTTCTTCTCGACGGTGTACTTAGTGTATTCGTTTTCCGGTGCGGTGGCGCGAAAACAACATAGCCATTCGCCCGAAGTTGTCCTTAATTGCACTCGCAAACCAATCCTGCGTCGCGATTGCGACATCCCGTACCGTGCTTCGGATCGCATTGAAAATGCCGCGCAAATAAGGCGCGCGTAAGTGAACAGAGCGTAAATGAATGAAAAGATCTACTCAAACTGTGAGATTCCGCCTAATCGATCGCCTTAGTTCCTTGTCAGGCGAGTGCGGGCGTGAGCAAGTCCCATGCAATCTTGCGATGACACCACGCGGGCCTTTGCTGCGGACTGTTGTCCGTGCGAAAATTACTTCTGGCGCTGAGGGTTATAGGCAGTCGCGCAACCATGCTGCCGTTGTCAAACCTTAAGAGGCCGCCGCTTCTGGCGGCCAGCGTGGCGTTCCTGGTAGGCTGCCAAAACAGCCCGCAGGAATTAGTCGCGCGAGGCGATCGGTTCTTTGACAGCGGAAAACTCGACGATGCCGCCATTCAGTACCGGAGAGCTATTCAGAAGTCCCCGGATACCGGCGAGGCATATTATCGGCTAGCGCTTGTTGAACTCAGGCAGGACCACTTAGTCCAGGCTTACCCGCTTTTGAAAGAGGCATCCAATATGATGGCTGCCGATTCAGACGTAACGGCGAAGCTGGGGCAAGTTGCCCTGACACTCTATGCTGCTGATCAAGGTCATTCGAAACAGTTTTACGATCAGGCGACTCTCGCCGCGACACAACTCCTCACGCGAGACTCCGGCGATTTCAACGGCAATCGGCTTAGGGGCGCGCTTGCGCTGATCGATGCCAGACCCCAGGATGCAGTGGAATATTTCCGGAGAGCGGTCGCGCGAAAACCAGCCGACCGTGGGGCGCAGCTCGACGTTGCGCGCGCTCTGGCCCAGGACAATGAGATATCCGGCGCCGTGCAAATCGCTCGCCAGATAGTACAGACGAATAGCGATTTTGGTCCGGCATACGACTTCCTGTTTGCGCAATACCGCGCATCCGGCAGCGCGAAGGAAGCCGAGGATATTCTCCGGCAGAAGGTTGGCAACAACCCCCGGCGCGCGGAATACATTGTCGAGCTTGCTGGTTACTACGCCGCGCAAAGCAGACCCGGCGATGTCGCCGCGACTATCGGCAAGCTGCTCGCCGATCCCGCCGCCTTCCCCGAAGGACGATTGCAGGCTGGTGACTTTTATCTGTCAATTAGCCAGCCGGATGAGGCGCTGCGCTATTACGGCGAGGGGCTGAAGGCCGAGCCCCAAAATCAATCCGTCTGGCGGGTGCGTATCTATAAGGTCCTGGCGCTGCAGCAGAAATGGCCGGAAGCGCTGGCGGAAATGGACCTCGTTCTCAAGGCGAACCCGGCGGATCATGAGACGAGACTCGCCCAAGCCATGGCTTGGCTGAGCGAGGGACGCGCCGAGAATCTCGATGCCGCCATCGCGGAACTTCGCGATCAGCTCGCCGTAAGGCATCCGCATGATCCCGTCCTGCGCTTTCAGCTCGGCGGAGCCCTTTTACGCAAAGGAGACCGCGACGGCGCGCGCCGCGAGTGGTCGACAGATGTTCAGGACAATGCCGGGTACCTGCCGCCGCGCATGGCGCTGATCCAGCTCAGCCTCGATCGCGGCGACAGCCGCGAAGCCCTCCGCCTTGCGGAAGACATGATCGCTGTCGCTGGCCGTAATCTCGAGGCCAGATTGACTTATGCCTCTTGCCTGACTGCCGCGGGTCAGTATCAGGCGGCGCGGGCGGAACTGCGCCGTCTGGACGGCGAGTTCCCGCATTCTCCGGAGGTGGCGTACCGGATGGGGATGCTGGCGCTCTCCGAGAAACATTTCATCGACGCCGAAAAGATATTTGTGGGCCTTCGCTCCTCCGGAAAGGATGCTTCCGACATCGCGGCAGGCCTCGCGCGCGTTTACGAAGGAGAGAATGATCCCGCCCGGGCGATAAAGGTCCTGCAGGACGAACTGGCGCGCGCGCCGCAGGCCGCCGAACTTCGGCAACTGCTCGCGGGCATCGCGTTCTCAGCTGGGAAGTACGACATCGCCATAGAGCAATATCGCCATTTGGTGGTCTCGTCACCGGACCCCACAGAAATCCAGCTCCAGTTGGCGAGCGCGTACATCGCCTCTCGCGACCCGAAAAGCGCGATCGCGATTCTCGAAAAAATCCCCCGGTCGGAGCCGAAATCGACTGTGGCGTCCCTTCAAATGGCGCAGGCTTTGGCGGCCGTCAAGCGCGTCGACGAAGCAAAAGCGCGATACCGTCGCATTCTCGAAACCGACCCGAACAATGCGAATGCCCTGAACGACCTGGCATTCCTGATGGCCGATTCCGGCGAGGACCTGAGCGGCGCACTGGCGTTGGCTCAGCGCGCTGGCCAATTCGCTGCTGAGCCAGCTTTGAAGGCCTCCGTCACGGACACGCTGGGCTGGATCTATCTGAAGAAGCAGATGTATGATGCGGCGGTACAGACGCTTGAGCCCCTGGTGAGAGCGAACCCCCGCAATCCGACGTATCTGTATCACCTCGGGAGCGCGTATTACGCCAAAGGCGATTTAGAAGCGGCGCGAACAGAACTCAATGCCGGCCTGGCCTTGAAGCCTCCGGATGACGACGCGCAGGCTATGCGAGCCTTATTGGCCCATCCTTAAGTGGTTGCATCCCGTGGCGTGCGGCTACTAAGATAGCCCCCCAGAGCGCGCGTCGGCGAGGACAGGTGTGAATGTCCCTCCCATAATGATGAGAATCGGTAACAGCGCGACCTTTGCCATCGGAAGCGAATTTGCCCTTTCTGTGGGAGTCATCGGATCGCGAACGCCAGGCCAGGCGTGCCGGTAGCTTTTCGGAATGAGCTACAGGCCGCCCGGAAGTCATCGCACAATGACAGATCGACGCCGCCCTTGAGGCGTGAGCCTTGCCGATTTTGGCCGCAGCGACGGCAAAGGCATGGTCGCGCCAGTTGCTAGTGACGCTTCGCGTCACCATATCATCGCCTTCGCAAGTCCGGTCCGGGATTTTGTCAAACCGAATCTCTACTCCCACCAATGACATAGCCGCACTCCGTCCGCTTTAAAAAAAGCGCTTGTTCTGCCCTTGGATCGCGACAATTGGTCATTTTAGATCCCGTATCAGCACCACGTCATTGCGCACGGAGCCGCGAGATAGGGCCAGGAGCTTGCCGTCGCGGGATATGTCGAAAAAGCCGATCACCTCGCCCGCGAATGCGGTCAGCGGCGTCGGCTCGCCTCGGTCCAGCGGCCTGCGCCAGATGTTGGACACCCCGGCGACCGTCTTGATGTATAGGAGAGCCGTGCCATCCGCCGACCACCGCACCCAGTCGTCGCCCACTTCGCCGAATTCAGACCGATCGAAGCTTCTAATGGGCTGTCCTCCGGTGGCCGGGACGATTCTGACCTTTTCCCCCAAAATGAGCACAAACTTTCCGTCCGGGGAGATCCAGGAATTGCCGGGATGGTCCGAGATCTTAACCGGGGTACCCCCATCGATCGGCAACTTCCATGTGCCGATGCTCTTCGGATTGTCCGCCCAGTACGTTAGCCAGAGACCGTCCGGAGAGCAGTCCGGACGGTACTCTCCAGCGCCGTTCGTCAATTGCCTGGCATTCCCTCCGTCCGGATCCGCTTGCCAGATGTGCGGAGTCCCGCCGTTGAAGGAAAAATACACCAAATGCCGGCCGTCGCCACACATTCTCGGTCCCCCGGTGAGTTGTCCTGATGTGATTTGGCGCCGCCGGGTGCCATCCGCCGATGTGATCCAGATCTGCGTGTTCATATCGCCGCCACCGGGCGCTTCGAAATAGATTTCGCGCTGTCCTGCCCAAGCCACGCCGTTCATGCCATCCCAGTGGCCGGTGCTGATCTCTCTCGCGCTTTCGGGGGCGTTCGATTCAGCCACCGAAAGGTGCAAATTGATGTCTTGCTGAACCGTCACCAGGGCGCTGCCATCCCGGGTGAGGCTCAAGCCGTCGTAACTGCTCAGGTCGTTCGTGAGCCGTCGGGTTTGACCTCCAGGATACGAGACGTGCCAGATCTGAAAAAGCGGAAACTGCTGGTTAGCCACGGCAAGGAATCCGTTGGCGTCCGGCAGCCAGAGTAACCCATGAATGTTGTACCAGGGCGGGGCGCCGATGCGCTTCCCGGAGCCGCCTTCTACGGCCACGGCCGAGACTCCTGAGGAATCTCCGCTGCGGTATGTCCCGTCGCCGAAGCCTAAAGTCTTGCCGTCGGGAGACCACGCTACTGTGGGGTAGAGATGATCCGGCTGCTCCCGGCCCACGAGCTGCCGCTCGTTGCTGCCGTCCAGGTTCGCCACAAACAGACCGGTGCGAGAAGTGTCATGCCTGATGAATGCAAGGCGCTTCTCGTCGGGCGAGAGAGAGGCCACCACAATTGTGCCCGGACCCCCGATGGTCCGGCCGTCAAACGCAACCAGTGTCCTGACGTTGCCTCCGAGAACCGGCACGGTGCACAGCTTCAATGCCTGACCCGCGCCAGACAGGTAGTACCCAGACAGGTAATACAGGGAGTTGCCGTCGGGCGAGAAGCTCAGGTTGTGGATCCATTCCGAGGACGGAGGCACGATCTGCACGTTGCTCCCGGTGGCGACGTGAAACAGCCAGAGGCTGCTCTTGCCTTCATCCGTCAGGACATGGGCCACGTACTTGCCGTCGGGGGAGATGGCCGCTGCAATGGCTTTGCCGGTGTCTGTCAGTTTGGTGATCTGAATGTGCTGGAAAGGCTCCGTTGCGCGTGACGAGAGCCACCGGTACAGCCCAAAGGCCGCCAACACGGCGAGCGTAGCGAGGGCCGAAGCTGCTGGCCAGCGGCGCCGGGGCGCTGGATGCGCGGGGGCCTCGGACTCGGGTTCATCCAGCAGAACGCGTGCTTCCCCGATATCGCGCAGACGCTGCCTGGAGTCTTTGCGCAGGCAGCGCTCGAGCAAGCGGCGGACGCGCGGCGGAGTTTCCCCGGGCAGCGCTTTGAAATCCGGCTCGCTGGTCAGCACGGCCGCCAATACTTCGGAAACACTCTTGCTCCCGCCAAACAGCACCTTGCCGGTCAGCAACTCGTAAAGGATTACGCCGAACGCCCAGATGTCGGCGCGCTTGTCGACCGTCTCGCCCCTTGCCTGCTCCGGAGCCATGTAGGCCGCAGTGCCGAGGATCATCCCCTTCCCGGTCATCGTAACCGTTTGCCCACCGGCAGGCGCTTCGGCGGATTTCGCCAAGCCGAAATCGAGGATCTTCACTGTGCCATCAGGCGTGACTTTAATGTTTGCGGGCTTGAGGTCGCGGTGGATGACGTTCCTCTCGTGCGCTGCCTCCAGACCGGCCGCGATCTGGCGAGCGTAACCGATGGCCGTGTCGATGGGGACCGGTCCGGCGAGGTTGGCGCCCTCCACCAGTTCCATCACCAGGTAGTCGGGGCCGATGTCATACAGCGTGCAGATGTTGGGATGATTCAACGCCGAGATGGCCCGCGCCTCACGGAGGAACCTGTCGCTGAACTCTTCGTACGCAGTCTTAATCGCCACTTGGCGTCCTAGGCGGGTGTCACGGGCTTTGAATACCTCGCCCATGCCGCCTTCACCCAGACGGCTCACAATCTGGTAGGGCCCTACCCGCGAGCCGGGGGCCCACCCCGCGTCGGGGGGATCGGCTAAGAGACGCGCGGCGACTCCTAAGATGGGCCGTTCCATCGGCCCGCTTGTCACATCCTGCGCCAGAAGCGCCAACACGGTTCGCAGTAGCTCCGCATCATTCCCGCACGCATCGTTTAAGAATCCGTCCCGCTGGTCGGACAAGAGCTCGCGGGCCGAATGGTACAGTTCTTCAATTTGGCGCAAACGTTCTGGGCTTATCGCCACGGGATGTTCACCTATATTACTGCCGCTGGCCATCCGGCCGGACGCTGTGGGCGGCCCGCGACTCCATGCCGCGGTCGATCAACTCGATGTCGTCCCGAGTGAACTTCAGCCCACCGCGCCGCATGTCGACATAGTCCACGATGTTCCAACGTTCCTTCATGACTCCGCTTGCGGAATGCAGGTTGACCCCCTCGAGGATGTGGACGATCTCGTGCGCCAGTACGTGGCCCAGAAGGGCCGGAATCGTGCTAGCGCCGACCGAGCTCAGCACGCGGTCGTAGAACAACACGATGTGGGTGCCCTCGAACGGCAGGGCATACGCCAACGCGCCGGGATGCAGGTCCTCCGGCGTGGAACTCGAGACTGTGACCACTAGGCCGTTCCCAGCGGAGCAATTGCTCTCGGCGCCGCGCCATTGGAGCCGTATGTTCGCCTGTTTGAGGATTTGGGTCGCCGCCGCCTCTCCCCGAAGGAATGCCGCCGCGTTCCCACCGGGGTTCAGGCAAACCATCACGAGGTGATCTGGCCGCTGTCCGCTGCCGCTCGCGCAGGCGAACGTTCCCGCACCCATCACTGTCAATGCAACCAGGAGTTTCATTCGTTTCCGTCCTCCGCCGGTGCGGGCGGAAAGACGGCGGCGAAAGCGGCCAAACTCGTGGTAGTCTTTTTTCTGGCGTCGCCATGGAAGCAGCCGCCGGCGGGGAAGTTACTCTGTTGCTAAAGGCTTGGACCGCAGGCGACCGGGGGGCGCTGGACCGACTGACCAGTCTGGTCCACGCCGAACTCCACCACATCGCCCGCCGCTACATGCGCAGCGAGCGCGCCGGCAATACGCTGCAGACCACCGCCCTGGTCAACGAGGTCTACCTGCGTCTGGTGGACGTGCGCAACGTGGAGTGGCAGCACCGCGCGCAGTTCTTCGCCATATCGGCCCAGATCACCCGCAACATTCTGGTCGACGCCGCCCGCACTCGCGGAGCCCACAAACGCGGCGGGGACGCGGTGAAGATCAACGTGGACGATACGCCGGTCTTATCTCCGGAACCGGACGCCTTCATCCTGGCGCTCGACGATGCGCTGGCGGATTTCGCAAAGGCGGCGCCCCGGCAGGCCCGGGTTGTTGAACTGCGCTATTTTGGCGGCTTGAACGAGGAGGAAGTGGCGGAGGTCATGGAGACCTCGCCGCGGACTGTCCGGCGCGACTGGCAGTTCGCCAAGGCGTGGCTGCAGCACACACTGAGCGGAGCGGGATACTGTCCCGGGTGACGGCAGTCTGGAAGCAGAGCTGTTTCGGCGTCAAGTTGAGCGTAACGCCCGAGTGTGAGCACTGGCTGGAACAGTACGCGACCTGCCCCCCCGTCGCTTCTGGACGTATTAATAACCCAGACTGATTCCTCTGACGAGGCAATAGGCTTGCAAGAGAGTTTGATCCGCAAGATTATCTGCAAGTGTTTTGATCGGGATTTATGGAGACCAACCTGGCGAAGCTATTTGAGAGATTGCAACGTACCTCCGAAACTGCGGTTGGTCAGCCTACTGATTACTACGCAGGGTTTTTTCCAGCAAGAATTTGCAACGCCGCTAGCTTCGAGCCTCGCCAGAGCTCTTGTACCTCTCGTTATCGCCCGCGGATTCCAAATCGCCGACATTTTCAGAAGAGGAGGAGTGGCATATTATGGCCATTAGTCAACTGGGGAGCGCAACGGAGTTTCGCACGTCGGGTGGAATGATGTTGCCGTATATCGACTTGGATCTCCGCAGTTCTGCTGAGATGCCGGTGACACGCATTCTTGTGGGCCCGGGCCCCATCCGAATCGGGTGGAAGTCGAGGCCTCACCTACCCTGGAGGACATGAGAGGCTCTCAGGCCGCATCGCAAAAACGTCCTTACTCATTCCCCACGCCCGTCGACAACTGCTGGTGCTTGAGCAGTTCCTTCAACTTCGCCAGTTCGCGCTGCGACCCGAACCTCTCATTCATCCACTTCACGAACGCGGCGTACTCAACCCCGTGCGTCGCCGCCTGCCTGGCGAACTTCAACCGTGAACCGAGAGCGCTGCTCAGCACACAGCATCTCGCTGGGCGGCGCGGCGTGGAATCGCGCAGTGGCTAGACTGCATTGCAGTTGACCCTGCATTGTCGGCAGGCATACGTGGGTAGTTACGCCCATAGGTAGCCGTTCCGAGATTCCTGCAAACTGAATCTCTACTCCCACCAATCACATAGCCGCACTCCGGCCGCTTTAGGCGCAAACATCCACTACCCTCACAACAGAACGGCGCGCTACGCAGTGGTCGGCACACACGAAGGCCAATCGTGCCGCGCCGTCAATTCCCGGATGCCGTTCCGGGCATCTCTTTTCGAAAGGATTTCACCATGGCATCTCCCGCTCAGTGCGAAGCCAACCGTGCCAATGCTCAGGCGAGCACCGGCCCGTCCACGGCAGCCGGCAAGTCCACCTCTTCGCGTAACGCCACGAAATTCGGCCTCTTCGCAACCAACACCTGCATCCTCCCCGGCGAAGAGCGCGAATATGACACTCTCTGCAAGCGCCTATGGGTCGAACTCGGTCCCGTCGGAGCGCTCGAAGAAGCCACCGCCGCCGAATACGTACGCGCGGTATGGCGTCTGCGTCGCTGCGCTATGGCTGAGGAACGGCTGGGCTGGCGGTCCGAATGGTCGCAACAGGACAGCAACGCCCAGCGCAACGAGAATCTGCCGCCCGCAGACCCGGCTATCAATCAGGACACCATGGCGGCGCAGGCCTCGGTCGATCGCGCCCGCGCTCAGGCGCAGAACTGCATGCGCCGCGCCAGGACTGAGCTGGACAAACTCCAGGCCACCCGCTCGACGCGTACGATTTCGCAAAACGAAGCCAATTCCGAGGCCCTGCCATCGCAGGGCGAAGCGGTTTTGCAAAACGAAGCCAATTTGC
>Ga0126373_10003724_pt1 | contig 11478 bp, 6 predicted proteins | sample PanSoiMetPlot_11_FD_92545 | JGI IMG/M metagenome (GOLD analysis project Ga0126373, IMG submission 92545) | Tropical forest soil microbial communities from Panama - MetaG Plot_11 | ecosystem: Environmental > Terrestrial > Soil > Tropical forest > Bulk soil | place: Panama | collected 2016-02-17
CTAGTGGTCAAAACACGGAAGTTGCTGCTGCCGCGCACAGAGGATTCAGGAGCGGCAAGCGGCTTGTGAAACGTGATCAGGCCCTTGTGTTCGATGGCATTCAGGTTTGGATAGCCTGGCAGGCAACCAGGCACTCCAAAAACGAAATGATGTGTTTTGTTAGCGGTGAGTGCAAGAGAAGCTGGGTGCAATTGAAGATTAGGATTTCCCAGCGGCGGAAGCTCGCAAAGTGAGATGGACTTAGGCTTTTCTCAGTGCGATTCGTACCGTTTCCGGTCTTCTCGCGATCTTCGAGAACTCTAAGTGCACGAATGGAATTCACGCCTTCCTAACCCAACATCTGGCCCGAGAAAGTCTGCGACAAATGTAGGCGCCAGAGCTAATCTCGATATGCAATATAATACCGACGTGCCAAAATTCGCCATTTTCCTGAGCCACATTACAGTTGAATCGAGGCTCGCTGACCTTCTTCGTAAGCGCTTGGTTCGCGATTTCATTGGACTAGTAGACGTATTTGAGTCTTCCGATCGGCTGAGCATTCCGGCGGGTACGAAATGGCTAAACGAAGTTACTGAGGCGCTGAGACGTGCAAACCTACACGTCATCCTCTGCAGCCAAGAAGCGACGACACGCCCTTGGATTCAGTTCGAAGCCGGAGCAGCACATTTGCGTGGAATACCTATCATACCCCTATGCCACAGCGGTTTGACTTGCGCCCAATTACCAGTCCCTCTGAGCGAATATGAAGGTATCGAAGCTTCTAAGCCCGAAGGTCTTGTCGCTCTCTATAGAGCCGTAGCCGATGCACTCGGTTCAAGCATTCCCGAAATCGATTTTGAGGAATTTGCGAAGGACGTAGCCTCTTTTGAAATCCAATATGCACAGGAACGAGACCTATCGAGTGCAAAGTTTCTTTTGCAAGAGAGCGTTGAGAGGATACGTAATCCCAAGGCGCTCTGTATTTCTAGCCCTCAGTTTGCAAAGCTAGGATTTGAGAACCAGCTGCAGACCGTATTGAACGCTTTCCCGGAGGTTGTGCCGCATCAGCGGGTTTTCTCGTCAGATGAATTGCGAAAGGCCATATCGCATGAGCAAGTATTCGACATTGTTCACATCGCGGCCTTCGTCTGTCCACGTTCTGGAGACTTATATTTCTCCGATGTTAATTTGACCAGCGGGGAGAGCACAGCCCCGGAACCCGATCTGTTAAGCGCTGACGCTTTGGCATCTTTGCTACAAATCGCCGAATGCAAGCTGGTCGTGATAGGAAGCTGCGACTCTCTCGTTCTCGGTGCGACGCTTGTGAATGTGTGCCATGTAATTGCAGCCCGCGACATGGTCAGTCCGAAAATGATGGCAGCCTGGGTTGAAGCGTTTTATGGCAAACTTCCCCAACGCCCGCTATCTGAAGCGCTCGACTACGCTCTGAAAGTCAGTCAAGCACCTATGCGGTTCTACGCTCGGCAGCCCAAACATGTCGATCTCGTGTTTATGTCGGAATCCGATCATGAAGAAGTTCCGGCCTGAGCTTCGACGCGATGGGCTCCTCAACTGCGTTGGCATAGCAGCAGGTAAACAATGTTGTGCGATCTCGAAGCGGTTTGGAATACCTGCTCGACCCCAACATCCCGGCTCGTAGAGACACTCGCCGGTCGGCAGTGGACAACACATCGTTTTGGACAGCCTGGTTTGGCACCAAGAGGTCAGCGGGATGCATAGCATTCACGACGGCAATGTCTTTAACTGCATGCGGTTGCCTTGAAGCTAACATTGAGACGCACTCATCACATCTCATCCGCAGATGTGCCTCGATACAACGAGCCTTTGATCGTCGGTCCCTACGGAATCGGAACAAGTGGCACGGCACCGATTGCATACGAGAAAAGCCACCGCCCGTTTATCTTCCGTGCCAAACCATTGAAGCTTGCATGGCTAGCCGCCGTCCAGAGCGGCTTTTGGGTCGCAGGGTCGATGGCTATATTGAAATAATGGCACTCGAAGTAGACCGTCGCGATGTCACCGTGAACATCAAAAGACTCTTTGTACGAAGGTGTAAGTGCCACAAATTTATTCGCCGCTTGAAAGGCCCCGCTGAGGTACTTGTAAAACGTGCAAATCGTCCCGCGATCATTTGGATCAGTGGAAGGCGTAGGGCACGTGGATGAGTCGTCAGGGTCGCCGTTGCCGATGTAGTAACCATCCACTACACTGCCGGCGTGCAAGTACAGTACTGCGTCAGCGGTAAAAAGCGATAGCACATGGCGGACTCTAGCGGTGATCGTGTCCGGCGAATCACCATTGATTGGGTCACGAACAGTGGCAGCGCGATGATAAGCCGCTTGCAATCTGTACAAGTCTAAGGTTTGCGTATTGTTATCTTGCTCGGCTGCGGACGTTGAGTTCCCGAGAGAGAATAATGTAGCAGCAATAATACTCGCATAGATCCGTATGCACATAAGTCGCTTCATCTTGTCCTCCAGTTTCAGGTTGGTGCTGAGCTTCAGAAGTGAGTCCGTACACCCTGCGGGGGTGATTCCCGTCAAACTACGCACAAAGCTGCAGTACTTTCTAAAAAAGCACAATGGTGCGACTATGCTCGGGGAATGAAATGATTCTAACGAGCTAAGTTGTTGTATACAGGCAGGTTGCTGAATATCGACCGTCTGTACTTTTGGAGAAGCACGGGGTATACTCCGCCCACTAGCTTGGGGTTATGGCAGTCCCATACAATCTTGCTCGTGCCAAGTTCGGCGATTACGTCGCGGACTTCGATTCGTTTGAGCTACGTAAACATGGCACCCGGCTGAAACTTCAAGATCAACCCTTCCAGATTCTGAAGATCCTGGTTCAGCGTTCGGGTCAACTGGTCACCCGAGAAGAACTGTGCGCGGAGCTATGGCGGGACAGCACGTTTGTGGATTTTGATGCTGGGCTGAATGCAGCTGTCCGAAGGCTGCGCGACGCCCTTTGTGATTCGGCGGAGCAAGCACGTTACATCCAGACGGTACCACGTCACGGATACCGCTTCATCGCGCCGGTCGAAATCCTCGCGAAATCTCCCCTTGTGCCGTCTTCAGAGCTTGTTGAAAGACGAGGAAAGGACAATGAGGCGATTGACACAGGAGCCACACAGCGGACAGCTGAGTTCTCAGAAACCCCAGTAGTAGAAGCTCGCGGAATATGGCGCAGGGCGTTCGTAGTTGCATGTATCGTGCTGCTGGCTATGGGACTGGGCGCCATTGTTCTCCGTCCTGATGTGCGTGCGAGGCATTCGGACGAGGGCGGCAACATTTCCATCGCCGTATTACCCCTCCAAAATCTCTCCGGTGATCCAGCCGAGGACTTCTTTGCGGACGGCATGACGGATGCTTTGATCACGAACTTGGCGCAAAGCAGTTCAGTAAGAGTAATCTCCAGCACCTCGTCTATGCGGTACAAGAATACGCATAAAGGAGCTCCGGAAATTGGGCGGGAACTGAACGTCGGCTGGATTTTAGAGGGTTCGGTCGCTCGAGCGGGCAATCATGTGCGAGTCAGTGCCCAACTGATAGATACGGCGACCGATCAACACCTATGGGCCCGGCAGTACGATCGTGATCTGCAGGATGTCCTACAACTTCAAGGTGAGTTAGCATCCGAGGTCGCACTTGAAGTCACCGGCAAGCTGACCTCCTCTGATCGGGCACGTTCGATAATATCCACGCGAAAGGTAAATCCGCAGGCCTATGAGGCGTATCTCAAAGGAGAATACTTCCTAAATAAATGGTCGCAAGATGGTTTTGAGAAGGCGAAAAGATATTACCAGCAAGCCATCGATCTTGATCCGGGTTACGCGGATGCCTACGTGGGCTTGGCTGGGTACTACGCAGTCGCGGCATTCATGGCCTTGGATCCGCCCCAAGAAGGTTGGGTGAAGGCCGAAGAAATAACGGCGAAAGCCTTGGCGATGGACTCACGTTCCGCCAAAGCACACACTTTGTTGGGAATGATCAAGCTCCTATTTCGTTGTGATCAAGTTGGGGCCGAGAAGGAATTAGACTACGCCCTGCGGCTAAATCCTGGTGAAATGAGCGCCCTAGACTATCATTCTTATTACCTGCTGGAGATCGGGCACACAGATGAAGCGATCGCAGAAAAGCGACGGGTACTGGAACATGATCCACTCTCGGTTATAACGAACGCCGAGTTACCGCTGTACTTGATGCGAGCAGGACGCACGGATGAAGCCATCGTGCAGCTCCAAAAAGCTCTAGAGCTGGATCCTAATTATCCTGCTACACACATGCGTCTGGGGTTCGCCTACACCAATAAGAAACAGTATGACCGGGCTGCAGTTGAAATCCAAAAGGCGATTGCCTTGGACAATCAGCCGATGCGAGTGGCAAAACTCGGGGAAGTGTATGCGCTCGCGGGAAAGATCCACAATGCGCTACAAACGATTACGCAACTGCAAATGATGAAACGCTACGTGCCTCCGACGATGATAGCGATGGTTCATGCCAGGTTGGGCAATACAGCCACGGCCTTTCATTGGCTCAACCAAGCCAAGCCCGACGATGATCCGAAGATCACTGACCCGGCATTTGACAATCTTCGACCGTATCCTCAGTTCAAAACTCTGGAAGCACACCTGAGGCCAGATCCATCTTGTCCAGCATTCTGAGTTTCAGAGGCGCAGCGAGAACGTTTGCGAAATTGTATGCAGCACCGAGCCGATCACAAGGCATTCTCAACAGCCGAGACGCTTGCAAAGCCTCTCTTAATCCTTTGTGTTTTGCTGCCCTTACTCAGCCGCGCGCAGACCTTCACAGGCACGGTCGCTGGGCGCATCCTGGATTCCGAACACGCGGTTGTTCCAAATGCCTCGATTACGCTTCGCAACCTGGAAAGGGATTTCGAACGGCAAACGGCTGCCAATGAGCGAGGCGAGTACCGTTTTGAACTCATTCCCCCCGGAACTTATCGCCTGGTGACAGAGAGCGAAGGTTTCGTTCTCTCCGATATCACGGTAGAGGTTGTAGTTGCCACTTCCGTGCGCGCTGATGTGATATTGCAGATTCGTCCGGTGCGAGAAGAGGTGAAAGTCGTTGGCGAAGGCGGGGTGTCCGTTCAGACGGAGAACGCAAATCTCGGTGGCATCATTTCGCCCCATGAGATGACGGAGCTTCCTACTCGGGGGCGTAGCCTCTACGATTTCGTCGCTCTGATCCCGGGCGCGACACTATCGAACGACGCTATAGGAGTCGGGTTCGCGCTAAATGGCGGACGCACCCAAAGTGCGAATTATCTTTTGGATGGTGCTGAGAACAACGACATCATAATGTCCGCCCCGGCGATGGACGTTCCTCTCGATGCCGTTCAGGAATTCAATGTTCAGACCAATCACTTCAGTGCCGAGTTCGGCCGAAACTCCGGCTTCATTGGGAACATTATCACCAAGAATGGCACCAACAATTTCCATGGATCCATCTACGATTACATCCGCAATTCGGCTTTTACGGCGAATACTTATGATAACAACGCCCATGGTCTTCCGCGCGCCGTATTCAATCGGCATCAATTGGGCGGTACTGCTGGGGGTCCGCTGCGAAGAGGAAAGATGTTCTTTTTTGCGTCTGCGGAAGGTGTACTGGTACGCAGCAACGGACCAACTACGTTCTTCGTTCCTACGCCTCAACTGCTTGAAATTAGTGCTCCAGGAACACAGGCCATCTTCCAACGATTCCCCCTCCCGAGCAGTCTCTCTTCGACGAACGTAAGGAGTGAGACACTGTGTCCGTTCAAAGCGTTGTGTGATTTGCAGTCGGGACGGGGTCTAGTTACGATCCCGGCGTTCGCGTTTACTTCCCGTTTGGCACCGCAGGACTTTGGCGCAGGGCCTCCGCAGAACACAATTCTCGCGACCGGCCGGCTTGATTGGACACACGGGGCCAATACTCAAGCCTTTCTCCGGTATGCCATCGAGGAGAAGGACGAATTTGCTATCGCCCTTCAGCCTTATTCCAAGGAACTTGACCAACCTATATACGGTCACAACCAGAATGCCAGCATGAACCTGATTCACACTTGGTCGGCAAAGTTCGCCACCGAGTCTCGGCTTGCCTACGATCGTGTCACGGGTGACCCAGAGCGTTTCGGGGGCGATTCTTACCTGGCGCCGAAACCACCACTTCCCTTCTTTTACATCCAGAATGAAGCGGTTTCACTGCCTGGTGGGGAGCCAGCCTGGTTTGGGCCGACGAACGCCTATCAATTTTTTCAGACGGCCACCTATTCCCGAGGTACGCACTTGTTGCGTTTCGGTGGCCAGTTCTCCCACCTGCGCCAGAACATGACTTTTGGGGTGGCGGGGCAGATTGCAGAGGCGCAGTTTGCGAATACGCAGGGATTTCTCGATGGTGTGCTGCGCCTTTACTTGGTAGCTGTGGACCCGAAAGGCCATTACCCAGGAGAATTCGTCGATCCACCATTTGGTCCGCCCAATTTCACGCGTCACTACCACTACAATGAGCCCGCCCTGTTCATCGCTGACACTTGGAAGATCAGCCAACGTCTGACACTCACCCCTGGTCTGCGATGGGAGTATTTTGGCGCGTTGCACAGCCCAGGACGTGAAAACGTCCTCGATTCCAATTTCTATCTTGGCGAGGGCTCAACTGCCCTTGCCAGAATCGCGAATGGTCAAGTGATGCGCACCATCGACGCTCCTGGAAGGTTGCGAGGGCACTTCTACCTTCCTGATTACAGGAATTTCGCGCCACGAATGGGCTTGGCCTACGATGCTTTTGGTGACGGCAAGACGGTTTTTCGCGCCGGGGGTGGGCTCTTCTATGATCGAAGGGTCGGATGGGAGTTCATCCGTGCCTTCCAGAATCCTCCTGCATACAGTGTTGCGAGGCTGAATGATATCGTCCTAACGCCGAAACTTGTCGCAAATCAATACTCCGTCTTCGCGAATGCTCCGGTACAGCTCAGCAAAAGTCTTGTTTACGCCTCTGATCCCGACTTGAGGTCCGCCTATGCCGCCTCTTGGAACGCGACCGTGGAAAGGGAAGTCGCGGGAAGACTAGTTGCGAGCGCGTCTTACCTCGGCTCGACTGGCAGCAGGCTGTACTCCCTGAACAATGTGAATCGAGCGGGCAGCGGTGGGCTCTTGAATCCGAACTGCGTTACGAAGCGAATCGCGACCGACGGAATCACGCCCATTGGATCCGACTACTCCAATTGCCCCCGTTTGAATTCCAGCGTAGCGAATATCACGATGCAGGAGAACGAAGGGCATTCCACTTATCACGCTCTGCAGGTTCGTTTGGACAGTCGGCGATGGTCGCGCACCGGATTAGAATTTGGAGGAAATTACACATGGAGCCATTCCATCGACAACAGGAGTGTCAGCGGAGCGAGCTTGTCTGTGGCGGAAACTGGTGTCGGATATGTCGACGCATTCCACCCTGGGCTAGATGGTGGTTCCTCAGATTTTGACGTTCGCCACCGCGTTGCCACTCACTTCATTTGGGAAATTCCGCTTGCGGGCAATTCACAAGGTTGGGGACGAAACGTCGTGCACGGATGGGAGGTGAGTGGTTTCTTTAGCTATCAAACCGGGCAACCTTTCAGTGTGGCAGATTTCGGCACGCCCGATCTCACTTCCGAACGAACTCGACCGCAGCTAACAGGTGCTCTGCCCCGTAGCACCTTCATTCCTGACGTACGGTCGCCCAACAATTATCTGGTTCTTCCCATCAATCAGATTTACGATCCTGTGAGCGGGCTGTGCATCGCTAATGCGGCGCCATTCGCCTGCGAAATCTCAGTGAATGGGCCTTTCCCTAACATACTTCCCCGCAATGCATTTCGGCAGCCGGGTCTTTTTCTCTGGAATACGGCTCTCATCAAAAATTTCCTGTTGCCGCATGAGAAGGCAAAATTGCAATTCCGGGCGGAATTCTACAATCTCTTCAATCACCCGAATCTCTATGTGAACGCTTCCTCAACCGACGTCAGCACTAATAGCTTTACTGTTGCAGACGGGCTCCTAGTGCCTGGTGTCACAGCGAGTTTCCAGGACAATCGCCAGATTGTACTGGCTTTCAAGCTCATCTTCTAGGGATGTTACTTGTACAGCTCCACCCTAGCAAGACTAACTGCGTACGGATGGGGATGACAGCACGGTGCCAGATGTCCTGAAACGCCGCCTGTAATCAGGACTTCTCCATCATTCAACAGAGTAGCAATGTGCTGTGCGCGGTCTGTTTCAAGACTCGCAGCAACGCTCGAAGCTGAATTCGCTGGATCGAACACTTCAGCACTTGATATTGTGTACCACTCTGATTGCGCGTCGCCATCGAAATCATGTACATATCCGCCTACTATTAGCACAGTTCCATTTGCCAGCAGGGTGGCTGAATGAGAATCGCGTGCAGTTCTAAGCTGTTTCCCGTTTTGGAAGATGCCTCTAACAGAGTCATAAATCTCAGTGGTGTGAACGGAAACCGGAGCGGATGGAGCACCGCCGCCTCCTGGGGGCATGATCTGCGTACCACCTGCCACGAGAACATTGCCACTAGGAAGCAGGGTGGCTGTGTGGTGGACACGAGGCTGGATCAGTGAGCCGGTCGGACTAAAGATGCCAGAGACGGGGTCGAAGAGCTCCGCGCTTGCGCTTTCGGTTACGCTTCCCACCAGTAGCACTTTGCCATCGGGGAGTAAAGTGGCCGTATGCTGAGCCCGCCGGAACTGCATGTTTCCAGTCATCGTAAACATCCCAGTGCTTAAGTCGTAAAGCTCGGCACTCGACAACAACGCACCTGAACTATCCTGGCCGCCCGCAATAAGTACCTTCCCACTCGGCAAAAGAGTAGCTGTCGCACCGGTGCGTTCGTGACTGAGGTCGCCTGTCGCACTAAAACTCTGGGTCACAGGATTAAAGAGTTCCGCAGTCTTGAAGAACCTGCCCTGTCCGTCGCCGCCCCCGACAATTAGTACCCAACCATTTGGTAAGATGGTGGCGCAGTGCCCGGACCGTGCGTAGACCATCGCGCCAAAGGTTGGCACGAAGCTGCTGGACCCCGGGGTAAATAGCTCGGCGCTAGGTGTTGCGCCGGAATTTCCGCCAGCCACCAGGATACTCCCGTCACTGAGGAGGGTTGCGGTGTGGCCGAGGCGCGCAATAGCCGTATTACCCACAGGTACAAAGCCAACACTCACAATCGTCAGTGGTGCGCTCGCGCTGAGAGCGGTGTTGTGGGAAGATGTCGCAATTAAGTGAAAGGTGCCCGGTGTACTGGGCGCCGTGTAAAGGCCATCCGCAGTGATACTGCCGGCTTCCGTGCCCTCCTCGAGATTCCACGTAACGTCATACTGCCCCACAGTGGCGTCCCAGCCACTAAATTGTCGTTGTCCGCCAATACGCAGCGTTTCGCTTTCCGGGAAAATTGAGATCGTAGAGTTTGGGTTTCCAGGAGGGTTCGAGCCGCCGCCCGGATGGCTGGAACTGCCAGCCCTATTGTTTACTGATGATAAGGGTCCGCCACAGTTTGTAACCGAGACTTGGAATGCAAGTAGAAGTGTAATAACGCTGATGCGCATCAGAAAGCCTCCTCTCGAGCCGACCACGGCATAACGCTCCGGGGACTGTGCCGCCAATGCAAGAGAAATACAATAGTGCAGCTATGCTGGGGAAATGAAATGATTGTAACGAGCCAAATGATTGAGAGGAAGGTTGTTAAAGTGGTTGCGACATTGCCATGAAAAGTGGGATTAATCGCGCGATCTCTGACGGAATGCTCTTTCTGCTGGCTCCGTGATCGCCAGCAAACCAACTCGCCGCTTGGATCATTGCTATTCTCCTACCCCAAGATGCGAACCCTGGGTTTTGGAGTCGCGCTTTCCTGGAGTTTCTCGTAGCTGAGGATTACGTCGGCAACAATCAGGAACTCGAATACAACCTAGTCTTAGACGAATATGGAACCGTTAACCAACTATCATGCGATTTCGCCGAACTCGTGATTGGTGATCGACAGTTCTGAGGTAAGCACTGTCTCTTTTGACTTTGACACGCTGGCTTGGCACCAGGGATTCACCTTGGTGTCGGTCCGTTGTTGACCACAAGCCCGTTTCTCTACCGAGTAGGAATTTCGGCTTGCTCGGAAGAGGAGAAGGCAACCGCGCTACGAGCCACTCATAGGCTGGTTTAGGGCATCCAAAACCTTGAGTCCAATTCGGGACAAGACTCGGTTTTGTCCAGCCAGACTTAATGAGTCCAGCGGCCGTTCTGGATCCGTCGCTGCCTGCAGACTCCTGAGTTCGGTGGTTTGGTACAGGCTGGCGCTAACCGGGATCCACAAGACAGTGAGAGTACCCCGGGCTGCACTTGCAAGGAGAATTGGCAGCTCGCATCGCATAATGAATTCGGACGCTAGGAAGTGCGGAGTTACCACAGCACAGCCACGCGGCTCGCGAGCAGTGCGCTCTCGATTTCCAGTCGCCAGTTGCCGCCGGCGGAAATATGAGTATCAGCCCATTCTCGCATGGCTCCGCCCAGTAAGAGCGGAGCAAACGCTACCTGGATTTTCTTTAGCCAGCGGACGTCCTTATGACTATAACTAACGAAGACAAGGCTGCCAGCTGCAGGCGCGCCGTCTTGCGGTGCGAGCGGGAGACGCAGGGGCGCAGAGTTAGGGAGGATGAGTCTGAAGGAATGACCTACGTCTGCGCTGATAGCTGGCAGATAGGGGAAACCACAGGCCGGACTCTCGAGAAAACGCACACCGTCTTTTGCAAACTCAACGCATCTAAGCCCCGCCTCATCGAACCACGCCGTGAGCAGTTCAAGCCTGTCAGGAGCAGGAAACAAGTCGGATTGCAACCGGCGAGTCAACAAAAGCAGCCGGGCGGCATATCCAAGCAATTCTTCCGCGGGTCGCGGCACGCCACCCCTTTTCGCTTCAGCACGTTGGAGCGCTCCCAGAATTGTCGGCAAGCGCGTCGCTTCCCGGATCGACTCGGAAATTCGATCCCGTTCGGTGTCCTTTGTTAGCGGCCCGATATCCTTCGGGAGAACCACCCCCTTTTCTTCGATGACCGGAAGTCTGACGACCGCAGATTCTATGCCGCTCATCTCAGCAGTTTCAAAGAGTATGCGCTTGTAGCACGGTGCCAGTGAACGCACCTGGTCCGCTGTCCCCCGATTCATAGCAAGATCGAGCACGACGGCGCGGTCGAGCAACAAGTCATTCCTGTTGAGCAAAGCCTGCTATCTCCATAAACGGTAGATCGGGTAAAACAAACGTGAACCGAAGTATTCCGACTCAATTCCCCGTGTGAACAGGTTCAGAGCTTCTGGACTCTCGACCGTTGTCGATTGAATTTGTTGGTGAAGGCTGCGCGTCCACTCAAATTCTTCGATCATCCACTTCGAGTGCGAATGATGCTGACCAGCTTCAATAGCGGCAAAATCGGCAGGCCTTATGATTTTTA
>Ga0126373_10003725_pt1 | contig 11477 bp, 6 predicted proteins | sample PanSoiMetPlot_11_FD_92545 | JGI IMG/M metagenome (GOLD analysis project Ga0126373, IMG submission 92545) | Tropical forest soil microbial communities from Panama - MetaG Plot_11 | ecosystem: Environmental > Terrestrial > Soil > Tropical forest > Bulk soil | place: Panama | collected 2016-02-17
CTTTGCTGCGGCCAAGGCCGAACAGGCCCAGGCCGCGCACGAGCACGACGCGGGGCAGGGGATCAAGCTGCCGTTTGTTGCCGCCGGCGCGCTTGTTATGACGTGCGAAATAATCACCGTAACGCGTTGTGAATTCTTGTACTTTTTCACGCGCGCTCTGCGTGAATTCGCCCATTCGCGCGGGCGCGGGCGCGTTGAGAACCAGCGGCCAATTCTTGGTGCGGATCGTATGATCCGGCGTGACCACGCCGGCATCGCTCAAGCGTGGCAGATCCTTGCTATCGAGAAAATCCAGAACGGCATCGCTGCTGCGGAAATCGAGCACCAGGCGACGCCAGGCGCCGTCGCTCCTGTCGTCTTTCTGACTGCACGCTCCGCGCACGATCGGCGCCACTTCCGCAACCGGCGGCGGTCGCCGCGCCGACGGCGAGGCGGCGGCGGATTTGCGGTTGCGCGCAATGAAATCTTCGGCGCGCGAGACAAACGCGATCATGCGCTCATAAGCCTCGCGCGCCGTTTCGCCGAAGGTGACAAGCCCGTGTTTGCTTAAGATCAGGCCTTCGCAGCTAGGCGCGCGCTCGAAAACCTCTATCGCCTTTTTAGCAAGCCCAAATCCCGGCATCAGGTAGGGAACGAAGGCCATGTTGCCGAAAACTTCGGCGGAAATCTCTTCGCCGTGCGGTTGATCTATGACGCTCAACACCGCGGTCGCGTGGGTGTGGTCGACGAATTTGTGCGGCAGAAAAGCGTGCAGCATCACCTCGACCGACGGATTTGGCGCGCGCGGCTCGATCAGATTGGCGCGCTCGATGCCAAGGAGTTCTTCATCGCCGATCGTCGCAAGCGCGCGCAGCTTGCGCATCGGTTCAAGCCGCAAGGCGGGAAAGCCGGCCGGCTCGATCGACGCCATGTCGGCGCCCGAGGCTTTGACGCGCAACACCTCGACTTCGGTGCCGTGAAGGTCGCGCATTTTGGTCTTGAGCGACGTGTTGCCGCCGCCGTGAAGCACAAGCTTGGGATCGCGGCCTAACAGGCGGGTCGTGTAGGTGCGCAATGACAGATCCGGGTCAATCCCGACCTTGGCGCCATCAGCGACCATGGCTTCGGCGTCGCGATCGACCCAGCCGCTTTTCATCAGCTAGCGCACTCGTTTGCGCATGATCTTATCCGAAGACCGGCATCTACTTTTCGCGTCGCGGTTTCGGACATTCACTAGCCGCCCGCGAAACGGCGGGACCACCATCCGGTGCGGCGCGGCCGTTCGCCGTCGGACGCGTCGCTGGTTTCGGTAATCAACGGCTCCGGTCCCTGCGATGCCACCGACGCAGGATTGTTCCCGGCAGCTTCGGCACCAGTCGTGTCAGTACCAGTCGTGTCAGGTCCAATCGCGTCAGTTCGACTCCTGGGCACAGGCTCGCGAACCGTCGAACGCCGCCGGGATATTTCCGGCTGCGCGGCCTCGGCAGGCGGCACGACCGCAGCCACTTCGGGCGGCGCCGCGCGCTCGGTCGGCGGCGAATCGAGATCGGCAACGGCATGCGAGAGCTCGGGTTCGGTCGCTGCGGGCGCGATGAACTCTTCCGCGGGAGCTAATTCCCCTTGCGCGTAGTGCTCAGATGGGCCGGGCGCGCCATAGCCGGATTCGTCGTTGCGCAGGCGATTGCGCCGCCCGCCGCGGCGCCCACGGCGACGGCGCCGCTCGTCGCGGCGCGGCCCTTCGCGCCCTTCATGAGGTTCGGCAGCAAAGCCGCCCGCGCTTTCGCTCACGGCTTCATCCTGCAGTCCGTCGTGAGCCTCCGCCGCCCGATCGTCGGACGACTCGGTGATCGGGATCTGCTCGACATGCGGAACGGTGTCACTATGCATATTTTCGCCGCCGCGTCCCCGGCGGCGCCGCCGGCGCCGGCGGCGCGAACCGCCTTCGCTCGCTTCAGCACTCGCGGGAACGGGGATCTCGGCGTCGCGCTCGAAGTCGGCCTGTTCCGCCTCGCTAGCCTCGCCGCCGATTTCTTCGAGATCATCCTCTTCTTCCAGCGGCGCGACTGGGGCCTGCGCCCGCTCGGCAATCGCTTTTGCCGCTTCCGGCGTATGCACTTGTTCGCCGCGATCGATCACAAAGGTCTGCGGCGCCCGCACGGTTTCGTCGGCCGTGACCGTGATCGTGATGGCGAAGCGGTCTTCCAGCCCGCGCAGATGCGCACGCTTTTGGTTAAGCACATAGAGCGCGACGTCGGGACGCGTCCGCGCGATGAGATTATGCGTGGCGCCCCTTATCAGCTGATCTTCGAGCGCGCGCAGCACCTGCAAGGACAGCGACGACACCGAGCGGACGTGGCCGCTGCCGCCGCAATATGGGCATTTCTCGGTTGAGCTTTCGAGCACGCTGGTGCGGATGCGCTGGCGCGACATTTCGAGCAGGCCGAAATGCGAAATGCGGCCGACCTGGATGCGCGCCCGATCGTGCCGGAGACACTCCTTGAGCCGTCGCTCGACCGCGCGATTGTTGCGCTTTTCATCCATGTCGATGAAGTCGATGACGATCAATCCGGCGAGATCGCGCAAACGCAGTTGCCGCGCAATCTCATCCGCCGCCTCCAAGTTGGTTTTGAACGCGGTGTCCTCGATGTGATGCTCGCGGGTGGCGCGCCCGGAATTGACGTCGATCGCCACCAAAGCTTCGGCCTGGTTGAGCACCACATAGCCGCCCGATCGCAGCTGCACGACGGGCGAGAACATGGCGTCGAGCTGGTTCTCGATCCCGTATCGCGACAACAGCGGCTGGCTGTCGCTGTAAAGCTTCACATTCTTGGCATGACTCGGCATGAGCATGCGCATGAAGTCCTTGGCTTCGTGGTAGGCGTTCGCTCCCGCGACGAGAACTTCGTCGATATCCTTGGTGTAAAGATCGCGAAGCGAGCGTTTGACCAGCGAACCCTCTTCATAGACGAGCTTGGGGGCCGTCGATTTAAGGGTCAGGTCGCGCACCGTCTCCCACATCCGCAACAGATATTCGAAGTCGCGCTTGATCTCGATCTTGGTGCGGCTTGCGCCGGCGGTGCGCAGGATCACGCCCATGCCCTCCGGAACTTCGAGGTCGGCCGCGGCTTCCCGGAGCCGGGCGCGATCATCCGGATTGGTGATTTTGCGGCTGATGCCGCCGCCGCGGGCGGTATTCGGCATCAGCACCGAGTAACGCCCGGCCAGCGAGAGATAGGTCGTTAGCGCCGCGCCCTTGGTGCCGCGCTCTTCCTTGACCACCTGCACCAGCATGACCTGCCGGCGTTTGATGACTTCCTGGATCTTGTACTGGCGGCGAAAGCGCGGGGCGCGATCCGGCACTTCCTCTAACGCGTCGGCGCCACCAACGGATTCTACGATTTCTTCGGCCGTTTCTTCCTCTTCGCCATTGCCGTCCACTAGGCGCGACTCGCTTGCCGACGCGGCTTCACCGTTTTCCGCCGCGGCAGGTGGGGCGATCTCCGCTTCTTCAACCTCGCGGGCGCTTGCGGCGCGGTCCAGGGCCTCTCCGACGTGGCCTTCATGTGCGATGCCGGAGTCAACATCATCGGTCGAGGTATCGTCCGCGGGCGCTGGCGCCGCGCTTTCGAAACTTGGCGCGGTCGTCTCCTCAGCCGGCGCATCGGTGAAGGGTTCGGCCTCGGAGTATTGGCTCGAGCCTTCGGCACCGGCCGCTTCCGGCACGGATCGATCCGATTCAACGATATCGCCGGCCAGCGGCTCGACGGTCTCGCCCCGGATCGCGTCGTCGTCACGGCGCGAAGGAACGGCTTGGCGGACCCTTCGGGGCACGCGCTCGACATCATCCGCGGCATCCCGCTGCGCCCGCTCTTCCTCGGCAATGAGAGCCTGCCGATCGGCGATCGGGATTTGATAGTAATCCGGATGGATTTCGCTAAATGCAAGGAAGCCGTGGCGGTTGCCGCCGTAATCGACGAAGGCGGCTTGAAGCGACGGCTCGACGCGCGTCACTTTCGCCAGATAAATATTGCCTCTTAATTGCTTGCGGTGCGCAGATTCAAAGTCGAATTCCTCGACGCGATTGCCGCGCAAAACAACCACCCGGGTCTCCTCCGGATGGGTCGCGTCGATGAGCATTTTGTTGGCCATTGGTAATTCTCACGCGGACCGTGCCTGCTCGCGTCGCGCCGCATCGGCGCCAAGCGAGGAAACCAGTCCGATTTTCGTTGAGTGGAGCGGTCCGGAGGTTGCGAGCGCCGCAAGCATAGAAGGGCCGGCCGCCGGCAAGCGACAAACGATCACTGCCGAGCCGTTTTTCGGAAACCTTGACTTGCGCCTCGAACATAAGCTCCAAACCGCGATGAGACGGCAGCGCGGAACGCGGCCGCGTTTTCGCTAAATGCTGGCGATGCGGCGCGACACCATTCAGCGGCTTTGCCGCTACCGATACGCCGCGCGCGCGGTCCAAGCCGTCCTCATCCCCACTGGCCTCGGCAGGGCTTTTCGTCGCCACAATTGCCGTGTTCATCGAAGACATGACCGGTCCTCTCCACGAACATCGTCTCCACGAACATCGTCTCTACGAACATCGTGGCGCTGCGGCGGATCGAAAGCTGCGTTCGCCCGGCTCCTATAGCGTCTGCGGAGCCGATCGTGGCGAACGCGCCGGAGGCCGTCACGCGGACACAACCGGAACCTTTCATCGTCAGCACGCCCTTCTTAAGACCGGTGCCGCCGAATTGGCAAGTCGCCTGTGGGATTTACCCCAAGGCGAGGCCGGTTTTGTCGTATTACCAAGGCTTTTCGCCGGCTCATTAGGGTCCAGTTAACTATGCCCGCCTAATGGGGTAGGAGGGCGGGATGAGGTCGGAGCCGATGGTCTTCCAAACCGTGCGCTTGGCCCTTTTCGCCGCAGTGATCGCCGGAATTGCAATGGCGCCGGGCGCGCGGGCCGCGCCGGCGACGGTTGCCGCTGATTCCTTTCCGGTTGCGACCGATGCCCGGCTTGGCGGCGACGACAGCCAAACGCGCCTTGTGGTTGATCTCAGCCGCAAGATCGACTTGCACGTTTTCAGCCTTGCCGATCCGTACCGGGTCGTTATCGACATCCCGCAGGTCACGTTTCGGCTGCCGCCCAAAGCCGGTGAAACCGGTCGCGGCTTGATCAAGGCATTTCGTTTCGGGCTGGTGATGCCGGGCGGCTCGCGAATAGTGATCGACCTCGTCAAGCCGGCACGAGTCGACAAGGCATTCGTTGTCGACCCGGCCGACGGTGCGCCGGCCCGCCTGGTGCTGGAATTGGCCGCAACCGAACGCGAGAATTTTTTGCGCAAGATCGCTCTCGATCAGCGATTCGCCCACGCGCAGCCGCCGCCATCGCGCGAGCAGCAACCGTCCTCCGGCGATGCCCGGCCGTTGGTCGTGCTCGATCCCGGACATGGCGGCATCGATACCGGCACCAAAGGACCGAATGGACAGACGGAAAAGGACATCGTGCTCGATTTTGCCAAGCGACTTGAGGAAAAAATCGAAACCGCAGGCAAGTATCGCGTGCTGCTGACGCGATCAGAGGACAGCTTCGTGCCGCTAGCGGAGCGGGTCCGCTTCGCGCGCGAGGCTGGCGCGGCGCTGTTCATATCGATCCATGCTGATTCGCTGCCGCACCGGGAAGGGGATGCGCAGGGCGCCACGGTCTATACGCTCTCCGAGACTGCCACAGACCCCGCTGCCGCGCGGCTTGCAGAGCAGGAAAACCGGGCCGACGTGATCGCCGGTGTCGATCTCAAAGACCAGCCCGATGACGTCGCCGGCATCCTAATCGACCTGGCGCAGCGCGAGACCAAGACCTTTTCCGTTCAATTCGCCAGCAAGCTTGTCGGGATAATGAAGCGAACGACCAGGTTGCACAAAGAGCCGATCAAATCGGCGGGTTTTCGCGTATTGCGCGCTCCGGACGTGCCCTCGGTCCTAGTCGAGCTCGGCTACGTCTCCAACAAGGACGATTTGCAATCGCTGTCCTCCGACAGCTGGCGAGACCACACGGCGGACTCGATCGCATCCGCGATTGACGGCTATTTTTCCACTCATCTGGCCGGCGCCCGGGCCGGGGCCAATTGAGCGCAAACCGCACCCGTTGGTGTGGCGTAACGGCCTCAGTTTGAACAAAAAACCAAGCGACGACGTGAGGGAGGCGGAACGAGCTGGCAGGGGGGCGCCGTTGCTGTCACACTCTGGCCACAGTAGAGGCGCGAAGGCGCTTATTGTTGTGTCCTGTTTGCCGCGAACCGGCTGGCTGGCCGCGGAGCGCGCTCGATGAGTTTGGCTCAACCGAAATTTACTGAATGAGATTGGTGCCGCGGTGAAACTGCTCCTGCGCTTTCTCGGCTTCTTGTTCGCGGTCGGCACCATTTTCTTCGTCGTGGGTGTCGCCGCGGTGGCAGGCCTATTGTGGCATTACTCCAAGGACTTGCCTGATTATTCGCAGCTAAAGGATTACGAGCCGCCGGTCATGACGCGGGTTCACGCCGGCGATGGCTCGCTGTTGGCGGAATATGCCAAGGAGCGACGGCTATATCTGCCCATTCAGGCAATCCCGAAGCTTGTGATCAATGCCTTCGTCGCCGCCGAGGATAAGAATTTCTATCAGCATCCCGGCGTCGACATTTACGGCATCGGCCGCGCCGGCATGCTCTACATCGAAAATTACGGAAGTGGCCGCCGCCCGCAGGGCGCCTCCACGATTACCCAGCAGGTCGCCAAGAACTTCCTTTTGAGCAACGAAGTGTCGTTCCAGCGCAAGATCAAAGAAGCGCTATTGGCGCTGCGCATCGAACGCACCTATTCGAAACAGAAGATTCTCGAACTCTACCTCAACGAAATTTATCTTGGCTTCGGCGCCTACGGCGTTGCGGCGGCATCGTTGCTCTATTTCGACAAATCTGTGCACGAGCTGACGATTGCGGAAGCGGCCTACCTTGCCGCCCTGCCGAAAGGGCCGAACAACTACAACCCATTCCGACGGCACGATGCCGCCGTCGACCGCCGAAATTATGTGATCGATCGCATGGCCGAGGACGGCTACATCACCACCGCCCAGGCTGAAAAATCCAAGAAGGATCCGCTCGAGGTCACCGTTCGTCCGACCGGAGCGCACATTTTCGCGGCCGAATATTTTGCCGAGGAAGTGCGGCGATATCTCTACGAGAAATACGGCGAGAAAAAACTGTACGAGGGCGGGCTGTCGGTGCGAACCACCCTCGATCCCAAGCTGCAGGTGTTGGCCCGCAGGGCGATGATCAATGGACTCGTCAATTTCGACGAAGGCCAAGGTTATCGCGGCGCGATCACAACCATCAATACTGGCGCTGATTGGGGCGTCAAACTTGCCGAGGTCAAATCCCTCGACGATATCGAGCCGTGGCGGCTCGCTGTCGTGCTTCAGGTTGACGATCAATCGGCGCGCATTGGGTTGCAGCCGGCGCGCGATCCCGGCGGCGCTGTCGCCAAGGATCGCGAGGTTGGCCTCATAACGCTCGAAGGCGTCAAGTGGGCGAAGCCTGCCAGCGGTCCGTCGAAACCGATTCAGAAAGTCGGTCAGGTGCTCGCGGCCGGCGACGTGATCTACGTCTCGCCGTTGGAAGCGCAAGGACAGTACCGGCTGCGCCAGGCGCCCGAGATTTCCGGCGCCATGGTGGTGATGGATCCTCACACCGGCCGCGTGCTGGCGATGGTTGGCGGATTTTCGTTCGATCAGAGCCAGTTTAACCGCGCCACACAAGCTTTGCGGCAACCCGGTTCGTCGTTCAAGCCGATTGTTTACGCCGCCGCGCTGGATAACGGCTACACGCCGTCCACCATCGTGATGGACGCGCCGATCGAAATAGACATGGGTCAGGGTGGCGGCATCTGGCGGCCGGAAAATTACGGCGGCAAATTTTTCGGACCCTCGACACTGCGTTTTGGTCTCGAACAGTCGCGCAACGTCATGACCGTGCGCCTGGCGCAGGATCTCGGCATGCCGCTGATCGCCGAATACGCGAAACGCTTCGGCGTCTATGACGAGTTGCCGCCCTATCTGTCGTACGCGCTGGGCGCCGGCGAAACGACCGTGCTGCGCATGGTGACCGCCTATTCGATGTTCGACAATGGCGGACGGCGGGTCATCCCAACGCTTATCGACCGGATTCAGGACCGCTACGGCCATACCATCTACAAGCACGACCAGCGCGAATGCGTCGGTTGCGACGCTAACAAGTGGGACAGCCAGGGCGAACCGACGCTGATCGACCGACGCGAGCAGGTCATCGACGCCATGACGGCCTATCAGATCACCTCGTTAATGGAGGGCGTCGTGCAGCGCGGGACAGCGACCGTCGTGCGCGACGTCGGCAAGCCGATCGCAGGCAAGACTGGCACGACGAATGACGAGAAGGATGTCTGGTTTATCGGTTATTCGCCGGACATTGTTTGCGGCGTTTATATGGGATTCGACAAGCCGCGCCATATCGGCCGGCTGGCTACCGGCGGACATCTTGCCGCGCCGATCGTCAAGGATTTCCTTAAAGTGTCGCTTGCGGACAAACCCCCGATTCCGTTTAGCGTGCCGCCCGGGATCAAGCTTATCCGCGTCGAGGCCAAGTCCGGCATGCGCGCAAGCCCCGGCGACACCAAAGTAATCTTCGAAGCATTCAAGCCCGGCACCGCTCCGCCCGATTCTTATTCGGTGATCGGCGCCGATACCGCCAATGGTGTGCCAACTGCCGGCTCGCCGGATGGCGGCAGTGTCGTGCGCACGGGCACCGGGGGGTTGTATTGACGACGGGCGACAGATTTTCGAGTTTGCAAGAGTATCGCGGGCGCTATTGAAAACTGTAAATTAGTGTCCGATATCGGTCCTTCGTCGCCCTCTGTCCTCCGAAACCATGCGCTCCGAAACCGAAGCCGTTGTCGCCGAAATCAAGCAGTCGCTGGCGCTGCTGAGGAGGCATCTTTGACCTCGACAAGGCGCGTGCGCGGCTTGCCGAGCTGAACCGGCAGGCCGAAGATCCCAATCTTTGGAACGATCCGCAGCGGGCGAGCCGGCTGATGCAGGAGCGCACCGCACTCGACGAGCAGCTCTCTGCTTTGGGACGGATGGATCAGGAGCTCGACGACCAAGTCACATTGATCGAGCTTGGCGAGGGCGAGAACGATCCGAAGACGATCGCCGAAGCGGAAGCCGCACTGCGCAAACTCAAAGATGAGGTTTCGCGCTGCGAGCTCGAAGCGCTACTATCGGGTGAAGCTGACGGCAACGATTGCTATCTCGAGGTCCATGCCGGTGCCGGAGGCACCGAAAGCCAGGACTGGGCCAACATGCTGTTGCGTATGTATGTGCGTTGGGCCGAACAGCACGGCTTCAAAGTCGACTATATCGAGGAAACCGCCGGCGAAGAGGCCGGCATCAAGTCGGCGACAGTGGAGATCAAAGGGCGCAACGCCTATGGCTGGCTGAAGACCGAAAATGGCGTGCACCGCCTGGTCCGCATCTCGCCATTCGATTCCAATGCCCGGCGCCACACCTCCTTCGCCAGCGTCACCGTTTATCCGGTCGTGGACGATCGCATCAATATTGAGGTCAAGGAATCCGACGTGCGAGTCGATACGATGCGCGCGGGAGGCGCTGGCGGGCAGCACGTCAACAAGACCGAATCCGCGGTGCGCTTGACCCACATTCCGACCAATATCGTGGTGGTCTGTCAGAACGACCGTTCGCAGCACCGCAATCGCGCCCAAGCCTGGCAGATGTTGCGCGCCAAACTCTACGAGCGCGAACTGAAACGGCGCGAGGAGAAAGCGGCCGCCGAGCAGGCTGCCAAAACCGATATCGGCTGGGGCCATCAGATCCGCTCCTACGTGCTGCAGCCCTATCAGATGGTCAAGGATCTGCGTACCGGCGTTTCAACCTCGAACACGGCCGCGGTGCTCGACGGCGATATCGATCAGTTCACTCAGGCAGCGCTCGCGCAAAAGGCGTTCGGGACCGGACCGAAACATGTCGAGGACGTGGAGTAGGGCGCATCTACGCTATGGCGGTGATTATGGGACTTTCGCGTCGCAGAACATTGCAGCTGGCCGCCGCCGCTGCGCTTACGCCCTTCAGCCGCCCGGCGCTCGCGGATACTTATCCCTCGCGCGTGGTACGGCTCTTTGTCGGTTTTCCGCCGGGTGGCGGCGCCGATTTGGCGACGCGCATCGTCGCCAATGGCCTGTCGGAGCTTTGGCATCAGCAGGTTGTCGTCGAGAACAGACCTGGCGCCGGGGCGAGAATTGCACTCGACACCGTCGCACACGCTCCTGCCGACGGCTATTCGATGCTGCTCGCTCCAGGATCGCCCTTGGTTCAGCCCTTGCTGTTTTCCACGCTGACTTTCGATCCCGCAGCCGACCTGGCGCCGGTCTCTCTGGTCGGCACCTATCCAAACATCATTGTCGTGCCGAACTCCTCGCCGTTCCAGAAGCTTGAGGACCTCATTACGCACGCGAAGGCCAATCCCGGCACAATGAGCTGGGGCTCGCCCGGGATCGGCACAGTCCCCCATCTCGCCGGCGAATTGTTTAAGCACCGGGCCGGCATCGAAATAACGCACGTGCCGTATCGCGGCGCCAATCAAGGACTGATGAGCGATTTCCTTGCCGGTCGACTCGACCTGATGTTCAACACTACCGGATCGCTTCTGGAACCGGTGCGCTCGAAACAGGTTCGGGGCCTTGCCGTCACCAGCGCAAAGCGTTTTCCGGACGAACCGGAATTGCCCACCGCCGCCGAGTCGGGCGTACCGGGTTACGACGTGTCGTCTTGGTATGCGATCTATCTGCCGGCCAAGACGCCCGCCGATATCATCGCCAAAATCAATGGCGATATGACCGCGATGCTCAACGCACCGGGAGCCAAGGACAAATTCAAGCTGCTCGGTGTGTTACCGCGAGGCTCCACGCCGCAGGAACTTGCGGCGTTGAACGTCGCCGATGCGGCCTTATGGGAACCGATCATCAAAGAAGCCAATATCAAGGTCGAATGAAGGTGGCGCCTGCGGCCTAGCCGCCGAACAGCCGCTCGCCGGCGTCAAGGAATCTCTGCGGGTCGACGGCTTCGCCTTTGACGCGAACTTCGTAATGCAGATGCGGCCCCGTCGATCGCCCGGTCGAGCCAAGCTTGCCGACGATGCTGCCTGCGCGGACGGTGTCGCCGATGGCGACATCAATCTCCGAGAGATGACCGTAGCGAGTTGCAAGCCCGTTGCCGTGGTCGATCTCGACCATCTTGCCGTAACCGCCGCTCCAGCCCGCGATCGTCACGGTGCCTGCCGCGGTGGCGCGGATTGGATCCCCGGTGTCGCCACGGAAATCGATCCCGGTATGCATCGCGGCTTCGTGGACAATAGGATCGGTGCGAATGCCGAATGGCGAGCTCTCGTCGATGTCGCCGGCCATCGGTTTGCGCAATGGCACCTTCAACA
>Ga0126373_10003726_pt1 | contig 11477 bp, 11 predicted proteins | sample PanSoiMetPlot_11_FD_92545 | JGI IMG/M metagenome (GOLD analysis project Ga0126373, IMG submission 92545) | Tropical forest soil microbial communities from Panama - MetaG Plot_11 | ecosystem: Environmental > Terrestrial > Soil > Tropical forest > Bulk soil | place: Panama | collected 2016-02-17
CCGTGCCGCCGAGAACATCGGCGAATTCGCGGGCCAGTGATGGGCGCCTTGCTCGCCGCTGGGACCGACATTCTTGTCATCGGACGGACCGGCGCCAAAAGCACAGCGCGTTAGACGTATCTGGGTTTCTGGCATCGACCTTTACAACCGAGGCGTCCCTCAACGAGACACATTTTCCGGACGGCAGGTGATCTCCAGCAGCGCAAGGATGCCGCTTGATGCCCGGTCTCCGCATCAGCGCCAGAGGCCCGGCTGCGCCGGCAGCGGGAGGCCGTGGCTGACTAGGCAGCGCCACCTAGAGGTCCCGGCGCCAATACGCCATTGTATACCTATGTCAGGACTTCCATCCGGCCTTCACCTCTGATAAAACTATGCCGTTTGTACGTGCCGCGGTAGGCAGGGAGCCTCAAAGTTGATCAGATTCGCCAGTGCTATCGCCGTTGGGGCTGCCGTGACCGGAGTGCTGATGCCAGCCGGCGCCAGTGCGCAGACGACAAGTGCCGGCGTCGCGCCCGCAGGCGTATTCCGTGGCATCAGCTCCATGGCTGGCGTCGCCGCGAGTTCACCGGCCAACGCCTGGGCAGTGGGCTCGACAACCCTGGACGTGCTACCGGACGGCGTCACCGCCAAGCAGCGGTGTGTCATCGCACACTGGAACGGTAGGCGCTGGCGCACCAATGAACGGTGCCCGGGCCCTGGCAGCGACTGGCTTGAGGGTGTGACGGCTCTGTCGCCCCGCAGCGCCTGGGCAGTGGGCACGACACCACCGCTGCCGCCCGGCTCGACGTCGCTGACCCAGCCGCTGGTCCTGCGCTGGAACGGCACCAAGTGGCGGCGGGTCCCCAGTCCGAGGTTCCAGTTCGGCGGTCAACTCGCCGGGGTGACCGCTGCCTCGTCGGGCCGCGCATGGGCGGTCGGCGACGCCTTCGACAAGTCTGGCGTCCAAGTGGGCGCGATCTTGACCTGGAACGGGAAGGCCTGGCGGCGGACGCCCGTCGCGGCCCTACAGTCACCAAGCACGGCGGATGGCTCTTCGTCCCTGGCTGCCGTAGCGGCGACCTCCGCGTCCACCGCGTGGGCGGTAGGTTCCGGTCCAGGGTCTAACCCCTCCAACCCGCTGATCTTGCACTGGAACGGCCGTCGCTGGACTCCAGCGCGGCTGCCCGCGCTACCTCTGTGCAGCGGTGACTTCTGCGACCTCACCGGCGTCGCGGCGACGTCCTCCAGCAATGCCTGGGCAGTGGGCGTTAACTTCAGGCCAGATCAGGTAGAGAGCACTTCCGTGCCTCTTATCCTGCATTGGAATGGGCGCGCGTGGAAGAACGTGCCGTGTCCCGCTTGCACTTCCTTTGGTGGCCTTAGCGGCCTGAACGCTGTCGCCGCGTGGCGCGGCCTTGCCTGGGCGGTGGGCTACAGCCAGCCAGTGTCGCCCACGGGTCCGGCCGGTCCGGGCCGGGCTGTCATTGTGAAGTGGAACGGCCATGTCTGGAAGCAGATGAAGGTGCCCGCCGAGTCGGCCGACACGGACCCGGTTTTGAACGGCGTGGCCGCAGCTTCGGGCAATCTCGCCTGGGCTGTCGGAGGCCAGGCCGGCGACTCTGCTACGGTCGGCGTTTCGACCGCGTTGCTGTTCAACTGGAACGGCAAGGTCTGGAGGTAAGCCCCACTGGAACGGCATCGGCAGAGGAGGAGGCGGCAACGAGCCTGCTTCAGCGGACGCCGCACAGCCCTCTACTGCTGATGGTCGAAGCCGGCCTGGTCGTGCCACATATGTGCCACACGCTCTGCCGTGAGTGGGTCGTCGAGAGCCGATGAGAGGCAGGGCGGTACTGGCGAACGTGACCATCGCGCAGCGGCAACACTAATGTTCGGCATCACTCGCCGGAATTGACCTCTGGTTCCGGAAGCGTCGGGGCGTTGGTGGGATATAGGCCCGCGGCGAAACCATAGACCTGTTGGCCCGATCGCGGGATCTGGGTGAACCGGCGCGCCACTTGCTGTACTTCGGCCCAGAAACTGCGGACGTCGTCGATCGGGATGCGAGCGTGCACTAGCATGCACCGCAGCTCATCGGCGGCGTGGGCTGGTTCCGCCTCGGCGGCTGCCTGCGCAAGCCCGTTCATGGCCGAGACGATCTGCTTGTCTTCGGCGCGGTGCAGGGCGCCTATGTAGTACGTGCGGGCCATCCGGCCGTAGAAGCGCTCCTCGATGGCCCGGACCCTCCTAGTGCGCACGACCCGGAGCAGGCCGGTGTCGACCAGCGTGTTCACGTGGTAGGCGACCGTGCTCTTCGGTCGTCCGGTGGCGTGGGCCATCTCGGTGACCGTGGCAGCTCGCTCCAGGACGAGCTCCAGCAGGACGCCCCGGAGCGGATCAGCCAGGGCGCGGAGCTGCTCGGGCGCGGTGATCACGAGCAGCTCGTCCAGCTCATAGTCGGGAATCTGATTGACCGGCATTACTTGATTATTCTATAGTTCTGGATCATTCGGGATCCGTGGTCCATGGCAGGAGTGTACAGATGGCTGAGGTGGTTCTCTTCCACCACGTACAAGGACTTACCGACGGAGTGCGCGCGTTCGCCGATCAGCTGCGGGCTGGCGGGCACACGGTGCACACGCCGGACCTGTTCGAGGGCGAGCGTGCCGCGTCCATCGATGATGGCATCGCCATCGTCCAGCGCATCGGCGATGACACGCTGACGAAGCGGGCCGACCAAGCCGTTGCCGGCTTGCCGCGGGGACTGGTGTATGCGGGTTTCTCCTTCGGCGGCGCGACAGCGCAGCGGCTCGCCCAGACCAGGGCGGGCGCCCGCGGCGCGCTGCTGTACGAGGCGTGCATTCCGCTAACCGGCGAGTGGGCGTTCGGGCCGTGGCCCGACGGTGTCGCGGTGCAGATCCACGGCATGGACAAGGATCCCTTCTTCGCGCTGGAGGGCGATATCGACGCCGCCCGGGAGCTCGTCGAGGCGGTCGGGCCGGAACTGGCCGAGCTCTTCGTCTACCCCGGCGACCAGCATCTGTTTACCGACAGCTCGCTGCCCAGCTACAGCGCCGAAGCCGCAGCGCTCGTTGTTCAGCGCTCGAACGAGTTCCTGAGCCGGCTGCCCTAAGAGCTTGTCGTTGGAGGTAGGGGATCCGCGCGATGACGGTCGACGAGGGTACTCAGCGCTAGGACCTAGCCCTTGCCGAGGGTCCGCGTGCGCTGTACCTCGTACGAGATGGCATCACTCGACGCGGCCAGCGATCTAGCTGCCAGGCTGAGACCGAAGAGCATGAGCAAGGTCCCGGCGGCTACAAACCCAAGCGCGACAAGGCCGACCGACTCGACGTCGGCAGCGACGGCCGTAGCAATCCCGATCACGCTCAGGCCGAGTAGTCCGATACTCGCGTAGATCCAGAGCACGGAGTCTCGTGTCCGCCGATGGCGGAAAATCAGCATCGGTAGCTGGTGATCGATCTCTGTTAGCCGCTCGCGGCCGCTTGCGGGCAAGCTGGCCGCCTCGAGTAGCTCGCCCTGGTCGCCGCTGAGAATGCTGACTCGCTCGCGGGACATTTCCCGCAGGCGGTGATTGATTTCGCCGTACAGGGCCATGAGTCCGTTAGTGAGCAACGCGCCCGTAGTAATGAGGACCACGGGCGCGACCATCGCGGAGATGGCATCTATCGCGGTCAGCCTCACGCGCTGATCTTGCCCCGTCGGTAGCGGAACAAAAGCCCAGCCAAAGGCTCAGCGTCGGCCTAACTGGGCTAGACCCGGTTCAGTCGTCCCTGGTAAGTCAGCGGTCCACCGTCGATGAACCAGCCGGGCACAGGGACAAGGCCAGCTCGCCGTTCCGGCTGCTGTGATCTGGTTGCGGCGGTTCAGACCAGTTCTGCACGTGCGCGGCGAGGTGCGTACGGCCGAGGTGGCGGACGGCCACGTTCCTCAATCGTTTGCCGATCCACCAGGATGGCGTGGTTACCAGGTTTGCTCGGCGGCGCGCACGAGGATCTCGTTGACTGCGACCCGGCGGTCGCGGGTGACGATGTAGGCGACGGTGTCCGCGACGTCTTCCGGCTGCAGCGGCTCAATGGACTGGACCTGGCGGCGCGCGGCCTGGCGGATCTCCTCGCGCACGTGTGTAACGAGTTCAGTATCGACGGTTCCCGGCTCGACGACGCTGACCCGGACTCGGTGACTGAGCATCTCCTGGCGAAGCGACTCGGAGAACGCGGCGGCACCGAACTTGGTGAGGCTGTAGACGCCTCCACCGGGCCGAGCGACGTGGCCTGCCGTCGAGCTGATCGTCACGAGGTCCGCAACCCGTCGCGGTGAATCCGCCGCTGCCGCTACCAGGTGGGGGAGAGCGGCGTGGGTGACGTGCAGCAAGCCCTGGACGTTGACAGCTAGCATCTGGTCCCACTCGCTGGCCGGGCTGTCGAGCGCCGGCCCCAGGAGCATCACGCCAGCGTTGTTGACGAGGGTGTCCAGCCGTCCCAGTTCGGCGATGGTCTGCTCAATGGCAGCGGCCGCCTGGCTCGGCCGGGTGATATCCGCGGCGAGAGCAAGGGCCGTGCCGCCCTCCTTTTTGATCGTTCCGGCGAGCTCGTCGAGGCGGCTGCGGCGGCGGGCCACTAGGGCAACCGCCGCTCCTTCGGAGGCCAGCCGCCGGGCTGTGGCTGCGCCGATGCCGCTGCTTAACCCCGTGACCAGGGCAATGGCGCCTGTCAGTGTTCCCATCATCGAATCACCGCCCGTCGCGAGTCATGAGTAAGCGCTCTGTGGCAAGCGTTAAGACGCAGCTACTAGTACGCACTGAGCCGCCTGAGATCTGGATGTGGGCCCGTGGCACCAGGTGAACAGATCACACGCCAAGCAGGTAGCTAGCCAGGCTGGCAGGCTGGGACAGCGCGATCAGGTGGCCACCCGGCAGCACGTCCGCTTCGATGCCCAGCCTGTGCCGCGTTAGCGCCTGCTGGAAGCCGACAGGAAAGAAACGGTCGTCTGCTCCGGCCGCGGCTCGGATCGGGACGGCCGGCCACCTGCTGAAGTCGCAAGCCGACCCGAACACGACGTCGGCCTCAGGCCGCTGGTAGGGCTGTCCGGCTGCCGCTACTTCCGGGGGGACGTCGTGGAGGAAGTAGACATCCAGATCGAACTCCGGATCGTAGCCACCCTGCTCAGCCGCAGTGACCCGTGCCTGCGCCCACCTAGTGTTGTCCCACCATGCGCCGGGTGTCTCACCCGGGCAGGGGATCATCGCGTTCACGAAGACCATCGAGGCTGCCGGAACCTTTGCGGCGACTAGCGGCGCGGTGAACCCGCCGAGCGACTGGGCGACCAGCACCAGGTTGCCGCGGCTCCCGATCGCGCTGACGACCAGGTCGGCGTACTCGGGCAGGCCAGCGGCTGGGTCGTCACCGGGCAGGTCGACTGCGATCGCCTCATGCCCCGCCTCCCGCAGCAGCGGAACAACACGATGCCAGTACCACGCCGTGCCGCCGGCACCCGGAATCAGGACGAAGGTGCGCTGCTGGCCGACCGGGTGGCTGGTGAGCCCGGGGTCAGCTGGCGAGGGATTCATACTCCTAATTTAGAACCGCGCACTCCTGAATTACAACTACCTCGACTAGAGTGGATGCCATGTCAACCCGCCGCTACCACGATCCGTGCGGGATCGCCCGTGCGCTCGACGTCGTAGGCGACCGGTGGGCACTGCTAATCGTCCGCGAGCTGATCTTTGGACCGAAGCGGTTCGTCCAGCTGCGCCACGGCTTGCATGGCGTCAGCCCGAACGTCATGTCCCAGCGGTTGCGCGGCCTTGAGGACGCCGGCGTCGTGCGCCGTGAAATGCTCGACCCTCCCGCTGACATCGCGATCTACGAGCTCACCCCGCGCGGCAGGGCTCTTGAGCCGATCCTGCTCGAGCTGGGCCGCTGGGGCAGCCAGGAGCCAGCAGCAGCGGACAGCGAGCTGAGCGCCAGCGCGCTGCTTCTTGCACTCAAGACTGTCTTTGAGCCTGCCGCAGCCACGGACGCCACCTTTGCGCTAGGCATTGATGGCGACTGGTTTGGCGTGATGGTAATCAGCGGCTCGATCGACATCACCCACGGCCGGACCGAGCACCCTGCAGTCACCTTCGAGACCGATGTGGCGACGTTGCGTTCGGTCGCGTTCGGCCGCGAGCCGATCACCGAGGCTGAGCGGGACGGGCGCCTCACCGTGCTCGGCAACCGCTACCTGGCTGAACGCTTTGCGCGAATGTTCCCATCACCTATGACCAGCGGCGACAACAACCCGCGGTGACAAGTCGGCAAGGCTCTTGGTTGTGAGTGTTCTGCACGGTACAGATAACGCAAAGGACCGGCAGTTCGTGCTACTCGTAGTCTGCCTGCCACAAGTCCGGGCCGAACACCTCGTACTGGATGTCCCAGGGCGGCACGCCGCCCTCGATGAGCGTGCGACGGACTTCCTGCATGAATGGGACCGGGCCGCACAGGTGATACACGGCGTTGTCGGGCAGGCTGACCTCCGAGACGTCCATCAGGCCGCGGAAGACTTCCCGCACCGGGGAGCGCCGCTGACCGCCCTGCTCAAACCACAGGTAGATAGAGGCGTTGGGCAGCCCCGCGATGTCGGTCAGGACCTGGTGGCGTAGGGCGAAGGACTCCTCGTTGTAGTCAGCGTGGAGCAACACGATTGGCAGGGGGGACCCGGCGGCGGCCAAGTGGGAGAGCATTCCGGCCATCGGAGTGATCCCGATGCCCGCGCTGGCGAACACCAGCGGGCGCCCGGCGGCGTCATCCAGCGTCACGGCGCCGAACGGAATCGACATGGTCAGCACGTCGCCCTCGTTGACCGTGTCGTGCAGCAGCGTCGAGCACTGTCCGTCGGGCGTTCCCGCGCCGTGCACCCGCTTGACCGTGAACTGGCGGTACTGCCCGTCGTCGGCCCGGGAAACGCTGTACTGACGCGGCTGCCGGGTGCCGTCCGGCAGCGGCAGCTGCACCGTGACGTACTGCCCCGGAAGAGAGCTTTTCACCAGCCGGTCGTCGGTGCGCTTGACCACGAAAGTCACCACGTCGTCGGTCTCTGGGATCTTCTGCCGGACTCTCCATTGCCGCCAGACGGTATGGGGCCTGACCCCGCGGGCGCTGTAGATTCCGCGCTCAATGTGCATCAAGGTGTACGCCATCAGCCAGTACACCTCGTCCCACGCGGCCGCAACCTGCGGCGTCACCGCATCACCGAGCACGTCTGCGATGGCCCACATCAAGGCGTCATGCACGATCTGGTACTGTTCCGGCTCAATACCCAGCGAGGCATGCTTGTGCCCGACACGGGCCAGAAGGTTCTCCGGCAGGTGGTCAGGAGTGTTCACCAGAGCGGTGGCGAATGCGGCCACCGCTCCGGCCAGCGCCACCTTCTGGGTGCCCTCGGCCTGGTTACCGCGGTTGAATACTCCATCCAGCAGCTCGGGGTGGGTGTCGAACAGGTGCTGGTAGAAGATGTCGGCAATCTCCTGAATGTGCTGATCCACGGCCGGCAGGGTCGCCACGATGACGGGCCGGGACTTGTCCGACAACATGCCGGACTTGTCTGACAACATGGCAGTCTCCTCCAGCTGACTTGCGAGACGGGCGACTTGCCGCTTCATGCGGGTCAGGCGGACGGCCAATATCGCGATGGCCGCCACCGACACCAGCGCTCACCCCTCATGCTCGCGCCGCGCAATGGCAGGCCGCATCACCCACACGGGATGAAAGCCCCGCCCCAAAACATCCTGGGCACGGCGCCACTCGGCGTCGGCCCCGTCTACTTCGCTGCCGCTGAAAGCACGCCCCCCGCTTCCGCGTGCGCGCAGGCGACCAGGCGGCCCCCATCAGTCGCCGCATTTCTCGCGCTCGATGTCCGGCTTACGGCCGCCGCGTCTAGGCCGCCCACCCGGCGCCGCATGCGATCCGCATGCGATCGGCTTCGCCGGTCCTAGACCCGGCAACCCGCTCGCCAGGCATATGGCACCGGGCGAGGGCGACGGCGGAGACTGGGACCGCCGGTAAGGACGCTTACATCAGGGAATGCGCCCGGAGGGTCAGGGCCTCAGGTCAGTCGCGGCGCGACCCGAACCGTCCATATAGAACGGCGTTGAGTCATGCTCGTGGGTGATCTGCCAGCCCGCAGCCGTCCGGCGAAGCCCGACGGTCGACCGGAACCATAGGTCAACGCGCTCGCCGTCCGTCTTCGTGCCTGTCATGTGGGTGAGCCCATGACAGAAGGCGACGTCGTCACCCGTCTCGATGACCAGTTCACCGATGTCGTAGCCGATCGGGCCGTCCCACGTCTGGAACCAGAACTCGATCCCGGCCGGATCGCGAACCTCATCCCCGTCATAACGCAGCGGCGGGGCCAGGCCAAAGCTGACGACCTCGGGCGCGTAATGGGCCACCGCACGGCGCGCGTCCCTGGCGGTTATAGCGGCGGCTCGTTCGTTCAGCAGCGCCCGAATTTGCTTCCCGGCGGTCGTCACCGTCTCCGTAGTCAGTAGCGTGCCCTCCTCGTTAGATACGAGCTGGCGCCGGTCTTGTGGTAGACGCGGCTGGCGAACCGCGGCTCATCGCCCGGCAGAACAGGCGACGGCAAACAAAGATCCTGGCCTTAGCGATGCAGCGGGAGCAAGCCCGGACCCGCACAGCGCATTAGCCCTAGAACGACTCGAGTGCGATGATGAGCCGCTTGATCCGGGAGTTCGCCACCTCCACGTCCATGGTGCCGGCCTTCATATCGGGGTTGGCGTCCCATACGAACGCGGCATGCACCGTGTCGCCGTCGGTATGCGAGCTGAGTACGGTGATGGTGTCGTCCGGGGGTTGGTCGCGGTAGGCGGCGCGGATGGCGTCATGACCGCGGAATGGGCCGTGCGGCGCCCCGGCGAAGACCACCTCGCCGTCCGGGTCGAAGCGGTCCACCATAGGACCGAAGTCACCGCGGGTGACTCCGCTGTTGAAGTCGGCAACATGCTGCTCAAACAGTTCCTGCGCGTTGGCGGGATCGGCCCTCATGCCGTCAGATCCTAAGGTCCCGTTGTAACTGCCGAAAGGCTCCGCGTCTGAATAGACCTGGGCGACATCAAGCCGACCGTGCAAATGCGGCTGGAGAGTACGAGGCTAGAGCCTTCCGTACCGCTCGATGCGAGCACGCGCGTTGACTGTCGGCACGAAGCCGAGCCCAGCCGACCATGACGCGGATGTACCTGGCACGGCTTCGACGTCGCGCACTATCACCTGACTCTGCCCCGCGACGAAGGCGCCCATGACCTTCGACCAGTGATGGCCGTCGAAGCGCAGATACGTCGCCCGATTCAGCATTTGCGGGCCGAAGTCGAAGATCCACAGATGACCCGATGTATCGCCGGAGACTCCGGTGAGCTCACCAAGGGCAGGTGCTGTCAGGCTGACCGGAACGGGGACGCGATGCCAGGAGGCGCCGTTCCACCGGTACAGCAGCATCTGGCTCGAGTTGAACACCTCGCCAACTGCCCAAGCCTTCGTGGCAGACGCCGCGTAGACACCTGTCAGGTAGCCGAACTTTACGAATGGCACGCGAGTTGAGCGCCAGGAGTGACCGGTCCAGTGCAGCGCTAGCGGCCCGCCATCGCCTGCGGCCGTAACGTAGTTGCCGACCGCCCAGGCGTCGCTGCCAGTTCGGGCCACGATCCTGTCCAGGTTGCAGTACGTACTTGAGCATGAGTAGGACTGCTGCTTCCAGCCCGTCCCGTTCCAGCCGAAGATCTGCGACGGGCCGGATGACGACGCGATCAGCCAGGCCCTGCCGCCAGGTGCCGCAGTGAGGCCGAGGTTGCTGTAGAAGGTCCCCGGCGTACCGGGAAAGGCCTTACTCCGCCAACCATGGCCGTTCCAGTGCAGCAAGTGCTCCGTCGTCCCCGATTGCTCTTGCCCCAACGCCCAGGCATTACTCGCCGATGATGCTGCGACGAATCCGAAACCGCCCGGCCAGATCGAGGGCAGGCGGACGCGCGACCACGCGTGCCCATTCCAGCGTTCGATGAGAGGACGGCCCGGCGCGGTGCCGTTGCTGCTGAACCCTTCAGTGCCGGCCGCCCAGGCGAGTCGCTTGTCCACTACAGCGAGGCTGTTCAGCACGCTGTTCGGCGCCAGTCTGGCACCGTGCACGATGGTCCATGTGTGGCCTGCCGCGAGCCTGGCGGCGAAGGCCGGTCCGGCGCCAAGGCCGCCTACGGTGAGCGCACCAACAGCCGATACGAACCCGGCCAATACGACACGATTTCGGAACCGTTGCCTGACAGGCGAAGCAGTCACAGGAACTCCCGGCCGAAGCGCAGACTGACATAGGCGATCTAATCACCATGTCGCGATACTTCGCAGTGAGCGGACGCTAGGAGCCGACGGCGATTCGCAGTCGCGCAGAGGCTGTGGCTAAGCAGCACCGATCCGGACGGTCTGCCATACGGTCAGCGCGACCAGCGCTACGCCGATCAGCGTCAGGCCTGCTGCCTGGTACCAGTCCCGCCGCGGCCCTGCCGGCACGAGCGCGATGACCCAGCCGGCGATCAGCCCCGTGATGAGCCCGCCCAGGTGCCCCTGCCACGAGGCGAACCATGCGGATATCACCATCCAGATCACAAAGGTCCGAATCAGCCAGCCGGCGCCGATCGGGTCGTACTTCAGCCTGCGGCTCATTACGTAGTAGCCGCCGACCAGTCCGAAAATCGCGCCGGAGGCTCCGATCCCCCCGGTGCCCGGGGCGATCAGATAGATCGCTACCGAACTGCCGAGTGCCGACAGGAGATACAGCGCGAGATAGCGGACGCGGCCGAGATGCGGCTCGATCACCTGGCCGAGAGTCCATAGCCACCACATGTTGAACGCGATGTGCAGGACGCCGAGCCCGCCGAAGTAGCTCGGAGGCTCGTGTACGAACGCCGACGTCAGCAGCCGGTACCACTCCCCGTACGCGATCCCCGCGTTGTGAAACGGCGCCGTAGCCCCGGGCTGCCAGACGTAGCTGATGCCATGCGGACCGCTCAGTTGCCGGCCGATTGCGGAGAGCTTCTCCGTCAGTGACGAGTTGAGCAGCTGTCCGACGTAGACGGCTAGATTAAGGGCGATCAGGGTGATTGTGACGACGGGTCGCCCCGCATCGGCCCGGCCGCCGAAGATCGTCCGTGCGGCCCGAACACTCTTCGCACCCTGGCGCACGCACTCCGGGCACTGAAAGCCGACCGCGGCGTCGCGCATGCAGCCCGGGCAAATGTAGCGGTCGCACCGCACGCACTGGACGTGACACTCGAGCTTCGGGTGGCGGTAGCAGACGTTCGGGGCCGCAGGATCCTGCCCAGGAATGGTGTCACGCATCTCGTCCATAACGGGGCGCGCCTCCGTCGCGCTGGGTTGACCGGAGGCGGTATTGCCGTGGCCGCGCCCGCCCTGGTCACCGGACCTGTCCGATATCCGGCCAGA
>Ga0126373_10003727_pt1 | contig 11475 bp, 10 predicted proteins | sample PanSoiMetPlot_11_FD_92545 | JGI IMG/M metagenome (GOLD analysis project Ga0126373, IMG submission 92545) | Tropical forest soil microbial communities from Panama - MetaG Plot_11 | ecosystem: Environmental > Terrestrial > Soil > Tropical forest > Bulk soil | place: Panama | collected 2016-02-17
GAGGTATGTCCACAATTCAGAGTCGGTCGAGACCTTGCCTCCTGCCTCAATGAAGATCGCTCCACCGGCAGCCCAGAGGTTGATGCTTGTCGTTGGCGCAATCTGGCCATCTCGTTCCGGTTCACCAGCGAGTAGCTCGGGACGAAGGCCGCCATGCTGGATGATGGTTGTCTTGGCCGTGTTAGCTTCGCCCAGCACATAGACGATCGGCATAGCCGCCAGTTCCCCCGCCTTCGCTGCTGTCAGCTTGCCTTCTACTTCATTCAGCAGTCTGTCGATATCAGCAAAGTAAGCCGCGTTGCGGCTTCGCAACAGTGCGTCTTGCGCCAGGCGCCGGCGGAACCACACAAATGTTCCTGCAGCGACGATCCCTATAACGGCAAGCCCCGCGCGCAACACCCACAAACGGGAGCCCGTTAGACCCAAAATGGAACCAACAAGCCAAGGCACCAGCAGATAAAGAATCAGCGCGACAGCCGTAATGAGATTGGTCACCGTCAAATCCTTCTGCGATTCCTCATCTGATCAGTGAACGAATATTCGCAACACCAGACACTAGTGAAAACTTGCCAATTGCAAAGACGATGATGCCGATGGCGATTGATGCGGCGATCGCTGCAAGGCCCATGCGGCGCGCTCCACCTACTGGCAGCGGCTCAATCGGCTCAGGCGGCACACCCCAATCGGGCACCAGCGATTCGCGAACACCCCGGATGTGCAGCATCTTCGCGCCTATCTTGTCGAGAAAATCCGAGAGCTCCTCTGACCCATCTTTGAGCACGCCACGATATCCCAGTAACAAGCAGAGGTACAAAACCTCAAGCGTGTCACCAACTTCCGGAGAATCTCTTGTTGAGAGAAGACCCTCGAGGTCCCTATAGAACGCGTCGGCCGGGGCATTTGGAAACAGCTCTTTGCTCAGTGGAGAAATCCACCAACCCGAAAATGCTGTGTTCTGTGAGATCGCAACTGTTTCGTCCAGAAAAGCAATCACTGCGTGTCCTGCAATATCCACGTACTCCGCGGGATAACCGTTGCTCTCCGCTTCCTGAGTCGAAAGACGATGAGCTTCACGCATGTGGGCACGGAAGACATCTGGCTTCGGGGCGGATTGCCGATTAAAACGAAGCCTAACTGTGGCCGTAAGAAGCTCCTGAAAGGAGAAAGCGAGGTTCGTCGTTCGATCGCTGATTTGCCTAGCCGACATTACGGTCTGCTCCTGAGGGCTGACGTCGTTCTGGAGAAGTTCAGCGTTAGAGGGACAGCAAAGGTAGTTCGCTTAGGAATCTCTGAACGGTAATTCTCTTGTTTCGTGGGATCTGATTCCGCGGACAATCTTCGCATCAAGAGCACCACCAAACCGCACCCGAGTTCTCTGGGGACTCCCGCGACTTGCTCCTGATTTTGCTGACCATTAGGCCAAACGGAAGAATGAACTAGCAGGTGTTATGGGAAACGAATCGTATGCACGAATGTCGCCAAAGTCAAGAAGAACATGTTTACTGGACGGACATCTCAGGATAAGCTAACTGCCTGCCTCCGGAGACATCTGAATGGGCGAGCGCGAAGACGCAGAGCGGGAATTCGAACGAGTTTTTGGCAAGGCGCAGAAGACTCCGGAACGGGACGGCTCGAGTTCGTCGTCGATAAATGCTCCAACCCAAAAATTGCCCAGTGATTCAGACGTGCTCGGCATCCGAACAGACTCGGATCGGTTCGTTTTCAAGAATCCGATTCCAGAACGTCTGCCAATAGAATCTCCTCCTGCGCAGAAACCTGCAAGTGATTCGCTCAATCCCAATAAGGGAAGCGAGGTTCCGTCGCAGGACGGGATGACCATCGCTCTGAACGTAAACGTTTTTGCGAATATCCCAAAACCAGGAGAAGAGAGGAAGCCAGGCGACCTCAGCAATGCGGCGTGGACTGAGGCGACGCAACTCTTCGTAAGAAAGCCAGGTGAGGCTCCCGCGCAGGACGGTCCGATGTTTGCGATCTCAGTTCCGAAAGAGCCACTGAAGCCGGGCACCGATATCTTCGACTTCCCGTCGCCGCTGAGTCAGGGAGCGAAGCAACCGGAGGACTTCGCGCGCGCCTTTGGCGCGAACAGCACAGCCGCCGGCACTGGCGAACCGGCGCCCACGGCGAAATTTACGCGCATCATGCACATGCAGGATTCAGTAACTCTGCCGCAACCTCCGGCTCCGCTTCTGCCGCAGAATCCGTCGGCGCCGCCTAGAAGTTTCGCGGATCCGACGAGCGCTCCCGCACCTTCGACACCTACCACCGCGGCTGCTCCAAGCGATTTCACCAGAGTTGTGAAGGGATCTGAATTGCGTGCCCTGCAGGAGAAGTTCGCTTCGACATCCGGTAGCCCTGCCACACGAGATCAGAACACCTGGCCCGCACCGTCGGCAGCCGCGGCTTCCCTACCGGCAGGAATGGCTACACAAATATGGTCGGCAAGCTCCTCTCAAACTCAGAGGCTGGCCACGCAAAATGCTCAGCCGTGGGCCACGCCACATACAACTCTCCCACCGATATCGAAGCCACCTGAGGCTCCGCCTGCTGAGCCCTCGAAGCTGTCGCAGTATATGCCGCTAATTCTGGTGCTGAATCTTTTGTTTTTGCTCGCCATTCTTCTTATCGTGTTTTTTGCGGTTAAGAAATAGCTGCCTTGCTACTAATTGGATTCTGCTTTACCGGGACGCGTGAGCGTCGGGCGTATACCAAAATGCCGCGATCCCCAATGACCCAATCGTTCCATTTCAGGAACAAGTTCCTTACCCGCTGCGGTAAGGCTATAGTTTACCTTCGCAGGCATACCACCATCCGACGATCGCTTCACTACTCTGTCGGTCTCAAGGTGCCGAAGCTGATCCGCTAATACCTTCTCGCTGATTCCAGGCAGCACATGTTTCAGCTCTGCGAACCGTTTCGTCCCAAACCCGAGATGCCACAGAATCATTACTTTCCATTTCCCCGCGAGCACATTAATGGTGGCCTGCACAGGAGAACCATAGTGAGGCTTCATGTGTACCTCCGCGCCAGGCATTTTGATACCAACATTATTGTGGCACTTACAAATTTGTACGTACTTCTCGACGCCTATGCTCCAGGAGTAAATTCGATTGTCGAACTGAGAGGAGAACTCGATGATTCTTGTTACCGGTGCATCTGGCAATGTGGGCGGTGCTGTGCTCGCGAGCGTGCTGAAGTCAGGCTTGCCGGCGGCCGCTATGTATCTTTCTGAATCCGACGCACGTACCGCGCCCGTAAACGCGCGCGTCGTAATCGCCGATTTCAAAGATAAGCAATCGTTGCGCCGCGCGTTTGAGAATGTGGATGCTTTGTTTCTGGTGTGTGCTCCAATTCCGGAACTGGTCGAGCTGGAAGGCAACGCAATCGAGGTCGCTAGGGAACTCGGCATCAAGCACGTAGTAAAGAATTCGTCGGCCGGAGCCGGACGATGGGACAAGTCGTTCCCACAATGGCATGCAGAAGTCGAGCGTCTCCTTCAGACCTCCGGTGTCGGACACAGCATTGTCCGGCCCAACAGTTTCATGCAGAACATCACTGCGTTTTTCGCTGGGACAATTCAGACACAGGATGCCTTCTACAACAGTATGGGGACTTCGAGAGTGAGCCTGGTTGACGTCCGAGACATCGCGGATGTTGTCTCAAGTCTGCTCGCATCAGGCAAGCCTGAGAACAGAATTTATGAGCTGCACGGTCCCGATGCCCTCACGTACGATGAAGTAGCCGAGCGCGTTTCAAAGATCTGTGGACGCACGATTCGCTATATCGACATGCCAATGTCCGACCAGAAAAAAGCATTAGTCGGTTCGGGAATGCCCGACTGGCAGGCTCAGGCGCTCATTGATCTACAGGACTACTACCGCCATGGATATGGCGGCGAATGCAACGATGAAATTCGGCTCGTTACGGGTCATATTCCTAGAACCTTCGACAGATTTTTAGAGGAGAACGCAGCTGCGTTCAGCAAGAGAGCAGCGACCGCATGAATAGCGCTCAAGAACTCGCGCAAGAAGCCAGGGGAGTTATTAATCCCACAACTGGAATGAGCCATGACGAGATGAAACGCTTCGTTCGTCACCACTTTGATGAATTCGTCAATCGCAAGAACCTTGAAGTAGCAGATTTGAATTTCGCTCCAGAATTTGTCGATCATGGTTCAGATGTTCCACTGAATATGCCTCCTGGTCCGGCAGGTGCAAAGGCTTACGTCGCGAGCGCGCTTGCTAAGTTCCCCGACCTCCATGTGACGCTCGAAGATGTGATTGCCGAGGACGACAAAGTTGTGGTTCGCAATACCTGGCGTGCCACCAACCCTCAATCCGGTCAGTCACTGCAATTTCGGGGAATTGTGATCTGGAGGATCGCACACCGGCAGCTTGTCGAACGATGGGCATATCTTGAGACTCCACATCCCGAGTAGCTGAAGCTCGCTTGGGTTCTTTTCTGAGCTGCGCGGGCAGTTAACCACGACGGGACTCCGCTACTTCGCCGAGCACACTCGGCAGCTCTTCCTTGCATCTTTACTAAACATACTGAGGACAGACCATATTCGTGTCTGCTGAGGATTTGAGGAGGAATTTCATGCGGAGAATCGCATCTCGTGTTGGACTCTGCGCCGTGCTCTGGTTCAGCTTTGGAGCATTTGCGCAATCGACGACGCTGCCGGCGGGCACTGAAGTGCACGTTCGCGTCGATCAAGACATTAATGCAAAGAACGGAAACCTTGCGCCTGGCGCAATGTTTCCCGGAACCGTCTCGCGCGATATTACTGATGCTAACGGCAACGTAGTAATCCCACGAGGCGCTCACGCACAGCTAGCAGTTGTTCAGGCCGGAAAAGATGCCAACGACTTGACGCTCGACTTGCGTTCCATTGAAGTGAATGGCCAAAATTACCGGATGGATACGGAAGGTACCAGTGCCGCAGGGAGCAGCAAAAATGGCGGTATCGGAATGAACAAGCGCACGGGTGAGTACGTTGGCGGCGGCGCACTTGCAGGTACGTTGCTGGGGGCGCTGGCGGGTGGCGGAAAAGGGGCAGCCATCGGCGCGATTGTTGGCGGAGCGGCCGGAGCCGGGACCCAGATATTAACTCGCGGTAAGCAACTCAACATTCCGGCGGAAACGGAGTTGAACTTCCGCCTGAATCAAAGTGTCCGGATGGCCGGATACAACGGATACCAGGGACATGGCCGTCCATTGCCACCTTCAGACCGATACAACGATTACAACAATCAACCTCGCGACAACGACCACCCTCGCGATTACAGCAGCCCGCCGAGAGACACTACCAACCCTCGCTAGCCGGATTTTACGGGCACAAGAGAGTTAGGGCCGGACCTCGATCCGGCCCTTAGAATTCTTAGGATGAGTCTTAACCGCATACGCATCTAGCCCAGTTCCAGTCGGAAGACCGACGACGGAAAATTAAGATTCTGGCACTTGATGGCTTCGCTATTGTGCTAATCTGCGGCGCACTCCCCACCGTACTCGCTATATGAGCGCAATTCCACAACTCCAACCGGAGACTTATCCCATTCGATTCGGCACCGAACAACAGTTTTCCCGTTTGCGAGAACTGCTTAAGGAAGCGGCATACGTGCAAGAAAACATGGAGGGCCACTTCCGCTTACACAAAGTAGGGGAAGCCGAGTTCGAAGTGGAGTCACGCTCGATCGAGAAGTCGCCGTCTTTTGATGCGCTTGCGAACTTGTTTCTGCAGGGAAAGAGCTTCGATCAGGAGAAATTTCAGGCCATTTTGGGGCAGGAATTGCCAGCGTTGCTTGCAGATCTGGGCCTCCTAGACGTCGAAAATGGACGCTATGTAGCGACTGTTGCCCTGTACGCCACGGCCGGTTTGTACATAGTTTCCGACCGCTGGTGTGGCGTTGACGGAAAGCCTTTGAAACCTTCAACTGATGTTGTGTACCCGGCGATCCTGGGCACAACACGTGGGTTTCTCTCATCAATTCCGTCCACGCCTTGCAAAAGCTTCCTCGAGCTGTGCGCTGGAACGGGAATCGCTGCCATGTTGGCGACTCGATATGGAGCGGAACATGCTTGGGCCTTCGATATCGCCACCCGCAGCGTGCATTTTGCGGAGTTCAACCGTCGCCTGAACGGGATTCCGAACGTTACGAACGCCCAAGGGGATCTCTACGCTCCTGCAAAGGGGCGTAAATTCGATCGCATTGTGGCGCACCCTCCATATGTTCCCGTATTGGAACCGAAGTACGTCTTCTACGACGGCGGGCAAGATGGAGAGCAAATTACACGACGCATGGTTCAGGACTTGCCCAGCTATCTGGAGGAGAAAGGACTTTTCATCTGCGTCTCCCTGGGCTCTGACCGTGTGAATGAACCGTTTGAAGATCGAATCCGCAAGTGGTTAGGGGAGAAATCCAGCGAATTTGACGTCGGATTGTTCATCCGAAGCGAAATGGAACCCGCTGTCCAGGCATTGAACGATGTGATCCGCGGGCGAGGCTCGGTGGAGCAGGTGCAGCGCTGGAAAGAAGTCTTGAAACTCCTGAAGATCGTCAGCTTCGTATTCGGCGGCATGTTCATCTACCGCCACGGCGAAAATCGCCCCGGAGTTACCGTCCGTCGCAGCACTGGGAAAAGCTTTGGCTTGAAAGAGATCGAGGCGGTCCTGGAATGGGAACGCATCGTGGCCCGTGGCCAAGATGTGGAGATGCTACGCACTGCCCGGTTGAAGACGGCATCTGAGTGTCGTCTGAATGCGACTTATGTTCTGCGCGAGGGCAATTGGACTCCGGAAAAGCAGCGCATCCTGATCGATGAACCATTCAAAATGGAACTCGATGCACCAGGCTGGACTCTGGAACTGCTAGCAGCTTGCGACGGAAATCGCACTGGGGAGGAGCTGTTCCATACATTCAAAGAAAAGGAGACGTTCGAGCCAGAAACGTCGTTCCGCCAGTTTGCCGAAGTTCTCCGCCTTCTAGTCTCGGGCGGCTATACTGCAATCCAGGAATAGCAAGAAGGCCGAGTCACTCTATTTACCCGGACTTGGAGGGGCAAGAAATCTCGCATCTTGCAATACAAGCATTGGCTTTTTTGCGACAAACCACACCTGCTTTTTTTCCCGGAGGGAAGTGTTCAGAATATCGGCAATGCGATTGAATTCTGGATGGGTGTGCTGCAATGAAAAAAGCCCATCGTGTCCCTGAAAACCAACATCCAGCCGCTGTTTTTGTTTGTTGTCGACGACGTGCGAAACGATGTCAGCATCGGCGCGGGACATCTCACTGACTTCCTGGCCTTTGAGTCCAACGCCGATTGGATGTTTTCTTTCCAGACTTCTTTCAGAGAGTTTTAGGTAGTACGAATAGTCGGAGTTACTGCTCAACAGATTGGCAGATTCGCCGTTTTCAAAGCGAATCACAGATCCAGAATCGGTCTTCTGGATGCCAACGACAATCACGAGCTTTAGCACTGCCAACATCAAGTCCGGCATGTCGAGACTCCGTCATTAAGGGCCGCGAGTACCTTCGTAGCGCTTATATTCTTCCATCGCTTCTTTCGCATTCTCGTCCGCACCTTCGGGAGGATCCGCTGATGGCCAGTATCCAGAACCACCTCGGGATGGAATCGGAGGTTCGCCGGGAGCAGTTTGAACCACATGTGGATGGTCATGCTGAGCGTCCTTCCATTCATCTATCGTGACCGGATGATCGAACATGGATGGATCAACCACCATATCCTGCACCGTACCATCATCATTCTCGACCGGTATAGTAGGCGCGACATGGTAACCCCAATCAACTCTTCCGTCAGGATGGTTCGGAGTGCTTACCCACAATGGATCAGAAGGGTCACTCGCGAATGTCCACACCTTTCCCGGCTTCAGGCCCATCTTTTGCATACGTTGAACCATCAGGTGTGCACGAGCGTAGCATCCATCAACTGGAAACTTGAAGGCAATGTCGGGCTGGGCCGCCATGAGGTCGAAAACTAGCGGTATCGAAACGAAAGGAATAGCTCCTGCGGGTGGTCCGCCGCCAGCTTCCCCGATAATCACCGTCGGGCAGCCAACCACAATGACACCGCCATGCGCCGTCAGATCACCCATTCGTGCCGCCAACAAGTTGCCGATTAGGACGGTTGGGGAACCCTTCACGATCACGTCCGGGGGCCCCACGCAGGTGGCCATGTCTGTAACTCTGGCAGCGGGCAACATGCCTATCAAAACAGTCGGAGCACAAGGCGGCAAAATCGGTCCGCCTACGTGCGGCACAACGCCCGTCACCATCGGGCAAGTGTGCATGTCCGTAAGCCTAGCTGCTGGAGGCATACTCGATTAGCCGAGGGCTCCTCCCTTTGAACCGTCATCGGCGGTCTGCGGCCCCTTGAGCTCTTTTGGCGCTTTCGGATCATCAGGCGACGACCCGCCACCAGATCCCGCCGCACCACCGCTATTAATCAAAACCATTGTCCCTTGGATCGTCACTCCGACCGGACTGATGCTCACAAAGTTTCCACCGACCTTCAGTGTGAGTTGCACTCCAGATTCGATGACGACATTCATGTTGGACTTGAGATGAATCTCCTGATTGGCCTCCAGAGCGTAACTCTGCTTGATCTTCTCGTGGCGATTGGCGGCCTGAACAGAAATCTTGCCGGTAACGTTCTCTTTCAGGTCACTTCCAACGGCAAGAGAAAAATCCTTGGAAACTTTTTCCATGTGCTCGCCGAGTACGGTTCGCGAAGCATCTCCGTCGATCTTCTCCACGTGATCCTTCTTAACGTGCTCGTGCTTTTCTCCTCCGATAGCCTGTAACTGTGTTGCGCCAACGATCAGGTGCTGATTGCAGCCGACGAACTCGCGCATGTCATGCTCGATGCGCTGATCCATATCGCGCTCGGCGTTCATGAACAACTGCTCGTTGTCCTTTTTGTCTTCAAAGCGAATCTCGTTGAAGTTTTTACTGGCGCCGTTTTTCGAACTGCGGGTGATGATGCCGCTGCGCGTGTAATTATCCGGCAGCTTATATGGAGGCATGTTGGCTGGGTTGTAGACCGATCCCGTGATGATGGGACGATCAGGATCGCCCTCTAGAAACTCGACTACCACTTCCTGTCCCACGCGTGGCCAAAAGTGCGCGCCCCAGCCGGCACCCGCCCAGGGTTGGGCAACACGAACCCAGCAGGCGCTGCTCTCATCATTTTTCCCTTCCCTGTCCCAATGAAACTGAACTCGCACGCGACCGAATTTATCAAGCCAACTCTCCTCCCCGTCCTTGACTGCCACAGTTGCCGTTTGCGCACCGGGCATGATTGGTTTAGGAGTGAGGCGCCTTACTCGAAAATGCTGAGACGAGCCGGGGTCCGTCAAAAAACAGGTAAAGCTGTTGTGATATGGCCTACCGGAGGCCTCCGCGCCAGAAATGTAATCGGGGCTTTGTGCGACTGAAAAATTGACGGATAGCAGGAGGGCGTGTCCCATCCCATATTGGTCAGTGGGATCGTTAAGCTTGAAGAAATGCCCGGAAGAGAAGTTCCGGCAGGTCGAACTGCCGCCGTAGCCGTATCCAGTGCGATGTTCTTCCTCGAAACGAAGTCTAACGAGTCTCGCACCTTCATCCTTGACCTTGTCTAACCGTTCTCCGGGCTTATTGAAGCGGGCCGTAAAATCTCCTGGATAGTCGTAGATCTCAAGAAATCCGTCGTCGGATTCGTCAGACACTTCCAAAGGATCGCCAGGGAGCTCGAAATGGTGATCTCTCATTGTGTACTTGGCGGGATGCATACTCCACTGGTGTTCCCAATGCGTAACTACATCTTCCCGCTCACCATAGCCCTGCTGGGGTTCAAACAGGATCTCGCTCTTTCCCGGGATGCGAGGAAGGAGAGTTGTTGTATCCGTAAATACCAGTTTGTGACCCTGATCATCATGCTCAAAGTAGTAGAAGATGCCTTCCTGTTCCATCAGTCGTGAAACGAAGTTGAAGTCGGTTTCCCGATACTGGACGCAGTAGTCCAGAGGAAGATGCTTGCCTGCGGTCGTGGCATCTTCATACTTCACTACATCGCTGAACGCGCCCTTGTATTCTTCAAAGATCTTCTTGATGATCTCCGGTACCGTGACGTCCTGGAAGATCCTGCAGCCCGCGCGCTGCGTGAGCAGCCATAGCCACGGAACTACTTCCGCGTGAAACTGCCGGAATCTACTTCCGGCTACGGGATCACCTCTTCGCACCACCATCTGTCGCACTATCCCATGGAAGTACCGCGATTCCTGGGTGTTGGTTCGCATGCTGACGCTGAAGGCCTTGCCTCGCAGATTCAACGCGTCGCTTTCGCTTACGCCATACCCCAGGAGTTCCATTCTGAAACAGAATAGACTCGAGAGCGCCTCCGAGCCGGACAAGCCGTTAATGACCAAAGCGCTCGGCGCGATCGGACTCTTCAGCTCGAGCAAACGGTCTTTCTGTCGAATCTGGGATGTCGCCATTTAGGTTTCCAAGTTCATGCGGCCGGCTGTTCTGTTCTGGCAGCGACCGCCGCCTTCGGTTCTGGGCTGCCGCTCGACCATGTGTACGCAAACTTTCCGTCCGCACCGATACCGACCGAAACCTCCTCGAGATCGAGGCCTTCCGCCATTCGGCCCAGTAGCTCGCGCGAAATTTCCGGCAGCAGGGTATTACTCAGGATGTTGTCTACATTGCGAGCGCCGCTTTCCACTTCGGTACAGCGCTTCGCAATTTCTGTCACTAAGTTATCGTCATAACGCAGCGTAACCGCATGGTTTTCCTGTAAGCGACGCCGGATCTTATCCAACTTCAATACAACGATGCGCTTGAGGGCCTCGTCCCGAACCGGGAAATAGGGGACAATCATCATACGTCCAAGGAACGCCGGCTTGAAGATTTTGTTGAGTTCTGGCTTGAGAGCTTGCACCAGGCCTTGAGACCCAGGCATCGTCTCCGGATCAGCGCAAAGCTTCATCAAGGTATCCGTGCATGCATTTGTGGTCAGGAGAATGACGTTGTTCTTGAAGTCGATCTCCCGTCCTTCGCCATCCTCCATATTTCCCTTGTCAAACACTTGATAGAAGAGTTCGAGAACGTCGGGATGCGCTTTTTCGACTTCGTCGAGCAGCACAACGGAGTACGGGCGACGACGAACCGCTTCTGTAAGCACTCCACCCTCTCCGTAACCTACATATCCTGGAGGCGATCCCTTGAGTGTCGAAACGGTATGCGCTTCCTGGAATTCCGACATATTGATGGTGATGAGATTTCGCTCTCCGCCATAGAGGAGATCGGAAAGAGCAAGCGCGGTCTCTGTCTTGCCCACGCCACTCGGCCCTACCAGTAGAAATACGCCGACGGGCTTGGCGGGATCATCGAGGCTGGCACGGCTCGTGATGATGCGCTGCGCGATCGCGTTGAGTGCTTGGTCTTGTCCAATCAC
>Ga0126373_10003728_pt1 | contig 11474 bp, 14 predicted proteins | sample PanSoiMetPlot_11_FD_92545 | JGI IMG/M metagenome (GOLD analysis project Ga0126373, IMG submission 92545) | Tropical forest soil microbial communities from Panama - MetaG Plot_11 | ecosystem: Environmental > Terrestrial > Soil > Tropical forest > Bulk soil | place: Panama | collected 2016-02-17
CCCGATTGGCTGTCGGCGAGGGCGGTCTTCGGGCGGTCCGAGGACAGCATCGCGGCCGCGCCGGCGCGTAGGACGATCTCGGTACGACCGGCCGGCGGGAACTGTACCGGCAGGTCCGTGCCTTGGATCATCGCCCCCGACCTGGTCGATACGGCCACCGTGTAGGTGTAGCTTCCTCCGTTCGGGCCGGTGAGGGCGGGTACGGCCCGGTCGACGTACCTGGTGTCGTGCGGGCCCAGCGTCGCGATCTTCTCCGGCGTTGAGGCTGTGAAGGGCTTGTAGGGGCCGCTGCGGAACACCAGGTACCCCATGACGTCGTTGGCGGGAAGGCCAGTGGCGTTGACGAAAGCCGGCCAGGTCAGCTCCACGCCCGCAGGGCCGATGACACCCGGCGTCACCACGACGGTCGTCGGAACCGACGACGGCGGAATGGGAGATCTCGTGATCGGTGTCGGCGCAGGCTCCGAGATGGCCGGCATGCGAGGCGTACCCGAGGGCGAACCCATCGTGTGCAGCAGCGTGCCGGCCACGATGAAGTAGGTGCCGTAGGCGAAAGCGCTGACGCTGAACATCGCAAGGGCGGTGGCAGCCGCCGACATCTGTTGTCTCCGAGCCACCCCCACGTTCACGGCGGTCGCAAAGCAGCCGAGGCCGCCACCGAGCGCACCACCAACGAAAAGCAGCGGCATCGGTACCAGCGCCAGCACTGCCTGCCACCGGGGAAGCCCCTTAATCTGGCGTAGCGTCCTTTGGAGGCCCGACTCGTAGCGGATCCTCTTAGACCTACGCATATTCCCCCTTCAAGCTCCTTCTTGGACAACGTCGAGACGGAAGACTGCCATACACCGGAGCCGGGGGGCAGGCTGATCCACAAGACGGCCATGACCCCGCCCACACCATCAGGCCGGCTTCTACGGCCGGGCGGTCGCGGACGTGCCGGTGGACGGCGATCCAACAGGACAGCAGGAGCCCTCGATCGGAGCCAGCATGGCCGACGTTGTTGCGGAGCTGTTCGTTACGGTCGACGGCTACGCATCTGGCAAGGATGTCGATGGGTGTGCGAGGCACTCGATCAGCCCCAGCAAGTGCTCATGAGTGGTGTCACCTACGAAGCCATGGCGGCGATCTCCTCGTCGGCCACCGATAAGGTGAGCCAGCAGATGAACGACCTTCCGAAGGTCGTCTTCTCCAACACCTTGGACGAACCCCTGGCCTGGAAGAACACCCGCCTGCTGCGAGGCGATCTCGCGGACGCGATCGGCAGGCTCAAACAGCAGTCAGGCACCGCGCTGCGCGCGATCGGCAGCATCACGTTGGTGACCGGCTTGATGAATCTCGGGTTGGTCGATCAGCTACGGCTCATGGTCTTTCCTCTCACGCTCGGCGCCGACGGTCACGACCCTGCCTACGTCGGACTTCCGCGCGTCGGCCTGGAGTTGATCGAATCGAAGATTCTTGAGTCTCGTCCCGTCATGCTCAACGGCCCACCACCGCAGCACGCCAATATGCCCTGGCCTTCGACCCGCCCGCCGCGCGCGACATGCTCGCTCATGCCGCCGACGGCGTGTGTTGTTAGCGGATGACCAGGCAGAATGGATGGCCTGCAGGGTCGCGGCAGACACGCCACGGCACCTGCTGGCCGTCGGCGCCGGGCTTGGTGAGGTGTGCTCTCCCGCGAAGGTCGCACCCGCGGCCAGGACCCGCTCATGGGCGGTGGCGAGGTCACCGACCAGGACGTCGAAACGCACGAGGCGCGCCGCCCCCGGGCACGTCCCGGCAGTCGGCATCGGTGGCCTGGAATGAGAGCCGCTGGCCGTTTGGAGGCGGCTCCAAGGTGGGCAGTTGATCCGAGATCGCTTGCTGCATTTTGGCCGTGTCATAGCCGGCCCAGCCGGGCGGCGAGCGTTATGGCCTCGGCTGAACCAGGCGGATGTTGTTGCCGGATGGGTCGCGGAACGCGCAGTCGATGCCGTAGGGCACCTGCTCAGGCTTGCCGGTGAACTCGACTCCGCGCGCGGTCATCTCGTCGTAGGAGGCCTGGCAGTCGTCGGTGTTGAAGAACACCGTGCCGGCGAAGCCTTTGGCCATCAGGTCGCGCACCTGCTCTGAGGTGGCGGCGTCCATGACCGGCGGGCCGGGGATGGCCATCAGCGTCACCGCGAAGTCCGGTTGGCCCGGCATGCCGACGGTGAGCCAGCGGAAGTTCCCCATTTCGGGCACAGTCACGTCGGAGCGCACCTCCATACCCACCTTCTTGGTGTAGAACTCCAGCGCATCGTCCTGGTCGTGGACCCATAGCTGCGCGTTACCAACCTTGATCATCGCGGTCTCTCCCGTCTGCTCGGATGCGTCGCCAGCAACGGTAGCTATGCCGCCCCGGCGGCGTCTTCTCCAAATGTCCGGTGTTGCGGCCGGCCGTACACCCGCAGCACACACGCCGGGATCACCGCGTATGCCGCGGCCGGAGGGAATACTGCCCGGTACGCTGTCGGAGTTCTACCGTAGGCGCGGCGGAAGCTACTGGTGAACGAGCCCACACTGTCGAGGCCGACGCAGATGCAAATGTCGGCGACCGGGTAGTCGGTGTTGCGGAGCAGCGCGGCCGCTCGTTCCAGCCGCCTGGTTAGCAAGTAAGTATGCGGCGGCTCGCCGAATGCGCGCTTGAACTGCGCGCTGAAGTGGGACCGCGACAACCCTGCTGCCCTGGCCATATCGCGTACAGTCAGTGGCTCGCAATAATGCGCGTCGGCTAGGTCTCTCGCGCGCAAAAGATGTCTAGCTGGGGGAACGGAAGCCATGGCCCCGATTATCGCTCGTGTCCTGCGGGCGCGGGCGGGCGGCAGCATAGCCGTCGTGATGGCGTTCGCCGCTGAGCAGTCGCAATGTGCGCGGATGGTGACTGCGATGCGCCGCCGAGCTTAGTCTTGGCACAGCCGGTCCCGGCGGCAGGCAACCTAGGCAGGTCGACATGACACGTAAGCGGCTCAAGGGCCAGAGCACTGGCCTATTCGATGTGCCCGACCGCCGCGACGAGGACGACGAAATCGCCGTGCTCGGCGGTCCGACCGGTGACAGTGGGTTGTTCGGCGGTCCTAGCCACAGCAGCGGGCTGTTCGACGTGCCTGACCGCGGTCCCGGTGAGACAGGTCTGTTCGATCGGCCCCATCGGCTCGCCGCGGAGGGTGCAGCGTTGTCTGACAAGTCGGCACGGGCCGCCCGAGGCGGGTTGTTCGACAAGCCGCCGCCACGGCGAAAGTGACAGCCGCGAGTGAACAGCCTGCACGCCGACACCGTCTCTTAGGCCGGGAACGGGGCGGGCCGGCCGCGATTAGTTCAAGCTGCGCCGCAGTCATAGCCTGACGGTCATGCCTGAGGTTCAAGCGCGGTTGCTCGAGGTGGCGGATCACGTCTTCGCTTACATCCAGCCGGACGGCTCATGGTGGATCAACAACACGGGCTTCGTGGTGGGTGAGCGCTCGGTGGTCAGCGTGGACGCGTGCTCCACCCAACGCCGGACGCGCGCGTACCTGGAGCGGATCGCGTCCGTAACGCCGGCGCCGGTAACGACGCTGATCAACACGCACCATCACGGCGACCACACGTACGGCAATTGCGAATTCGGCCCCGTTACCATCATTGGTCACGAGCGCTGCCGCGCGGAGGTTATCAACGGCGGGATCCGCGGCAACGTCGGGATCTGGGAGCCGGTCGACTGGGGCGAGTTGCGGGTGGCGCCCCCCACCGTCACGTTCACCGACCGGCTGCGGGTCTGGTCCGACGACATGCCGCTGGAGGTCAGCTACGTCGGGCAGCCCGCGCACACCACCAACGACAGCCTGGTGTGGCTGCCTGATTCGCAGGTGCTGTTCTGCGGCGACCTGCTCTTTAACGACGGCACGCCGTTCCTGCTGATGGGCTCCGTCACCGGCGCCGTCGACGTGCTGTCGGCTGTACTCGCGCCAATCCCGGCGCGCACGATCGTGCCCGGCCACGGCGAGCCGTGCGGGCCGGACCTGATCTACACGACGCTGGCCTACCTCCGCTTTGTGCTCGATATCGCCCGACAGGGCCTTGAGGCTGGCCTTTCGCCGCTGGACGCCGCCCGCGAGGCGGACCTCGGCGGGTACGCGGGCTGGCTGGACCCCGAGCGAATCGCCGGCAACCTGCACCGGGCATATCGCGACCTTGAGCCGCAACGGCCGGACGTGGACCTAGTCGCCGCGCTGACCGACATGGTGGCGTATAACGGAGGCCGACCGCTCTCGTGCCACGCCTGACCGGTTGCGCACTGCGCGAGGCGAGATCCGGCTCGCCTTGGTGACCGGGCTACCATGCCGCCTATGCGCTTCGCTATCTCGATTCCGCAGTTCTATGCCGACGGCGAATTCGATCCGGTCGCGTTCCGTAATTACTGCACCGCAGTCGAGCAACTTGGGTTTGAGAGCGCCTGGACGCAGGAAAGCACGCTCAGCTCCTCGCCCCAGCTCAGCCCGCTTGAGGCGATGACGTACGCGGCGGCGTGCACGCAGCGGCTGCGACTTGGGTGCGTGGTGTTCGTGTCGACGCTGCACCTGCCGGTGCATCTTGCCAAGAGCCTCGCGAGTCTCGATCAGCTCAGTTGCGGCCGGGTCGACGTGGGCGTGGGTACGGGCGGCAAGCACCGGCCGTTCGCCGCCTTCGGCATGACGCCCGAGCGGTACGTGGCCCGGTTCACTGAAGGCGTCGAGCTTATGAAGGCCTTGTGGACGCAGCGGCGGGTAACGTTCGACGGCGAGTTCTACAAGCTGACTGACGCCGCAATGGAGCCGAAGCCGGCGCAGAAGCCGCATCCGCCCATCTGGTTCGGCGCCAACGGCGAGCCCGCGCTGCGACGCGCAGTCCGGATCGGCGATGGCTTCTTCGGTGCCGGCTCGACGCCTACGCACAGGTTCGCCGAGCAAGTTCCCGTCGTCCGGGCGGCGATGGCCGAGTACGGGCGTGATGAATTCCCCATCGCCAAACGCATCTACATCGCGGTCGACGATAACGCTGGCCGGGCCCGGACCCGCATGAACGCGGCGATGGAGCAGATTTACGGGCGGCGGGTCCCGGACATCGAAGCAGCCGCCGTGGCCGGCACGCCAGCGGATTGCATCGCCGAGGTGGCCAAAGTGGCTGCGGCCGGCGCCGAGCTGATTCTCTTCACCACCATGTTCGATCAGGACGAGCAGGCCGCACGGTTGGCCGCCGAGGTAATGCCCCAGCTCGGCTAGCGTGCTCTGTGGGAGGTCAGGCGGCGGCGATAGCGGCCAGTGTCGCGAGCAGGAACGTTACGATCGCGAGGGCGCCATGGCCGGCTGGGATCAATGGCCGCAGGCTCCAGCCGACCTTCCGAGGCGACGGCTGGCCGAGGTTACGTTCCAGGAGTTCGTCCACTAGTCGCTGGGCGAGGGCGTCGTCCTCAAGCGCTCGCTTGATCACAGCGTCGGGCACCATTGCCGGGCGTTCGTCCGGTTTCGGCCTGCCGCCAGGGTATGGCGTCCAGATGGCGACCGTCGAGATGCCCAGGCCGATCGCGGGTGCCATGAAGCCGAGCGCGACCCACGCCAGTGCCTTGACGCCAGACAGCAAGAAGATGATCCAGACCAGCAGCCCGGTCAGATTGAGTCCGGCGTGACCTGCCAGCACCGGCAGCGACATGCCTTCGGCTTTGCGCGGCTGCCGCCAGGCCCGCGCCGCTCCCCCGCTGACGATCCAGTCGCGCAGCATAAACGCGCCGAGCGACTCGGTGACCAGCCAGACCAGCAGCACCACGAGGTCTAGTGAGCGGCCCGGCGGCACGGGCTACACCTCGGCCATCGGTGCGGCGGCGTCAGCGCCGACTATGCCGCGCGCCGCATCGAACATGAGATACCCCTCGCGATAGCTCCCACTAATGAAACTACCCGGGCCGCGCTGACCCGAAGCCCTCACCATTCGCTCGCGTAACGGCTATGAGAAGCGCGTAGTTCACGGGGCCTTGCCGCCGTCGCCGCGCCACTTGTGCCCGATCATCAATGGCCGCGCTGGCCTCGTCGTCCTGGAGCGAGCGCCTGTTGGTCTAACGCTCGTCGGAGTCGCGCAGGTTTCTCAGCCTGATCCAGCGGCGCACCTCAGCGCGCGGTTCGGCGAGGGCGATTGCCGCCGCGGGCAGGGTCGGTCTCGGCCGACGCGGCTCGCGAACGCCTGCCTCCGGCGGATGAGACGGCCGCCTGCGGCGCAGCTGACCTATTACCCACTGCATGACAGCGGTCAGGGCGTTACCCATGTAGTTCATTGTCCGCCTCGCTGGCGCGGCAGTCGCCGCCGACTAGGGGGTTTCGCGCTCAGCGGACAGCTGTAACTAGGCTTCCGGCGTGGCCGAACTCTTCCATATCACCGAGCGGAGCACCTGGCTGGAGGCAGCCCAGGCCGGCGAGTACCGGATGTCGACCCGCGGAATCACGCTGGCGGATCAAGGGTTCATCCACTGTTCGCTCCGTCAGCAGCTGCCGGCCGTGGCCGAGCTGGTCTACAGCGACGTGGACGACGACGAACTTGTCGTGCTCGTCATTGACAGCGACAGGATTTCGGCGCCCATCCGCTACGAAGCAGCCGAGGCCGGCGGGCAGGAGTTTCCGCACATTTATGGCGCGCTTCCGGCGACCGCCGTCACCGATGCCATCAGGGTCCGCAGGGACGCTGCTGGTCATCTGGTCATGCCTGGCTAACCCAGCCGCAGCACGGCAGCTGGGCCGCCCTGCCGCTAGAATCGTGCGCTGGTCGAACTTCTCGGTGGGGAACCGACGTGGCGGACGATACCGGTGCGGACGTGGTCAGCCACGCGGCCCGAAGGTATCCGTTCAGTCGCATCCGGCTGGAGCCAGACCCCCAGTACGCGGAACTGCGGCGCAGCGAACCGGTGTGCCGGGTGCAGCTTCCGTACGGCCCGCCGGCCTGGCTCGTCACCGACTATCGCCTCACGAAATTCGTTCTTGGCGATGCCCGGTTCAGCCGTGCAGCGGCCGTTGGCAGAGATAACCCGCGCGAGTCAGCCGTCGATATCAGCCAGGTCGCCGAGAGCGTGCTGAGCATGGATCCGCCGGCACACACCCGCATTCGCAAGCTGGTTGGCAAGGCATTCACTCCTCGCCGGGTCGAGGAGCTGCGGCCCCGCGCGGCTGAGATTGCTTCCGGCTTGCTGGACAGCATGGTGGTCGTCGGGCCGCCGGCCGACCTAGTCGAAGACTTCTCGTTCGCCCTTCCGGCCATCATGATCTGCGAGCTGCTAGGCATCCCCGAGGGCGACCGTCGGGTGTTCCGCAGCTGGGCTAACGCGATTGTCTCGACGACCGCAACCACGTCGGTACAGGAGCAAGATGCTTACCTGCACTTGCTCGGCTACATCGCCGACCTGATCGCGGAGCGTCGTGCGCATCCAGCTGACGACATGCTCACTGGGCTCGTGCAGGCGCGCGACAACGATGACCGCCTGTCGGAATCGGAGCTGCTGATCCTTGCGATGGCGCTCCTGGTCGCCGGTCACGAGACAACAGCGCACCAGATCACGAACATGACCTATACGCTTCTCACCCATCCCGTCCAGCTACAGCAGGTCCGGCAGCAGCCGGAGTTGCTGCCCGCGGCTGTCGAGGAGATGCTGCGGTTCAACGTGTTCGGCAGCGCCATCAACCCCCGGATAGCTACCACCGATGTCGAGCTTGGGGACGTGCTGGTACGGGCAGGCGACCCGGTGCTGTGCTCCCGGAGTTCCGCGAACCGGGATCAGAGCGTGTTCAGCAATGCGGATGCACTGGACTTCAACCGCGACCCCAACCCACACGTCGCGTTCGGTTACGGACCCCACTTCTGCCTGGGCGCAAACCTCGCCCGGATGGAGCTGCAAGTGGCGCTCGGCACCATCCTCAGCCGCTTGCCGGACGTGCGCATCGCCGTGCCGGAGGACAGCCTCGCCTGGCACGAGGGAACCATCATGCGAGGCCTCGCGGCATTGCCGATCTCCTGGTGAGGCGCACTACTCCTCCCGGTATTCCTCGACGACCTCGGACTCGGCTGGGACGGGCATCCTCTCCTCCGCCATGACGCCAGCCGGCACCAGCAGCCGGGAGTAACGGCGCCGCTCGCCGGTGACCTTGGTTTGCTCGCTGCCGCCCTGCAGCACTGTGCGGCGCCGCAGCCAGCCCTGCTTGCGCCGGGGCAGCACGACGCCCAACGCGCCGGTCACCATGAGCACCCAGCCGGTGATCTGGAAGCTGAACCAGTGCGGGTGGGCGGTCACGGCGAAGGCCAGGACGGCGCCGATTGCTGCTAGCACCAGGGCAGTGGTGGTTTTCACGGGGCACCTCCGCCGCCCAGCTACCCCGCCCGACGTTGTTTAGTCCTGCCCTGACGGGTAGCGGCACCTCGGAGGTGAGCGCCATGGCTTACCGCTACCACGTCACCACGGTGGACATCCCCCGCGGCCACCACCTGGCCGTCCGGCTGCCTCACAGGATGGCCAGGCTGCTGGAGTACAAGTATGTGTCGGCGACCGACACCTTCATCTGCACCTGCCTCATCGAGGAAGAGGTGCCGGACGACATGCCCGCCCGTCCCGCCGGGCCGGTGCCGCCGCACGGGCAGGCCTCGCAGGCTGACCTCCTCATCAACTGAGCGAGCACACGTAAACCAGTCGAACCCCTGCGGAACTCGGGCGGGGTCATCGGTCTAGCATCGCGGAGGGAGGGCAGGTTGTATCGGATGTGCTGCGGCTGGAGCCCGCCAGCAGGTCAGCGTCGGGCACCGTCGCGGGAGCGGAACGGCACCTTGGCACCACGGGGGGGTGGTTTGTGTGACAACGGCTGTACAAGATAGGGGCGCGGTGATCGTCACTGGCGCCAGCCGAGGGATCGGCGCCGCGATCGCTGAGCGGCTGGCCGGTGATGGCTACGGCGTGGTCGTGAACTACGCGGCCGATGCGGAGGGTGCGCGGTCGGTGGTCTCGGCTATCACTGGTAAGGGCGGCCGCGCCATGGCGGTCCAGGCTGATGTCGCCTCCGAAGAGGACGTCGAGGCGATGTTCGACCGGGCCATCGAGCAGATGGGGCCGCTCACAGCCCTGGTCAACAACGCCGGCGCGGTCGGCGGGGTGGCGCGCATCGACGAGCAGCACGAAGACTCGCTGACCCGGCTGATGCGCGTCAACGTGATCGGGCCGATGCTGTGCGCCAAGCACGCGGTGCGGGCTATGTCGACCGCGCGCGGCGGCAAGGGCGGATCGATCGTGACGATCGCCTCGATCGCGGCTAGAGCTCCCTCAGGAGCCAGCGGCGGCCTGGTTCCGTACGAGGCAACCAAGGGCGCCATCGTGACGTTCGCGCGCGGCCTGTCCAACGAGGTCGCATCCCAGGGCATCCGGTCCAACAGCGTCTCACCTGGGGTCATCGAGACCGGACTGATCAACTCGGAAGTGCGGGACGTGGGAATGCACAGCCCGTTGGGCAGGGTCGGCCAGCCCGAGGAGATCGCCGCGACAGTGTCGTGGCTGATCTCGCCGGAGGCCTCATACGTTACGGGCACCGACATCGCTGTCAGTGGCGGCCTGTGAGCGGCCGACGACCTGCCCTGTAAGGAGACATGTGATGAGCCGCACGCCGCAGGAAGTGGCCGCTCATCATGGCGAGGCCCTGGCGACCGCGGATATTGATGAGATCATTGCTGACTAGGCCGATGACGCCGTGATTATTAGCCCGGCGGGGGCCAGACGCGGCAAGGACGGAGTCCGGGAGGCGTTCAGCCAAGTGCTCGCCGACCTGCCAGACGCTGCCTGGCACGTAAGGAATCAGGCCTTCGCCGGCGACCTGCTCTTGGTGCAGTGGGCCGCCGATGCCGCCACGTCGCGCGCCGACGATGGCGTCGACACGTTCGTCTTCCGTGACGGCATGATCCAGGCGCAGACAGTCAGCTACACCCTGCTACCCAAAGGCTGACCGCCGGGGACATCTACACCGTCGCCGGGACGGACAAGCCCGCGTCCTTCGTGGACGGCGGCCCGGCCACTGACACTGCGGGCAACTCGAGCTAAAGCTCAAAGCCTGAACCGGAGCCGACGTCAGAACAGGCGATGAGCCCGTCAAACTAGCTACCGCATGTTCGTGCGTGTCATCTGACGACCGGCAAGCTGGACGGTGGGCGAGTCGCTGGCCAGCCTGTTCCTAGGGCTGGCTGACTACGAACGCCTGACCAACGTGACGACTGGCCGAGTAAAACCCGCCGGCAACACAGTGTCCCGCCGACGGGCACGACACCGAGAGTATTTGGGCGCCACCGCCCCTGTTCAATGCCGCCAGGCCGGGCACCTGCATCGCCTTCCCCCAGGTGCCGTTCCGTTCGCTGACCACAAACGCGTGAGGGTGGAGGCGACGGTCCCAGTAGAACCCGCCGACCGTGCAGTTGCCCGCCGACGGGCACGACACCGACGTCACCTGGGCGTCCCCGCCCGGGTTCAATGCGGCGGAGCCGGGCACCTCGATCGCGTTCCCCCAGCTGCCGTTCCGCTCGCTGACCACGAAGGCCTGAAAGTGGGAAGAACGGTCGGAGTAGGACCCGCCGGCGCTGCAGTTGCCCGCCGACGGGCACGACAGCGAGAACACCGCGGCGTTCCCGCCGGTGTTCAGACCGGCGGAGCCGGGCACCTCGATCGCCTTCCCCCAGGCGCCGTTCCGCTCGCTGACCACGAAGGCCTGAGGGTGGCGAGAACTGTCCTCGTAGTACCCGCCCACCGCGCAGTTGCCCGCCGACGGGCACGACACTGACGTCACTTGGGCGTCCATGCCCGTGTTCAGCGCCGCTAGGCCTGGGACCTCGATCGCCGTCCCCCAGGCGCCGTTCCGCTCGCTGACCACGAACACCTGAGCGGCGGCAGGACCGGCGCGGGCGTAGTCCCCAGCGGCCGCGCAGTTGCCCGCCGACGGGCACGACACCGACTTCACTGCGGCGTTCCCGCCGGTGTTCAGCGCGGCGGAGCCGGGCACCTCGATCGCCTTGCCCCAGGCGCCGTTCCGCTCGCTGGCCACGAAGGCCTGAGAGTGGGGATAGCTTGTCGAGTACGCCCCGCCCGCTACGCAGTTGCCCGCTGACGCGCACGACACCGAGAACACCTCGGCGTCTCCGCTAGGGTTTAGCGCCCCCAGGCCGGGCACAACGATCGCCTTCCCCCAGGCGCCGTTCCGCTCGCTGACCACGAACACCTGAGAGTAGCCGGAACCGTTCTCGTAGTACCCTGCGGCGCTGCAGTTGCCCGCCGACGCGCACGACACCGACGACACTTGGGCGTTCCCGCCCTTGTTCAGCGCCGCCAGGCCGGGCACCTCGACCGCCCGGCCCCAGCGGCCGTTCACCTCGCTGACCACGAACCCCCGTCCGCTGGTGACGACATAAGGATTACTACCGTGGTTCCCGTAGTACCCGCCGGCCGC
>Ga0126373_10003729_pt1 | contig 11472 bp, 9 predicted proteins | sample PanSoiMetPlot_11_FD_92545 | JGI IMG/M metagenome (GOLD analysis project Ga0126373, IMG submission 92545) | Tropical forest soil microbial communities from Panama - MetaG Plot_11 | ecosystem: Environmental > Terrestrial > Soil > Tropical forest > Bulk soil | place: Panama | collected 2016-02-17
CCTTGCGTGCGGCTAGACCTTGCCGGACGAGCTCATCAAGACGAAACTGTTCTGGCCCACCTACTTCAACGGTGCCATTCGCTGGTGAGCCCAAAGCGATCCGGCCCACCGCACTGGCGACATCGTCGGCCGCCATGGGCTGGATGAGCGCCGTTGGCAGGCGCACCTTGTTCCCTTCAGTGGAAAAATCGGCGATACCCTTGACGAACTCGAAGAACTGCGTCGCGCGGACAATTGAATAGGGGATGGAGGAACCCTTGATCAAATTTTCCTGAGCGATTTTTGCGCGGAAGTAGCCGCTCTCGAGCAGGCGCTCGGATCCTACGACAGACAGCGCAACGTGATGTCTCACGCCGGAGGCCGCGTCATAGGAGAGGAGATTCCGGGTTGCCGTCTGGAAGAAATTCATCACCGCCGCGTCTTCCCATGACGGAGCGTTCGATACGTCAACGACCACCGATGCACCCTTCATCGCTTCGCTCAGTCCCTCGCCGGTGAGACAATTGACGCCGGAACTGGGCGACGCGGCTACTGCTTCTTGGCCATGCTCACACAACTTGGTGACGAGCTTTGATCCGATGAGCCCACTACCGCCGATCACTACGATTTTCATAACTGGCCTCCCCAGCTGCGTGCACTGACTCTGCCTTCGGTGCGTTCGCAAGCCGTTACGTTTGTGAACTGTTCCTGTTCTCGCTGCCGTCGTTCTCCAATATCGGCCATGTTGCCTCCTTGCACTCGCCAAAATCGCGAGCTACCTGTTTCTACCCGACAGAAATGCCTTCAGATGCCGATAACACAGACCCATTCACCCTTCAATAAGGGCGGCACCTTAGGAAACGACATCCTGTGAATTTTCTGCGGGAATTTCGTGTCGGGCCTCGCCAGCTGGACGCAGCAATGGACGGCGCTGGGCGGGCCCTGCCTATCGGCGAGGGGAGGCAGGGAAGTGTTTCACGAGCCAATCGACAGTCAGTCGGGCGTAGGACTCCGCGAGCGGGCCCGGCGTCAAAAAATGGCGCGCGCCTTTAACCCAGATCAGATCGCGTTGCGGCGACGCCGTCAGGCTGTCGTAAATCTGTTGAGCGTTCGGCGGGAGCGCAAGCTCGTCCCGGTCGCCGTGAATCACCAGGGCTGGAACTCTAATCTGCGGTCCGTACTTGACCGAGCTGGGCGCGCTCGGGTCGCTCGGTGCTCCAAAGAAGCTGATTAAGGACTTTGCTGTTCCCATGACTGATATGCCCCCGGGAAACCAATTGTCAAAGCTGACTGGTTGCTCCCCTTTGTTTTGGGCGACCAATTCGCGCGCGCGCTTGAGCGTGTCCTCCAGCCGCTTTTTGTCCGCTTCGCTGCTCCGAATTTGAAACTCAAGATATGGCGACGGGATCGAAGCCACGAAGCCGACGGCTTTGACCGCGGGATCGTTTCGCTCAGCCATGTACTGTGCCATGCGGGCGCCACCGAGGCTGATGCCCAAAATGGCGATCCGCGCGTAGCCCTTCGATTTCGCGTACGCAACGAAAGCAGCGATGTCTTTCACCGCCTCGCCATACTCCGAGTAGGCGTTGTTGTACGAGGCACGCATGTTGGAAAGCAGGAACGCGTAGCCGTTGTCTAGCAGTCCGCTGGCAAGAGGAGCGTAATCATGCGCCGGATAGAATGCCGCGCCCGTAGTGCCCCCGGGCACCATGATGACCAGGGAATCGCTGGCCCTCTGCGGCTCCCACAGCAGGCCGTTCAGCGCAGTTTCGTCTTCGGCCTCGATTCGAATCAGATCCAGACGGCTTTGCGAGCCCGGAATTGATGTGGCTGCCATGGCGCAAACAATACTCCAATCGTGCTCGGCCGATCAAGGATCTCCAGGAGGTCACCTAGGCGGATGGACAGCCCAGGTCGGTCTTATACTTTTCGGTAAGAAGCGGTGCTGCAAGTACCTTATGGCCTCTCAGCGGATTTGCTATACACAATCTGCAAGAGCGAGTGCAGTGTTCTGGAGACAGGCGATGTCCAAAGGGCGATTGGAAGCGTTCAGTGACGGAGTCTTGGCGATCATCATCACCATCATGGTGCTGGACCTTAGGATTCCGCGAGGGACCTCGAACTTAGCCGCATTGCAAATCGTTGTGTCGCCTTTCGTCGCGTACGTTCTCAGCTTCATATACATTGGCATCTACTGGAACAATCACCACCATCTGCTCCAAGCGAGCCACAGCGTAAACGGAAAAATCCTTTGGGCGAACTTGCACCTGCTCTTCTGGCTCTCTCTTATTCCAGCGGTGACGGCCTGGATGGGCCAGGAGCCATTCCGTCTGTGGCCGTCGGTCATTTACGGAGTGGTTTTGTTGATGAGCGGAGTAGCGTACAGCATTCTGCAAAGATCATTAGTGATGCATCACGGAAAGGATTCGCCCTTACGTAGGGCCATGGGCTCCGATGCAAAGGGGAAGATTTCTATTGCTCTCTATGCGCTGGCGATCGCCTTGGCTTTCCTAAACTCGAAGATTCCCTATCTGCTATATTTCGGCGTGGCGTTGGTTTGGCTGATTCCTGACCGGCGCATCGAACGCAGTTTGGGGAAAGACAACCAGTAGCGCCGCAACAACACCTTCACACCAGTCACAGCTGGTAGCTTCCCAAAATCGAAGTAGTCCCAGGCCAGGCCGCCCACGATGCAGAAAGCAGGGAAGAGGAAGCACGTTCCCGACATTCCGCGATGGAACGTGGAAGCCCGGAGATTTTGAACAAACAACTAACGCCAGTCGGTAAACGGGCCGCACAATGCATAGCTGCAACCTACTAGTAGGCCTCCGAACTGAGAACTTCGGTAATTGATACTTGCTGTTCTTTGCCCTTCCCGTTGAAGACATTTGTCATCATGATCTCAATTTTCTTAGCACCACAATAAAACCTGACCCAGTGTATCTCCGCGATAGGCGAGCGGACCGTGGGCACGTCGAAGGAACAGGAGTGCTCGCCGTCCCTTTCCATCTGAGTCAGGGCACCCCACAGAGCTTCGGCGAAAGCAAATGCGTCTTCTTCGCCCTGCGCCCACGACCTGCTCGCATAGGTAAGCTTCCCGTCTCGAAACCCCAGGTGGCCTTCCCAGGCAGTGGCATTGGTCTTATCTGTGACGATCCAGTCGTCATCTGCATCACTCTCGATTTTCGTGACGCGGTAACGCTCATTCAATTTTGAAATGATCTCATCACGAGACATGCCGAGTTGGAGCGGCATGCCAATCCAAATAGACTGACGAAGGTACTGACTTATCTGAGCATGCGCAGAAACGGCGAGAGAAAACACTAGGAGAGGAATTGCGAGCGTGATGTTGGGGTAAAACCGAAGGACTCTCATAATCATTCCCTCGAACGGAACAGTGATCAACGCCTGGAGGCGAATCGTTGGACAGCTAGTTTCTAGTCCACGCGAGGTTCGCTCGCGCGATCTGTATCACAGCTTCGCCGTCCATCTCGCCCAACTAGCTATGTTGCTGCGTATAGCAAGCTGAGTCTATTTAGCGCGTCCAGTAGTCAGTAGGAGCCGGACGTCGAGGATGAGCGGGCTAGTACGTGAATGAAATATGCGATCAGGTACTACCCGAGTACCGCGTAATCGTCCAACTTGCATCAGCCAAAGGATCAGTTCCTGGCTTCCATCCGATTCCTGAAGAGTCATGCATAATTCTCGATCGGGCGGAACGGTCCGACCCGGGGGGAGCCATGATCGCTTCGCGAAATCAGCAAGTCGTGGTTCCGATTGCTGATGTAAGCGTCGTGATGACCCTGGTCGCGGCGGCCTTCTGTCCGCCGCTCAAGTGATTCTGTTCGATGGCGGCGCAATCGGCTCAGGGCTGGTGGACGCGGCGTTTAGGCCGCCCCGGATTCACAGGTGCGCCCCGAGTCGTTCATACGCTCGGCTCCGCTGATTGGATTTACCAGGGCGGGCAATGGCGCTTGCTCACATCTATTGCGCCACCAGAACCTCCTCCTACAGCACACCAGCGGGACGCGGGAACCTCTCCGTAAGCCGACCACACGCTGATTGGTTGATGTTGCGCGTTACGAGGCCGGACGCAAGTTGCGAGCACGTGCTAACCCGACCCGCCGAGCTGCTGCATGAGCGACGGGATATCAATCCACACATTTTCGCGAGAAATCTTGCCCTCGCGAAACTCCAGAAGGTGCAGGATCCGGAAGCTCGCGCGCCCTTCTCCGCCCGGAGCCCCCAAAACGCGCCCCACCACATGTCCCGTCCAAACGGTCTCGTCAATCATGAAATTATCGCCGTAAAGCCGGCGCACCGTCTGCACGGATTCACCCGTGAGGTTGCGGAACAGCCCTTGATAATACTTGCGAGCCGCTTCCCGGCCTCTGACCTGGCTGCCCGGGGAACCCACAACATCATGCTCCACATCTTCGGTGAGCGTGCGAACGACACCGTCCACATCGTCCTGAGCTTCGTACTGGAAATGCTCGTTGACGATCCTATCCATCTCTTCGCGAGTTAACTTGCTCATTGCCGATTACTTTCCTTTCGATTGTCCGCCGATCTTCCTCGCCTTCAGTGGAAGTTTCCTGAATCACCCCCTTATGATGCTACGTGTCACGCAGAGTATATCTGGTCCTCAAAGTTGGACCCCAGGCCGACCGGCCGCCTTATTATCGGGCTGGATGCCCAGGACCGTTTGCCGAAAAGACAGCATTGCCGGGGGAAGGGAACTGCAATTTTTCCCCTGAGCTGAAATAGGCGTTCGGCGGTGAAGTGGCTCTGTTTCAGGACCCCTTGACAGGTTCCTTGATCAAGTATTCTATTGAGCAGATGAATAGTGAGGCGCGCCTCAGGCTACGCCTTAGACGGAGAGCTCTCGTCTGTTGAACGGACCCATGGACACTGCGACCAAACGCGGGTTCAGAGACCAACTCTTCGAGCAGTTCGCGCGCATCGGAAAAAGCCTGCAGCTCGCTATCGAAATCGGTCCAGGCTCGCAAGCACGTCTTGACACGAGGTAGAAGTGATTCTGCGGCAGTACTTGCATATGTCACCCGTTGTCGGGATTTCCTACTTCTTTGGTTGAACGGGCAGGGGCTGGGGCGCTGTGTGCGACCCTCTTGCTGAACCTGAAGTCTATCTTCGGACAGCAACTGAGACCGAGATAAGCATTCGGTACGTCTTCGATACACACGTGCATGCCGATCACTTATCAACCGGCAGGAGGCTTGCCGAATTGGCGGGCGCACGCTATATCCTGCACAGCAGTGTCGAAGCGAGCTTCGGCTTCTGGGCCGTCCGCGACAGAGACATTCTCGATCTAGGGAATGTGCAAATCCGCGTCTTGCATACCCCGGGTCACACACCCGAGCACATATCACTGCTTGTGAGTGACAACTCGCGCAGTCCCGAGCCGTGGTTTCTTCTGTCCGGCCATACACTGATGGTCGGCGATATAGGCCGGACGGAACTTGCCGTTAGCGCCGAGGATGGCGCACGGATGCTGTTTGAGACGGTTCAAAAGCTGAAAGCGCTGCCTGACTATGTGGAAGTACTGCCAGGCGCTTTTGCCGGCTCGGTTTGTGGCCGGACGCTCAGCGGGAAACCGACCTCCACGGTTGGATTTGAACGCCGATTCAATCCGGCCTTTCAGATTAATGACCGAGACGAATTTGTCCGTCACATGTTGTGCGAGATTCCGAGTCCGCCTGCAAATGCGAAGGAAAATCGAGCTATGAATCTCGGCCTTTTGCCGCAGCGAAGCGACGTGCATTCCTATGGCCCATGAGAACCCCAGGGTTCGGCTGGGGCTTACGGAGAACCTGGCCCAATTTTCCCTCCTGGTTGTAATCAATGTATTTGTCGGGATGATGGTGGGACTGGAACGAACGGTCGTCCCTCTCATCGGTGAGAAAGAGTTCGGCTTAACCTCAAAGACGGCGATCGTTTCCTTCATTGTTAGTTTCGGGGTGACCAAGGCGATCTGCAACCTCTTCGCGGCGCGAGTTTCCGAAGGCCTAGGACGGAAGAAAGTGCTCGTCCTCGGTTGGCTTCTGGGGCTTCCCGTTCCCTTCATGATCATTCTCGCCAGTCGCTGGTTTTGGTTCGATGTAGCGAATGTTCTTTTGGGAATGAATCAGGCCCTCTGCTGGTCCATGACGGTAATAATGAAAGTAGACCTGGTTGGCCCGAAGCGCAGAGGGCTGGCGTTGGGGATCAATGAGTTTGCTGGGTACGTTGCCGTCGGGTTTACGGCATGGATCACGGGCTACCTCGCAGCGCAATATGCTCTGCGACCCCAGCCGTTCTACCTTGGTATCGCGGTCGCCGTTCTGGGACTGCTGCTCTCAGTCTTCGGGGCGCGAGAAACCAGGGAACACGCCAGACTTGAATCCAAGATGCACGAGTCGGCAGCGATCGCTGCTGGCCGCGAAAGTCTCCTCAAGAACACATCCTCTTTCTCGCTGCGGCAAATCTTTTCCTTGGCCTCTTGGAAGGACCAAAACCTGTTCTCCTGTAGTCAGGCAGGTTTGGTTAACAACTTGAATGACGGAATGTCCTGGGGAATCTACCCTTTGTTCTTTGCGAGCTACGGCCTTGGAGTCGCCGCCATAGGGACGATCAAAGCCATCTATCCGGCTGCCTGGGGAATGCTTCAGCTTTTCACGGGCCACCTCAGCGACCATTGGGGGCGAAAGCGGCTGATCGCGGCAGGCATGATTGTGCAAGCCGTGGGGATTTGGCTCACGGCCCAAATTCCGGCGTATTCGGTGTGGATCATCGGTGCGCTGCTGCAGGGAATCGGTACCGCGATGGTATACCCAACGTTGCTAGCTGCAATCAGTGACGTTTCACATCCCGAACGGCGGGCAACAATCATGGGTGTTTACAGATTCTGGCGCGATTTGGGGTATGCGGTTGGTGCTCTGCTTTCCGGGGTGATTGCGGACCTGTTTGGCATGCGAACGGCCATTGAGGTCGTTGCCTTGCTTACCCTCCTTTCCGGAATACAGGTGGCTGTGAGGATGCGAGAAACACTGCGGAGGGACCAGGTAGGATCCCTGCCGCAGACAGCATCGAACGCCGGTTCGTAGCTTCAATTCTTGCAGGCGGACAGAGGAACGAGGATGAAGGCAGCCCAGTGCCTCCCTAGTTGAGAGCCGCTGCGATGACCTGGGGAGAGCTGTCTTCGGCCAGGCAACCATCTTGGACTGTGGAGCAAGTTCTAATATTTGCTCAGCGGCCTTCAATCCGTTCAGTTTTGGCGGACCAGTATCGACCAGAATTAGCTGTGGCAACAGCAATGTTGGCTGGTGAACGGCCTCCAGCCCGTCGGAGACCACCCCGATAGGATGCTCACACCGGGATTCTCAACGAGTATCGACCGGATCAATCGGCCGAATCGTTCGTTGTCATCAACCACAAGGACTCTAGCAAGATCCATGATGACTGATCCTTCTGACGCACATGCTTGTGCTCACGCCCAAACGCGGTCTTCTGGCGGGTTCTTCACACGCGAAGCGGGGTCGCACTTCGGGGACCGATCGGAGGTGCATGACTGAGCGTGCCCAGAGGCGCACCCTGCAAAGGTAAGACGGCAACTAGACGGGAGGTACGGTGGCTTCAGTCGTCGACGGCGGCTGAATGAAGGGCGAACGAGACTCGGCCTGCTTTTTGCGAGTTGAACGAGTCGCCCGCTACTATCCATGCGCATTTTTTGTAAGCACTTGTACGGGAGGACAGGCCAAAAACTTGCCTGTACCGCTGGACAGGCCCGGGCTCAAGGGCGTTCAGATGTTATCCGTTTCAGTACGACTGGCGCAGCCAGGCCTGAAAAGCGAGCCAGGCACGTGCTAGTCTGCAAGCTCACGAGGTTCTAGTACCACAAATACAGCCCATGTCTTCACGTCTTGGCGAAATCCTTGTCAAAGATAGCTTGATCTCTGCAGATCAGCTAAAGCAGGCGCTCGAATTCCAGAAGCGAAATGGCGGCCGACTGGGGACGTGTCTGGTCAAACTGGGCTTGGTCAGCGATGACGACATTACGGCGGTGCTTTCACGTCAGTACGGGGTACCCTCGATCAATTTGAAGTTCTACGAAGTGGATCCTACGGTGATCAAGTTAGTTCCCCAGGAAACCGCCATCCGCTATCAGATCGTCCCGCTCTCACGCGTGGGGTCGACTCTCACGATTGCCATGACCGATCCGACGAACGTCTTCGCCATGGACGATATTAAGTTCATGACCGGCTTCAATGTCGAGCCGGTGGTTGCTTCAGAGACCGCCATCGGCGAGGCGATCAACAAGTTCTACGGCGATGCGGGGAGTTTAGAAGAGCTTGACAAAGTAATGAAGGATCTGGCCGGAGAAGACCCCGATGCTCTCGAGTTGGCTGGTGAAGAGTCGGAACTGGACCTCGAACAGCTTGAAAAGGCTGCCGAAGAAGCCCCGATTATCAAGCTATGCAATTTGATCCTTACCGACGCGGTGAAGAGGGGCGCCAGCGACATTCACATCGAGCCTTACGAGAAGGAGTATCGCGTTCGCTTCCGCGTCGACGGCGTGCTGCAGAGCGTCATGACGCCTCCCATGAAGTTGAAGGATCCGATCACGAGCCGTATCAAGATCATGTCGAAGCTGGACATCAGCGAAAAGCGATTGCCACAAGACGGTCGCATCATGATCAAGTACCTCAAAGATGGAAAAAAGAAGGAACTGGACTTTCGCGTTTCGACAGTTCCCACCCTTTTTGGCGAAAAGATCGTTCTTCGTTTGCTCGATAAAGAGAACCTGCGCCTGGACATGACGAAACTCGGATTTGAGCCGGAATCGCTACAGAAATTCGAGCGCCAGATCTTGAAGCCGTACGGCATGGTGCTGGTCACCGGGCCCACTGGTTCGGGCAAGACCAACACCCTTTATTCATCGGTTGCCCGCTTGAATACGCCGGAAACCAACATCATGACCGCAGAGGATCCCGTCGAATTTCAGCTTCCCGGGATCAACCAGGTGCAAATGAAAGAGCAGATCGGCCTGAACTTCGCCTCGGCTTTGCGCGCGTTCTTGCGGCAGGATCCGAACATTATTTTGGTCGGCGAAATACGAGATTTCGAGACGGCGGAAATCGGCGTGAAAGCAGCTTTGACCGGCCACCTCGTGCTTTCAACGCTGCACACGAATGATGCCCCTTCGACCATTAGCCGCTTGATGAATATGGGAATCGAGCCGTTCCTTGTCGCCACCTCGGTGAACCTGATCTGCGCACAGCGTCTAGTGCGCCGAATTTGTGTGCAGTGCAAGGAGCCACTGCAAATCCAGCCGCAGGCGCTCGTTGAGGCGGGATACGCAGCAGAAGAGGCAGCAAAAATGACGGTGCATCACGGCAAAGGATGCGGGATCTGCAACAACACGGGATACAAAGGGCGCGTCGGCCTCTACGAGGTAATGGAAATCACCGATGAGATGCGGGAGCTGATTCTGGTGGGCGCCTCGGCGCTCGAACTAAAGAAGAAGGCACTGGAACAGGGAATGATTACGTTACGCCGCAGCGGCTTACTGAAAGTAGCCGCGGGCCAGACCACCATGGAAGAAGTGCTGCGCGAGACAGTGCTCTAATCCGGAGGACAGCATGGCCGGTATTACCTTGAGTGAGCTTTTGAAAAAAATGATCGAGATGGGAGGAAGCGACTTGCACCTGTCGACCAACAGCCCTCCGCGCGTGCGAGTTCATGGGCGATTGCGTCCGCTGGACATGCCTCCCTTGACGGCGGCGGACACGAAAGCGCTGGCCTACAGCGTGCTGACGGACGTCCAAAAGCACCGGCTGGAAGAGAATCTGGAGCTGGACTTCTCGTTTGGTTTGAAGAGTCTGGCCCGTTTTCGCGGCAACATTTTTCACCAGCGCGGCGCCGTCGCCGCAGTGTTCCGAACAATTCCCTGGGAAATCAAGGGCTTCGAAGCTTTGGGCTTGCCCGCGGTTGTCCGAACGCTGTGCGATAAACCGCGCGGGCTCGTCCTGGTGACCGGGCCGACTGGTTCGGGCAAATCCACCACGCTCGCTGCCATGCTCGACAAGATCAACAATGAGCACGAAGAGCACATGATCACCATCGAGGACCCCATTGAATTTCTGCATAACCACAAAAAATGCCTGGTCAACCAGCGAGAGGTGCACTCCGATACGCACTCATTTGCAAACTCGCTGCGGGCCGCACTGCGCGAAGATCCCGACGTCGTTCTGATTGGCGAAATGCGTGACCTGGAGACGATCGAGTCAGCCCTAAGAATCGCTGAGACAGGTCACCTGACCTTTGCGACGCTGCACACGAACTCTGCGATATCCACGATCAACCGTATCGTCGACGTTTTTCCTGCACACCAACAGCCCCAGGTTCGTGCCCAGCTGTCGATGGTTTTGGAAGGAATCCTTTGCCAAGCATTGCTTCCTCGCATCGATGGCCGCGGCCGTGCGATGGTGATGGAAATTCTAATTCCTAACGCGGCCATTCGAAACCTGATACGAGAAGACAAAATCCACCAGATTTATTCGGCCATGCAAACAGGCACGGGAACTACCGGGATGCAGACGTTCAATCAGAGTCTTGCAAACGCGTACTTCCAGAAGTTGATCAGTTTGGAAACGACGCTTTCGAGATCCTCGAATCCTGACGAATTACAGGATCTAATTAACCGGGGGGTCACTTCGCCGCAGATGAGTGGTCGGACGCCTGTCCGGCGGTAAAAGGAAAGGGGTAAACGAGTATGCCGGTCTTCTCATATCGAGGGACGAACCGCGCGGGAGCCACCGTGACGGGCGAGCGCCAGGCAGACAACAAAGCTCACCTGACCTCCATGTTGCGCCGCGAGCAGATCAATGTGAACAAGCTCTCCGAGAAGGGCAGGGAGTTCAATATCCCGACCTTCGGAGGCAGTGTTGAAGCCAAGGAGCTTGCCGTCTTCACCCGCCAATTCTCCGTGATGATCGACGCGGGCTTGCCACTCGTGCAATGTCTCGAAATCCTCGCTGCTCAACAGGATAACAAAACTTTTCAGAAGATCCTGAATACGGTCCGGGCCTCGGTCGAGGGCGGCAGCACGCTTTCGGCGGCCATGCGGCAACACGAGAAGGTGTTTGATTCTCTCTATCACAACATGGTGGAGGCCGGCGAAACGGGCGGTATTCTCGATACGATTCTCCAGCGGTTGTCGAGCTACATCGAGAAAAACGTAAAACTCAAGCGAGCCGTAAAGTCGGCCATGATTTACCCGGTTGCCGTACTTAGTATCGCCGCGGGCGTCATCACGCTGCTGCTTTGGAAGGTGGTACCGGTTTTCGTTGATCTGTTCAACGGTATGGACGTCGATCTTCCCCTTCCCACGCGGGTTGTAATCGCCTTGAGCCATTTCGTAGGCAGCATTTACGGGTTTCTGGTACTGGTGTTTTTCATTGCGAGCGGCATTGCCATCAAGCTGTGGTATGGAAC
>Ga0126373_10003730_pt1 | contig 11466 bp, 10 predicted proteins | sample PanSoiMetPlot_11_FD_92545 | JGI IMG/M metagenome (GOLD analysis project Ga0126373, IMG submission 92545) | Tropical forest soil microbial communities from Panama - MetaG Plot_11 | ecosystem: Environmental > Terrestrial > Soil > Tropical forest > Bulk soil | place: Panama | collected 2016-02-17
CGCGCAAAGGCGCGGTCCGCGGCATGCATTTCCAATATGCGCCGCACGCCGAAACCAAGCTCGTCTCCTGCCTCGTCGGGGCGGTGTTCGACGTTGCCGTGGATATGCGGCGCGGCTCGCCAACCTTCTTGCGCTGGCACGCGGAGGAACTCTCTGCCGACAACCACAAGAGCCTGCTCATCCCGCCCGGGTTTGCCCACGGCCTGCAAACCTTGGCGGACGGTTGCGAGCTGCTTTATTTCCACAGCGCGGCTTATGCCGCCGGCGCGGAGGGCGGCATCCATCCGTCGGACTCCCGCATCGGCATCGCGTGGCCGTTGCCGATCGTCGAGATGTCGCAAAGGGATCGCAGCCATCCGCCGCTGCCACACGGCTTCGAAGGGCTGGTGCCTTGAAGTGCCGCCACTGTGGTTCGGAGCTGCGCTTGCCTTTCATGGATCTCGGCAGCGCTCCGCCATCAAACGCCTATCTCACGCAGGAGCAGTTGCGCGCGCCCGAAAAGCGGTTCCCGCTGCGCGTGCTGGTCTGCGAGCGCTGCTGGCTGGTGCAGACCGAGGATTATGTCGGCGCCGCCGAGCTGTTCAACGACGACTACGCTTATTTCAGCTCGGTTTCGACGACCTGGCTCGATCATGCCCGGCGCTATGTAGAGGCGATGATCGGACGCTTGGGTCTCGGTCCGGAAAGCCTCGTCGTCGAGATCGCGGCCAATGACGGTTACCTGCTGCAATATGTTCGTGGACGCGGCATCCCGTGTTACGGGATCGAGCCGACGAAGAGCACGGCCGCCACCGCGCGCGCCAAAGGCATCGAGATCGTCGAGGCGTTTTTCGGTGCGGCGCTCGCGCAAAAACTGGCCGGCGAGGGGCGGCAGGCCGATCTCGTTGTTGCCAACAACGTGCTGGCGCATGTACCGGACATCAACGACTTCGTTCGCGGTGCCGCCACGCTGCTCAAGCCCGGCGGCCTCACCACGTTCGAATTTCCGTATTTGCTCAACCTCATCCGCGAGGCACAGTTCGACACGATCTATCACGAGCATTATTCCTATCTGTCGCTGACCGCGGCCGAAGCCATTTTCCGGGCCAACGGCCTGCTCGTGGTGGATGTCGAGCGATGGCCGACGCACGGCGGCAGCCTGCGCGTATTCGCACGCCGGCAATATGGCGGTGCCCAGTCCGTATCGCCGGCGGTTGGTGCGATGTTGGCAGAGGAGAAGGATGCCGGCGTCGGGCATGCTGGCCTCTATACGGGGTTTCAGGCGCGGGCCAACGCAATCAGGGACGAATTGCTGAGTTTTCTGCTCGAACAGAAAAAGGCCGGCAAAAAAGTTGGCGCCTATGGCGCTGCGGCCAAGGGCAATACGCTGCTCAATTTCGCCGGCGTGCGTGGCGACCTTCTGCGGTATGTCGCCGACCGCAATCCGGCCAAGCAGGGTAAATTCCTGCCAGGCAGCCGCATTCCGATCGTGGACGAACGGCACCTGCTGAACGACGGGCCCGATTGGGTGCTGATCCTGCCATGGAACCTGCGTGCGGAGATCGAGGATCAGCTCGCCGTTGCGAGGGCGTGGGGCGGCAGGTTTTTATGCGCCGTGCCGAAAATTGAAATCAGCGCCTAAGGGCTGAGCGGATGCTTGATATTCATCCCACCGCCAGAATTTCAAAACTTGCCGATATCGAGGATTCGGTCAGAGGAACGAAATTAATCGTTGGCCCGGGTGTGATGATCGATGCGTTCGTCAAGATCAAGCCGGTAGGCGGATTGGGCGACGTGACCATCGCGGAGGGTGCACAAATCAATTCCGGCTGTGTCATTTATTCTGGGAACGGCGTGCGCATCGGCAAAAACGTTCTCATAGCGGCAAACTGTACCTTGGCGGCGACTAATCACGAATTCAAACGGTCGGATATACCGATTGTGGAACAACGCTTTCAGCCGAGTAGGGGTGGAATCGTTATCGAAGATGATGTTTGGATCGGAGCCGGGACCGTTTTGTTGGACGGCTCCATCGTCCGTCAAGGTGCCGTGATTGCAGCAGGCTCGCTTGTTAGGGGCGAAATCGAGGCTTACGGCATCTATGCGGGTCATCCGCTCCGTCTTATTCGCCGCCGTGGTGCGTAAACGGGCATGTCCAAGTTTACCGTTTTCGGCGGAAATGGTTTTATCGGCCGTCATCTGGTGGCAAACCTAAAGGCCGCAGGTCACCAGGTGACGACGATCGGGCGCGGCGCGTTGCCGACGCCGCATTCCGAGCTCGGTCATGTTATTTACTGCATTGGATACACCGGAGACTTTCGTTCGCATCTCGCCGACACGGTGCGCGCTCACGTAAGCATTTTGATCGACCTTGTTGAACGCGTTGAGTTGGAATCTCTGCTCTATCTGTCGTCGACCCGGGTTTATGCGGGTTCGGTGTCGGGGACGGAAGACTCCGTTCTCACAATTCCGCAGGCCGCACTCGACGGAATTTATAATCTGTCGAAACTTACCGGCGAGGCCTTGTGCCTTTCGCATAAGAACGAAAAATTCCGTGTCACTCGTATATCGAACGTCATTGGGCCGGACGCCGGCTCGGATGATTTTTTACCGTCCGTTGTTGCGGAGGTGAAACGATGCGGCAAAGTCGTTTTGCAAAACGGCCCGAAGTTCAGTAAGGACTACATCGACGTCGACGACGTTTGCGACGCCCTGCGCATGATATCTCTGAGTGGAAAAGCGCGGTTATACAATGTGGCCTCTGGCGTTCAAACGACGAACGAGCAAATCGCGACGCTCCTACGAAAATATATGAATGCCGAAGTGGAGTACGCTGCCGGGTCGGAAAGCAGCGTGTTTCCAGCCATCGCGAATCGACGGCTTTGTAGTGAGTTCCCATTTTCACCCCGGACATTTGACGCGGCCTTCAAGCGAATGATTGATCAACAATGACGGACGCCTTGGTTACCACCATCAACGAAGAAACCGCCGAAGTCATCGTTCGCGCGGCTGACGGGACCGAACAGCGTTTCGGCCTTGCAACTGCCGAGGGGTTTGCCGCCGTCTCGCGAGCTTGGCTGCGTGCGGGATGGGACGCCAAATACGTCTACAGCTTCACCTGGCTTGGACGTCCCGTCATTCAGCTTCCTGAAGATCTCTTACGGATTCAGGAGGTCATTTATCGGGTTCAGCCGGACGTGGTGATCGAAACAGGCGTTGCGCACGGCGGTTCGCTCGTCTTTTACGCGACTCTTTGTAAGGCGATCGGCAAGGGCAGAGTGATCGGGATCGATATCGAGATCAGGCCGCATAATAGGGCGGCCGTTGAGGCGCATTTCCTGTACCCCTTCATCACCCTTCTGGAAGGGGGTTCGACCAGCGAGCAGATACTTAGGCAAGTAAGAAGCCTTGTGCTGCCAGAGGAAAAAGTCCTCGTCATTCTCGATTCCCGGCACACGAAAGATCACGTGATGGCTGAGTTGAAAGCCTATTCACCGCTCGTTTCGGTCGATTCGTACGTGATCGTCATGGACGGCATCATGGAGCAGGTTGTCGGAGCACCGCGCACACAGAAGGATTGGGCGTGGAACAATCCGCGGCAAGCAGCTCTGGAATTTCTCGCGTCGAATTCGGATTTCGTGTTGGACGAGCCAGAATTCATGTTCAACGAAGGAACCGTTCGGCACCGCATAACTTACGCGCCCGATGCATTTCTGAGGCGGAAGCGCTGATTAAGCGCCATTCGCAAGGCGTGCAAAGTCGATGACCCAAAAATATTCGCTCATGATTCCGACCTTCAACAGGCCGAAGCTGCTTGATGGGCTTCTTAGCTACCTTGCAGATCAAAGGGCGTCGTTTCCAATATTCGTTCTCGATTCGAGTCGTGACGAGAACAAGGCGAAAAATCGAGCGGTTGTTGCTCGTTACGATCTAAGAGCGCAAATAATAGATTTCGATTCAGATGTTCGTTTCGATTTTAAGATCGCGGAAGCCTTAAAGAAAATCGACAGCGAGTATGTTTCACTCTGTGCGGACGATGATTTCGTATTTACAGGGACTCTTGAGGCTTGTATCCGCGAGCTGGAAAGCGATCGCCAATTAGTAGCATGTCACGGCATCTACTTGAATTTCACGGACGCGGCACCTGAAATTGTCGTGAATCTTGAATACGCGTCGCCGTCGATCGACGCCGAGGGCGCGATTGAACGCGCCTGCCAACTCTTGTTGCAATACGAAGCACTGAACTACGCTGTCTATCGCCATGATGTCATGGCATCGGCTATCGAGATTGCCTCCGAGATGCCCGCAAGCATGTTTTGGGAACTTCTGAGTGGGTTGGCGCCTATCTTACGCGGAAAGGTAAAGAGAATTGGGCAAGTGTATTACAGCCGTCGGTCGCACGGCCCATCGTTCGCGTATCCTGGCCGGGAAAACTTCCATCCGGCGACTTGGATTGCCTCCGATGTCGACGGCTTTTTGAGGACTTTTTCCGATTTTAAAAGGTGCCTGTTTGCGCTGTGTGAAAAGAAGGTCCCCCATTTTGAAGCGGCCGCCCGAGCAAGTTTAACGCAGGCTATTCTCCTATATCTTTGCCAAACACTTGGGGATGGGACGGCCATTAGGCGCGCACTCGTAGGAACGCCATCGCCGTTACGGTTCTCGGAAACTGATTCCCGGTTGCGTTCGATCGTTCCGAAGTCCAAACCGCCGTGTTTCCTAAGCGCAATTTCATCTGCGATCACCAAGGGGCATCGGGTATCGCAGCGTTTGTTGGGCGTGCAGAATGATGCCGCGACGTTTACAACACACGGTAAAGGCGCGACGGTGCTCAAATGCTCGCGTACCGTTCGGGCATTGCTCTCGAGTAGCGTGATCGAAGCTTTATGTCGATTTGGTCAGGCGGCGCCTGACCAGTGATGGGCGATCGAGTATTGCTGAAGAAGCGACCGATCTTCTTCTTCGTCGTCTTCTGGGGTGCGCGTTTCCGGTGCTACTTCGCGAATGTATTGCTCCGCTCGCTGCTCGCGCCGGGCAACCTTCCAGTTCTTGCGCGGTCGGATGGCCACAAACTGCTCGTCTGCTGTCCAGAAGACGATTGGTTCGCAGTTCGCGCTCATCCCGCATTCGCGGCGGTCACATGCCACGTCGAGCTTGTCCATATACCGCTCGAACCGCCGCCGCACGGGCGGCATCCGGTCGATCACATGTCCGTCGGCCATCGGCATGCGGCCGCCGTGTGTTTCGACGCCAAGGCCTATGGATCGCTCCTGCATCCCGACATGCTGTTCGCGGACGGCTTCGTCGCGTCCTTGTGTCGTCACATCGCTGAAGGAACACAGGCGCTTCTGGTGCCAGCGCTTCGGCTGGCGCAATCGCGGCTGTTCGCGAATTTCGGGTTGGACGCGGATCGCGACGCCGGCGATGCCCTGGTTTTCTCGCCTCGCGCGATTACCGCGGCATCCATCGAAAGCCTGCACGACGAAATCGCCGAATGCGAGATCGACGGGCCACGGTTCTCGCTGTTGCCGAATTCGGTTTGGTGGCGGGCTTGCGAACAAGGCCTGCTGGTTCACAGTTTTTCGTGGTCCCCACTGCTGATTGATTATTCGGCCGTGACGCAACACGTCACCGAAGGCTTGGGTGGTCCGTTGGCCGATGGCGATTACGTCGCGCGCAACATGCGCCCCGAAGCGCAGATCGCTTTTGTCGCCGACTCCGATGACATCGTCTTCGCAAGCTGGACGCCCGACGCCGTCGGCGCCCGCGACGGCGGGCGAAGCGTTCTGCAGAACCTGCCGGTGTTCGGCCAGGCTTTGCGTCGGGCGATCCTGCGCCGTGCTTATCGCTATTACACGCGTGAACTTTATCCATTCGGCGATCACGTCAAGGCCAAGGGGTTTCGCGTACCGCTGAAATTTCACACACGCGATTTCGATCGCTCGTGGGACGCGGTTGAGGCCACCGCCGGCCGTGAAATTGCCGCTGCGGTCGGCGATTTGCTTGAGCCGCCCCTGTGCCCGCCAAGCTGGCGCACGCGCGTCCTCGATTGGATCGGTTTTGCACTGCCGGCTTATGAATCGGTCCAGCGCGCATTGGCGTCGCTCAGATTCATCCGCCGGAGAGCTATTGCGGCGCTGTGCGGCGATGCCGATGCCCGTGCCTGGATTTTGGACCGGCTGCGCGCGCGGCTGGGGATACGATCCTAGGTCGTCAGGTCCGACGGGCGACCATCATCGCGTCACGCGTCGTGAGGTCGGCCAAAGTGACATCCGGATAGTTGGCCTGGCAGGCGGCGAAGATTTCCGGCGTGAGGTCGCCGAGGACATCGGGCGCGTCCGGCACCTGGTCCCACAGCAGGATATGGAATCCGGCGTCGACAACCTTGGTTTGCATGCGCGCCAGCGTCGTGCGGCGATCAAGCGTCTTCCACAGCCAAGGGCGTGCGACCGGCGCCTCGAACGGGCGAAGCTCGTCGAGATACCGGTCAAGATCGCTCTCGGGAACCCGCAGATGGCTCCACGGCGCATCGAGAAGTCCCCAAGGGTGGCCACCATTTGGCGAGAAGTAAGGGTTCCAGCAGTGAATCATCAGGCCACCCGGCCGCAACAGCCGGCGCAGCTCGTTGAAGGCGGCGGTCAGGTCAGAAATATGCTCGAGGACGCTGACCGAGTAGACGATGTCGAAAGCGCCATCGGCGAGCTCGGTGCGCTGCGTCACGTCGCCGAAGACAAAAGTCGGCTTGGCGCCAAGGCGTTCGGCAATATGGCGGTGCACGGTCGGTTCGGTAGCAGCGCCATCGTAAGCGTTATCAATTCCTGTCACATCAAAGCCGAGACGGTCCCAGGCGTCGATCGAATAGCCGCCGGTGGTGAAGCCGATCTCAAGGATCCGCGAGCCGGGTTCAATCGAGCCTACTGCGTGCCGAATCCGCGCAAGGCGCGAACGCAGCACCGAGGTCTCGTTCTTAAACCGAGCCTTCAGCACTTCCGGCGAGGGCATGAGCTCGGCGCAGCGCGGGTCCTCGCGCCCTTCGGGTATCAGTCGGCCGGCGACACGTGGCAAGATCTCCGCCACGAAGGCGAGAAGCTTGTCGTAGGGTACGGACAAGGCGCGTCGGCCGAGGGCGCGGTGGAACGCCTCCTGTTCCGTCGGCCTTAACCCTCCCTCCGCCTCGAGGCCGGCAAGGAGACAGATTGGCGGAAGATAGGAGAGGGCTGGTGTCATGGCATAACGGAAATCGGCCAAGACTGGCACGCTCGGTCCATTTCGTCCGCAAAACACAGTCTCGACCGGCGCATTCGAGAAACGGCCGGGCTGCGCGAGCAGGATTGCCGCCGGTTCTGTCGCTGACCAACGCAGCAGTCGCCTGGTGCGCCAGTCCCTGATTGCTTGAGTCTCTCCCAAAAGAGTTTTGAGCCGATGCAGCATCGCGGGACCTTGGCCGTTCGTTGCTACCGGCGTAGCGAAACGGCCTTAGAAATGCAATGCGAAGGAAGCTAGCCGTGCCCTATCCGGCGGAACACCCCTCCTCGAACACCACCTCGCACAGCAAGCTCGTTAAGGCGGCTGCCTATGCGAGGTTTCGTTTGGAAAAATCTGCGTGGCGCGTAAATGTTCTCTTGTCGCGCCTCTGTGGCAGGCTCCGCGGGCACGCCTCGCCCGATGGGGAGGCATTTCGGCGCCTGCCGATGCATCTCGGCCGACTGTCGGAGGCGAACCTCAATGCATTGCGCGAGGCGATTGCGGCGGCGCCTATCGCCCCGTTCAGCGCTGCCGATCACGCGCCGGGTTATGTGTTCAACGAAGGCGACGATGCCATCGCGCGCATTTTCAACGACGGTTACCGCTTCCGCCGGTTGGATGCGCCACAAAGGCGCGCGATCGCACGCGCCCTGGACGAGCTCGCTTCGGAGATCACGCGTTGCCTCGCCAGCGGCTGGCGCGTCATCAACGTCAAAAGTTGGTCGATTCGCTCCGAAACGGTGCAGCTTGGTCCGAATGCTTGGCATCTTGATGGCTTTCCTGTCGGTACGTTCAAATTGATGATCTACCTCACGCCGATCGGTAAGATGCATGGGACGACCGAGGTCAAGCTTGGCGATGGAAGCTCTCGTATCCTTGAAGGCGAGGCGGGGACGTATCTCCTATTCGACCCGAGTGTTCTCCTGCATCGCGGTATCGCGCCGGGCGCTCCAGCAGTTGAGCGCATCCATATCGAGATCACCCTGATGGTCACGCCGGTTACGGACCGGCGCCTGGCTGATGGTGGATTAAACTCATCCTATCCGCGGTTGCCTTGGGCACGACTGCCGATTTGGCAGGCGTGAGCCGGTATGCTCGAGAAGCTCGCGTCCCTGTTCGATCATGGCCGGCCGCGCACTGCCGCCGACAAGCCACTATTCGTCGCCTTCCTCGACTACGCTTATATGCCCTATGCGCTGGGCGACGCGGTCACGTGGCTGGAAAACGCTCAAGTTCATGCCCGCGACGCCGGCGCCGCCGCGATAGACGTTGTCCTCCTCGCATCGCCCGAGCGCCCCGCGCCGGTGTGGCAGCCTCACGTAACCGCCTATAACTTTGTCGCCAGCCTCCATGGCATTCTACCCGTCTTCTTCAGCTCGCCAATGGTGCGCAACGTTCATGTGCTCGAACAGCGCCAGACCTTCTACGACATGGTGACGGATCTCCATGAGCAGGGTGCGGCAAGCTGGCCCGGAATTGGTGCGCTCGTTGAAGAGCGGCTGAACTTCATCAGCCACTTGTCGATCGTTGAGCAGTTCCGGCGCTGCGGCTCGATCCCCCTGCTGAATGCACCACGCGGTTACGAAAAGCAGGCATCTACCTTCATCGATACCTATTGCCCGGATCACTTCCGGATCGTGATCAATGTACGGCAAAGCCATCTGACGGCGGCAGGTACGAATCTGGAGCGCGATTCGCGGTTCGAACCTTGGGCAAAATTCATCTCGCGGACAGCGAACGAATATCCTGACGCGATCTTCATCGTCGTCGGTCAGTATTCCGATGTGGATCGAGCCTTCTTCCGGTTGCCTGCGGTGGTGGCGCCCCGATCGCGCGGCTTTGGCCTCGGCGCCGAGCTTGCCTTGCTGCAAGGCGCTGACCTGTTCATGGGGACTTCGAGCGGATTCGCGCAGGCGGCGTTCTTTGGTCATCCGTCCTACATCGTGACCCATATTGAGCCGCGCGCGGCCATCCATTGCGGTGTGGAGGTTGGTGTGCGCCATCACCCCTTCGGGCGCATCGATCAGGTCGTGACTTGGAAGCCCGAGACTGCCGAGGATTTGGCTGAAGAATTCGACACCGTGCTCGCGCGCAAAGCCGAGCGCGGCGATCGTGTGCCGGTCCGGCGTAGGCGAGTGGTGTGACGTGACGCGTGGAGAAATCCTCAACGCGATCGCGGGTCTCATTCCTGATCGCGTTTTCAATCGCCCGGCGGTCCAGGTGCTGCGCGCGCGGCTTGCGGCTGCGGACCAACGAGAGCGTACCGTGGTTGGCCCCGATCTACCAATCCTGGGAGAGATCGCGATTGACGGCGTTGCTGACTGGCGCACGCAATTCACCGCGGCATTGTGGTCCCTTGCCCACGCAGCGGCGGATTCTCCCAGTCGCGCCATTTGGATGCTCTGTGTTGCGGCGTCGCCCGAGGCGCCGGACGAGCTCTATTCCCTCATGGCTCAAGCCAACTCGCCGACCCAATTACATATGATCGCCAACGAACACGAAGCGGTGGTGTTTCGCGAGCGCTACGTGCCGCTCGCGAGCTTGCGCGAGGCCGCAGCTCGGACGCTCCCTAGCGTGGTTGAGGTTTTGATGCGCATCGACCCGGAGCGGAGCGTCTTCACGCGCGCAACGGCTGTTCGCGCGGCCGCCCATGTTTTCGCGAAGCGGATTGGAGGAGAGGGCGCTTTAATTGCTATTCATGGCGCCCAGGCTGTCGCAGCGGCTAATGCATATTTGAATCGCGCCGATGCCGCTGTTCCCCTGCGCATCCTCGCGTTCGGCGACCCTCAAGAGGTGCCGGAAGGGTTGAGAGCCGATTGTCGGCTGACAATCGCGCGCCGCGCAGGCTTTTCGCTTCTCGACGAGCTCGCACTTGTCCGCTTCTGTGACGGCTACGTGGGCCCAGCGGATCATTACGCGATCGTGGCCGCCGATGGCGGCGTACCGTGCCTGCTATCGAGCGAAGTGGGCACGAAATATACACCTGCGCGTTGGTCGCGGGTCCGCGTCGTATCGGATTTCGCTACGCCGCTTGGACCTTGGTTGGAACGCCTCATCACCCGGCCCATGGCGGTGCGGGTGCGGGCTGGCACCGGAAGCTGACCACATACATGTCGCGTATCGCGGATATCCTGAGCAAGGCGCGGGACCGTGGCTTACCTTGGCTGCGCTTGCGGACGATTGAAGAATTGAGGACCCCGTCGACGCCGGCCGGAGTTGCGATCGGTCGCGTTTCTCGCTCAGCATTCGGCATCGTTTCGCGCGTGCGCGGCGTTGTCGAGCGGCGGCTCGGTCTCGCCGGTCCGCCCCGGGCGCTCGCTCTCGCCTATGATCTCGCCCTTGCACCCGTTACTTTCGATATCGCTTGGGCCCTGGTCGATGGCGAATTGGAGCGACACCGGCGCGGGCTCGCACGCCTCGACGTCGTGTTCGTTCCGGGTTACGACGGTGGTCTACGGAACGAGGGGGAAGAATACGAGGCTGTGGTCAGCCGAGACGCACGCCGCTGGCGTGTCGATCACATCCTGGTCGCCATGTGTCAATTCATACCCGCGATCGGCTCGGTCGTAACGCCGCCTGATCGCGCTTCAGCGGCTGCAATCTTGCAGCGCTATGGTGCCGATGTTTGGCCCAAAGGATATAACACGATGGTGCCGCTTGCACCGCCGCGCTCAACGCGGGTTCTGGCGCTCGCCGAATCGGGTGTCGATGTCAGAGTGTTGGATGCGGGTAGTGAAGCGCGGCGCCATGCGCGTGGCTGGCTCGACGCCAATTGTGGGGCAAAACGCGTTGTCGTGATTACCCTGCGTGATTACAGTTATATGCCTGCGCGCAACAGCAACTTTGAGGCGTGGGGGGCCTTCGCCCGGGCGTTGCCGGCTGATTGGATGGCGGTATTTGTTCCTGACACGGAGCGTGCAGCGGTGCCGTCGCCAGCACTTGCTGACATGTTATTCTGCCGCGAAGCGGCGTGGAATCTCGCCCTCCGCCTCGGATTATATGAGGAGGCCGATCTCAACATGGCGGTCAATGGCGGGCCGATGAACCTGTGCTGGTTCGATCCGCGCGTGAAGTACGCGATGGTAAAAGTCATTACCGACGGCGTTCCCCAGGCGTCGCCGGAGTTCCTGGTTAAAGTTGGCCACAAACTCGGGGCCCAGCCGCCGTTCGTGCGTAAGGGCCAAAGCTGGGTCTGGGAAAATGATGAGCTTAGCGTCCTGCACAGGGTGTTTGAACGCATGGCGC
>Ga0126373_10003731_pt1 | contig 11465 bp, 12 predicted proteins | sample PanSoiMetPlot_11_FD_92545 | JGI IMG/M metagenome (GOLD analysis project Ga0126373, IMG submission 92545) | Tropical forest soil microbial communities from Panama - MetaG Plot_11 | ecosystem: Environmental > Terrestrial > Soil > Tropical forest > Bulk soil | place: Panama | collected 2016-02-17
CTTGGGCCGCGTGCCCGGCTGCAAGCGCCGCCGCCGTCGCATGCCAGCCCAGTGGGCCGGGACCGCCGTCGGCGGGCCAGGCCTGGCCGGGACGAGACTCGCGAAGCTCAGCTTCACGGGGCTCAGGCTCACCGGACTCAGGCAGGCTGCCGGTCCAGAGCAGCAGCGCGACATCCTCGAAGCTCCGGTGCATCGCCAGGTCCGTGGCGTCGTATCCGCGGTAGCGCTGCGTCTTGCTGGTGAGTTCGGTGATCTCTGACTCGATGACAAGCTCGGCGAGGCCACCGGTGCGGCGCGGCCGGCCCTTGCGGGCGAGTTCCTCGACCTCGTCCGCGTCGAACATGCTCGTTCGTCCGTCCGCCTCGCGCCGCCGGCTAAGTACTCCCCGGCTGACGTAGGCATACAGGCTGGCCTGCTTGATGCCCAGCCGACGCGCAGCCTCGGATGCGCTGATCCAGTCAGTCATCACCCTCCCCTCGCCCGACCAAGGCGCTAAGTCGCCGCACCTACATTGACTATAATCAATGTTGACACCTTAGCGCAGAGCCGATCAATAATGGAAGCGATCCCCGACACCGTGCCTGAGGGAGAGACCATGAGCGCCGCACCAGATGTTGTTACCCCACCGTACGAGGCCCCCGCCGGCCTAGCGGGAGTGTCCGTCGCCCATACCCAAGTCTCCGACGTGCTCGGTCGTCAGGGCTTCTACCACTACCGGGGGTACAACGCCGTCGACATCGCCCGGCGGGGCCGCGTCGAGGACGCATGGCACCTGTTCTTGCGCGGCGAACTGCCGACGCCGGCGCAACGGGCCGAGTTCACTCACGAGTCTGCCGACTGGCGCCGGCTTCCAGACGGCATCCCCAATTTGCTGGCCGCAATCGCGCGGCAGAGTCCGCCGGGTTCGCTCGCTTCGATGCGAACGGCTATCTCGCTGTGCGCCCAGGCGCTGGGCTGCAAGCCCTGGACTGACCAGAGCGCCGAAGAGACCGCCGAGCAGGCAGCCCGGCTCTCGGCGCTCATGCCGGTGCTGGCCGCCGCTTTGTTCCGGCTGGCCAGCGGGCTCGAGATGGTTCCGCCGCGGGCCGACCTCGGCTACAGCGACAACTACCTGTACATGATCACCGGCGAGATCCCGGACGACCGGAGCCGCTACGCGGTCGAACGCTATCTCATGCTGACGATCGACCATGGCTTCAACAACTCCACGTTCACCTCCCGCGTCATCGCCTCATCTGGCGCTGACCTCGGCGCCGTCGTCACGGGAGCACTCGGTGCGCTGTCCGGGCCATTCCACGGCGGGGCGCCGGCCAGGGTATTCGACATGCTCGACGCGATCGGCACACCCGAGAATGCCGAACCGTGGCTCCGGCACGCCATTGAGCACGGCGAGAAGCTGATGGGGTTCGGCCATCGGATCTACAAGACCATCGATCCGCGCTCGCAACTGCTGCACGAAGTGGCCAGGGAGCTGCACAGCGAGCGGGTCGAGTTCTCCGAGATTGTCGAGAAGACCGCCGTCGAGCTGCTAGCTGAGCTCAAGCCCGGTCGGGACTTGTATGCAAACGTCGAGTTCTACGCCGGTGTAGTGCTTGAGGCGGCCGGCCTGCCACGCGAGATGTTCACCGCTACGTTCGCGTGCAGCCGCATCATCGGATGGATGGCCAACGTGCTGGAGCAGATAAAGGACAACCGCATATTCCGGCCGCTTGCGCACTACGACGGTCCGGCTGCGCCGCGCGAGTTCCCCGCCTCGTGGCAGCCGGGTAAGCCCTAGCGGCCCAGCTGCCCGCGATCACGCGCACGGCGGAGACGCCGCCGCTGCTCCGGGGACAGCATGCGGTAGGCGACGATCGGGATGCCGATCGCGAGGGCGATCACGGCGATGGCCAGCCACGGGTTGATGATGAACAGGATCAGCCCGATCGCGACCCCGATGAGGCCGTACCTGATGTGAGGTGTCATGCCGGGCTCCCTTCAGGGAACTTCGTTCCCTTCCTATATCAACTATCCCGTCCGAGCGCTAGTTCCCGAATGCCTCGGCAGCCTGCGGACCAGCTTCCTCGGTATCGCCCGATGGTAGATGATGACACCCATGACGCTATCCCTACCGGTTGATGCCGGTGCGAACGAGCTGCTGTCCCGCAATCCCCTGGCGTTGCTGATCGGCATGCTGCTGGATCAGCAGGTACCGTTCGAGAAGGCGTTCAGCTCGCCGTATGAGCTGGTCAAGCGGCTCGGCCATGAACCGACCGCCGCCGAGCTCGCCGACTACGATCCGGACGCCCTGGGGGCGGTCTTCGCCGAGCGGCCCGCCCTGCACCGGTTCCCGAAGGCGATGGCGGCTCGTACCCAGGACCTGGCCCGACTGATCGTGGACCGCTACGACGGCGATCCGGCTGCGATCTGGACCGGCGCGACCAACGGCAAGGACCTGGTCGCGCGTCTCGCTGAGCTGCCGGGCTTCGGCGGCTACAAGGCGCAGATCTTCGCCGCGCTGCTCGGCAAGCAGCTCGGGGTGCAGCCCGAAGGCTGGCGGGAGGCGGCTGGCCGGTTCGGCGAAAAGGGCTCGCATTACTCCGTCGCCGACATCGTCGACGACGACTCACTAGCCGCGGTCCGGGCCTACAAGAAAGACATCAAGGCGGCCGCAAAGGCCAACAACACGCACTGACCGCCGCCGAGGTAGAGTCTGCGCCCATGCAGAACACTGAGCTGCCGCTCACCGGATCCGCGACCGTGCACGTCCTGGCCGCGGGCTATGCTCGCGAAGACACCGACGGCGAGCACGTGGGCAGCACCGTGACCCTCATCCAGGACGGGAACGGGGTGATCATCGTCGATCCTGGGCTCGTCGCGTCGCGGCAGAGTCTGCTGGCCGAGCTCGCATCGCACGGGGTGTCACCCGAGGCCGTCACCGACGTGGTGTTCAGCCACCACCACCCCGACCACACCGTCAACGCGGCGCTGTTCCCAGCCGCCCGGATGCACGATCACTGGGCCATCTACGACGGTGACCTGTGGATCAGCAGGGAAGCCGACGGCTACGCGGTCAGCCCGTCCGTGCGCCTGCTCGCCACCCCCGGCCATACCCCGCAGGACATCACCACGCTGGCGGCGACGGCCGACGGCGTCTACGCGTGCACGCACGCCTGGTGGGCGGCGGACGGGCCGGCTGACGACCCGTTCGCGCCGGACCCAGCGGTGCTTGCCGCCAGCCGGGCCCGCATACTCGCCGTGGCCAAAATCATCATCCCCGGCCACGGCCCAGCGTTCGAACCAGACGCGAGTACGCCGCGCTAGGGGTGTCCGGCCAGCGCGTCAGGCCACGTCTCCCTTGATCGAGAAGGCCGACATCCTAACCACGGCCAGCACCAGCGTGACGATGCTGACCGCGATACCCATCCCGATGCCCGTGCCGAGCGTGATGTGCGCGTCTAGCGCACTGTTATGAGCGATGGAGTTGGTGATAGCCAGCGAGTAGTGCTCCACGGAAAGCAGCCCAACACCAGGGATGAGGCTGGCCAGCAGGCCCTCCCACACCAGGATGTACAGCAGCCCGAACGCCAGTGCGCGGGTGGGGCTGAATACCGCAGTGAGCATGACGAAGAGGGCGTTGTAAACGACGGCACCGGCGAGCGCGCCGATCAGCAGGCCGATGGTGAGCTTGCTCGTAGGTCCGGTGGCGATCGCGCCTGCCAGGTACTCGGGCACCACAGCGAACGCGATCGTCAGGGCCACCGCCACCACGTACTTACTGAGCACGACGGACCGGCGGCTGACCGGCGTAGCTAGCAGATGCATGATGCTGCCGTCCTCGACCTCGGCGCCGATCACGCTGCCGCCGACGATGAGGGCGGTTAGCGCCAGGATCAGGAAGCCGACTACGCCGAGGAATTCCGGCGGCCAGACTGAGCTGTGCGCCTTCCACTTCAGCAGCGCCGAGATGCCGATCAGGATGACAGCCGGGACGGCGAACAGCAGGGCTCGCTTCCGGTTCAAGGCGGCACGCAGTGTGAGCCGCATGATGACGGGATTCAACACGCCGGACATCGGGTGCACCGTTCTTTCGCTCGCTACGGTTCTTTCGGTCGCGATAGTCATCAAGACGCCAGCAAATAGGTGAAGACGCTCTCGAGCGACTCGTCAGCCGGGCGGACCTGCGTCAGGCGGATGCCGTGATCGCGGCTGATGCTGGCGATCTCCCTTGTGAATGTGCCGTAATCGGATGCGCGGACCTGAAGGCCGTGCTGGGTCAGCTCGACGGCGCTGACAGCCGGCCGGCCGATCAGGGCCGAGCCGAGCGCGCGGTTGTCTGACGAGCTGAGCAGGAAGACGTGCGGCCGGTTAGTCATCAGCCGCCTGATGGCGCGGAAGTCACCCGATGCAGCCAGTCGGCCACCCACGATCACCTGGATGATTCCTGAGAGCCGCTCGACTTCCTCCAGGATGTGCGAGCTGAACACGATGACCCTGCCCTGCTGGCCCTGCGTGTGCAGCAGGTCCATCATGTGCAATCGCTGACGCGGGTCCATGCCGTTGAACGGCTCGTCCAGCAGGACGTACTCGGGGTCGTGCACGATCGCCGCGGCTACCTTAATGCGCTGCCGCATGCCCTTGGAGTACGTGGAGATGCGCCGGTCTTGCGCCTCGGCCATCTCGAGCAACTCGATCGCCCGCTTGGCTGCGCCGTCCGGATCGGGCAGGCGGTGCAGTCTGGCGGTCGCGGCGACGAACTCCTTGCCAGTCAAGAAGGCGTACACCGAGTCACGCTCAGGAACGAGCGCCACCTGGCGGAACATGTCAGGGTTGCGCCAGCTGCTTCGGCCCGCCACCGTCACCTCGCCACGCGACGGCGCAAGGAACCCGGCAATCATGTGCATGATCGTCGTCTTGCCCGCGCCGTTCGGCCCGAGCAGGCCCGTGACACCAGGCCCGATGGTCATGGTGATGTCGTTGACGGCCACCACGTTGCCGTACCAGCGCGAGACACCGCGCAGCTCGATGCCCATGCTCGTGTTGACACCGGTCATGCCACACCGACCTTCCGGTACCGGACGATCAGACCGACGATCGCCGCGACCGTGAGAATCAGGAATACCGCGCCGTACACCGGCCCGTAGTTACCGACCGTCGTCTGCATGACCTCGCGGACCGGCAGGCCGCCGGCTGCTGGCGGCTTTTCTAGCCACCGCAGCACGCCGCCGAGCAGCGTGAACGGGCTGATCAGGCCGGCGAGGCTGGTCAACGCCGACGGCTGACCGAACCCGGCCGGCCCGAACGCCTGCTCGCCGATGTGCGCGAGCACGTTGGCCAGGATGTAGGAGAAGAACAACGGGATCCCGATGGCGCAGATCGCAAACACGCGCTTGCCCGTCGTGGATGCCAGTAGCAGGCCGATGCTGGCAAGCAGCACCGCCCAGGCCGCGCCGTAGAGGAGCCCAGGCCCAAGCTGGAGCGTCTGCTGCCAGACCTGGCTGGCGCCGTGTACCTGGGTCACGATGCCCAGGTAGAGCAGCACCAGCGGGATCTCGATCATCACCAGGCAGGCCAGCAGGAACGCGACGAGTTTGGCGACCGGGTAGTCGAGCCGGCTTATCGGCCGGGAGAAGTACAGCGGCAGCGTGTGGTTTCGCAGGTCGTAGGAGACCATGTTGGGTGCTTCCAGCGCGACGAAGATCAGCATCGCTACGACGCGAAGCTGCGGCGTGTAGCTGTCGTAGGTCACGGCGGGGCTGCTCCCGGGGTTCAGCGCCAGCCCGATCGCGTTCACGGCGGCGGGCAGGCACATCAGCACGAACAGCAGAATCGGGAAGACCTTGGCCTTGGCCCCGCGTCCGATGCCAAACGCTGCGCGGAAGCTGTGCCAGATCAAAGCCCGGACGATCGCGGCGCGGCCGAGCCGCGCCGCGTCGTAGCGGCGGTAGCCGATGTTGTGGATCACGCCACCACTCTCTGGCGCGGACGGGGCGAGCCGTCCGGTGGCAGCGCTAGCGTCAGCTGACACTGGCAGCTCCTGTGGTCTGGCCAACCTGCGCGGCAGGGTCGGCGCGGAACAGTTCTTCAATGCGGTGCCTGCGCTGCTCCATCCGGCTGAGTGGCAGCCCGAGGTCAGCGACGGCATCGCGCACGGCGTCGTAGGTCGCGTCGCTGGCTAGCTGGACGAGCAGTCCGCGCTGATAGGGCAACGGCGTCAGGCCGCGGCTGGCGAGCTCAGCCTGCAGCAGCTCGAGGCCTTCGTCGACTTCGACGACGAGCACCGAACTGGCTTGCGTCATCGATCGGACCGAGTCGGACCGCAGCAGCCTGCCTGCGTCGATGGCGACAAGCTGGTCGCAGATCTGCTCGATCTCGCCCAGCAGGTGCGAGGCAACGAGGATGGAGATGCCGAACTCGGAGCCGATGCGGGCAATCAGCTCGAGCATCGCGGTGCGGCCGGCCGGATCGAGTCCGTTCGTTGGCTCGTCGAGCAGCAGCAGCCGCGGGTCGCCGACCAGCGCCTGAGCCAGCTTGACGCGCTGCTTCATACCGGTCGAGTACGTGCCGATCTGCCGGTACCGCTCCTCGTACAGGCCGACGTGCCGCAGCGAGTCGGCAGCGCGTTCGCGGGCTGCCGTCGCCGGGAGTCCAGACATCCGGCCGAGATGCGTCACGAGCTCGGTCGCGGTGACATCCGGCGGCAGGCAGTCGTGTTCGGGCATGTAACCGGTCAGGGTCCTGATCACGAACCCGTCGGTGAGGCAGTCGTGGCCGAACACCGCCGCCTTGCCCGTGGTGGGATCGAGCAGGCCGAGCAGGATCTTGATCAGCGTCGATTCCCGGCGCCGTTGGCTCCGATGAGCCCGGTAATGCCGGGCTCCACGCTGACGGTGAGGTCGTCAAGCGCGGTGATTGTCGTGCCGTACCGCTTCGTCAGGCCGCGCGTGTCAATAACGGCGCCATGACCTGGCGGCACGTGCCCCCCGGCTTGCCGCACTGGTTGTGAGATCACTGTCCCTCCGTTGTGTGCCTCGGCCAGCGCTCGACAGCGCCCCGATGTGCGAGCAACACGATCCCAGAGTCGGTGCGGCCGCGTCATCAACCGCCAGGCTGATTCGCATTGCCCTACACGGTGACGCCGACCGGCCAGGACCGATACCGCGGGTTGAGGCGGTTACCGGCCGACCGCGTAGCCCTGCATGCCGCGGGGATTGGCGGCCGCATACAAGAAGCCGTCCGACCTGGCGACCGCGCTCATGCGACCCAGGGACCAGGGCGGCCGGACGCTGACCTCGTGCCCGCGGGCGCGGAGCGCGGCGACGACCTCGTTCCCGGCCCTGGACTCGATCGCCAGGGACGCCGGCGCCGACGAACGGGGATAGAACGATGACGGGAAGTGATCGGTGTGGGATGTAGGCGCGTCGATAGCTTCCTGCAAGTTCATCCCGAACACCACGTGGTTCAGGAAGAACGCCAGCGACCACTGATCTTGCTGGTCCCCGCCCGGTGTGCCGAATGCCAGATACGGTTCGCCGCCGCGGAGCGCCAGGCTCGGCGAGAGTGTCGTGCGCGGCCTGCGACCCGGCGCCAGGGTGCTGGCCAAGCCCGGCGTCAGGGTGAACATCTGCGCCCGCGTGCCCAGGCAGAAGCCGAGGCCGGGAATGACAGGCGAGCTCTGCAGCCACCCGCCGCTGGGCGTCGCCGCGACGAGATTGCCGAACCTGTCGGCGACGTCCAGGTGGCACGTATCGCCCGGCCCGAGCTCGGGTGACGACACGCCAACGGCGGACGGCTCGCCAAGGCCAACCCGGCCGGGCCCGGGAGGGCCGAAGGCCGCGCGAGCGTAATCCGGCAGTCGCGGCAGGACGCCCGCGGGCGCACCGGGCCGCAGCTCGGTCGACGCGGTGTCGCCGACTAGCTGGCGGCGCGCCGCCGCGTAGTGCGGCGAAAGCAGCGCGGCGAGCGGCACCTCGGTCTGCCTGGGGTCGCCGTACCAGGCCTCGCGATCAGCGAACGCCAGCTTCGCGGCCTCGGTTACGGTGTGCACCAGCGCAGCGCTGCCCGCCTCGGCGTCATCGATGCCCAGACCATCCAGCAGGGCGAGCTGCTGGAGGAACACCGGCCCTTGCCCCCACGGTCCCGTCTTGCAGATTGTCAGACCCCGGAAGTCGGCGGTGACGGGAGCCTCAGCACTCGCCCGCCACCGCGCGAGGTCGTCGCCGGTCAGCAGCGCGCGGTTGCGCCGCCCCGTAACGTCGAGGACCTCGGCGCTGTCGCAGTACCCGGCGATGGCCTCCGCGACGAAGCCCTCGTAGAAGGCATGCCGGGCGGCCTCGATCTGGCGTTCGCGGCCAGGCCCTGCATGCTCAGCCTCGGCGAGGATGCGCTTGTAGACGGCGGCCAGCGGCCGGTTAGTGAACCGGCTGCCCGGCGCGGGCACGCCCGCGGCCAGGTAGATCTCGGCGGACCCCGGCCAGTCCGCCCGGAATGTGTCGGCAACGGCAGCGATCGCTGCGCTCGCCGTTGGCAGCATCGGATAGCCGTTGTCAGCAAAGTCGATCGCATACTCAACGACGTTCCGCAGCGGCAGCGTGCCGTACCGCTCAAGCAGCAGCATCCAGGTCCCGAACGCGGCCGGCACGCAGGCGGCCAGCAGACCCGTTCCTGGCACGAGGTCGAGGCCGAGGTCTGCGAACGCCGCAAGCGTCGCCGCGGCAGGCGCCTGTCCCTGCCCATCAAGCACGAATGGCTGACCTGCTGCGGCGTCGAACCCGATAATCGGCACCTCTCCAGCCGGGCCGTTCAGGTGTGGTTCGACCACCTGGAGCACAAGGCCGGTGGCCACCGCCGCGTCGAACGCGTTACCGCCACGCTCGAGCACGGACATACCGGCAGCCGAGGCAAGCCAGTGGGTCGATGCCACCATGCCGAAGGTGCCGGCTAGCTCTGGCCTGGTTGTGAACTGCGGGCTCTCGGTCAACCCGTCTCCAATCGGATTCGCGCGCTACGCGGCGCTGCAGTAGCCGAGCGCCAGGTACTGGAGCCCATCGAAACCATCGAGCAGGTCTGGGTTCGTCGGCTAGGGTCGCGTCGCGCAAGTTCCTATCGGTGCTGGCGGGGATTGTCCGAGGCGGGAACTGAGCTCCTCCGAACTTAGCTGGCAAATGTGACGCAGCTGTAACAGAGCCTGCCAACCGGCAACGCAAGCCGAGCGTCTTAGTCGGAAATTGGCTTGTTGCCGGGCGCTGGACCCGGCCCCGCACTAAGGAACTTGGATCCATGACTCACTCGTTGACCCTCGCCATCCGGCTAGGCGCCGTCTCGGCGCTTGCCGGTGCATGCGGACTGCTTTCGGCCTGTGGCAGTGGGGCCGCCCCTGGCGCGGCTCCCACCCACACGGTGACGATCCAGGCGAGCACCGGCAGCACCACCCCGAGCGCCTCGCCAGTGGCTGCATCTTCATCGGCCGTTGCTGGGCCGTCCAATTGCCTGGCCTCTGGTCTCCAAGCCCAGGTCGGCGTTTCACAGGGGGCTGCGGGCACGATCTACTCGACGGTCGTCCTGACCAACACGTCCAATGCCACGTGCACCTTGTATGGCTATCCCGGTGCTTCCTTTGTCACCGGTGTTGGCGGTGTCCAGGTGGGTCTGCCGGCGACCAAGGATCCCGTCGTGGCCAAGACACTGGTGACGCTGGCCCCGGGCGGCCAGGCAGCTTTCTTGCTGGGGGTTCACGAAGCAGGCGCGTACCCCACGTGCATTATGACCAGCGTCGACTGGCTGCGGATCTACCCGCCGGGCGACTACGGCAGCATCAACGTGCAATACAAAACGCAAGCCTGCTCCAATCCGCATCTTTCGATCATGACTGTCAGTCCTGTGCGGGCCGGGTCCAACCCGACCTTCTGATGCCGCGGTCTGACTGCGCTTTTCGTCGGGCGGGGCACGACGGTGGATCATGGTCGCGCTCCGCCACCGGTCCGGCCCGCCACCGGTCCGGCTGCGCCAGGAGTTGCGCGCCGCCTGCAAGGTAAAGTCAGGCATCATGCTCAGCGCGCGCGCATCCGACGGTAAGCGGTTGGCTAGGGCCAACCGTCGCCGAGCGCCACGTTGGGCAGCGTGCATCGTCGGTGTGATCGGCGCGAGCCTGGTGGCCGGCTGCGCCGCACCAGGCCAGCAAGGTCCGGCGATCAAGCTCAGCTCGGCGCAAGTCACCGAGCCAAGCGCCAGCGGAGTCACCGACGTGTACGTAGACGTGCAGAACAGCGGCCCAGCGGACCAGATCGTCGGGGCGCGGCTGAGCGCCGGCGGGACTGTTACGCTGCGCTCCCCCAGCGGAACCGGGATTGCGCAGATGCGGTCGGTCCACGCCATCACCGTCCCGGCTCAGAGCTTCACCGGGCTTGATCCCAACGGCTCTCATCTGCTTGTCACCGGCTCGGGTCCCATGAAGGCCGGCACGCTGATCACGCTGACGATCGTGTTCGCGCATGCCGGGGCGATCTCGGTGCCTGCGCTCGTGACAAATCCGGAGACCGGCGGCGGTGGTTACTTCCTGAACTGAGCGGTTGCGAGGTGCTGGTTGCGCCGCTGCCAGTCGCGATATATCGTTTTGGGATCAGGCTGCGAGGGTCACGGAGGGGCAGATGGCAACGCAACCGAGTTTGCGTATCGGAGACGCCGAGCGCGAGGCCACTGCTGCTGAACTGCGAGAGCACTTCGCGCACGGGCGGCTGACGCTCGAGGAGTTCAATCAGCGTCTTGACGCCGTTTTCGCCGCTAAGACCCAGGCCGATCTCAGCCGCATAACGCGCGACTTGCCGCACGTCAGGTCGGGAGGCGCACCGTTGCCAAGCGCCCGGACGCGGCCTGGTCAGCTTCTGACGACCGGGCCAGTGACCTCCGGCACAGTTGCCAGCTGGCCCGGCACCGACTGGACGGGCGGCGACTGGACCGGCCGCGCCCGCTCGGGCCACCGGCACAGCCACGGCATCGGCGTGTTCGCGACGCTGCTGGCCGCCCTCGGGACCTGGCTGCTGGTCTACGACGTGATCCTGGTCGGCGTGCGATTCCCGTGGCCGGGCCGGTTCGGTCTGCTGGCGGTGATCTTCACGCTGATGCGCGGCGTGCTGCGCCGGATCATGCGGACCCCGCGCCGCCCCTGGTAACCGCTATCCCGCGACCGGAACGCGAAGCGGGACAACCAAGTACCGGAAGGCGTCCGTATCTGCGGACGCACTCACCTCCACGTCGGCGTCTCCGTCCGCCATCGCATCGCCGTCGATCCAGCTGATCAACGCCGGCTTAGCCGGGCTCGAGAACTGGAATCTGATCCGGCCGGCCCCGGTGTCCGAGCCGTCAGGATCAGCGGCGGTTCCGGATCGACCGTGGCCGCTCAATGCGGCCGCCGTAATGCCATCCAGCAGGTACTGCGGATTGAACGAGATCGTGTGCTGCGTGCTGTCGAACCTCGCCGGCAGCGACTC
>Ga0126373_10003733_pt1 | contig 11462 bp, 15 predicted proteins | sample PanSoiMetPlot_11_FD_92545 | JGI IMG/M metagenome (GOLD analysis project Ga0126373, IMG submission 92545) | Tropical forest soil microbial communities from Panama - MetaG Plot_11 | ecosystem: Environmental > Terrestrial > Soil > Tropical forest > Bulk soil | place: Panama | collected 2016-02-17
AATGACCTAAATGGGTCAAGAGCATTAGCTCCACCCTGTTGTGGTTGTGGGACTCTGACATCCAGAGCAGGAAGAGGTTCTGCCACCTTATTCTCCCATCGGAGGCATCATTGGATTACCGCCCTCATTATCAGCTTGTGCAGCAGCTGGCTGCATAGTTGGCTCTTTCATTCTTTGTTCCAGATGGGTGGCTGCCATAGCACTCACTGCAGCCACTCCCATATTATGTTGGATTAATTTATTTTCTTGTATAAGCTGCATTTCTGCTTGACTTACGACTACATCATGCATACGTATCCAGGACGCGAGGCCTTCGCCCCCTTGCGCTGGCATGTCGCTCATAATAGTTGCAATTTGAGTGGCTCCAATACCGTGGCCAACCAACCTACCAGCGGCCTCAATCACATGCTCTGGCCTCACCGTGTCCCCCATCTCCATGAGGCTATCCAGCTCTCTTCGGAGATGATCTAACACCTGCTGTGCTTGCTGCCCCTGCTTAAATTGACTCTGCGTGTACTTCAATTGCTGATGGACATCAGCGAAGGGCTGTCCTGCTTTGGATGCAGGTGGAGGCCCTGTCCGACCAGATGGTGGCATACCTGGCGGCCCCGGAGCAAGGATTGATGCTCCCGGTCCCCTTCCAAGTCCACTATTCTGCCTGGATGCACCTCCTACTGCTCCCGGATTTGGCTGAGGCACTGAACCACCTGGATTAGCTCCAGGCATGAAAGGATTATTACCACCCATCATAGACCTCCAGTTCCACCACCTGTACTATAGACACTAGGTGAACCAAAGAGACTATTGAAGCCGCCGCCACCACCCAAACTATTTATGAGGGCAATATTAGCAAGTGAGTTCACACCCCCTCCAATAGCATTAGCAGCACCCGTTCCCCCTGCAATAAGTGCATTAGCTGCACCCACCTGCCCTGATGCCAGGGCCGCACCACCCTGCGTAATAGCCGAGGCACCAGTATTAGCCAATTGAATATTACTACCTGCCAATGAACCCGATGCACTCAGTCCGACGTTGACAGGCCCTTGTAGGAGGTTGGCAATCTGCTGTCTTTGCTGCAGGTCCATAGTCCTGCCAGCCAGCAAAGCATTAGTATTGGCTTCATACCCTTGCAGACTTGCATTGAATACCTGTGGCCATGTATTAGCTGCAACACCACCGGCGATTTGTGACGCGGTGTCAACCGCGCTCTGGCTCCGACCCAATCCCGTAGAGGTGAGGGCATTTTGCCCTGCAAGCAAGGCTTGCTGAAGGGTGAATTGGTAGCCTGGTGTAGCCGCTAGGTCAGCCATGGTTGGCTGGAATGTGAATGATGGTAAGGAGGTGTCAATAGGGGCTGTAAGCCCCGGCAAAGCTGCTCCATATGCAGGTAAGAATGATCGACCAAAGTCAGCGAAGGGCTGCAACTCGGCAAGGTTCTGCTCACGAGTAAGTTGTGTTAGACCCAAAGACTGCTGAGCCGCCTGGAATTGCAATTGGGCGGCCTTTGTTGCAGCGGATGCCCCCTTCTTCCCCCCAGCAAGAGAAGCACCACTCTGTAGACCAGCAGCACCAAGAATGGCTGTACCAATACTAACAGGCATGAGATTAAGCCCCTTCTTCCTTGAGCTTCATTATATAATTATGACTTAGGAGACGAGCACCTCTTCTTTCAAAAAGCTTGCCCAAAGTCGCCCCTCTACCCTTGAGGCCATGATGGAAGTAGATGAATTTGACCCCTGTTTTCTTGCATTCGGCAATGGCTCTATCCAGCATCTTAACAGCCACAACTGGATGTCTTGGCTCAACATACCATGCACTCTGATTGGCAATAAGGGTACCTTTGCTCTCCATATCAAAGTCAAGAAGCCAAGAGAAATAGCCTACCATCCTATCATCAACCCGAGCGGTAAGGACCTGGAAGATGCCTTGGTCGTTTAGGACTGACATACTCCACCAGTCTGGCTTGAAGGGCCTTTCTTCCTCAATCTCAACCTGTTCCTGGGCAGCAAGCTTCTCCAGCTCCTCCCAGACATCTCTTACCTTCTCAAATTCAATCTCAATTGAGGCATTCATTCAACCCTCTTGTCTTCTCCAGCACATCATTCCTAAACGCCTCTGACCTAGCATTAATCTCTGGCCTCATATCCTCAACATCATTCAAGTTGATTTGAATATTTGTCTGGGATAGCTGGTACCACCAGTCGAAATCAAAGTCCAATTCAAGGAGGTATTCAAAGAGCCATTTACCTACAACTGGTGCATCCAAATCGGTTGACTTAATCGAATAAACACCTGGCTGCTCTGATATGATGTCGAGTATTGCATCCAGCTTTCCTAGCTCAGTCAGGTTGGGCTTATACCCTTGCATGACAAGGGAGTTGTAAACCTCTTGCAGGGGTCTCCGCATCACTACCGTCTTAAGTTGTGGCATTTCCTTTTTAATAACCTGCCAACCTATCATTCCCTCTATCTCAATAGAGCCCCACATTCCCTCCTCTTTATAAGCATGGAGGAAGCCTTCAATGCTCTTACAAAGAGGAGCTACATCATGAGCCACAGGCTGCTTTGGCACTGCAAAAGGGTAATTGAGGAAATGTGCCAACCAAGCGCTTCGACTCCTTGGCATGCAATAAACAATGAATGCCATGTATCCTCCTGCTTCAATTAGGGTCAATGAGGCCATTCACAAGCGCAGCAGCATTATTAATAACAAGGGTACCTCCAGTTAGTGTTGAGACTGCTAGATCAAGCCAATATGGAGTACCAGGAACAATTCCAGTAATGAGACCAGATAAAGACAATCCAACAGCTGTGTTATTAGCAATAGTTGTGCTAGTTGAAACAGCTGTTCCAGTTAATCCACTTCCTGGAGCTGGCGGAGTCCCAGTACCATAGCGAATTGCACCTGTAGCATCTCCACCACCCGTTGTGTCTACAGTCATATCAATATTGAAGTAATGTCTTGCATTGATAGTAGGAGTGAATACAATATTAAGGCCTGCCATAGTTGGTGAGCTTGTAACAGTCTGATTAGTCCCGAAAACAAACGCCGAGTCGTTTGTCTTGGTAAGCATATGGGTCATTTGACCCTGCAATGTCGTTACCTGGCTCTGTAAGACAGCTATTTGAGCCTGCAGCGTCGCTACCTGTCCTTGGAGGGATGTTACACTGGTCTCCAGCTCTCCAACCTGAGTCTCCAGCTCTCCAACTTGTGTCTGCAAGGTTGATACAGAACTTTGTAAAGCTGTGGTGTCTTCGCTTAGCAAATTCACATAAGACGAGCGAGTTGCTAGAAAATTAAAGAATTGATACCAAGGGATACCTACCGTACCACTAACCGGGTCCATCAGTGGCGTATTCAAATTAGGAACAGTCAGCCAGTTAGGCTGTTCACTTGCCGACGGGAACGGCACACTTATATTGGAGGGTGTAGCTACCATCAAGTCCTCACTTTCGTTCGGACTTGGCGCCGCTAGGCATCAAGTCAGGTAGATAGAACCTCTGCATCGATCCAAGCTCCATTAAGAGCTGCTGGCCCCGCAATATTATAAGATAGCTCAAAGATACGATCTCGAGCCACTCCCATACCAATCCACTGTGGCTGAGTCAGATACTCTCCCGGAGCACCAGCCTCTTGCAGGAGAGCACTCCCAAAGGTTCGTCCCCTATCATCAGACCACCTAAGACTAACTTTAGCTGGTTGACCTGCTGCATCCAATGGACCCATCCCACATTCCATATCAGCCCGGAATGCACTAAACTGAAGGCGGTGCCCATCCACCTCTATTCCCTGGTTTCCTCCTGCTGCTCGTGCAGCCCCAATATGTGGAAAGCTTCTTATACAAACAATTGGGCAGTCCACATAATCAGAAGCATTTGTCAAAGCAACTCGGTCTACATACAGATCCATATCAAGTCCATAAACTACATTGGTCTGCCAATCCCCTGCAACCAGCTGCCCATTGATAAATGCCATACAATTTATTCTGCTGCGATCAAGAGAACCTGTATTTGGGTTTGTCCAGCATTCCTGGTGCCACGCTGCATTAGGGTCCTGTATTGCAGAGTCGTAAACCCAGGTCTCATTACCTCTGGGGAAGGTCAACATGTAGAAGGTATGCCCATCTAACTGGTATGTCATCCCAATAGCATCATCAATACCAACAGTCTTCTGCATCTGTCTTATACTATCTTCCAGTGCATGATTAGAAATCCGCTGTGTCAAGTAGCCACGAAACTTGAGAACAACCCCCTCCCCCTGCAAGTTCCTTGAAAGCCAGAACAAATCAATATCATGGCTCGCTCTACTCCAAGCCGCTGCAATCCCATGTTCAATATAGGTACCAGGTAGTTCTTGGAATGGAAACGGCGTAATTGTCGAGCCGCCTGAGTTGTACCATACCTCAGATTTGAGATCACCAAATAGGAATATCTCTCGGCGGTTTACATAGATTGCCTTCAAATTGTCTGGATAACCTGCCTTACCTGCTACATACTGTCCATTAAACTGAAGGACGTTAGAGAGAGTTGACCCAAAGAATATAGAGCCAGGAAAATTCCAGATCAAAAAGGTATCAACATACTGAACCTGGTTAGCTCCTGTAAACGTATTAGTGGAGTCACTTATTGCACTAAACACCTGTGTACCTAAATCAACCTGGTATCCACCTGTTGAGCCATCAACTACCATCAAAGTTGTACCATTATCCTGCATCGACACTTGATTATTACTCGTATTAAGAGTTCCCAAGAAGGTAGAGTTGAAATTAGAGTTAAAGTAAAATAGCTGATTACCAGACGCAACGTACCCAACTCCATTCGATGCTCTGTAGAGCCCTCTAATTGGCCCATTTCCTACTCGAGTAAGGGGGTTGAGACCAGGCCGTTGATAGTGCGTCAGGGGAACATAATTCCCCTTGGGATTCAACTCGGGATAGAGATTTATACACCTTTGCGCGGACGCAATAATGCTCCGAGTGGTATAACTACCTCCTATTAGTGGTAATCGCATGGGCCTTCCCTTCGTTCAGTCCCAATCACTTCGAGGCCTTCTTATTCGGCTTCATTACTGCTTTGGGCATCTTTGTGAGAGGCTTACCAGGATGCATATTCCTCTCATGGGCATGCACTCCGGCCTTCACCTTCTTTCCATTCCCTGCCATATCCCCTCCTTTCTAATTAATAAATACATGAGCTACTGGAGCAGAAGTATAAGTAGTAACAACAACATCATTGGGTGCAAGTGGAATAACAAGCACGACACCAACAGGTGCAGTATTAAACAAGGCTGTTCCATTGACTGTAATCAAAGTTATTGTTCCATCAAATACATACATAGTGGAAGAGGTTGGGCCATTTGTATAAGTCCAAGGACTTGCAGGAGGCGTTGCTATAACATCTATCCCAACAGGGTTATATCCTACATTATTCTCAATCACATTATGAGTAGCATCACTTGCATTAGCAATATTATTAGCATTATTCCCTGCAAAACTATTATTAATCAACCTGAGGTAATCACCACCTCCAGCATGAGTAACGATGCCGTTAGTATTACCTCCTAAATCTCCACCTGCACCAATTTTACTATTCATAATAGTAACATAGTCGAACCCAGGATTCCTCTGATCAAATATTCCGTCAGGATTACCAGCGAATAAGCTATCCGATACCATTACATTTCTTGTATTATTTAGGATTGCCAATCCCGATCCGCCTGTTATAACAAACTGACAGTTAGTAAAACCAATCCCATCAATATACGAAGATCCAGCCCCTCCATCCAATAATGCACCGTTAGAAGTTCCTGAGCCAAACCAAGTATTAACAAACTGACATCTAGCAACAACTCCATTAGCTGTTGGTCCCACAGACATATTAGTCTGCCCATGGTCAAAATAACAAGCATTAGTCTTAACTGATACCACAGACTGATTACTACTCGGATTAATATTAAGACATCTGTCAGCACCAAGTGATTGAATATACTCCATGAATAGATCACCACAATTCATAATCGTAATATTATTCTGATGCGGTGTATTAGAGTTCATAACAACATGACCCAAGTATTGGGCGACTGGACCTGGCCCTGGCAATCCAGTCCCATATATTATAACATCCTGTCCTAATCCAACACTATCAAAGATAAGAATGAAATCAAATTCACAGGTCGATATATTATTATCTACACAAATAGCACTATACGCATTATTCATATAAAGATGATCAAGCCTAGTTTGCGATGCAGCCACATGAATATAACAGCCACTTGTCCTCGGCACACTTGAGTCAAACCCCATCCTTGAAATCTGCACCCCTCCGTTAGTAATAGGTATCACATCACCAGTCGGTGATTTAGTTACAATCCTTGAAGTGTTCTCACTTTGCCCCTGAATAAAAGTATTAACAGCTGGTGTACTCAAATTAGTCACCACGCATACTCCAGCAGGAAATAAAATTTTCTGTCCCGATGCAAACGCTGCATTAACTGCATTTGTGTCATCAGTAACGCCATCAACCTTAGCTCCGAAAGCAGTTACACTAACTCCAACAATATCTGAGCCTTGATTAATTTCACCCTGCAATAGAGCAACTTCTGCTTGAAGAGCACTAATTTCATTCCTTGCAATCAAAAAATTATTCCGCACTGATGCCGTAGTCGGAGTCCCAAACACCGGCACAGTTGGATCAATCTGACTAACCATTTCTTATCCTTTCAAGGCTTTTTTTCAAAGCGAGCTTCAAGTAGTAAGAACTGCAAGTTGCCCTGTATTCAACACAGTATTAGTCCAAATTGACAGGTGAGTTATGTCTCCATTAAGGAAATTAGCGCCACCAAATGAACCTATATTAACAGCACTTAATAAGGAGCCTGCAGGCCCAACTTGTGGCACCCCTACTGAGACTCCATTAAAAGCCATGTTCCCATTAACAACTGTATTTACAGACCCTGCAATCTTACCATATATATTGCTATTCCAAACCGCTCCAACACCAGTAGCTCCCACACCACCACCACTAACAATAGTCATGCTTGCATCACCATTAAGCCCACTTCTAAACAGTCTTGAATAATTATTAATCGTTCCATCATCCAGAACCAAGAAATATTGATCAGCAATTCCAGTCCCAATAGCAGCACGAGGTGCAGATTGAACAAAACTTGAGTAACCATTTCCAAATACAGGTGTATTTGTCAAAGAAATTACATCTGCTGCTCTCGTTACTGATCCACTCGCTGTCGGTATTGGAGTACTAACAGCTCCACCTAATTCAAACTGTGGCCATCCCACCCTCAATGTAATATCAAAGGCTCCAGCAGCCATTATTAAGCTTATATATGGCTGCACACTTGCAACCGCTGCATTATTAGTAGCAAAGGTAGATTGACCTCTACTTTGCCCTAACGGATTTGCAGTAGCGGGTGGTATAAAACTTTGATTACCAATAGTAGATAAAAATGCTGGTACGCTGCTATATTGATCCGCAGCAGAGAAGAAAGAAGTAATATTCGTTGTACTTCCAGCGGCAATTTTCACAAAAGCAGATAATGTAAAAGTCTGCCCATTCGCTACAGGTACTCCTATATTCGTATCAAAATAGAGAGCGTACTGACCTGATGCTGACCCATTCAACCTAATATCAACGTAATTAATACCATTTTCTGTTCCAACTGCAACAACCGATCTAGTTCCAGTTCCAAGAAATTCACTCCAGTTAGTTGGTAGAGTCCCTGGCGTTCCCACTACTGCTCCAACCATACTATTATTTCTAATCCTATTAGCTCTACTCTCTTCAATAGTCAATCCCAAATTAGTTATACGAGGCAAATTAGCTGCAAAACTTGTCCAATTTCCGCTATTATCAACTGCATACGCAGCAGGTGCAGCTCGTACTGTAGTTAAAAAAGCTGTTGGAAGCCCAACAACCCCTATATACTGTCCTGTCTCAAAATTCAAATCAATATTTGCAGGAGGCACAGGTATAAGCGACCCAGATATAAAATCGCGTCCATTAAGCCCAAGTCCGCCATTAGCGACAAAAGCCCCCGACGGAGCTACAAATGCCTCTCCCACTGTACTAAACCCGCCGCCCATCCCTCTAGTTCCATGCCTCAATTGTTACCAAGCAAGCACTAGCACAAATTAGACTCAGTGTCCTAAGCGAACCTGAAGCTAACAAATAAGTCTGACCACCGACAGGAAAGCTAGCTGTCCCATCAGTCACTCCTGCAGCTGGCACTACTGCAGCCCCATTGAAGTTTCCATAAGTTGGAATAACTGTTGGCGTCAACCTAAATATAGATGCTCCTACTGCCAATGTATAACCCGCCGCTGTATTTGCAGTAAGCTGCACCACATCGACCCATGTAGGAGCTGTCAAGAAGTCGCTATAGTGATCCCCCAGCGCAGGGCTCCTAATAACAGGAAGTAGCTTTCCTACTGCCACAGCCATAGCGTCTTCCCTTCAGTCAGCTCATTATTGTCCACTACGCACTTTAACATTCTGATGAGCATTGAAAGTCTGCTTCGCCCCTGGTACCACCGTATAAGTTGTATCTCCCAAAATCACTGGAATATTCCCACTTGTCCCCCCATTACTAATCACATAAATCCCCGGAGGAACATTAGCAAATGTAAATGCTGGATTAGCTCCCAGCAAATCTGCAGCGCTGGCATATCCCCACACCTGATTAGTGAGGGTATTCCAAACAATCACTGGTCTAGAACTACCAGCCACTGAACCCAGAACATCTGGTGACTCCAATCCAGGATCAGATCCATTATCTGGAGTCCCAGCCATGACACTCTCCTTTCAATCGATTGCCAAATCAAGCTAGGCAATAGCCAGCACCTTCCAAGTCGCTACAACCGGCGGTCCCGGCACCCTATTCACACACACTAGCAGCGCTGCTGCCCCGGCAGCCACACTAGCGCTTGCCGCCCCTTCAACCAGGTCATTCGCGCTATAGCCAAATACCAATCCAGCTGCAGCCCCACTATTATACACATACAGGACCATACCCGGCAACCCAGGTGGTAAGGCAACAGCAGTCTGTCCTGTCTGAGCATTCAGGTTGGTCACACCTGAATTGATAACTGGCGCTGTGGCTCTAGTAGTTCCACTCCCTGTCAGGGGGGCATAACCAGACTGCAATTGCATAATCTGGCCAACCTCACCAGCGTCAACCAGCCTAGGTCCAGGGCTCCTGACAGACGGGATCAAATCGAGCATAATCTGTGGAGGACTAGACGCATCCATGTTCGCTCCTTCCAGTCGCTCACGCGACTCGACTCTATGTCAATACTAAATTAGGCGATGGCCTTGTATGTCCACATCGCTGGACTAATAGCATTTGTCGGACCACCCTGGCCAAAATTACACCAGAAGATACCAACCGCATTCGCTGCCAGGGCTACACCTGTAGTTACAGCGGCACCACCAGCGACAGGTACAATTCCATCTGTCACCACATCACCGCTTAGCGTACTCTGGAAGCCAAACACCTGACAGCTATTTGCACCCCTATTGACCACCGTAATCTCCGCTCCAGCATAGCCCGGTGGCAGCATCACACTATCCGCAGCGGTAGCCACTGTCGTAACGGTATTCAGCCAGCCATTTAGCAGTGTGGCATTTGCATTGCCGCCGCCTGCATGAGCCGTAATACCATAAACAGCATTAAAGCCAGGAAGACCAGAAGGATTTGGCGCGCCAGGTCCTGCAACCATCTTGCTCTCCTCGCCGCCGCTTCGCGTCGGCTTCTAATGCCCCGAAGGGCGGGTTAATAGGGTCGATCTGAGAAGATATTATAAAGCCCTCTCCTCCGAATAGTATTGGGCATTCTCATACGCATAATCTGTGTATTACCAGCCCGTAGAACCGCCAAACTATCCCTCGCCATACCTGGCAGCGGGTCCCCAGGGTAAGTCCCCATCCTATACTTTGGCCTCAGTCTTACAGCCAAATTCAACATGATTGCATTATAGTATTCCCAAGGAATTTCTAATTGAGTTGCAGGGTTGAGGAACTGCACCTGCAATTGCATATAAAAGGAGGCATGAATTTCATAAATTCCTGACTGCGGCACTGGCCAAACATAAAGCAACGCCTGAGGCCAGTCCGTGTCCAAGAACGCCGCTTCACCCGGCCCTGCACTCAATGTCTTCAACGTAATCCTATTATAATCTTCCTTACTCCCCAATATCTCAAGGGGATAATCCACCGCGTTATTATTCGGCTGCATATTCGAAGGAGTATCATCCCACAGACTCTGTCCATCATCCCAAGTCGAGTAAGCATCCATGTTACGCAATGGGGCTTGATTAGCATCCCAAATACTTTGCGGCGGCGTCAATGCCCCCAAGAATTGCTGTCGCACAAAGCAACTACTCAGCCTACCAGGCCTCGTAGTTCTTTGTCCTGTGTCAAAATCCCCACCAGGACCAACAGTGTAATAAAGAGCGCCAGTGCTTATTGTTGAAAGGCTAACTATATGATATAGGAGCCATCTCTTCCTCTCCCATTGCATAAGCATCCACTGCATTCTTGCCCAGGCATCATTAATATCCTCCGCGAGCGGAGTCTGTCCCACCCCAATGGCACCACACTCCTTCAAGGATGCCCTACAGACATCCCCCATAGTCGTGTTTTGTGGATCGAGGTAGCTCATGGGCCTTCCCTACACCACTTTTGATATAATGACAGGCTTTGGTTCATACTTGTCATCAGGCCCAGGTTCTGGCTTCGGCTCTGCTCTCGCCACAGCAAGCTGAATTTTCAAGGCCTCAATCTGTGCCTCCAATTCTGCCTCTCTCCCTGGACCAACAGTCGGCGGAGCTTCTTTCCCCGATGCCTTAATAGCTTTCGCAGGATGGTCATGCCATCCCAGCTGTCTCAATGCAGCTTCCTCATCCGCATCATTCGCTGCCCGGTTTATAATCTCCGTAATGAGACCAACCCTCTCTGGTCCCATTGGAGTCGCAATAATCTCCGCCCGTTGCAGTATCCTTTCCTTCCCCTCAGGATGATAGAACATCATCGGATATTTCTGCGGCCCCTTAAACTCCGGGCTATAAGAGTTGTTAGGGTTCTCATCGAACACTCCCTGACTCTCCATCACATCATAGATCGTGAAGCGGGTCTTTCTTGCATTAGCCATGTTCGCTCCTTCCAGTCGCTCACTTCATTCGGCTTGATTAAACTTCCCGAGCATTTCTCTTCTCTAGGCTTATGTTTTCCCACGCTCCATTCCTCGCTGCATATTCCCTCCTTGTCTCCTCGATGAATTGTCTTTTCGCAATTGCAGCTGCTCGCTCTGCCTCCTCATTCGCAACTCTTTCAGCAATAGCCGCAAGTGTGTCCTGGATTGGGACCGCTGGAAGAGTTCTAGTGAAGATGCCACCCCTTTGATTTTGTTTGATAAGCCCTGCTGCATGCCTAGCCTCTTCCATAGTCGG
>Ga0126373_10003737_pt1 | contig 11459 bp, 12 predicted proteins | sample PanSoiMetPlot_11_FD_92545 | JGI IMG/M metagenome (GOLD analysis project Ga0126373, IMG submission 92545) | Tropical forest soil microbial communities from Panama - MetaG Plot_11 | ecosystem: Environmental > Terrestrial > Soil > Tropical forest > Bulk soil | place: Panama | collected 2016-02-17
CGAATCAGGCTCTGTAGTGGCATGGGCCGAAGCATTAATCGAAAAATCTCAGCACTCCAGCGGTCTTCCCGATGGCTCTCCGGGCCGGGTCACAGCGCGGCGTCTGAATCGCGTGGAGTACGCCAATACGGTGCGCGATCTGCTCGGCGTCCACGCAGGCGCGGATGAATTCCCGGTCGACGACGCCGGATACGGATTCGACAACATCGGCGACGTTCTCACCATCTCGCCCTTGCTCATGGAAAAATACATCGCGGCCGCGAAGAAGATTTCGCGGCTTGCGGTATTCGGCGAAACGCTTCCCAAAGAACCGACTTTGCTGGTCCAGATGCAGCCCAAGAAAGGCCCCGCGGCGCTGCTGGCCCCGGGAAGCGGCGTCATTCTGCCGTATTCCATACGCGGCGCCGCGTACGGAACATACGTGTTTCCGGTTGACGGCGAATATGAGTTCCGTGTCAAAGTGATCAATCACCGCGACGCGGGCATTGACTACAACGGCCCCCTCCCGGAGTTCCTGACGAAGCTGGAAGCAGCCTCGCACGGGCCCTCGGTCCAGGAAGGCGCTGCACTGGGCGGCGGTGGAGGCGGAGGCGCTGGCCGGGGTGGCCGCGGCGGCCGGGGACCTCGCGCACCCCTTACCCCTGAACAACTCAAGGCGCGGGAAGAAAAGGATCGGCTCGCTTTTCCCCCGGTCCGCATGCTCGTGACTTTCGACGGAAAGCAGATCCTCGAAGGCTTCATTGAGGGCAACACGAATTATCAGTACGACCGGGGCGCGTTTATCGCGCGCATCGCCGTCAAGGCAGGGCAGCACTCCTTCCGCGCGTCATTTCCGGAGCTTGCCGATTTAGACGACCCGCGGCGCAACATTAATCCCGACGGAAGGCGGCGCCTGTATATCGAGTCGATGGATATTGCGGGACCATACAATCCCTCCGCTGCGAGTCTCGGGAGCAGGAAGATCTTTATCTGCCCGCCGTCGATGGACCGGCACAGCGCCGCCTGCGCGAACACGATCGTGACGAATCTGCTGCGTCATGCTTACCGCCGCCCCGTCACTCAAGACGAAGTGGCGCATATGGCCAGCCTAGTCACGCTCGCGCTGCATCAGGGAGATTCATTCGAAGAAGGCATCCGGCTGGTCGTCCAGGCCGTTCTGATGTCGCCCGATTTTCTTTTCCGCATTGCAAAGGACCAACCGGTCGCCGGTACGCCCGCTGTTCACCGGATCAGCGACTATGAACTGGCTTCGCGCCTGTCCTATTTCCTGTGGAGCAGCATGCCGGACGATGAACTCTTCCGGCTGGCTGCCGAAAACCGCTTGCACCTGCCCGCTGTACTTCAGGCCCAGTTGCAACGCATGATGACGGACCCGAAGTCGCAGTCCCTGGTGGACGATTTCGCGGGACAATGGCTGGGCATCCGTGCGCTGGATCACCGGCCGCCGGATCCGGATAAGTTTCCGACCGTCGATGACGAAATCCTCGACGATATGCATCGCGAGACGAATCTGTTCGTTTCGACCATCATCCACGAAGACCGGAGCGTTCTCGATTTCATCGACGCGCGGTTTACATGGCTGAACGGACCACTCGCCGCGCATTACGGTATTCCGGGGGTCAAAGGCGAAGGATTCCAGCGTGTTTCGCTTTCCGGCGCGCAGCGCGGCGGAGTGCTTACGCAGGGGTCCGTTTTGATTGTCTCGGCCTATCCGACCCGCACTTCCGTGGTGACCCGGGGCAAGTGGGTTCTCGAGAATTTTTTGGGCACCCCGCCGCCGCCCCCTCCTCCTGATGTCCCGTCGTTGAAGGAGTCCGATATCGGAGCTTCCGCGACGCTGCGCGAGAAGATGGAGCAGCACCGGGCCGACCCTAAGTGCGCTGTCTGCCATCTTCAGATGGATCCCATCGGCTTCAGCCTCGAAAACTACGACGCCGCCGGCGCGTGGCGCATCAACGACGGCAGGTTTCCCATCGACGCTGGCGGGCAGTTGCCGGACGGCAGGCGATTTGTCGGGGCGCGCGGGCTCGAGGATATTCTGCGCGCCAAGTCAGACCTTTTCACGCGCAATCTGACCGAGAAGATGCTGACGTACGCGCTCGGCCGCGGCCTTGAGCCGTACGATCGAGTTACGGTCGACCGGATCGCCCGGGATGTCGCGCAGCATGATTTTCGCTTTTCCCGGCTTGTGAAAGATGTAATTGAGAGCGACGCATTCCAGATGAGAAGCGCCGAAGGAGCAAAGCTGTGAGCATTGGCAAGAGCCTCGATCGCCGGGCGTTTCTGAGAGGAGTAGGGACTGCCATTTCTCTTCCTCTGCTCGACGCCATGATTCCCTCGTTTTCGCGAGGCGCTGCTTCAAGGGTCCCGTGCCGCATGGCGTTCGTGTACGTCCCGAACGGCATCATTATGGAGCAATGGACGCCAACGGTTGAGGCCGAAGTCGCGTCATTGCCGGCGCTGCTGCCGCGCGTCACCGCTCCATTGGCGCCGTATCGGGAAGAGATCTCCATCCTTGCGGGACTGACATGCAATGGAGGCCGCGCGCTTGGCGACGGCGCGGGAGACCATGGCCGTGCCGGGGCTGCTTATCTCACCGCCACTCACCCCAAAAAGACCGCCGGAAAAGACATCCATACGGGAGTATCGGTGGACCAGATCGCGGCGCAACACATCGGAGGGCAGACGCGCTTTGCCTCTCTGGAGTTGGGCTGCGAAGACGGCGTGATCGGGGGCAACTGCGATAACGGCTATAGCTGCGCCTATACGAACAGCATTTCGTGGCGCACTCCGGCCAATCCCATGCCGCCGGAAGTGCGGCCGCGGGCGGTCTTCGACCGGCTCTTCGGCGGTGAAGACTACGAGCCGGACCCGGTGAAAAGGGCGAAGCAGCAAAAGTACCAGGCGAGCATTCTGGATGTGGTGCTCGGCGAGGCCTCTCGCTTGCGGAATTCTGTCGGGCCCGAAGACCGTCGAAAGCTGGACGAGTATTTGTACGCTGTCCGCGATATCGAGGGCCGTATTCAAAAGGCCGAAAGGGAAAATGCCGCCAGGGCCGTTCCGGACTTCCCAGCGCCTCCCTCCAGTATTCCGGACAACATGGCTGAGCACTCCAGATTAATGTTTGATCTGCTGACGCTGGCCTTTCAGAGCGACCTCACCCGGGTGGCGACACTCGTCATGGCGACTGAGCAAAGTATCCGGCCCTACCGCGAGATCGGCGTGCCGGAAGGCCATCATGGCCTCACGCACCATCAGGGCGATAAGGACAAGATTGAGAAGGTAACTCAGATCAATGAGTTTCACGTCCGGCAGTTCACCTATCTTCTCCAAAGGATGAAGAGCGTCCGCGATGGCGATGGCAGCTTGCTCGATCATTCCATGGTTGTTTATGGCAGTGGGCTGAGCGACGGTAATCGCCACTTGCACGAGAACCTCCCGACGGTCCTGGCGGGGCGAGCCTGTGGCGCGCTCCACCCCGGCCGGCATGTCAAAAATGCTGCGGAAACGCCGATGGCCAATATGTTCGTGTCGATGCTGGATACAATGGGCGTCGAGATCGGAGGCATGGGCGATAGCACAGGCCGCCTCTCGAATCTTTGAGCGTTATCAGCGGCGCGGCTTGAGCTTTCCGCCCCCGCTGTACACTCCAATCCAATGATTCGTGAAACGCAGCCAGGGCTGCGGCGAGACCGTGGGCATGTGGCATTCCACGCAGTTACTCGTATTTGTGTCGCCGCACGCTTTGGCTGGCTTGCGCTCCGCTTGGTTATGACACTCGCGGCATTTCGCGTTGTAAGAGCTGTCGCTCCTGATCAGCCGGGTATGAGGGTCGTGACAGGTGATGCAGGAGAACGCGCCTCTGCTCTGGCGGAAGCATGCGGATTGGCTGAAATAAATCGGCTGGTGCCGGACGTTCCACGCGACATTCCAGTCGGTCTCAACGCCTTCGGTGCTTTGCGCGCGGTGACACTTGCCGCAAAAAAGGTTGAGTTCCTGGGCCGTCATTCGCCCGGGGTTGGCGATCGAGGAGATTGCCTGTTTTCTGTTATGTGAAAGAGCCGCGGTCTTGTGAGCGGATCCTTCTCCATGACACGCTTCACACCGCACGCCGGCTTCATGGGGACGGAGAGCCCCTGCGGCGTCTCGGGTAACCGGTCCTGTGGAATGACACTCAAAGCAACCGGTTATGCCTCCAATCGTGTCGTCGGTGCGGTACATGCGACCAACAGCAGTTTTTAAGGATTCCCTCCTTGCGTCTTGTTGACCGGGAGTCAAGGCATAAGAGCGGAATGCTGAGTAGTAACTCAACGCGTTCTCCAGATACCACTCCGAATCGATCCTGCTTACGAAGGTAACGGCCTGCTCTCCCGCGCCGAAAGCCCAGTCGAGAGGAATTTCGATCTGATCCGTGTTGTCCCAGGCGCGGACTCGAAGAGCCCCTTCTGCGCTGAAGAAATGGAACCTGTGTTTCCCCGATCGCACAAAATCAGATGAGGAAGCGAACTCGCGTGCGAGGGCATGCTCGGCAGGCCGGGATAGGGCATGGGCATGTTCGCTTTGGCTCTGCGCCTCGAACTCGCCTCGATGACAGGCGGCGCACTCGACTGCGCCGACCAAGCCATGGCTTGGATTAGCAGACTGACCGGAAGCTTTCAGAGAGGTCATCAACAGCGCCAGCACGGCGCTCATTTCGACTACAAAGCGCACGCAATTTCACTCAATTGAGCAATAGTAAACCACGACAGGCGGTTCACAATATACCGGCTGGCAGGCTTGACGGCGGTTGAACTGCTCGGGGAGCGCCGTTGAACTGGTCGGGAGTGTTACTTCCAAAGGTGATCCAATTTCACCGAGTAACCCACGGCGAAGAAGTGATTCGGCGTTTCGCGATTCAGGCCGAATCCAAAATGGAAGTCCACCTGGTTGTTCGCGTTTAGCCGAAATGCCGCCCCGAAGTGGGCTAGCTGCTTCGATCCGCCGTGCTGGGCGTAATCCCCTGCGTATTCCATAAAGGCGTCCAGAGGCTTCGTGATCTGTTTTTCAAGATAGAACGTTGGCTCCCATATGCCGTTGCGTCGATCGCCATCCGTATTCCAGAACAGGCTTTGCATGCCGCCGATCGACCACCCGCGCTCCAGATCCTTAGACCACGGGAATTTGACGAAGGGATCGTATCCTCCACTCGATACAGGGCGTGCGCCCGAAGGAATGCTCACGGCGACGATCACTGACAGGTCGACGCCACCCGGCAGGGGCCCCAGTTGGCGTTTGAAGCCGATGGCCAGATCTTCGAACCCCGACTGGATCGGGATTGTTCCGACGCCGTGAACATAATCGGGGACGACGAATCGGAACTCCATTTTGTTCGAGATCCCAAGTCTGATGAGAGTCTGCGAAAAATCGATAGATTGCGCCCCGTGATCTGCTGTCCAGGTGAATCCGTTCTCAAACTGGAGCGTTCCCACGGGAACGACGATCGACGACTCCGTTACGTCGGGTCTGTCGGTGATGATATCGGAATACGGCGGAGCCAGCCCTGAGCCTCCGGTTTGGGCGATCGCCGATCGGATTGCAAAAATCGCCAGGAAGAGGCCGACGAGAACTCTCATCTGATATCCCCTGAAAACGGTTCGATGTGAACGATCACGTCCGCTACCCATTCGAGACGCCCTCGTATGGCGAAACGGGCTTGGGATGCAATTTCATGGGCGTCCTTGACCGTCATGATCGGGCTCAGTTCGAGATGCAACTTAACATGCCAGGTCGGGCCGATGTTCCGCGCGCGTATCTTCTCGACGTCCAGAACACCTCCGACCCCATTGCGACCCGCCGAATCTGTTCAATCCGCTCCTGCTCCGGCATAGCGTCCATCAGTTCACTTCCGGTTTCCGGAACGATGTGCCAAACCGTGTAGAGAATGATGAACCCACGCCGAAACCGCCTAAGTGGTCGGCGGGCCCGAAATGATCCGGATCAAACAAGCTGAGCGATAAAGCAATGAAAGCGACGCATCCGGAGATGATGTCCACTCCGTCATGCCTGGCATCGACGATCAGGGCAGCGCTTTCTAGCCTCCTGGCGTAAGTGAATTTGGCTGCAGCGATGATACTCTTGATAACCGTCGAGGCGATCAACGGCCAGATCGCGAAGAATTCTCGACGATGCGTCGGGTCGCGGAGCGTCCGGACCGAACGATAACAGATGAATAATCCGGACGCGCCAGGAATGAGGCCCACGACCAGCCCGGCAATCGTTTCCGAGCGGCCGTGATCATAGGGATGCTCGGCATCAGCCGGCTGCGACGCTACGTGCAGAGCGAACAACACGATTCCTGAGGCGAACAAACCGCCGGCGTTCTCGATGCCGTCGGCGAACAGTGCAGCGGCGTGAGCGAGGTGGCCCACCGCGATCTTCGTCAGGGCCAGCAGGCCGCTGAGGATGATGCCGATCGTGGTTACGCGCTTCGCTAGTGCGAGCTTTTTGCTGCGACGGTCGTCCGGTTGGGCAATCAATGAAGCACGAAACATATATCCACCTCCGCAGCTCTTGGAAGGTTCCTTCGCGACGTATCGTAGGCGATGCGAGTTCGTCGGCGCTACGTGTCGTTTTGAGATTTCCGGTTCGTTGGTTAGAGGGATTTACGAAACGAGGGGTTTGGGAGGGGGATGCGGGGAATCCTGCCGGAGTGCAGATGCGGTGAGCACAAAGTGGGTTCTGAATCGAAGACTTGCGGGGGCAAAACTCAATCGAACCGCTGCCGCGGGAATTCCCATGCCACAGCAGAGGCAACCGTCGTCGGGAAGGGCAGTCGAACCGAGGTTGGCCGGACAGGACCGATGGGCGATCCGGTGAATCGGACAGGAGGCGCCGGTTTCCGCGGCGCTCATGGACGCGAATGGGTCAGCCCTGTCGAAACAGACGTAGTCGGCAGCGCCAGCCAGCAGCAGGAGGACGGCGACCACGCGTGAGATAGCAGAGCGCAACTCCTGCCATGATAACCGTTGACGAACTCACATCGGTCATCGAGGCCGCGCGGCTCAAGATGCAGGATTCTATTGCCGTTAGACCAGCAATGTAGGCCGCTCGATCCGGCTCGACAAATGGTCAACAATCCTTGCGATTCCACGCGCCAACGAACTGTGGGCGGGTCTCAACGACAGCCCTGTGGCCGTTATCGATACAACCTCTAACCCGAGGACGTTGGATCTGATCGCGGAGGCATTCAATCTCCTGAATCATCCCAACGTCACGCAGATCTCCCGTTTCGGAATCGGCGCAACACCTCAGCCGGGATTTCCGCAGCCGATCGCGGGCAACAGCACGTCGCACGCAATTCCCACTGGATTACGAATTTTAAGAACCAGCGTTTCAGAACGCCCTTCACTCGCTCTGCAGAAATTCAAATCGAGCAGTAGCCAGCGTGCTTTCAAAAAACCACGGTGAAATTCCCGTCAGGGCGCGCAAACGCGGCCACCAGACTCCAGGCTGGCACTCCGTCTGCTTGTCTGCTGATTCCCTGGGTCTGAAGAGTGGGGTCATACAATTGCCATTCGACCGTGCCACCTTTGGCCCAGGACATGTTGTCCGTCCACGCAAAGAGCGTTTCGCCATAGCGGTTCACCGCAAGGGCGGGGTACTTCCGGTTTTTCCCCGTACCGGGCGCCGCATTGGAACTACCGACTTTGTGAGTTCGACGATCAACCTTTCCAAAGAAGACCTGCTTCTCCGACTCCCACCCGGCGAGAACATCCTGACCGGCGTGAACGAGCGCGGCCGAACTCATCACGCACGCGCCGATATTCCAGGCAGCGACATCAGAACCGTGGAACCTTTGACCTCGATCAACTGATGACAGCAGGTACATGTCGCGATGCACCACCTCGGTTGCCGCGCGGAAGAGCAGATAAACCGTATCATCCACGTCCACAAAGGCCTTGCTTCCGCAGCAAACGCAAACTCCGGTTGGCTCATCAAACGCCACCTTTTCACCGGCGAATGATCTCCCGGCGTCGGTTGACTTTGCTAACCAGACACGGCGATTCGACTCGTCCTTTCCGTTTGGAGGCTGGGCGTGCCAGAAGACGAAAACATCATTCTGAGAATCGGCCGCGATGCTTGCTCCGTCAGCGCCCCAGGAAGCCTGATTCAGATGCTGTGACTTCTCAAAACGATCCCTGGCGTCGTTGAGGCGTGCATACAGCACTGGCCCGGAGTTCGAAGCGGCTCTGGGGAGCGCGGCCGCCGAGCCGATCCAGGCCACGTGGACGATTCCGTTCGCCCCGATCGCCATCTGACCGCCGCGGATATTGCCCGTAGCCATCGCGGTTCCCGGTTCATTGTTGACCCGAATCGGGGTCGAGAACGTTTTCCCATAGTCCCGCGACATGACGTAGTTCAGGTCGCCCTTTGCCGGATCGCCAGTGAAGTACAGCAGATGTACAACTCCGCCCCGTTCGACGATTTGCGGTTGGATACCTGAGTTAGGGACGCGAATCAGTTCTACGGAGGGTCGTTGTGTGCTGGCTTGGCCGGTCGTCGAGAGTAGTGCCGCCGCCGCGACCGCCGTGATCACCGCCAACAAGTAGTTTGCTGCCCGCATGTGTTTCAGCCCCACATTATCACCCCGTCGCGACAGGCCCGTCACGACCGGCCTTGGCAAGAATGTAATTAGTCGATATTGCGTCAATTTCGCGGTGAAGTGGATGACGCGTTCGCTCCATGCTCTCCATAAGTACGGTGAGGGAGCCGGTGCCTAAAATGCCTTAAGGGCTTGGCGTCATGAGAAGTCGTGCTCACAAAGGGTTTCCCTCCAGACGACGGCATCCGTCCTGTGGCAACACGCCGGGGAACTCAGTTGAATTTCAGGTATGATTGCTACTCTCGCGAAAATGACCGCCACTCGGATTACGCAGACAGCTGTCGTTTTGATTGCATTGACGGTCCCGCTTGCACCGTGCTTTGCGCAGAACCAAACGGCTGATTACGTCGGTTCCGCCGCCTGCAAGACCTGTCATCCGCAGATATACGCCCGCTGGAGCAGGACCCGCATGGCGAACGTCGTGCGCGACCCCAGAGAACATCCGGACGCGATCATCCCCGATCTATCGAAGGCTGACCCGGCAGTGGTCAAGTTCAAACTCGACGATATCGCCCTGGTGTACGGCAGCAAATGGAAACAGCGCTATTTCACTAGTGGGTCGTTTCAGTCAATTCGTTACCTTGATCCGGTGTTGCGGATCGGTGTAGGTCCAGCGGAAGGGCCGGGCTGACTTCGCATAGGCCCTGATGTATTTCATGAGCTTGCGGGACAGATCCGTAACGGAGGTGAACACACCGCGCGCAATAACGTCACGCTGGATTTTCGCGAACCACAGTTCCACCTGATTAAGCCACGAGGAGTAAGTCGGTGTGAAGTGGAGGCGCATGCGCGGATTCTCTTCAAGGAACTTCTGAACCCTCTCTGTCTTATGAGCCGACAGGTTATCCAGCACAATATGGATCTCCTGCGCCTTCGGAACGCTGGCCGCGATCTGGCCGAGAAAACCCACGAATTCTTCACTCGTGTGCCGCTTCGCCGTTTTGCCCTGCACCCTGCCGGTGCGCACCTCCAGAGCCGCGTACAGCGACAGCGTTCCGTGCCGGTAATATTCGAACCCATGCCGCTCTGCCCGACCCGGCGACATCGGCAGTACCGGATCCAGCCGATCGAGCGCCTGAATGGCGGTCTTCTCGTCGACGCAGAACACAGCCGCATGCTGCGGCGGATTCAGATACAGGGCGATGATGTCGGCCGTCTTCGTCTCGAAATCCGGATCGTTGCTGGCCATGTAGCGGTCCAGACGGTGTGGCTTCAGGCGGTTCTTCGCCCAGATCCGATGTACCGTGGCATAGCTGAGGCCCACCTCGGCGGCCATCTTCCGGCACGACCAGTGGGTACTCCCGTCGGCAGGTTTCTGCTGCGTCTTCCTTAATACCCGCGCCTGCACGGCAGGACTCACCCGGCGCGGACGACTGCCAACATGCCGAGCCTCCAGCCCGGCGATCCGATTCTGCTCGAAGCGAGCTTTCCAGCGTGCAACCGTGGGACGCGATGTTTTCAGTTCCGCTTCAATCCGGTTGTAGCTGACTCCGTCGGCCAGCGCCAGAATCAGTTTCGCTTTAAAAACGTCACCTGCCGGAAGCGTCCGCGATAAGGACCATCGCCTCAGTTCCTCGCGCTCCTCTTCTGTCAACTGGATCACTGCCTGCCAGACTCTCATAACGGGCCAGGCGTTTTCCAGAGTCAAATGGTTACATTATGAGAGAAACACTTTACTAGAGTCGGCGATGACTACTTCCCGCTTGGTGCGCAGTGGGATGTCGAGCATAAGAAATGGTCCCCATACTTCGTCAGACCAGGAACCGATTGGTGGACATCCTTCTACCCCGAAGACAATATGAAGCGGCCCACCGGTCCGACGTGCGATGGCTGCCATTCCGTCAACTACAACGTAAACACAAAGACGGTTACTGAGTGGAATGTTGGCTGCGAGAAATGCCACGGACCCGGCAGTGAGCATGTGAAACGTCCAAGCCAACTGAACATTGTTAATCCGGCTCGGCTGGACTCAGTCGATGCGACGAATACCTGCGTTCAATGCCATTCACAGGGACGCCCCCTCACTGCGCCCGCGCAGGGGAAAGCGTACGATTGGCCGGTCGGTTTCCAGATGGGAAAGCATCTTGAGGACTACTGGCAACTTGAAGATCACAAGCTCGGCGAAACCACGTTCACGCATTTTGCCGACGGCACCGCCCATAAAAATCGTATGCAGGGAAACGATTTCGTCCAGGCCGTCATGTATCGTCGCGGCATCTCCTGTAATTCGTGCCACGACGTTCACGGTACGGAGAACAACGCAGACCTGATCAAGCCTGGAAGCCTGATGTGTCTGGAGTGCCATGGCCCAAGTTCGCCGAACGGTCCCCACGCGGCGAGCATTGAGGCTCACACTCATCACAAGCCTGGAAGCGCCGGAGACGATTGCCTCGCCTGCCATATGCCGAAAATCGAACAGACACTGCCGGACGATTTTGTCCGGAGCCACACCTTCGAATTCATAACGCCCGCAATGACCGAACAGTACAAAATCCCCAGCCCCTGCACGTCGTGTCATGCCGACAAGACCACCGCGTGGGCGAAGGAGACGCTCAGAAGTTGGCGCGATCGGTCACCCTGGCGAGACGCTCAATAGATAGCCCGACACAAGGGCGCCGCGTGTTAGACGCACGTCTATTGGCCGAGATCGAGCCTTCCCCTCTTTGGCCCGAGGGCAAAGATCTTGTTGATGCGCGCGTTTGAGCAATCACTGATCCCGACAAGGTGGGGATACCGCGCCGCCCATTTTGTCGTGAACTTCGGTATCGAGACCTACTCCTGCACCATCAACGTCGCCATCGCCGAACTTCCCTGATAC
>Ga0126373_10003738_pt1 | contig 11458 bp, 10 predicted proteins | sample PanSoiMetPlot_11_FD_92545 | JGI IMG/M metagenome (GOLD analysis project Ga0126373, IMG submission 92545) | Tropical forest soil microbial communities from Panama - MetaG Plot_11 | ecosystem: Environmental > Terrestrial > Soil > Tropical forest > Bulk soil | place: Panama | collected 2016-02-17
GCAGAGCGGACCGAGAGCGAACTGCCCGAGATCCAAGCGTGGCGCAGGGCGTTCGCGAAGATGGGGCTCAAGCCAACGCAGTATCGCTGCGCTGCCGAGTCCTTGCTCAGGCGGTTGCGCAAAGAGGGTTCGCTACCGCGGTTGCATCCGCTGGTTGAATTGTGCAACGCCGTCTCGGTGGCGTTCGCCGTTCCCATCGCGGTTATCGATGTTGCCAAAGTATGCGAGCACATCGAGGTCAGATACGCGGCAGGCGACGAACAGTACTTTGCTTTCTCCGGCGAGTCAGAGCACCCGGAGCCGGGCGAGGTCATCTTCGCTGACCGCATGGGCGTGGCGCACGCCAGGCGCTGGACTAATCGCCAAAGCGGCTTGTCAGCCGTTCAGGACGGCACTAGCTCGGCGCTGATCGTGGCAGAAGCGATGCACGCGACAGCGCTCGCCGATATGCCCAAGCTGATCGCGTCAATCGCCGCGGAGCTTGAGATCGCGTGGTCAGCCACGGCCACTCAGGTGCTGCTCAGTGCATCGGCCTCGCGTTTCACCTTCGCTTGCTGAGCACGGCGGTTACGGATCCAGCCGGAACGGCGGGTAGGCGTCGGTTACCAGAGTCAGCGCATATCCGACGACCCGGTTGTGCCAGCGCACTACACCCTCGACGAAGTCAAAGACGCCGCGCGGGTACCGGCCGCTGAACAAGATCGCGAACCAGGCCACGATGACGGCGATGAGTGCCGCGATGTCCAGGAAGAACAGCACAATGTAGTGCGGGATCGCCAAAAACCACTTGACGAGTGGCAGCCAGCGGATGAGGTCCTGGGGCACGTCCGGATAGCGGTAATCCAGGTGGACTGATTGGTGTTCGTCCGTGGACGGGTAATTGTCGTCCATGAGTGCGAAGTAGATAAGTACCCGATTGCTGAATCGCTGCAATTCGAGGTTCCAGTCGAACCACCAGCGCGGATATTTCTGCCGGAACAAAATCATCAGCAGCGGCCCGAAGAACAGCAAGCCTCCAGCGCCGGCTGCAGCTCCAGATGCGCCGTTGTGGTAGGTCCAGTTCCACGTTCCGCCTGCTACCGTCCCCAGGACGATAGCGATCGGAATGACCGTGAAAAGCCGGAAGAATGAAGAAACGCGGTCGAGTTCACGGTCGGGGTAGTTGACTGAGAAGGTGACAGGATACGGAAGTGGTTCCATTGTGTGCCTCCCTCGCTAAGTGATAAGCACGCATAATCGTGCCACTCGCGATACAGCGTCAGATTATCGGTGTACCCGCGCCGCGTAATCGCGCAGCGCGCGCAGGAAGTCGACCTCCCGGAATGCTGGCCAGTAGCAATCGCAGAAGTGCAGGTACGCACCGGTGCTTTGCCACAGCAGGAAGTTCGACATGCGTTGTTCGCCGCTCGTCCTGATGATCAGATCCGGCTCTGGCTGACCCACGCCAGCAAGATGCCGGGCGATGTCCTCCTGGCGGATCGATTCAGCCAGCTCGCCGAGCCCCGTCCCGTCGGCCGCTTTCTCGCGCAGCAAAGCGCGTACCGCTTCGGCAATCTCCTGCCGTCCGCCATATCCCACACACAACGTGAGGTGCGCGCCAGTTACACACGTGCGGGTGATATCGGCTGCCCGCTTGAGTTCGCGGGCCGTGCTATCGGGCAGCAGATCAACCAGCCCAGCGACATGTACCTGCCAGGTCGGCTCCTCGGTTGCGACCCTGGTGGCCACAACGCGTTCGATGATCTCCATCAGCGCCGCGACTTCATCTTCGTCCCGGCGCAGAAGGTTTTCGGCGGAGCAGACGAACACGGTCACGTACTGGATGCTGACGGCCTTGCACCAGGTCAGCGCATCCCAGATGTGCTCGGCGCCGCGTCGGTGACCGTCGCTTGGGCTCGCCAGCCCGGCCTGCTTCGCCCACCGCCGATTGCCATCGATGATGAGGCCGATGTGCGTGGGTATCTGCTCGCGCCGCAGTTGCTTGCGCAGCCGCCACGCATAAAAGCGGTAGGCGATCTGGCGGCCCGTCACGTGGCTGAGGTTAACGGCTTGCCTTCAGTCGGTCCAGCCGAGTTGCGCACTCAGGTGGTTTTGGACCGCTGCGTCGAGCTCAGCCGGCCACGGCGCGCCTGCCGCGTCGAGCGCAGCTCGTGCAGCCTCGCGGAATGCCGCTGATGCCGCCCGCATAGCCGTCAGGACCCCGTCGCGGCTTGCCGTCGGCGCAGGCAACGCCGCGCAGATCTGTCGCTGGTGTGGCTTGAGCTTGGCCGACCACTGTTTGACACCCATCGGTGGCAACGGCTGATTCGCCTCAACGAAGAGCTGATACAGCATCATCTGGACGCTCTGGACTCCGACGACGCCCAGCAGCCAGTCCTGTCGAGCAACAACGGCCGCGGGGAACAAAGCAAGCTGCCGCAGGCATTCTTCGGTCAGGCCCGTCAGTTTTGCCGGATCAGGTCCGCACGGACGGTGCTCGCGGACGGATTTTGCTGGCGTATTTGCCGTGCCGTCTTTGTCCAGTACCAGGACTCGGCGTTCGAGAGCCTCCGGGTCCGCAGCGCCGGCCTGCTCACACACGACGTCCAGGCGCAGGCACGAGGGTGTCAGGCTGTAAAAGCTGCCGGGCATGCCGGGCAGGTCCTTCGCCAGGACCGTAGGCGTGATTCGGGCCAGCCAATCTCGCCACTGCGCACCGAACTCCGCGACCGAGTCGGCCCGGACAGCCAGCACAACATCGAGGTCAGACCCTGCGTCAGCGACGCCGCGGCCGAGTGATCCGGCCAGCCACATTGCCCGGACCCTCGGGTCGCCCGCAGCGCCACGCAGCACGTCGGCATAAAGCTGGCGATAGCCGGCCGGCAGCCGATCCAATGCTGCTGGGTCCCCCATCGCTAGCCCAGGGTGTGGCTGCGGCCGCGGAATTCGGCGACGACATCATCGCCTCTGCGAACCGTCACGTCATAAATACCGCTGCGGCCGTACCTGGCGCGCTGCACGGCCGAAGCGACTAGCAGGTCACCTTCGCGGACGGGAGCGACGAAGCTGATATCGGCGCCGGCGGCTACCGTGACATCGCCCTCGCTGTTGCACGCGCACGCGAATGCAGTGTCGGCAAGCATGAACACGTATCCGCCGTGCGCAATCGAGTGGCCGTTGAGCATTTGCAACGCAACGCGCATCTGCACAACCGCAGTTCCCTGGCCGACGTGCAGCAGCTCCATTCCCATGCCGCGAGCGGCCTGGTCGGCGGCGAACATCGCCGCGGCCGGGCCACGGGGCACCTGCTGGCCCTCTGCGGACGGAAGTCCTTGCATGCAACGCTCCAGTCGAAATCGGTGCAAGCCAGGATGCGACTCACACCGGAATGCTAGTGACCACGCCGTTCCGGCCGGACGTTAGTGTGCGGTTTCATGGCTACCTTCGTGCACCCGGGCACTGTCCTGACCGATCGCGTCTTCACCGTTCCGCTCGACCATGGCGAGCCAGATGGCGAGCAGATCGAGATATTCGCGCGTGAAGTGAAGGCCGGCCGTGGATCCGATGACTTGCCGTGGCTTGTCTTCTTGCAGGGGGGTCCTGGCTTCGGCGCGCCGCGGCCCGTTGGCCGGGACTCGTGGCTGGACCGGGCACTGCGCGACTACCGCGTCCTCCTTCTTGATCAGCGCGGGACGGGCAGATCCACCCCAGCTACCAGGCAAACTCTTACCCGGTTCGAAACTGCCCTGGCCCAGGCCGACTACCTTGCGCACTTCCGCGCTGACTCCATCGTGGCCGACGCCGAGCTGATCCGCCCGCAGGTGACCGGAGGGGCTCAATGGAGCGTGCTCGGACAAAGCTTCGGCGGCTTTTGCGCTGTTAGCTACTTGTCTCTGGCACCGGCCGGACTACAGGGAGCGTTTATTACCGGCGGACTGCCGGGCCTCACCGCGAGTGCCGATGACGTGTACCGGCTGACCTACCCCATCGTCGCGGCACGGTGCCTGGCGCACTACGAGCGGTATCCGCAAGACGTGCAGACCGCCCGGCGGATCGCCAGGTTGCTAGCTGATACGCCGGCGACCCTGCCGGGTGGCGGCACTCTCACAGTTGAGCGATTCCAGGCACTCGGCTCGATGCTTGGCTCGAGTACAGGCAGCCACGAACTGCACTACTTGCTGGAGAACCCGTTCGCCGACGGCGAGCTCACCGACGACTTTCTCCGCCAGGCCGAGCATCATCTGGGCTACGGCTCGGCACCGATGTATGCGCTTGTCCACGAGGCGTGCTACGCCCAGGGCGGCGCGACCAGGTGGTCGGCGCAGCGAGTGCGAGCGGAGTTTCCCGAGTTCTCGCCCGCGGTGGCCATCGATGGCGATGCCCCACTGCTGTTCACAGGGGAAATGGTGTATCCCTGGCTGTTTGAGCACGATCCGGCGCTGCACCCGCTCGCTGAAGCCGCCGAGTTGCTCGCGGCGCGCCAGGGCTGGCCGTCGCTGTATGACCCCGCTCAACTGTCGGGCACCGACATTCCGGTTGCCGCCGCTATCTACTTCAACGACATGTACGTGCCGCGCGAGCTGTCGCTGCAGACCGCGGCCTCAATCCGCGGCTTGCGCGCCTGGGTCACCAGCGAATACGAGCACGACGGGTTGCGCGTCAGCAACGGCGCGGTCCTGGACCGGCTGATCGCTATGGCCAGGGACGAGGTGTGAACCCGCAAGTAAGGTGCAGGAGGCTAGGCTGAGCCGATGATGCGGACCTGCCTGTGCCTGCTCAGGCGGCAGACGGCCACCGGGCCCGAGGTGCTGCTTGGCCTGAAGAAGTCGGGCTTCGGCGCCGGCAAGTGGGTCGGCCTCGGCGGGCACATCGAAGAAGGCGAGAAGCCCGAAGGCGCGGCGGTCCGCGAAGTGCACGAAGAATCGAGCCTGCGAGTTCCGGCCGACTCGCTCCAGCACATGGCCAGCATTGAGTTCCGCTTCCCATACCGTCCGTCCTGGGATCAGACCGCCGAGGTCTTCATGACCTGGGTCTACCAGGGCCAGGCGGCAGAGTCGGACGAGGTCGCCCCGCGCTGGTTTGCCGAGGATGCCTTGCCCCTGGCGCTGATGTGGGACGACGCCAAATACTGGCTGCCGCGTGTGCTGGATGGGGAGCACGTCGACGTGCGGATTAGCTTCGCCGCGGACTGCGCGACGGTGGACACTATCGAGCCTGAGCTCACCGAGCGCTGAGCGGGTTCCGTCACGGAATTGCCGGCGGCAATACAAACAAGCCACCCACCTTGCCGTCCTTATCGAAGACGACGCGGCCCTTCATCTCGCCGACCTCGAAGGTCATCGGGATGTCGACGATCGTCATGTCCCCCACCTGGCGCGCCGCGGCCTCGCCCATGCCTTCGTAGCTACCGACGCTGCCGACGACCATGGCCCATGCTCCCGGTAGGCCGCCGACGTCGCTCAGCTTCTCCGCGACGGTCTGACTCAACTCCGCCTGCACGGCGTCGTAGCGTTCTTCGATCCAGTTGATCATCAGTTCCGTTGCCCGGGGGGCTGCGCCCGGCGGCATTGCGCTACTCATTGGTCGTCCAGTTCTTGGGTCTACTGGGTGACCAAACCGCTGGAAGGCCGCTTGCCTGGAGACTCCGAGGACGTCGCCAAGCTCCTGCCACGTCCGGCCGGCCGCTCTGGCCGTTTCCACGCTCAGTCGCAGCGCATCGGCTGAAGTCGCAGCGAGCTCGCTGGCGATGCGTACCGACCGAATTCCCGGAGCGTCGCCTGTACGCCCTGCGTCCGGCGCGACCTGTGACGACTCGGCATGGCTGTCGGCTGCGGCCAGGCTGCGCGCCATGTCGCTGAGCCGACCGGCCAGCGCGGCGAGCTCATCGCTGCTTGCGCTCACGATGAGCTATCGTGTCCGGCTCGCTGGCATGCTGTCAAGTTCTCATTTACAAACCGGCCGGTGCCGCTAGTCATTTACTGGTACGAGATCAGCACCGGCCGCGGCGACCGCCGAACCGTCCGTCGCGGGTCAAGCATCGGCTTGTCCTTGACGTAGAAGTCCTTCCAGCCGAAGTACACGCCCTTAGGGGCCGCCGAGACAATGGCTGCCCAGGTCTGCGCTTTGGTGACAGGCGCGCCCTGGCCATCCATGTTGATAACAATGGCCAAGTCGCTGTGGCTGGTGTCGAGCCGGGATTCCCCGTCGATCATGGACAGCCGGAACTGGTGCAGCTCAAGAAGTTTCTGCGGCAGCCGATACTGCGCGGTCAGGTGTGCCAGCCAGCGAACGACGCTGTTGACCTCGCTGATATGCACGCTTCCGATCTGATGCAGCGGCAGCTGACGCGGCTGCAGCTTCCATTCCGGATCGAGGGCCAGACCGACGTTAGGCCGCCGGAGCAAAGACCGATACAACCGGGCCTGGGCCAGGAAATTGTCGCGGCCGGGCTGGAGGTCGAGGATGACGTACATGCCTGCGGCTGTCGCGGCCTTGACCCACGGCAGCAGCGCAGCGGGCTTGGTTTCGTAGGTGAAGCCACCCGACCGGCCCGGGGAGCCTTGCGCGATGGTGGCAATGATCTCGAAAGCAGGCACGACCGGGACACGACTCAGAGTGCTGTACTGGCCTGCCACGGCCCGGGCTCGCGCGATGCTCGCTGTCAGATCCTGCTGGCCGAGCGCGCCCAGAGCAGGCGTCGTCGGGTTGCCGTACAGAGCCACGAACTTGCGCATCGGGAACAGCAATTGCCCGCCTCCGGGAAGTTGCATTCCAGTCTCCGCCACCGAGACTCGGGCGGTGAGTTCCGCAGTGGAGCCGAAACCTGCTCCTACCGCGATCACGTGCACCGGGCGCGCAGCCGCGAGCGCTTTGATGACTGCAGGCTGAGTCTGCGGGTCGTAACTGGACGCCGTGATCACACGAACGCCAGCGACCTCGGCCGTGGCGGTAACGGCGGCGTCAACCGTGGATTCCCCCCGGTGAATGAGGACGACCAGGTGGCGATCGGCACTTACGGCTGCGATATGCGGCAGCGCGGACGATTTACTGACGACCTTTGTCGCAGGCAGGTCTGCTTTGAGCGCTGCCGCTGTGACGCCGACGGCAAGAACAACGCCAGGGTGTAAGGCGGCGATCGCCGCGCGAGCTGGCCCGATGCTGGCAGCAGTTGGCTGCGGGCCATGAACCATGATCACCGGCGCATGGAGGCGGCCGGCGATGGCAGCGGCAGCCGCCAAATCGTGGCTCCCGTCATCTGCGACAACGACGGCGGGTGCGGACGTGAACAGGTCACGAGCCAGGTCAGCCGTAATCGCATCGGGCGAGCCCGACAAGATCCTGGCAGCCGGCTGGCCGCTCGCAGAACGCACCGCTATGCCGCTTGGCGCCGCTGATCCAGCGGCATTGGCCACCAGTGTGATGGCTCCGGCGACGACAACCATGGCGGCCGCGATGCCGAGCCAGATCGCCATCCTCTGCGTCACGAATCCGCGTAGACGGCGGTCCAGGATGTGGGTTCCCAGCTGCACTATGGCGATCCATTCATCGCGGGCGGGCGGTCCCCCGGGGCAACCCGGCGCGGACCAGTGCCTTTCAGACGCTTGGAGATGATGCCAGGTTGGGCAGTGATCCTGGTGCGGCTCGACCTATCATCCCCGGAAGTGTGTGTCGCCCTGGTCAGAGCCGTTTTGGCAAGTCTTGCGAGGTCAGCGCCTGCCTCCCGGGTAGATAGTTGCGAATAAGCAACCTTTCCGGGGTAACCTGGGTTCAGTGGGCGTGACATCAAGACAGCAGCAAGCCGGGCTGCGCACGGCATATCAGCCGTCCGACAGGTACAAGTGGGTCGCGCTGTCCAACACCACGCTGAGCGTGACGATGGCAACCATCGACGGCTCGATCGTGATCATCGCGATGCCCGCCATCTTCCGCGGCATCCACCTCAGCCCGCTGGCGCCCGGGAACATCACCTACGTCCTGTGGATGATCATGGGCTACCTGCTTGTCTCGGCGGTGCTCGTGGTGACCCTGGGCCGGCTCGGAGACATGTTCGGCCGTGTCCGCATTTACAACCTGGGCTTTGTCGTGTTCACGCTGGCCTCGATAGCGCTGTCGCTGGATCCCCTGACCGGACGTGCCGGGGCGACATGGCTGATCGCCTGGCGGATTGTGCAGGCTTTCGGCGGCGCGATGCTGACCGCTAACTCGGCTGCGATCCTTACCGACGCCTTCCCCGCCAACCAGCGCGGCATGGCGCTTGGCATCAATCAGATAGCCGCCATCTCGGGCCAGTTCATCGGCCTGCTCCTGGGTGGCCTGCTGGCCGCCTGGGACTGGCGGGCCGTGTTCTGGGTCAACGTGCCAATTGGCGTGTGGGGAACTATCTGGGCCTACCGCAGCCTGCGCGAGATCGCCACTACCAGGCGGGCGAAGATCGACTGGGCGGGCAACGTCCTATTCGCGCTCGGTGCGATCAGCCTGCTCGGCGCCATTACCTACGGTATCCAGCCATACGGCGGCCACCCGACAGGCTGGACGAACCCGAAGGTCATCACTGGCGTCGCCGGCGGTATAGCGCTGCTCATCGCGTTCGGCATTGTCGAAACCAAGATCGCCGAGCCGATGTTCAGGATGGGACTGTTCAAGATCCGGGCCTTCGCGGCCGGTAACGCGGCCAGCCTGATGAGCTCGATGGCCCGCGGCGGACTGCAGTTCATGCTGGTCATCTGGCTGGCCGGCATCTGGCTGCCGCTGCATGGTTACAGCTTTGAGGTCACGCCACTGTGGGCTGGTATCTACATGCTGCCGTTGACGGCAGGATTCCTGATAGCCGGGCCAATCTCGGGCTACCTCTCAGACCGGTTCGGATCACGGCCGTTCGCGACTGCCGGATTGCTGGTAGCCGCGTGCGGATTCACCGGGCTCATGCTGCTGCCAGTGAGCTTCCCCTACTGGGCCTTCGCCTGCATCATCTTCTGTAACGGCATCGGCTCGGGCCTATTCGCCTCACCGAATACCTCCTCGATCATGAGCAGCGTCCCGGCCCGGCATCGAGGTGCGGCCTCGGGTATGCGGTCTGTCTTCATGAACTCGGGCATGTCGCTGTCGATCGGCTTCTTCTTCTCACTGATGATCGCTGGGCTGGCACGATCACTGCCGGCCACATTGAGCAGCGGCCTGCGCGCGCAGGGCGTGCCAGCCGCAGCAACCAGCCATGTCGCCCATTTGCCTCCGGTCAGCACGCTGTTCTCGGCGTTGCTCGGCTACAACCCCGTGCGGGGCATGCTCGCACCGACCGGAGTCCTGGCCAAGCTGCCAAGTCATAGCGTGACGGTGCTAACCGGAAAGCAATTCTTCCCGCACCTGATTGCCGCGCCGTTCCATCACGGCCTGGTGATCGTCTTCTCCGCAGCAATAGCGATGTCGGTAACAGGGGCGCTGATATCGCTGCTGCGTGGGCGGCAGTTCTACTACACCGAGGCGGAAGGTGAGGTGGCGGCGGCCCCAACGGCCGGCGCCAGCGTGCCCGCGGCCGACTGAAGGCGCAGGTAGAATCTGTTCGTGCCCCGATATGAGTACCGTTGCCGCGCCTGCGGCGAGACGTTCGAGCGGACCCGCCCGATGAGTGAGGCCGGTGCGCCCGCGACCTGCCCGCACGGTCATGACGACACGGTTAAGCTGCTTTCCGCCGTCGCGATAGGCGGCCGGGCTGGCTCGGGCCCCGCGGCCAGCGGCGGAGGCTGCTGCGGCGGCGCCTGCGGTTGCGGCGGTTAAGACGAGTCCCGGCTCCGCCGGCACTAGTCCTCAGTGCTGGCTAACACCGTCCCATACCGCTCTACCTGCCGCATCTTGTTGGTCGCATCTAGGGCCGCGACCTTGTACGACTCAGCCAGCGTCGGGTAGTTGAACACCGCGTCGACGAGGTAGTCGACCGTACCCCCGCACCCCATGACCGCTTGGCCTATGTGCACGAGTTCTGTCGCTCCTGTGCCGAACACGTGCACTCCGAGCAGCGTGCGGTCCACGGGCGACACCAGCAGCTTCAGCACTCCGTAGGAATCCCCGATGATCTGCCCTCTGGCCAGTTCCCGGTACCTGGAGACGCCGACTTCGAATGGCACACAGTCGCGGGTGAGCTGGTCCTCGGTCTGCCCGATGAAGCTGATCTCGGGCAGGCTGTAGATCCCTATCGGCTGAAGCTGGCTTACCTCGTGCAGTGGCTCACCGCAGGCGTGGTGGGCGGCCAGCCGACCCTGTTCCATAGAAGTTGCCGCTAGCGCCGGGAATCCGATGACGTCACCCACGGCATAAATCGAGGGCACTGAGGTGCGGAAGAACTGATCGACGCTGATCCTGCCCCTGGAGTCCGCGGTCAGGCCCGCGGCGTCAAGGCCGAGATCGTCGGTCATTCCCTGCCGTCCTGCTGAGTACATGACTGTGTCAGCTGGAATGCGTTTCCCGCTGGCAAGCTTGGCGATGGCGCCCTCAGGGTGCGGATCGACTGCTGAGACGCTCTCCCCGAAGCGGAAGGTGACCGCCAGATCGCGCAGGTGATATTTCAGCGCCTCCACGACCTCAAGGTCACAGAACTCCAGCATTCGGTCCCGTTGCTCGACGACCGTTACTTTGGTGCCAAGCGCTGCGAACATCGAGGCATATTCGATCCCGATGACTCCCGCTCCGGCGACAACCATCGATCGCGGGACTCGTGCTAGCTGCAGGATGCCGTCGGAGTCGATGATGGTCTTCTCGTCGAATGCCACGCTCTTCGGCCGGGCTGGCTTAGTGCCAGTCGCGATAATGATCTTCTCAGCGCTTACCGCGCGGCTGCGGTCGTCTGCGTCGGCGACTTCGACTGTGCTGGGGCTGGTAAAGCGCGCCGTTCCGGTCAGGATACTGACCCGGTTGCGCATCAGCTGGCTGCGGACAACATCGTTTTCCCGGCTCACGACGTGATGTGTGCGAGCCGTGAGATCACCGATGGTGATCTCGTCCTTGAGCCGGTAACTCTGGCCGTACATCTCGCGCTGATCCAGTCCGGTCAGATACAGCACGGCTTCGCGCAGGGTCTTCGACGGAATCGTGCCAGTGTTCAGGCACACTCCCCCGATCATGTGCGGGCGCTCGGCCACAGCTACCCTGCGCTCAAGTTTCGCGGCGGCAATGGCTGCCTTCTGCCCGCCAGGACCAGACCCGATCACCAGCACGTCGAAGTCATACACAACCCACAGTGTGCCGATCGCACGCTGCTCGCGAAAGGGCTAGCCGATGCCGCCGCTAGGCTGACGCTGCAGGCAACCCAGGAGGTAGGCGATGCAGCAACTCAGTCCCGATGTTCTGTACGCGGAGATCGAGGCCAGCACCGCCAAGCTTGCCGACATCGTGAGCCGGCATGAAGAGGACCTGCCGATCCCGACTTGTCCCGACTGGAACCTGCGGCAGCTTGCGACTCATCTCGGCCGCGTGCACCGGTGGGTGACGC
>Ga0126373_10003739_pt1 | contig 11458 bp, 7 predicted proteins | sample PanSoiMetPlot_11_FD_92545 | JGI IMG/M metagenome (GOLD analysis project Ga0126373, IMG submission 92545) | Tropical forest soil microbial communities from Panama - MetaG Plot_11 | ecosystem: Environmental > Terrestrial > Soil > Tropical forest > Bulk soil | place: Panama | collected 2016-02-17
CGAGAACGCACCTCCCTATTTGGCGACGGCAGGGAGCGGCGACGTCCTTGCCGGGATGGTGCTTGGTCTTCTCGCGCAGGCGATGGAGCCGTTTGCCGCGGCTGCTGCAGCGGTTTGGATTCATGGCGCGGCGGCATACCGGTTTGGCCCGGGACTCGTCTCCGAGGATCTCCTCGAAACGGTGCCGCGCGTCCTCAGAGATCTCGCCGACGCGGTGTCGCGCCCACCCGCGAAACGCGATACCAGCATCGATGTTTTTCGGGATTGATTTTGGTCTAATGTTCGCGTCTTGTTCGGCGCGAGCCAACGCTGCAGAGCCTCTATGACCGACCCTACTCCTGCTCCCGCCGGTTTCTTTGAGGGCGTGTTCGACCGGACGCTGACAAATCTGCGCAGCGCATGGCGCGAGATTGCCGGGTCGGCGCGCGGGGTTCTCAGCGGCACGCCTCGTCCGGATCTTTCTGGTGAGGATGAGAGCCGGCTCCGCACGCAAATGCTGAGCTGCCTCAACGGCCAGAGCGGCGGCGTGACGGCGCGCGCGCGCGCGGCGGAGCTCGGCCGCACCTATCTGGCGCTCGACCCCTCGGGGCGCGAGCGTTTCCTACAATTGCTCGCACGTGAATTCGATGTCGATCACGACGAAGTCAGGCGGCGCTGTGAAGCGCTGATCGGGGCCACCGAACTCAGCGAGCGAAGCGCCGGCGAGCGTGCGTTGCGCACAGCGCTCGAGCCGCCGCGCATCACTCTGCTGCGTCAGTTCAACACGCTTCCGGAGGGAGTCAAATTCTTGGTCGATCGCCGGGCAGAACTGCTCGAGCTCGGAGGGCGTGATTCCTTGTTGAGCGGCCTCGAAGATGATCTGAAGCGGCTGCTCGCCAACTGGTTCGACATAGGCTTTCTCGAGCTGCAGCGCATCACTTGGGAATCGCCCGCCGCGCTCCTCGAAAGGCTGATGGTCTACGAGGCGGTTCACGAGATCCGCGGCTGGACCGATCTCAAAAACCGCCTCGACGCGGATCGCCGCTGCTTCGCTTTCTTTCATCCGCGCATGCCGGACGAGCCGTTGATTTTCGTCGAGGTGGCGTTGGTATCCGGAATGGCGGGGGACGTTCACGCATTGCTCGACGAAGCAGCCCCTATTGGCGACCCCCACATCGCCGATGCGGCGATCTTCTATTCGATCTCGAATTGTCAACGAGGTCTAGCCGGGATCAGCTTTGGCGACTTCCTGATCAAGCGTGTCGTCGATGCGCTGGCGATGGAGCTACCGCGGATCAAGATCTTTGCCACCTTGTCCCCGGTGCCCGCCTTTCGCTCATGGCTCGAGCGTCAGGTCCGTTCCGGAGCTCACGACCTCCTGCTGCCGGCCGAGCGGATTGCGATCGCAGCGCTTGGCGACGAGGGATCGGAGGGCAACCTTTTGGCGCTCTTGAACCGAGAGGGCTGGCATAACGACCAGCAGATCGCCGCCGTGCTCCACGAGCCGCTCATGCGCCTTTGTGCACGCTATCTCCTGAGGGAGAAGGCCCCCTCCGGCCGTGCTCTCGACCCGGTTGGCCATTTTCACCTCACCAACGGTGCGCGGGTCGAGCGTATCAATTGGCTCGGTGACGTCTCCGCCAAGGGTCTGCAGCAGTCGGCCGGTATCATGGTCAACTACCTCTACCGGCTGGGCGATATCGAGGCCAATCACGAGACCTATCGCGGCGAGGGGCGGGTCGCAGCCTCTTCTGCCGTGCGCAATTTGGCGCGAAGTGGGTAGAAAATCGGCGAACCTTGGCGAGTTCTCGATCCGACCCGGCTGGCCGACCAACTCATTGCGGCAATCTCGTGCGGAAGACTTCACGCGTCGGGCGGCGGCTCGCCTATGTCGCGGAGCGCGTTTGTGATAAGAACCTTGCGCCGACGGGTCGGAACAGCCGCCCCGGCAGCTGCAGCCGCGGGCGTGGCGGAATTGGCAGACGCACTGGATTTAGGTTCCAGCGATGGAAATCGTGGGGGTTCAAATCCCCCCGCCCGCACCATGGCGTGTCGTATTTTTCTGAAACATAGGCCCGCTGTTCATGCAAGTGACCGAAACCAGCGCCGAAGGATTGAAGCGCGAGTTCCACGTCGTCGTCCCTGCCGGCGAGCTCGAGGAGAAAGTGACCAGCCGGCTGGGCGAGATCGGCCGGACCGTCACCCTGCCGGGCTTCCGGCCCGGCAAGGTCCCGATGCAGATTCTGCGCAGGCGCTTCGGCCCGTCGGTTCTCGGCGAGGTTTTGGAGAGCACCGTGCAAGGAAGCTCGGCCGAGGCGATCCGTGAGCACAATTTGCGGCCGGCGCTACCACCAAAGGTCGATATCGTTTCATTCAACGAGGGCAGCGATCTCGAATACAAGATGTCGCTCGAGGTGCTGCCTGAAATTCCCGAACCGCGTTTCTCCGATCTGAGCATCGAGCGGTTGGTCGTCGAGGTGCCGGATGAGGACGTGGATCGCGCACTCGAGCGAATGGCCGAGCAGCAGCGAAAGTCGGAGCCGGTCGAACGTCCGGCCGAAAACGGGGATATCACCGTTGTCGACGTCGAGGGGCGGATGGACGATAAGGAGATCCCCGGCGCCAGTGGAAAGGACCGTCAGATCGCGCTCGGCTCGGGCTATTTCATCCCGGGCTTCGAGGACCAGCTGATCGGCGCGAGTGCGGGCGAACACCGCACCGTGCACGTTACCTTCCCAGATGATTACGGGGTGCCTGATTTCGCCGGAAAGGAGGCGGTCTTCGAGGTCGATGTGAAAGAGGTGCGTCAACGCCTGCCGATCGTCATCGATGATGAGCTGGGCAAGGCGGTCGGTCTCGAGAGCCTTGCCGAGCTGCGCGACGAAGTCCGACAGCAGATGCAGCGTGATTACGATGCCGCGTCGCGCCTGCGCCTGAAACGGGCGCTGCTCGACAGGCTGGCCGAGGCTTACGATTTCCCGGTTCCCCCAGGTATGGTGGATCTCGAGTTTGAAAATATCTGGAGGCAATATCAGGCCGAGAAGGAGAGGGTAAGGGGAACGCAGCCGGAAGCGTCAAGCTCGGATGCTGCCAATTCTGAAGAGACCTCAGAGACAGCGGGAACGGCCGGTGAGGCGGCAAGCGCCACGGGGCCGGCGCAAACCCCCGCCGATGAGTCCAACTCAGAGGCCGCCACAGGCACGGGAATACCAATCGGGGCACCGCCCACTACAGTCGAAAACGAAGAGGCCGCGAAGGCCGATTACCGCGGGATTGCTAAACGCCGGGTTCGGCTCGGGCTGCTTCTCGCCGAGGTCGGGCGCAACAACAATATCACCGTGACGCAGGACGAGCTGAACCAGGCGATCACGCGGGAAGCGCGCCGACACCCCGGCTATGAGCGCCAGGTTCTCGATTTCTATCGGCAAAATCCCGAAGCTGTCGGCAACCTCAGAGCGCCGATCTTCGAGGACAAAGTAATCGATTTCATCGTCGAGCTGGCAAAGGTCGAGGAACGAAAGATTACCCCGCAAGAGCTGCTCAATACGCCTGAGCCCGACGAGGACGATACCCTAGCCGCGTCCGGCAGCACCGGCGCGGCATGATCGTGGAGGCCATCAATGTCCGACCCTTTCGAACAGTACATGAATACCTTAGTCCCGATGGTGGTCGAGCAGACCAATCGCGGAGAACGTGCGTATGACATCTATTCGCGCCTGCTCAAGGAGCGGATCATCTTTCTCGTCGGGCCGATCCATGATGCCGTCTCCAGCCTGATCTGCGCCCAGCTGCTGTTCTTGGAGGCGGAAAACCCGAGCAAGGACATCGCCTTTTATATCAACTCGCCGGGCGGCGTCGTGACCTCGAGCCTGGCGATCTACGATACGATGCAATATATCCGCTCGCCGGTGTCGACAGTGTGCATCGGTCAGGCCGCGTCTGCCGGCTCGCTGTTGCTGACCGCCGGCGCGAAGGGCAAACGGTTTTCGCTTCCCAACTCGCGCATCATGATCCATCAGCCCTCGGGCGGCGCCCAGGGACAGGCTACCGATATCGAGATCCAGGCCCGCGAAATTCTCGCCTTGCGCGCCCGGCTCAACGAAATCTACGTCAAACATACCGGCCAGACGCTCGAAGCGATCCAAGCGGCGGTCGAGCGCGACAAGTTCCTCTCCCCGCTCGAGGCCAGAGAATTCGGATTGATCGACGAAGTGGTCGAAAGCCGGCCGGGCCGCGACGAACCGGGAAAAGGGTTCAAATAGCAAGGGCGCCAACTTGACGGCTTCAGCGTTACAAGCTCGGTGACCGTGATTAAGTGGTTGTTGATCGGTCGAGAGCACATATACTTGAGCTACCGGGGGAGGTGCGGCCGTGACGCTGTCCGGCTCGCGACCGTGCTGTGGCGCCTCGCAGACCGGTCGCGCAAGCGGAGGCAATGAGGCCGAACGGCCCGGGGCATTGCTCCAGCCGGTGACGGAGTGGCGATGACCAAATCCAGCGGCGGCGACTCGAAAAACACTCTCTACTGCTCTTTTTGCGGGAAGAGCCAACACGAGGTCAGGAAGCTGATCGCCGGGCCGACCGTGTTCATCTGCGATGAATGCGTCGAGCTATGCATGGACATCATCCGTGAGGAGCACAAAACGACGCTCGTCAAGTCGCGCGACGGGGTTCCCGGCCCGCGCGACATCTGCAAAGTACTGGACGATTACGTCATCGGCCAGGATCACGCCAAACGCGTGCTCTCAGTGGCAGTGCACAACCACTACAAGCGCCTCGCACATGGGGCGAAGAACAACGACGTCGAGCTCGCCAAGTCGAACATCTTGCTGGTCGGCCCGACTGGTTCGGGCAAGACCCTACTCGCGCAGACCTTGGCGCGGATTATCGACGTGCCGTTCACGATGGCGGACGCGACGACGCTGACCGAGGCCGGTTATGTCGGCGAGGACGTCGAGAACATCATCCTGAAGCTGCTGCAAGCTGCCGACTACAACGTCGAGCGCGCGCAGCGCGGCATCGTCTACATTGACGAAGTCGACAAGATCTCCCGCAAATCGGATAACCCGTCGATTACCCGCGATGTGTCAGGCGAAGGCGTCCAGCAGGCCCTTCTCAAAATCATGGAGGGCACAATCGCCTCCGTGCCGCCGCAAGGCGGCCGCAAACATCCGCAGCAAGAATTCCTGCAGGTCGACACGACCAATATCCTGTTCGTCTGCGGCGGCGCGTTTGCCGGGCTCGAGAAAATCATTGCCCAACGACGGCAAGGCACGTCGATCGGCTTTGGCGCGGAAGTTCGCGGGCCCGACGAACGCAAAACCGGCGAGATCCTCAAGGACCTCGAACCCGAGGATCTTCTGAAATTCGGCCTGATCCCGGAATTCGTGGGCCGGTTGCCGGTCGTAGCGACGCTCGACGATCTCGACGAGGCGGTCCTGGTCGATATCCTGACCAAGCCAAAGAACGCCCTCGTCAAGCAATACCAGCGGCTGTTCGAGATGGAGGACGTTCGGCTCGAATTGAACGAGGAGGCGCTCAAGGCCATTGCCCACAAAGCGATCCTGCGCAAGACTGGCGCACGCGGGCTGCGCTCGATTATGGAGGCGATCCTTCTCGACTCGATGTTCGAGTTGCCCAGCCTCGTTGGCGTCAGTGAGATCGTGATCAATCGTGAGGTCGTCGAAGGCCGGGCCAAACCGCTTCACATTTATTCCGATCGCCGCGGCGATGTCGGCACCGCCGACTGAGCCTCAGACGCCACGGCCATCCGCTAGAGCCGCCGGCCGTCTTGACGGCCGGCGAAATGAGGCCAACCTTAGGAAGGTACCCCTATCCCTGCCGCCCGATGTTCGGGACGGCCCGTTTGCAGATGAGGGCTTATGTTAGAAACTGCGCGCGGTGCGCTTTATCCCGTCCTGCCCTTACGCGACATCGTCGTGTTCCCGCATATGATCGTGCCGCTCTTCGTCGGCCGCGAGAAGTCGGTGCGCGCACTTGAGGACGTGATGAAGGACGACAAGCAGATCCTCCTCGTCACGCAAAAGAATGCCGCCCAGGACGATCCTTCGACCTCCGACATTTTCACGGTCGGCACCGTCGGCACGGTGCTCCAGCTCCTGAAGCTGCCGGATGGCACCGTCAAAGTGCTCGTCGAGGGCGGACAGCGCGCACGCATCGTGCGGTTCACAGATAACAACCTGTTCTTTCAAGCGGTTGCGGAGACGATAACCGAGAATGCCGGCGAGCAACAGGAAACCGAGGCGCTCGCGCGCACCGTGGTTGCACAGTTCGAGCAGTACATAAAGCTCAACAAGAAAATTCCACCGGAGGTCCTGGTTTCGATCAATCAGATCGAAGAGTCCGGCAAGCTGGCGGATACGGTTGCCGCTCATCTCAGCCTGAAAATCCCCGAAAAGCAGGAGCTGCTCGAAACCGCGGCGGTGTCCGAACGGTTGGAGAAGGTGTTCGGCTACATGGAGGGCGAAATTGGCGTCCTGCAGGTCGAAAAGCGGATCCGCAATCGCGTCAAGCGCCAAATGGAGAAGACGCAACGCGAGTATTACCTGAACGAGCAGCTGAAGGCGATCCAGAAAGAGCTAGGCGAGGGCGAGGACGGTCGCGACGAGATGGCCGAACTCGAGGACCGTATCAACAAGACGAAGTTCTCGAAGGAGGCACGCGACAAGGCACTTGCCGAGCTGAAAAAGCTGCGCAGCATGAGCCCGATGTCTGCCGAGGCAACTGTGGTGCGCAACTACCTCGACTGGCTGCTCTCGGTTCCTTGGCATAACAGAACCAAGATCAAACGGGACATCAACGCCGCCGAGAAGGTTCTCGATGCGGACCATTTCGGGCTCGAAAAGGTCAAAGAGCGGATTCTCGAGTATCTCGCCGTCCAGCAGCGCATGAAGAAAATGAAGGGGCCGATCCTGTGTCTCGTCGGCGCGCCGGGGGTCGGCAAGACCTCGCTCGGCAAGTCCGTCGCCCGCGCGACTGGCCGGAACTTCGTGCGCATGTCGTTGGGTGGCGTGCGCGACGAAGCTGAAATACGCGGGCATCGGCGCACCTATATCGGCTCGATGCCTGGCAAAATCATCCAAGGCATGAAGAAGGCGAAGTCCTCAAACCCGCTGTTCCTGCTCGACGAGGTGGACAAGCTCGGCGCCGACTGGCGCGGCGACCCCTCCTCCGCCCTACTCGAGGTGCTCGACCCCGAGCAGAACTCGACGTTCAACGATCACTATCTTGAGGTCGACTACGACCTCTCGGACGTGATGTTCGTCACTACGGCGAACACGTTGCGCATCCCGCAACCGCTGCTCGACCGGATGGAGATCATTCGCATCCCCGGCTACACCGAGGACGAGAAGGTCGAGATCGCAAAGCGCCACCTGATCCCGAAGCAGACGTCCCAGCATGGGCTCAAAAAGCACGAGTGGAGCATCAGCGACGACGCGATCCGCGACCTGATCCGCTACTACACGCGCGAGGCGGGGGTGCGCAATCTGGAGCGCGAGATCGCCAATCTGACCCGCAAGGCGATCAAAGATATCCTGATGAACAAGACCGAGCGTGTGGCGGTGACGCGCCGCAACGTCGAGAAATATGCGGGCGTGCGTAAATTCCGCTTCGGCGAGGCCGAAAGCGAGGATCTGGTCGGCGTTACGACCGGGCTCGCCTGGACCGAGGTCGGCGGCGAGCTGCTAACGATCGAGGCGGTGACCGTTCCCGGGAAGGGCCGGGTCACCGCGACCGGTAAGCTCGGCGATGTCATGAAGGAATCGGTCCAAGCCGCCGAGAGCTTCGTCAAATCGCGGAGCTATGCGTTCGGCATCCTACCGACCGTCTTCGAGAAGAAGGACATCCACGTCCACGTACCCGAGGGTGCGACGCCCAAGGACGGCCCCTCGGCCGGCGTCGGCATGGTGACTTCGATCGTCTCGGCATTGAGCGGCATCCCGGTCAAGCGTGACATCGCGATGACTGGCGAGATCACCTTGCGCGGCCGGGTGCTGCCGATCGGCGGCCTCAAGGAGAAGCTGCTCGCGGCGCTTCGCGGTGGCCTCAAGACGGTGCTGATCCCCAAGGAAAATGAGAAGGACCTCGCCGAAATTCCGGATAATGTTAGACGCGGGTTGAAAATTGTCTCGGTAAAGACGGTCGATGAGCTGCTCGGCCAAGCGTTGGCCGCACCCCTTACGCCCGTTGACTGGTCTGAAGACGGCGAATCCGAACCGGTCGTACCCAAGCAGAGTGAGGAGCGTTCGGGAGTGGTGACCCATTGACCTTTGGGCGCTTGCTTGAGATCAGGCGGTTGTGTTGGAGTACTGAGACAGTCGAAAATCCGCACGATTACTTGACCCTGGCCTGCGGCGCGGTTGACCCGCTGTCAGCCGCGCTCTAAACTCCGCGGCGAAGCGACACACTTTTGTCCTGCCACTCGCCCAGGGGGGTTCCAGTGAATAGAAACGAACTCGTCGACGCCGTCAGCAGCAAGACTGACATGAGGAAGTCGGAGGCGAGCAAGGCCGTAGATGCAGTATTCGACGCCATACAGGAAGCGCTGAAAGGTGGTGACGAGGTTCGCCTCGTCGGCTTTGGCACATTCTCGGTGGCTTCTCGGGCGGCGTCAGAGGGACGCAACCCGCGTACGGGCGAGAAAATCAAGATTGCTGCGTCGAAGCAGGCCAAATTCAAGCCGGGCAAGGGACTGCGCGATTCGCTGAACTGACGTCTCAGTCAGGCGAACCGGGTGAGCCGCTCGGTCCGGCGCCTCGGCAAAAACGAGAAAGGTGATCCGAGGGCGATTAGCTCAGCTGGTAGAGCATCTCGTTTACACCGAGGAGGCCGGGGGTTCGAGTCCCTCATCGCCCACCATATCACAATCGGTCACCCTATTTTTATTGGTCTAGAGGCGGTATATTGGGCCTCCGGGTGACCTCTTGGTTAACGGATTGCTCGGCTAGGGTGCCGATCTCGCGCTCCGCCTTCAAATGGGCTTTAGGCCGAGCGGCTCCGTGGGATTGTACCAGCCGATTCGCCCTTCACAGGAACGACGAGCCGCCGACGGCTGCTCGCGATATGCGGCCTTACGAACCGCCCACAACTATTCCGCGGCGAAGGCGAGGCTTTCGAGGCCATGCACCGCACAGTCGCGAAATTGGTTAGCGCCCAAACGTTTGCGCGCTGTCATCGGTGGCGGCGCCCCCTCTCTCGCGCGCTTTGGCGCTGATCAGCGGCGAGGACGCCCCGTCCGGCGGTGCTCGGCGATGAGGCGGGTGCGATGAGACTGATTGAAGCCGACGCCGCTACGACACTGCAGCAGTCGCGGCGGCCTGCGGGGGCTGTGAGCGGTCAGCGCGCCGACCGCAACACCAGGCCGGTCGGTATAGCAGCGTTCGAGCGATGTGGCTTAGGTCTTGATCGCTTCTGACGGATGCCGTCGATATCGACCATTCTCCTGTGCATCCTATTCGAGCTCCTGCTCAGCATATCCGTCGGACAGCCGTTCGCCCGTCTGCTCGTGCAGCGCCAATCGATCGCACTGGCGCCGATCATCGGCTGGGCTGTATTCAATATCTTGGCGCTGCTCATTCTGTCTTGGGCCGGATTTAGCCGCACAACAGTAGCGCTCCTTTGCGCGGCCGGTTTTCTCGGGGGCTTGGCCGGATCCCTGAGTTGGCGACCGGCGGCGACAAGAGATCAAAGCGGAGCGGATGTCTCGGTTTGGGCTTATACTGCCGCGGGATTTCTTGCGCTCGTGCCGACGCTTGCTGTGTGGCCCAAGCTGCGCGGCGGCGTTCTTCTCGCCGAGCCGATGTTCGACCATTCGAAGATCGCGATCATCGATGACATCGTTCGGCTTGGTCTGCCCCCGGGTAACCCTTTCTTCGGCGGGGCCGACATCACGCCGGGACTGCCTTATTATTATCTCTGGCATTTCAGTGGCGCGATCCTCGGCGTGTTGCTCGGGGCAAGTGGGTGGGAAGCCGACATTGCGCTGACCTGGTTCATCGCTTTCGCGTCCCTCACGCTGATGATGGGCTTGGCGGTACGGCTCGACGGCGGGCGCTTGGCGGCACCGCTCGTCGTGGTCCTGAGTTTTGCGGGCTCGCTCTATCCTGTTCTCGAATTCGCGTTCACCCCGGAGGCTCTATACAGGGTCCTGTCCTGGTCGCCCTGGCCGCAGGGCTGGTCCTTCCAGGCGAGCTGGGCGCCGCAGCACCTGGCGTCGGCGAGCTGCGTCGTGGCTGCGGTACTGATCATGGCGAGCTCGGCTTCACCCCGAAGCTGGTTGCTGGTTCCATTGCTTGGCGTTGTTGTCGCCGCCGGTTTCGAAAGCTCGTTTTGGGTCGGCGGCATCATCTTTGCCGTGAGCGCGATCCCGATCGGCCTTTTCTTGCTGCTGACCGTAAGCAGCGCTGAAAACCGCTTTTATCTTCTGCTCAAAGGCGGGGCAGCGCTCATTCTCACAGTGGCGATCTCGTTTCCATTTTTGCGCGAGGAGTACGCCGTGACGGCGGCAAGAAGCCTCGGCTTTCCGATCGTCTTCCGCCCTTTCGAGGTGCTGAGCGAGTTCGTGCCGGCCAAGATCCGGAATATGCTCGACTTGCCCGCCTATTGGATCGTCCTGCTCGGCATCCAGCTCCCTGCGATTTATTTCGCCGGCATCGCGGCAATGGTCGGCGCGACCCGCCATACAACACTGCCGCAGCGGCGGCTGGTCGTCGCGCTTGCAGTGCTAGCCGGGGCAAGCCTCGCTGTTCCCTGGCTCTTCGCCAGCACCATTGCCAACAACGACCTCGCCTGGCGTGGTGTGTTGCCGGGAGTGCTGTTGCTGACCGTCTTTGCTGCCGCGGGGCTATCGCGATGGCTGACGCGAGCGCGGATATTGGCGATCACAGCGATCATCGGCTGGGCACTGGGTGTTCCCGGCGGTTGGCTGATCGCCAAGGAAAACGCCGTCGGATTGTCGGCGCCAACGTCTGCGATCTTAGCCGAGACACCGGCACTGTGGGCCGCGGTGCGCGGCCATTCCGCACCGGAGGAACGCGTGGCCAACAATCCGTTATTCCTCGCAGACGCCGTGCGCTGGCCGGTTAACATTTCCTGGGCGCTGCTGGCGGACCGGCGCTCTTGCTATCCGAGCTGGAACTTGGCGCGCGCCTTTGTGCCGCTACCGCGCACAGAAATTGACCGCATCAACGCGCTGTTCGAACGGGTCTTCGCCGGCGATGGCACGCCGCAGGATATTTTGGACCTCGCCGATCGATACAACTGCCATGTGATCGTGGTCACCGCCAGCGACGGGGCGTGGCGCCGCGACCCATTCGCCGCCAGCAGCCGTTACCGTCTGGTCGAGCAGCAAGCGGGAAAATGGCGTATCTACCGAGTGGTCGAAGGCTCCCGCGACGGCGGCTGAGACCCGCTCGAAGCGGCGGCAACCCGCAGAAACGTCAGCGCGATTCGACACCCG
>Ga0126373_10003741_pt1 | contig 11457 bp, 12 predicted proteins | sample PanSoiMetPlot_11_FD_92545 | JGI IMG/M metagenome (GOLD analysis project Ga0126373, IMG submission 92545) | Tropical forest soil microbial communities from Panama - MetaG Plot_11 | ecosystem: Environmental > Terrestrial > Soil > Tropical forest > Bulk soil | place: Panama | collected 2016-02-17
CGACGGCCGCGCCCTGGCCTGGGCCGTCACCGCGGCGGGCTTTGCGCAGTTCCTGTGGCTGATGTCGTCCTGCGCTCGCGCCGGCCTCGCACTGCGGCTGCCGGTTCCGCGACTGACGGCGGGGGTGCGGCGCACCCTCGCGGTGATGGCGCCCGGCACCATCGGCGCTGGAGTCACGCAGCTCAATCTGCTGATCTCGACCGCCCTCGCCTCACTATTGCCGAGCGGTTCGGTCTCGTATCTCTATTACGCCGACCGACTTAACCAATTGCCGCTCGGTGTCGTCGGGATAGCGGTCGGCACCGCCATCCTCCCGCCATTGTCACGTCAGCTGAGACTCGGACAAGGTGCCGATGCCATCGCTACTCAGAACCGCGGAATAGAGTTGGCGGTGCTGCTGACCTTGCCCGCCGCGGTGGCGTTGGCTCTGCTCGCGACACCGATCCTGTCCGTGCTGTTCCAACGCGGCGCGTTCGGTCCGGCCGATACCGCAGCTACGGCCGCGGCTCTTGCCGCCTATGCCGCGGGCCTTCCGGCCTTCGTCCTTGCCAAAGTGTTGGCTCCGGCCTTCTTCGCGCGCCACGACACCGCGACACCGGTCAAAGTCGCAGTTTCAGCGATGGCCGCCAACCTCTGTCTGACGCTCGTCTTGATGCAGTTCCTTGCGCATGTCGGAATCGCAATTGCGACTACCGTAGCGGGCTGGGTCAACGCCTTGGCGCTGCTTTTAGTGTTGATTTGGCGCGGACACTTCCGGTTCGACAGCCGCGCCCGGCGCAACCTGCCGAAGGTCGGCATAGCTTCCCTCGGGATGGCTCTCGTGCTGGCTGCGCTGCAGACCGCGCTGGGTCCGGCGCTGACAGCGCAGCCGTTCGTCCGCGTGGGTGCGCTTGCGTCGCTCGTGCTGGCGGGGCTGGCCAGCTTTGCACTGTTTGCGGTCGCTCTCGGGATCGGTGATTGGCGTGGGCTCTTGGGGCGGCTGCGCCGGCAACCCGCTTGACCCGAGCGGCGCCGCGGCGATAACAGGCGGCCCTTATTCCTGAACGAGCGAAAATGAACCGCATTTTTTCCGGCATCCAGCCTACCGGGAACCTGCATATCGGAAATTATCTCGGGGCGATTCGCAACTGGGTCGCGCTGCAGCGAGACTTCGAATGCATCTTCTGCATCGTCGACCTGCATGCGCTCACTCAGCCGCAGGATCCAGACGAGCTGCGCGCGTCCACTCGCGAGGTCGCGGCGGCTTATATCGGCGCCGGCATCGACCCGGACCGCTGCATAATTTTCAATCAAAGCATGGTCTCCGCGCATACTGAGCTCGCCTGGCTGCTTGGCTGCTTGACCCCGCTCGGCTGGCTCAACCGCATGACACAGTTCAAGGAGAAGGCCCCCAAGCAGCGAGACATGGCGGGCCTTGGCCTCTACGCCTATCCGGTGCTGATGGCGGCGGACATTCTCGTCTACAAGGCAACGCACGTGCCGGTGGGCGAGGACCAGAAACAGCACCTTGAGCTGGCACGCGACATCGCCGGCGCCTTCAACCGCCGCTACGAGCGCGAGTTCTTCCCGCTGCCCGAGCCGCAAATTTTTGGTGCGGCAACTCGCGTCATGAGCCTGCGCGACGGCACCAAGAAAATGTCGAAGTCAGACAGCTCGGATTATTCGCGCATCAACATGACCGACGATGCCGATGCGATCGCGCTGAAAATCCGGCGGGCGAAGACGGATCCGAAGCCGCTTCCCGGCGATGGTGACGGCCTCGAAGGCCGGCCGGAGGTCGACAACCTCAGCGTCATCTACGCCGCGCTCGCCGGCTTGACGCGCGACGCCGCTCTTGCCCGCTTTGCCGGCCGCAACTTCTCGGAGTTCAAGGATGCCCTCTCCGATCTGGCGATCGAGGTCTTGGGCCGAATCGGCAGCGAGATGCGGCGCTTGATGGCCGACCCCGGATACATCGACGCTATTTTGGGCCGCGGCGCCGAGCGGGCGCGGGAGATTGCCGATCCGGTGCTGCGCGAGGCCCAGCAAATCAGCGGTTTGCTGCGGCCTTGAAGAATAGCCCGCTCGCGCCGCCCTCGGCGGTACCCCGGCGCCTGGGCATCCGATCCTTCTTTTCCCGCTGTGGAGCAGGTTGTAAGTTGACGACGCGAGCGCGCTGACTTTGCAAAGCAGCGCGCAACGACAATACTTGGCCGGCGCCCTCGACAGCACCATGGACATTTATCTGCCGATCGCCGAGGTGTCGCTCGACGTCCTCGTCCTGCTCGGCCTTGGCGCGGCGGTCGGATTTCTCTCCGGCGTGTTCGGCGTCGGCGGCGGCTTTCTGCTGACGCCGCTTTTGATTTTCATCGGCGTGCCACCGACGGTTGCCGTCGCCTCTTCGGCGAACCAGCTGGTCGGCGCCTCGGTATCCGGCGTGCTCGCCCATTGGCGGCGCGGCAATGTCGATTTCAAGATGGGATATGTCCTTCTCGCTGGTGGCTTGGCGGGCTCGTTCCTCGGGGTGTGGATCTTCACCCTGCTGAAGCGTCTTGGCCAAATCGAACTGACGATCTCTATCTGCTACGTGCTCTTGCTCGGCGTGCTCGGCGGGCTGATGATGGTCGAGAGCGTCCGCGCATTGTTGCGGGTGCATCGACCTGGAGCCTCGCGCCGGCGGCTGCACCAGCATACCTGGATGCATGGCCTGCCGCTCAAGGCGCGGTTTCGCCGATCACGGCTCTACATCAGCGCGCTGCTGCCGATCGGCATCGGCTTTGTCATCGGCGTGTTCAGTGCAATCCTCGGGATCGGCGGTGGGTTTATTATGGTTCCCGCGATGATTTACATGCTGGGCATGCCGACGAGCGTAGTGCCCGGTACGTCCTTACTGCAGATCATCTTCGTCGCCGCCAACGTGACCGTGCTGCAAGCCTACACCAACCACACCGTGGATGCCGTCCTCGCTCTCGTATTGCTGGTGGGCGGGGTCGTGGGCGCCCGCATCGGCACCAGGTTCGGCATGCGTCTGCGTGGCGAGCAGCTGCGTTTCCTGCTCGCATTGATAGTTCTCGCAGTTGCCGCGAAGCTGGCGTTCGACATGACCGTCCAGCCTGCCGACCTATACTCGACCGCCTCGGAGAGGGGATGAGCCGCCGCCATCGAAGCGGGTGTGCCGAAGGCCGTCCGGTGACTCTCTTGTTACTCTCGATCGACTTCGACAAAGCCCGCTCCGCCGCCGTTTTCTTGGCGCTCTGGGCATTGTGCTTTGGCCAGCCGGCCCGGGCCGATGGGCTCGTTGCGGACCTCACCAGCCATCTCATAGCCATTACGACTGGCTTCACGGGCTCATCGGTCGTGCTGTTCGGCGCTACTGATGGTCCGGGGGACGTCATCGTCGCGGTGCGCGGCCCCGACCGAGAAATGACAGTCCGACGCAAGAGCCGGGTCGCCGGTATCTGGGTCAATACTCAGGAAGTCACATTCGCAAACGTGCCCAGCTTTTACGCCATTGCCGCGAGCCATCCGATGTCCGAAATTTTGTCACCGGCGTCGTCGTCGTTCTACCGTTTGGGGATCGCCAATCTGCGGCTGGTGGCGTCGACCCCGGCGCCGTCTGTTGTCGTCGACGCGTTTCGCAGCGCGCTCGAGCGCGAGCAACAACAGGCAGGGCTGTTCTCAGAACGGATCGGAAAAGTAGATTTCCTCGGCGAACGATTGTTTCGCACCACCATCGCATTTCCATCCAATGTTCCGACCGGAACCTATCTCGTCGAGGTGTTCCTGGTCCGCGACAAGGATGTTGTCGGTGGTCAGACGACTCCGCTCGTTGTCTCCAAGGTCGGGCTCGACGCCACAGTGTTCGAATTTTCGGTACGCCAGCCCGGATTCTACGGCGCCATTGCGGTGCTCACCGCCATAATGGCAGGATGGCTCGCAAGTCTACCGTTTAGAGGCGCCTGATCGCTACACGATCAGATCGGCGGAACAGAACCAGACCCGATAAATGGCAGAGAGCGCACAACAGCGTGTTTTTCTCGTTGTCGTCGACGAGACCGAGGAGCTTCAAATCGCCGTCCATTACGCGGCGCGGCGCGCGGCGCATACCGGGGGACGGGTCGCTCTGCTTTACGTGATCGAACCCTCGGAATTGCAGCACTGGCGGGCGATCGAGGATCTAGCACGAGAGGAGCGGCGGGAGGAAGCCGAGCAGCTGATGCATCGGTTGTGCGAGGAGATCTTGCCGGTCGCCGGTTCGATGCCGATCGTCTATATCCGCGAGGGTGTGCGGCGCGACGAACTCCTGGCGCTGATCAACGAAGAGCCGAGCATCTCTATTCTAGTGCTGGCGGCTGGAACTGGTCCCGAGGGGCCCGGTCCTCTAATCTCCTACCTCACCGGCAAGCCGGCAGCGCGGCTGCGCGTCCCGATTACGATTGTCCCCGGCAGCGCCACGATGGAACAGCTGGACGCGGTAAGTTGAAAGGCATACCGCGCCTCAGGCAATGGGTTGAATCGGAGCGCCGACGCCCCATGCTAAGGGCCAATTACCGCATCCTTTTCATTGGAGCCTGTCATGTTCATTCAGACCGAGCAGACGCCGAACCCGGCGACGCTGAAATTTCTGCCGGGGCGCCCGGTCATGGCATCGGGGACCGCTAACTTTACAACCGTAGAGTCGGCCGGCGTCTCGCCTTTGGCCGAACGGCTGTTCTCCTTGCCAGCGGTAACAGGCGTGTTCCTCGGCACCGATTTCGTTACCGTGACGAAGACCGAAGAGGAGGATTGGTACCGGCTCAAACCGGCGGTATTGGCGGTCATCATGGAGCATTTCACGGCCGGGCGCCCCGTACTGCTCGGTACCCCCGGAGGCGGCGCAGCGGCTGAGGCGGGAGCGGAGGACGAAGACGAAGTCGTTGTGCAAATCAAGGAACTGCTGGAGACGCGCGTGCGCCCGGCCGTCGCTCAGGATGGCGGCGATATCGTTTTTCATGACTTCGAGAACGGCGTCGTCTACCTCGAAATGCACGGGTCCTGCTCCGGATGCCCGAGCTCGACCGCGACCCTGAAAGCCGGGATCGAAAACATGCTCCGGCACTACATCCCGGAAGTGGTCGAGGTGCGCGCGATCTGAGGCCGCATCCCCAACCCAACGCGACCGTCAGGTCGGAGAATGGCGGTTAGCAACCGACAGAGGCGTCGGATTGAGTGAGGCGAGTTCGCGCGAGATCGTCTTAGCTTTGGATGCGGCGGGCTTGGGTTGCTCGGTCGTGGTCGCCCTCGGCGAGACGATACTCGCCGAAAAACGAAGCGATGCGATGCACGGTCAGGCGGAATCGCTGCTGCCCCTGGTTGCCGCGTGCGTGCATGAGGCTGGACAATCACCGGCCTCAATCGATCTAATCGCGGCTACGGTCGGACCGGGCAGCTTCACCGGGATCCGCGTCGGACTTGCGGCGGCGCGCGGCGTGGCGCTGGCAACCGGCGCAAAAGTGATCGGCATTACCAGCTTCGAGACGGTTGCGGCTGAGTTTGCGAGTGGCAGTCGTGCGAACGGCCGCGCTTTGCTGGTCGCTCTCGAAAGCCGGTGTGAAGATCTCTACGTTCAATTTTTCAATGCGAGCGGCGACTCGCTCAGTCACCCCGCTGCGGCCGCACCGGCCTCGCTTGTTAAAACTGCGCAAGCGGCCACCGCCGGAATGCCGTTGCTGATCGCCGAGAACGCTGCCCAGCGGGCAGCCGCCGCGCTCGGCCGGTACCCTCACACGATCCTCGGCTCTCCAGCGCGCGGCGCGGCGGGAGCCTTGCGAGCCGGGGTGCGCCTGTTGCGGGCCGGCAAAACGCTAGGCCCAGCCCGACCTTTTTACCTGCGTCCGCCGGCCGCCGCTCTCCCCGGCGGCACTCCGAACCCATAATCCCGCCGAGACATGATTATCGAGCCATTGTCCTCCGGTGCGGCATGCCCGCTCGCTCGGCTCCATCGAGCGTGTTTTCCGGAGGAAGCATGGGATGCCGAGGTGATCGAGCAAATAATCAGAATGCCCGGTTTTTTCGGCCGGATCGGGTGGGCAAAAAACACCCCTATTGGGTTCGCATTGGCGCTCGCGGCCGGCGGGGAAGCAGAAATTTTGTCGCTCGGAGTGTTTCCGGGCAGAAGGCGCCGCGGGTTCGGGTCGGCCATTCTCGATGCTATGTGCGACGAAGCTCGGTTACGGAACGCCGAACAGATATTCTTAGAAGTGGCATCAGATAATGAACCAGCAGTTGTACTATATGCGAGGCGCGGTTTTATTGTGGTGGGGCATCGACCGAATTATTACCGTCGAGCAGAAGGTTCGAGCGATGCGCTCATAATGTGTGCGCCGCTGGTAACAGGCGAAGCGGAAACTTGAGTTTCAGCAGCCCCGCCTTCCTATCAGCTTACTGCAACTGATCACGGAAGTTCTTGGCGTTCCCGGAGTTCGAAGAATCGATCATTGAACCGATTGCTTCGCCCACGATTGTTAATTATATCCTCAAATCAGGCTCATGACGGGATCATCGTGATGAACAACTCGGATCAGGGGAATGATTTGCTGGCGTTGACGACGGAAATCGTTGCGGCGCATGTCTCCAACAATACCGTAGCGGTTGGTGACCTGCCACAGCTGATCAACCAAGTATACAATTCCCTGGCGAACATCGGCAGCGTCCCGGCAGTCCTATCGGAACGTCCGCAGCCCGCCGTTCCGGTCAAGAAATCGGTCCACCCGGACTATATCGTCTGTTTGGAAGACGGTAAGAAGCTCAAGATGCTGAAGCGCCATCTGAAGACTGCCTACAACATGACGCCGGAGGCTTATCGCGAGCGGTGGGGATTGAGCCCCGATTATCCCATGGTGGCGCCGAACTATGCGCGCCAGCGTTCGCGGCTGGCCAAGGAAATCGGCCTCGGCACACGCGCAAGGCGATCCCGGGCGTGACCTCTGCCCCGGACGCAGCGCTACGATAGCTCCAAGCCTGCGCAGATAGGCGCACTCGATGGTTTCGGATATAGTGCCGGTGGATCAGTTCCGCGATCACGGAGACGCGATGGTCTCGCGTTTAGAGCAACTCTGCGTCGACAAGGGCCTAAAAATGACCGAGCAGAGGCGCGTTATCGCCCGGGTGCTGTCCGAGTCCGCCGATCATCCCGATGTCGAGCAGGTATACCGGCGGGCAACCGCGATCGATTCGCACATCAGTATAGCGACCGTGTACCGCACAGTGCGGTTATTCGAAGAGGCGAACATTATTGCAAAGCACGATTTCGGCGATGGCCGGTCGCGCTATGAGGAAATGCCGAGCGCCCATCACGATCATCTCATAGACTTGCAATCTGGTCGTGTCATTGAGTTCCGCAACGAGGATATCGAGCGCCTGCAGCAGTTCGTTGCCGACGAGTTGGGATATGAGCTGGTCGGACATCGTCTCGAGCTCTATGCCGTTCCTCGCAGCACGAAGCCGAGATCCGATAGGGAATGACGGGTCCGCTGCTGCTCCAACGGCGCGGCTCCGCGTCAGCGCCCGCGGCGCTGCCGAGCCCGGCCCCGCGGAAGTCATGAAACCGAGTTGATAAGCGGCTCCGTGGTTCAGCAGCAACCTGCCCCGCCGGTCGAGGCGGCCTTGCCAGGCCCCGTTGCCACAGAAAGATTGCGGCCGCATCCGGTTGTCGACATCCGGTCCGGTCCGCTGCAGGTCCGGCTGGCGGAGACAGCCGCGGATATCGATGCCGCGCAGGCGCTTCGGTATCGTATTTTTTATGAACGTCTTGGCGCCAAGGCGTTGCCTGAAATGGCTTTCAGAAGGCGCGACATCGACGACTTCGACAGCAACTGCGATCACCTCCTGGTTCTCGACCACAGCCGCGGCGCCTGCGTCGTTGTCGGCACCTACCGGCTGATCCGGCGGGAAACGGCAGCGCGGCTGGGGGGCTTTTATTCGGCGAAGGAGTTCGATATCTCCCCTATCGTGCTCCACCCCGGCGAGATTCTCGAATTGGGCCGGTCGTGCATCGATCCTGCGTATCGTCATCGGTCGGCCTTGCAGCTGCTGTGGAGTGGAATTGCCGCCTATGTCTTCCACCACGACATCGACCTGATGTTCGGCTGTGCCAGCCTGCCCGGCACCGACCCCGATGCTATCGCGCTGCCTCTCTCCTATTTGCATCACTTTCATCGGGCCCCGCCGGCACTGCGGGCGCGCGCTCTCGTCGAACGCTATGTCGAGATGGCCCGGCTCGGACCTCGCGCCATCGATCCAAGCCGGGCGCTCGCTGAAATGCCCCCGCTGATCAAGGGATATCTTCGCTTGGGAGGCTTCGTCGGCGACGGTGCGGTCGTGGACGAGCAATTCAACACCACCGATATCTGCATTCTCGTCAAGACCGACCTGGTGACGGAGAAGTACTCCCGCCACTACGAACGGCAGTCGAAAGTGACATGGACCTCATGAGGGCATGGGTTCGCCAATTCTAAGGCTTGCTCGCCTCGCGCTGTATTTCGCATGGACCGCGTGGCTGATGCCGGTGCAATTCTTCGGGTTGACTTTGCGATGCCGCTGGACACGCGCCTTGCCGGTCTTCTATCACCGCTGGTGCTGTCGGATTCTCGGGTTTCGAGTTCGCCTCGTCGGCACCCCGACGAAAGAACGGCCGGTCCTGTTTGCGGCAAACCACGTCTCCTACACCGATATAGCGGTGCTCGGCTCGATAATCCCCGGCTCCTTTGTGGCCAAGTCCGAAGTCGCTCGGTGGCTGTTCTTCGGCTGGCTGGCCAAACTGCAGCGCAGCGTCTTTGTCGACCGCCGAATGCGGAGCACTTCCGCCCAGCGAGACGCCATCGGCGAAAGACTGGCCGCCGGCGACGCGCTTATCCTGTTTCCCGAAGGCACGAGCGGAGACGGCAACCGCGTGCTGCCGTTCAAAAGCGCATTGTTCGACGCCGCGCAGCAGACAGGCGACTATCCGCCGGTAGTCGTACAGCCGGTGTCGGTCGCCTATACCCGTCTTGACGGTATGCCGATCGGGCGGCTCTACAGGCCGTTTTTCGCGTGGTATGGCGGCGTCGACCTGGCGCCACATATCTGGGGCATGGTGGGTCTCGGGATCGTCGAGGTCGTAGTCGAATTCCATCCGCCGACCTTCCTGCGCGATTGCGGGTCGCGAAAGTGGTTGGCCGCATATTGTCACGCTCGAATTGCTGGAGGCGTCGCGGGGGCTTTGTTTGGGCGGCCGCAACCGATGCCGCAACCGCCGCACTGCGGTACTCGCTTTTCTCATCGAGGCGAGCTTGCTGGGCCGATCCTCCGTAGGGCCCTCGGATGAGGCGATCCGTAAAAACTCCGAACACGAGGCCTGATGTGGCGAAGGGCGTGTACATCAAGACTTTTGGTTGCCAAATGAACGTCTATGACTCGGCCCGCATGACGGATGTCCTGGCGCCGCTCGGTTTCACTGCGGTCGATACGGCGAAGGACGCTGAACTCGTCATCCTGAATACGTGTCACATTCGGGTGAAGGCGGCCGAGAAAGTGTATTCCGAGCTTGGCACGATTCGCCGCCTAAAGGCGGCGAAAGCCAAAAGCGGCGGCCGCATGATCGTGGCCGTTGCCGGTTGTACAGCACAAGCCGAAGGGGCGGAGGTGATTGAGCGCGCGCCCTTCGTCGATCTGGTCTTCGGCCCCCAGAGCTATCACCGTCTGCCTGAGCTGATCGCTCGCGTCTTGCGGGCGGATGGAACCGCCGTACTCGACACGAGCTTCCCGACCGAGCCGAAGTTCGATTTCTTGCCGACGGCCGCAGCGCCTCGGGGTTTCGCCGCCTTCCTCACCGTCCAGGAGGGCTGTGACAAGTTTTGCAGCTTTTGCGTGGTCCCTTATACGCGAGGCGCCGAATATTCCCGGCCGGTCGCTCAAATTTTGGCCGAGGCGCGCGGTCTCGTGCGCGACGGGGTGCGCGAGATCACGTTGCTCGGACAAAACGTCAACGCCTATCACGGCGAGGGTCCCGACGGCCGCGAGTGGCGGCTCGGCAAGTTGATCCGCCACCTAGCCGAAATACCGGGCCTCGATCGCATCCGCTACACGACCTCGCACCCTCGCGATGTCGATGACGAACAGGTCGCGGCGCATCGCGATGTGCCGCAACTCATGCCGTTTCTCCATCTCCCGGTGCAGAGCGGGTCCGATCGCGTTCTTGCCGCGATGAACCGGCACCATACCGTCGCGGATTATCGACGGATCGTCGATCGTCTGCGCTGCGCGCGGGCCGATCTCGCGCTTTCGACGGATTTGATTGTCGGACATCCTGGCGAGAGCGAAGAGGACCATCGGGCCACTCTCGGCCTGGTTAATGAAGTACGCTTTGCGCAGGCGTTTTCGTTCAAATACTCGCCGCGGCCGGGCACGCCCGCAGCTTCGGGCGCGTCCCAGGTTCACGATGACGCGAAATCTCGGCGGCTCGGCGAATTGCAGCAATTGTTGGCCAACCATCACCGCGAGTTCAACGAAGCGTGCGTCGGCCGCACGTTGCCAGTTCTTTTGCAGAAGCCGGGCCGCCATCTTGGACAGCTCGCCGGTCGCAGCCCCTATCTGCAGAGTGTACATGTAGCGGCGGTAGCGGCTCGGCTCGGTGAGATTGTCCCGGCGGTGATTACCGCGGCGACCGCCAACAGCCTGTCGGGCTCGCTGGCGGAGACCGCGGCCGAATGACTCCGCTCACACCTGTTGCCGGCACGGGCGAGCTTGCCGGAGGGCGCGCGCAACTCGAGTTCGACGACAACCTGTTGCTGCCCTCGCTCTACGGCGAACGCGACCAGCATCTCAAGCGCATCGAGCAGCAGCTTGGCGTTTCCGTCTTCACGCGTGGCAACCGGCTCGCCATTGCCGGGCCGCCTTCCGCGACCGAAGCCGCCCATCTCGCCTTGGCTCAGCTTTATGACAGGTTGAGGCGAGGACAGGAGGTGGACCTGCCGGCGGTCGAGGCGGCGATCCGGTTGGCCGAGGCCGAAATCGGCGACAAAAGCCTCGACCTCTGGCGGGAAGATGCCGCCTTCCGAACCCGCAAGCGCCGGATTACGCCGCGCTCTGCCGGCCAGGCGGCATATATCAAGACTATTCGAGACAATGAGCTGGTCTTCGGGCTGGGGCCCGCCGGCACCGGTAAGACCTATCTCGCAGTCGCCGCCGCAGTCGACCTGCTGATGACCGGCCGCGTCGAGCGCATCATTCTATCGCGCCCGGCGGTCGAGGCCGGTGAGAGGCTTGGTTTCCTGCCGGGCGATCTGCGGGACAAGGTCGATCCCTACCTGCGGCCGATCTGGGACGCGCTCAACGACATGCTGCCGGCCGATCAGCTCGCCAAGCGGTTGTCGACCGGCGAGATCGAGGTCGCGCCGCTTGCTTTTATGCGCGGCCGCACCCTGGCGCACGCCTTTGTCATCCTCGACGAGGCGCAGAACA
>Ga0126373_10003742_pt1 | contig 11455 bp, 13 predicted proteins | sample PanSoiMetPlot_11_FD_92545 | JGI IMG/M metagenome (GOLD analysis project Ga0126373, IMG submission 92545) | Tropical forest soil microbial communities from Panama - MetaG Plot_11 | ecosystem: Environmental > Terrestrial > Soil > Tropical forest > Bulk soil | place: Panama | collected 2016-02-17
CGCTATATCCGCCAGTACAACAAGGCTCCCAAAACCATCAAATGGCGCTACTGCGACCCGACCCGTCGCATCACTATCGATTCAGCTGTGACAGTCCACTAGATTGGTAGTGACGGCTGATGAAGCGCCCACTCCGCTCGTGCAGGCGCCGTATCGCCCACGCGTGAATCGCTGCTCGTGACTCCAGCCGGATCGCCGCTTGCGTGGCGCCTGCGGCAAATAACTCCCACACTGCATCCTCCGCGAACAGAGCGGCAAAGCCCTCAGCATCTTGGGCATCATAAGTGTAGGAATACTGCGCAATGACCTCCTGGATCGCGAGCTTGTCTTCGAGGCTCATTCTTTCGCACGCCTACCTGAAGGTGTTTCAGATCTGTTGCTCTGCTATCCTTGATGGCTGTCTGAGCACCAACCCTCCCCATCGAACATTTTATCGCAATCCTTGGCATACCGCTTTTGCAGAGCTTCCCCTAAGCTTGAGCCGACCAGTACGGAGCAGCATATTGCCGCGCGAGAATTAGAAACCCCCGCTCGTTGTGTCTGTTGCTGCGATCTGCCCCGACCGAAGGAGGGAGCTATGAAGCTTTATACATATTACCGCTCGCAAGCGAGCTTTCGCGTGCGCATCACCCTGAACCTGAAGGGCATCGCGCGCGAGGACAGCTTCCTGCATCTCGAAAAGGGCGATCAATTCACCGCCGAGTATCGGGCGATCAATCCGCAGATGGTGGTGCCGACCTTGATCGACGGCGACACCAAACTATTCCAGTCATTGGCCATCCTCGAATATCTCGATGAGAGGTATCCAGATCCGCCCCTATTGCCGGCCGACCCAGTGGCGCGCGCGTGGGTGCGCGGGCTCGCATTGATCAACGTAGCCGACTCGCACCCGCTGATCGTCCCGCGCGTTCGGCACTACCTCACCGATGTGCTGAAGGTCAGTGACGAGCAAAGGCTGGCCTGGATACAGCATTGGCTCCGCGCCGGCCTAGAGGCGATAGAGGCACTGCTAGCCGAACATCCTTCGAGCGGGAGCTTCTGTCATGGTCCCCGGCCGACCATCGCGGACATTTGTTTGGTAACGCAGGTGACGCCGGCCAAGACCTTCAACCTCCCGCTCGACCCTTATCCGCGTGTCATGCGCGTCTTTGATGCCTGCATGGCCATCCCGGCTTTTGCCAACGCCCACCCAGCAAAGCAGCGCGACGCGGAATAGGGGAGAGCGAGCTTAACATTCACTGGATTGGATCGGTGCTTGAGGGCGCCGACATGGCGCTCTATCCTATCGCCAATCTTTTGCACAGCGGGCCAACCCGCGCGTTGGAGATGTTCGAGGATCAGGGAGGGACCCCGTGAAATTTCGACCCTTACACGATCGCGTCCTCATTCGCCGCATCGAAGAGGAGGAGAAGACGGCAGGCGGCATTATCATCCCCGATACGGCCAAGGAAAAGCCGATGGAGGGCGAAGTTATTGCCGCGGGGCCGGGCGCCCGGGGCGATGACGGCAAGCTACAACCGCTTGATGTCAAAGTCGGCGACCGAGTGCTGTTCGGAAAGTGGTCGGGCACCGAGATCAAAATCGACGGCGAGGACTTCGTCGTCGCGAAGGAGAGCGACATCATGGGCGTGGTCGAAGAGGCTGCGTCGCGCAAGGGCGCGTGAAGGGAGGAGATGATGGCGGCAAAAGAGATCCGGTTTCATGCCGATGCGCGCGAGCGGATGTTGCGCGGCATCGATATTCTGTCCAACGCAGTGAGGGTGACGCTAGGCCCGAAAGGCCGCAACGTCGTCCTCGACAAATCCTTTGGCGCACCGCGCATCAGCAAAGACGGGGTCACCGTCGCCAAGGAAATCGAGCTTGCCGACAAGTTCGAGAACATGGGCGCCCAGATGGTGCGCGAGGTGGCATCGAAGACCAGTGACCAAGCTGGCGACGGCACGACGACCGCGACCGTCCTCGCCCAGACGATTGTGCGCGAAGGGGCCAGGGCGGCGGCGGCGGGCATGAACCCGATGGACCTGAAGCGTGGGATCGACCGGGCGGTCGAGGCGGTGATCAAGGAGATCGAGAAGCGGTCGAAGAAAGTGTCGACCAACGACGAGATCGCCCAGGTCGGCTCAGTCTCGGCGAACAATGACCGCGACATCGGTCGAATGATCGCCGAAGCGATGCAGAAGGTCGGCAATGAAGGGGTAATCACGGTCGAAGAGGCGAAGTCGCTCGAGACCGAGCTTGATGTCGTGGAAGGCATGCAGTTCGACCGCGGTTATGTCAGCCCTTATTTCGTGACCAACGCTGAAAAGATGGTGGCCGAGCTCGAGGAGCCCTACATCCTCCTCCACGAGAAGAAGCTGTCGAGCCTCCAATCGCTGCTGCCGCTGCTCGAAGCGGTTGTCCAGTCGGCCAAGCCATTGCTGATCGTTGCCGAAGACGTCGAAGGCGAGGCGCTTGCCACTCTCGTCGTCAACAAGCTGCGCGGCGGCCTCAAAGTAACCGCGGTCAAGGCGCCGGGCTTTGGCGACCGCCGCAAGGCGATGCTCGAAGATATGGCCATCCTGACCGGCGGCCAAGTCATCAGCGAAGACCTGGGAATCAAGCTCGAGAACGTCACCCTCGACATGTTGGGCAGGTCCAAGCGGATACGAGTTGAGAAAGAGAACACGACGGTCATCGACGGGGCTGGCAAGAAGGACGACATTCAGGGCCGCATCGGGCAGATCAAGCAGCAGATCGAGGAGACGACCTCCGACTATGACCGCGAGAAGCTGCAGGAGCGCCTGGCGAAGCTCGCTGGCGGCGTCGCGGTGATCCGGGTCGGCGGCGCCACCGAAGTAGAGGTCAAGGAAAAGAAGGACCGGGTCGACGACGCAACCCATGCGACGCGGGCCGCCGTCGAGGAAGGGATCGTCCCGGGCGGTGGTGTCGCCCTTCTCTATGCCGCCAGGGCCCTCGACGGGCTAACGCCCGAGAACAACGATCAGAAGGTCGGGATCGACATCGTGCGACGGGCGCTGCAGTCGCCGATCCGACAGGTCGTCGAGAACGCCGGCGCCGACGGCTCGATCGTTGTCGGCAAGTTGCTCGACGCCAACGACCCCAACCGCGGCTTTGACGCGCAAACCCTTGAATACGTCGACATGCTGCAGGCCGGCATCATCGACCCGACCAAGGTCGTGCGGATGGCGCTGCAGAATGCCGCCTCCGTCGCCGGCCTGCTGGTGACGACCGAGGCGATGGTGGCCGAAAAGCCCGAGAAGAAGACCCCACCCGCGATGCCGCATGGCGGCGGCATGGGCGGCATGGACGACTTCTAACAGCCAGCCGAGCTTTGTGGCCGACACCCCGAAAAGGGCGTCGGCTTCTTTTCAGTCACCGCCGGTCGAGTTTGTTTCGAGAGACTGTGCCTGCCCGGCGAGCAGGATCGCATCATCGGCACCTCCGGCGATATCGTGCATCCCTGCAGGCTCGCCGGGAAAAAACGCCTAGGCGCCTTCACCTCGGTAAATATCGACGAGAACAAGCGCAGAGGCCGGATTTTGTTCTGACTTCCTATGGTCTACCATGCGGGGTCGCCGAGATAGTCGGTCGCTGCATGTTGCCAGCGCTTGCTCAAGGGGCCGGCGATAGCTGCGCGGTCCAGACGCCGATAACACCTGTCGACGGAGCATTGGTCGGTGCTGTCGGGTGCAGCTCAACTCATGGATGACGCGCCCGGTTTCGCCATGCCATCTGGTCGGATCGGCCTAAGACCAACAACCGGCCGCGGGGAGGACAGATGCGCTTCGGCTTCTTCGACCAATTGCCGTGTCCAAGCGGCTTTTCGGAGCGCCAGCGGTATCGGGACTTCATTGCACAAATTGAACTTGGGGACGCCCTCGGCTTCGATACAGCTTCGCTCGGAGAAATCCACTTCAGTCGCACATTCTCTATATCTGGCGGATCCGCTTATGGTGCTGGCCGCAGCGGCCCAACGCACGACTCGCATTCGCCTCGGGACGGCCGTGACCTTGTTACCCTTGCACAACCCGATAAAGATGGCCGAAGAAGCGGCGACCGCCGACATCCTAAGCGACGGGCGCTTGGAATTCGGAGTGGGCCGGGGCGTCGCGTACCAGTATCCGGGCTACGGCGTTCCCCTGGAAGAGAACCGCGAGCGGTTCGAGGACCGATTGATTCTATCATCCAGGCTTGGACGAACGAGCCCTTTTCGTTCGAGGGAAAGTATTTTCGGACGCGAGATCTCAGCGTCGTGCCGAAACCCCTGCAATCGCCGCATCCGTCTGTGCGCATCGCGGCCAACAGCCCCGACACGTTCCCTTTTTCGGGGCGACGCAAGTTGCCAATCTTCGCTTCGCCTCTAATCAATCCGCCCGATAAAGTTAAAGCGGGGCTGGCAATCTACCGCGACACGCTGGCCGGTACGCCGGGCGACACCGCGCTGGCCTTTCCAGTTCTTGTCACGACGAGTCGAGCGCAAGCGCGTCAAGATCGCGAGGCAGGGTTGCTGCGCTTTCTGCGCGTGACCGTTGAGCTGGTGCGGCCCAAAGATCAGTCAGACTTCAAGCTTCGAGGCTTTTCGCCAAGTCCTGGCCCGCTTCGAACAGGTCAAATACGAGGACTGTGACCGCGACATAGGGGTATTCGGCGATCCGGACTACTGCGTCGAGCGGGTGCGGGCGCTTGAGCGCGACTACGGGATTGAGGAGTTCATTTGTTACTTCAACCAAGGTGGGATCATGGATCATGCCATGGTCAGACGATCGATGACGGCATTTGCCCAAGAGGTGATGCCGCACTGCCGTTAGCCCCATGACGCCTCGCCCCTTAATTCCCCGGCTGGACAGCCAACGGAAGAGCTGATCAAGCCTGACGATCTGAAGCGCTATCGCGATGCCGGCGTCGAGGAAATCGCCTTGTTGGCGCGGGCAGAGCTAGGACGGAAGGCGAACTGATTGCCAGGCTTGGGCAGACGATTGTGGGGCGTCTGTGCGAGAGGTGACATTTTGATCGGGCCGCAAACAGGGATTTGGGACCGCTAGTCCGCCCGTCACTTCACTTCTTTCGTGACGGTTTCGACGGTGTCCCTCTCCAACTCTCCCCCGGATAAAGAGCCTGAAACCGTTCCAATTCAGTAGCTCGCTTTTCTGCACGAGATCGTGACTCTGGGTCTGGGTCGATTAACGGCGACGCGCATAATTGCGCAGCAACGAATCAATGGCATCGGCGATTTTGATCCCCGCAGCACCTGCCCGGTTAATTGCACGGAGGGCTCTACCCCTCACGTTCGGTGGGAGCCGATCAATGGGAAATTTACGTAGCCCTAAAACACCTTCGACGACAAGGCAATGACATTCAGTCAGGCGCTGCCGAATCTCACGAAGCCTTTGAAGTGCAAGGCGGTTTAAGTCCAGCGCCTCGATCGAGTAACGACCTACATTGCTCTTGCCCTGAAGACGACGTCGGCTCTCCTCAAAGTGGTCCTCATGGAGATCTCTGTCTGGTCGGAAAAATCGATAGCCGTCTGCCCGGGCCTTAGGCGGCGGGCTACGGTCACCCTTCCTTAAATTGCACTCACCGCAGGAATACATGAGGTTTTCATATTCGTCGAGCAAGTCTGGCCGCGCATTACGAGGTTCATAATGGTCAATCGTAAACCGTATTGCTTGGGCTTCGGCTTCAGACATCGTGCAATACGCACACGAATAAAAGAAATCGTACCGTAAATATTCTCGATATTCCGGATATGTTAGACTCACTGGGACGCTAGAGCGCGTAATAGAGCCCGATCTAGAGAGCGCCGGTACTTCTGAAGCCATCTATCGCCTCTGTCCTCTCTTCTGGTGCCGATTGGTCCGTGTATGCTCCTCAAGCTGCGCTTGTAATTTGCGCACGTCAGACAGGAACTGTTCATATTCCTGAACTCGACCTTCTAGTACATCTATCGCATAGCCATATTTTGCGTCTTCAATTCTATCGAGTGACCATCGGACGTATTCGAGCCTGTTTTCTTCTCTGCGAGTGATTGTACCGCCGAGTTTTTTATCTAAAAGAGCCTGCCGCTCATCGAGAAGCGATTTATGTTCCTTTTCTGAGACATTGGCCGCGTTAAGTCGGCCGGCAATCCGGGCTGTGGCAGCATACACTTGGTTACTGACACCAAAGTTTGGCACTCGAAAGGGCGCGGACGCGCCCGCATCGATTGCCACCGGCGGCGCTGAGGGCAGAACGCCTGAGCTATTATAATCGAACTCAAGTTGCCTCGCGGATGAGCTCCTCATCGAACAAGTTTCCTTCAGCCACGTCCTCGAAATATTGCACAGCGGCCTCTGACGCTCCTTTAACGAGTTCCGTCAGCGAATCCGATGTTATTGCCTAACCGGTTTTGAAAGACCGCTGCCAGTCGAAATTAAGTCGGATTAGCTGCTCTGGATCGTCCTCCCCTTTCGACAAGCCGTGAATGCATCGATCCGACCATCGAGCGTCGTCAGCCAGCTGCGCGGTGATCTGTAATCCGTAGTAATCGACGGAGCCTTTCCATGGCCGCCCGATGTACGTAATGAATCGCATCATTCCAGGCGGAATATCAGCGGTACTCACTGTCGCAGCAGTGACAATGCCAACCCGTGTTAGTCTCCGCGCAGTCCCCCTGCAGAGTAGTAACGTCGTCTCTATTAATTGGTTCGCAACTTGCGGTAATAGCTGCGTATACGGCAATGGACGCGAGAGCATCTCGGCAATGGGTGGCCCTCCGCTCACCATTCTCATTTTCATAGTATGCTGAAAGGTGACAGAGATGCGCGTTGGCTCTACGGAATATGTAAATCCGTCCTGAACATTCACGTTCACAGTGAAGGGTTCACGCCTCTCTACAGTGAACGTTGGCCTGTCGCCGTCAACCCACTTGTCCATCATAGGAGAAAGCGCATGCAAGACAGCATCAATAGAGGCAAAATGGAAGTCGACCCTAAAGCCTACAGTTGGCGTAGCAGCTAGCTTGTCGCACCAACTCACAACGGCCTCCCGGTTGGGCTATCGCCTTAAAATGTCACGATTTGAAGATTCCTACCCACTCGCTTCGTTTGTGCGAACCGCGTAGCCCTCCAACAGCCTGCCTGCTGCCCCCGACTCTTACATTGGTAGGCCGCCGTATGACCGGAACGCTGAATTTCGCCGATAAACTGGTCTGGCAGCAGCCTAGTATCCCAATGGACGGCAAGAAACTGCCGACCCGTAACTCTCCTGGCGGTATCCGATACCAGCCAGACTAACGGCAGCGCGATGACCTCTGGCTGGATCAGCTTGGCACCATCGAAACCCGCCTCATCGGAGATCATTGGAGTATTAATCGCCCCGCCTGGGATCAAGACATTGACAGTGAGCCCGGTCCCGCGAGGTCCTTCGCCATGATCGCGCTGAATGCCTCGAGCGCGGCCTTGGAGGGCCCATAAGTCGGGAGTCGGGTTGTCGGCGTTCAGCATTGAGGCTCATCGCGACATTGACCAGCCCTGCCGCATCATCTCTGGGACGACAGCATTCGTGAACAACCGACGCGCGGGGCTATTATAATGAGACCGAGCGAGGCGGAGAAGTGCTGCCCGTTGCCAAGACGGCGGGGTACACCGTGAACGGTGCCATGGCGCTGGACGGCAACGGTCCGTAGTCGGACACGGTCACCGCCTCGGACGCTGTGCTTTTCCCACTGCGTTACGGCTGTTAGCATCCACCGACAACAAGACTATCTCCGATGCCGCAAGGCGTCGCGAGCGGCGAACCGGGAGGAACACCGATGAGCACAGCCGAACTGGTCGGGACGGCTCTGTCTGACGCCGAGCACCGCGCGCAGCTGCGCCGCGCCGTCGTCGCGAGCACCGTCGGAACCGTGATCGAGGCATACGATTTCCTGCTCTACGGCCTGGTCGCGCCGCTCGCCTTAGGGAAATTGTATTTCCCGGCATCCGATCCGCTAGTCGGCACGTTGCAGGCTTTCGGCATCTACGCCATCGGGTTTCTCAGCCGCCCGGTCGGCGCGGCGATCTTCGGCCATTACGGAGACCGTATCGGGCGCAAGGCGACGTTGATCACGACCTTGTTGCTGACGGGCCTGTCGACCTTCGCCGTCGGCTTTGTGCCGGGTTACGCCGCGATCGGCATCTGGGGCGCGGTCATTCTGACCCTGCTGCGCCTGATCCAGGGAATCGGGGTCGGCGACGAATGGGGTGGCGCGGTGCTTTTGTCGATGGAATGGGCGCGGACCAATCGCAACCGCGGGTTAGTCGCCTCTTGGCCGCAGTGGGGTGGTCCCTTCGGATTGTTCCTGGCGAATTTGGCGGTGCTCGCTTTCAGCGCCCTCTCGGGGGATCAATTTTTGGGCTGGGGCTGGCGCGTGCCGTTCTGGCTGTCGATCGTCATGGTCGGGATCGGGCTCTACATCCGCCTCGGGATACTCGAAACGCCGGTCTTTACGCGGCTGATGGAGCAGAACCGCATCGAGCGTGCCCCGGTCATCGAGGTGATCAAGAGGCAGCCGAAAGAGATCATCCTGACGGCACTGCTGCGGACCGGGCAGCAAGGGCCATTCTACATCTTCACCGCCTTTGTCTTCAGCTATGGGATCACGGTATCGCACAGTTCGCGCAATCTATTGCTGACCGCGCTGCTGGTCGCCACGGTGATATCCGCCGTCACGATCCCGATGTTCGGGCACCTGTCAGACCGTATTGGCCGTAAGCGCATCACCCTAATCGGTGCGACCGCGATCGGGGTGTGGGGCTTTGTCTATTTCGCGCTGATGAATACCGCCAACCCCGGCTGGGTGTTCCTGGCAATCATGCTGTCGTTGATCGCCCATGACATGATGTGGGGGCCGCAGGGAGCGTTTATCGCCGAATGCTTCACGCCCAGGCTGCGCTACAGCGGCTTCTCGCTCGGATTCCATTTCGCCTCGATCACTGCGGGCGGGCCGGCGCCGTTGATCGCGACGGCGTTACTGGCCTGGACCGGCTCGGGCTACGCGATTGCGCTCTATATTCTGTTATCTGCGGCTGTCACTTTCGCCTCGGCAATCTTTCTGCCGGATCTGACGAACCGCGACATCTCGCAAGAGGTCGCCTAACGAACGAAGCGACCGCTAGAACGAAACCGGAGAACGGTAACCGAAAATAGCAAGCGTCGTCTTTGACAAGTCGCGCAATTGCCGCCCGCGAGCTGCACCCGGTGGCGCCGGAGTGCCAATCGGAAGCGGTCATCCGGATTGATCGAGGCGGATACGGGACCGGAAAAACAGTCGTTCCGGGCTGGGCAACACACTCGGCCCGCTGGGATCGAACTCGATCCGTGAAGGCGATACCAGCAGCGGGATCATTCTGCCCGGCGGCGGTGGTTGGGCATACTGAAGCGCGCCTTCGATTTCGACGCCGCCGGCATCGGCGGTAATCAGGCCAGCAAATGCCAGCAGGGCCGCGAAAAGGGCGACCAGTTCGCCGCCGAGTATCGGGCAATCAATCCGCAGATGATGGTGCCGACGTTGATCGACGGCGACATCAAACTATTCCAGTCGTTGGCTATCCTCGAATATCTCGACGAGAGGTATCCAGAGCCGCCGCTATTACCGGCCGACTCAGTGGCGCGGGCCTGGGCGCGCGGGCTCGCATTGATCAACGTGGCCGACTCCCACCCGCTGATCGTGCCGCGTGTGCGACATTATCTGACAGACATGCTGAATGTGAGCAAGAGCAGAGACTCGCCTGGATCCAGCATTGGCTCGGCGCCGGCCTAGCAGCGATCGAAGCGCTGCTCGCCGAACATCCCGCGAGCGGCCGGTTCTGCCATGACGATGGACCGACTGTCGCGGACATCTGCCTCGTCACGCAGGTCACGCCGGCCAAGACCCTCAACCTCTCGCTCGACCCTTATCCGAGGGTCATGCGCGTCTTGACACCTGCATGGCCATCCCCGACTTTGCCGATGCCCACCCAGCAAAGCAGCCCGACGCGGAATAAGGAGAGTTCGGGAGTCACGCTTGAATCTCTTGCTCCCTCTTCCGCTCCAGAGACTGGGAGTGGCCGCTCAACTCTCCCGCGCAACTCCTTGCCGTGATGGACCGATGCCTCGACGGGCGACACAATCGTGTTCCACGGCCTAGTCGGTGTCCTATTTCGTTAATTGGATCGAGGGCGCCGGTGGCGCTCGCTGGATAACCTCTGTAGTGAGCCGTGGCCAGCTCAGCTCGACATGAGGAGAGAGCCGTGACGGACAGAAGCACGGAGACGGTTGCGATCATCGGCGCCGGAAGCGGCGGTATTTACCTTGTCGCCGAATTGGGCATCGCCGGCTTCAAGCTGCGGCTCCACGATATCGACGATTCGAGGCTCTCCGAAATTCGAGCGCGCGGAGGGGTGGATGTCGAGGGCGACAAGGGTGGACTCGCTGCAGTCCAGTGCGCAACGACAGATCTTGTACCTGCCGTCGATGGCGCGGACGTGATCATCATTGTGACGGGCGGCAACGCGCAGTCGGCAGTGACGCGATCGCTTGCGCCCCTGCTCCGAAATGGTCAGGTGATCCTCCTAATCCAGGGCAACACCGGGGGATCGCTCATCGTGCGTCGAGCCCTGGACGACGCTGGCTGTCGAGCCGGGGTCGATGTCGCCGAGATGGATAACTATCCCTATTCATGCTGGCGGCTCTCGCCGACGCGAATACGGCCGATCGTCAGAAAGCGCTGGCTGCAGATCGCGACCTTTCCAGGAAACCGCATAGGTGCAGTGTTTCCGCGCCTCTCGTCGTTGTTCCCGGAAGCGGTCGCGGCGCCGAATATCCTGTACACGGGCTTTACCAACGCGAATGCGATGCTGCATGTGGCGAACTGCGTCGCCAATGCGGGGCGCACCGAGGGCGGGAACAGCTACAAATTCTATGCCGAGGGTGTGACCCCGGCAGTCGCCCGGCTCTACGAGGCGATAAATGCCGAGCGCGTGGCCGTCGCCGCAGCGCTGAGAGCCTCGGTACCGACTCAGGCCGATTGGTTCGATCGCGTCTATGCCGTGCGCGAAGCGACCCTCGTTGAAACCTGTCAACGCCTCACCTACAACAGCGACGGCCCCCATCAGGCAACAGGTACGCCAAAATCGCTCGATCACAAATTCATCACCGAAGACGTGCCGACCGGCTTGATCCCGATGAGCGCACTGGGTATGGCGGCAGGAGTGAGGACCCCGGCGATCGACGCTCTTATCGAGATTGTTCAACGCATGACCGGCAAGGACTTTGCGGCTGAAGGACGCACGCTCGACTGGTTGGGCCTGGGTGGTATGGACGCTGCACAGATCCGCCGCGTTGTGGAGGCAGGGTTCGGTTAGACGGGGATCGAGCTCGACTAGTGGACTGTCACAGCTGAATCGATAGTGATGCGACGGGTCGGGTCGCAGTAGCGCCATTTGATGGTTTTGGGAGC